>Ga0302226_10003770_pt1 | contig 10201 bp, 9 predicted proteins | sample II_Palsa_E3_3_FD_193524 | JGI IMG/M metagenome (GOLD analysis project Ga0302226, IMG submission 193524) | Peat permafrost microbial communities from Stordalen Mire near Abisko, Sweden - II_Palsa_E3_3 | ecosystem: Environmental > Terrestrial > Soil > Palsa > Peat permafrost | place: Sweden...
TGGTGCCGGCTTTAGCATCACATGGAACGTTTGCGCCGTACTGGCAGGCGAGAACAGTTCCACTGGCACAACGCCACTCCATAAGATTGCCCTGATTTGGCTGCATATCTAGTTGTTTAGCCATCCAATCCGGGAGCTTTGGGCCGGCGTATCGCGCGTCTGGTTTATCAATCGTCCCGACGGCCTTGCAGTAAGCCACCGGATCGGAATATGTCTTCTGTGCCAGAACCGGTGAAACCCACAGAACCGGGATTACCGCCCACGCGAACATTCTTAATATTGTCATCACTTAGCTCCGCACTCATCCGGCACGCCCAGCCCACCATCATAATCCCCGAACCTGACGAAAGCCGGGACGGTCTCAACCGGTCGACGCACCGAACCATCTGGCGAGGTGAACTTGCTCAAAATCCGACTTTCGGGCAGTTGGATATGACGGCCTTGGCAGCAACGGCTCAGTGTCCCTTTTTCGCCCAAATTGCTCACTTTTGGGGCCCAGGAAAGTCCAGCAATCGGTATTGTGCGCTGCATTACTCTCTCGAAGGGTGTTCGATCTATATGTTCTCTGCCGCCTGCCGGTGTTGCCTTGGTGTGCTTTCGCTTTTTCTGCCAATCATGCTGAGCGGCCAGGACCTCTCGCCATCAAGTGCGCCTCAGCCGGTGTCTCAAGTCAACCGCATCTTGCCGAATGCGGATCTGGCAACGCGCGCACCGCTGGTGGGCCATGTGCCGCGCTGGGCAACGCCGGCGAACCTTGTAGCCGGAAGCGTCGATCCGGCAGCTCAACTGCGGCTCTCGATTTTGCTGCGTCGGTCATCTGCGGCGCAGCAGGCCTTTGCGCAGCTACTCGTCGATCAGCAAACCCCTGGTTCGCCACTCTATCACCACTGGATATCGCCAACAGAGACAGGCACGCTCTTTGGGCCGACACAGAGCGATGTGCAAAAGGTAGTGTCGTGGTTACAATCCGTAGGATTCACCGTGCGTTCGATTGCGCCGAGCGGGATGACGATCGAGATCTCAGGTTCGTTGGAAACGGCGGCTCAGGCCTTCCAGACCAGCTTCAGTCTTTATCGGCCCGGCTCCAAAACGCTACGCGCACCCGACAGCGAACCTCTGTTGCCGGCTGCGTTGCTCCCCGTGGTGCAGTTCGTCTCGGGGTTGGCCGAGCATCACCCTGTGCCTTTGGGTGGGTTCGATGTCCAAAGCGCGCATCCCTCGTTAACGGGGGATAACCGTGGCCATTCCATCACTCCACCCGGGGAAAACGGTGGCCATTACATCACTCCCGCTAATTTCGCGACCATCTACGATCTCACCACGCTGCTTAGCACCAACACAGGAGCCACCGTGGGAGGCAAGCCACAGCACTTGGCGATCATCGCCACAAGCGACGCTGATCCCGCCGACATACAGCTGTTCGCCACCAACGTTGGCAGCAGTAGCTACAACTTCACTCCCATCTACGCGGACGGGGTGGATCCAGGCTACACGACAAGCCAGGGAGAAGCGACCGGGGATTTGGAACGCGTGCTGGGCACGGCTCCTGGGGTTTCTGCGGACCTGGTAATCGGGGCCGGATCGAATGCGCTGTACGATGCCGCTTTCTACGCTGTCAACACCTTGAAGGATCCCGTCATTACTGTGTCGTTTGCTGAGTGCGAGGCCGACCTGGAAACGGGAACAATCGACACAGTGAACAGTCTTTGGTCCACAGCGGCCGCGAACGGCATTTCGGTCTTCGTCTCCGCTGGGGACTCTGGCGCCGCAGGCTGCGATGTTCATGGCAGCCCTGCCCCGGCCATGCAGTCTCTCAATACGAACGGCTTTTGCACCTCGTCCTATGACACGTGCGTTGGCGGGACGGAATTCAATGATACCGCCAACCCCAGCGTCTACTGGTCAAACGCGAACACACCGTCTGCGCTCTCGTATATTCCGGAAGGCTCCTGGAACGATCCTGAGCAGACCAGCAACGGAACCACCGAATATGTGGTGTACGCGGGCGGCGGCGGAGCAAGTCAATTCATCCCGAAGCCCAGCTGGCAGACGGGATCGGGGTACCCGCAGATGGTTTCCGCGACACGCCGGATGTCTCCTTTACTGCGTCGCTCATCCATGATCCTTATTACGTCTGTATCGATCAAATTTGCCGCGGCGGTGGAGGTACCTCGGCTTCGACACCGTCGATGGCGGCGATTGCGGCGCTGCTGAACACGGCAACCGGCACGGCTCAGGGCAACCTCAACCCCCTCATCTATCGGCTCGCCAACTCGCCGGCCGCGAGCAGTATCTTCCACGATGCCACCATCGCCACCTCAGGGGTGATGAATTGCGCGGTTGCCGTGCCCTCGATGTGCGACAACAGCACGCCTGGGCCGACTTCGCTGACGGGCGGCCTGGCGGGGTATCCGCTCACCCCGGGTTACGACCAGGCAACGGGCTGGGGATCGTTGGATGTGGGAAACTTTATCCGGGCTGCCGTGCCGGTGACGACGACGCTCGCGCTCACCATCAACGCGACGCAGATCAACACCACGCAATCGTTTACGGCCACCGCAACACTGACCACGGCAGCCAACTCGCTCGACGCGCCGACCGGGACTGTCCAGTTTGAAAGCAATGGTGTCGCGTTGGGCTCGCCGGTGGCTTTGACGAATAACAGCGCCAGCAGCACTCTCAGCCTGAGCACGCCAGGCACGTATACGCTGACGGCGGCCTACTCGGGCGACACTTACTACGGTGCCTCTACCTCCTCCTCGGTGCAGGTGATCGTTACTCCGCCCCCGCCGTCGTTTACTCTGTCGCCCGCGTCTTCCTCATTAAGCTTTGTCTCCGGCGCCACGACTGGCAACAGCGATTCGATCGGGCTTACGTCCACCTCAGGCTTCGTGGGAAGCGTCGCTTTGAGTTGCAGCGTTTCCAGTAGTACAGCCGCCTTTCCGCCGACCTGCGCCGTCAGTCCGGCAAGCTCGACGCTTGTGGCGAATGGAACCGCAGCGGCGATCGTCACTATCGCCTCAACCGCTCCGCAGGCTTCTGCCGCTTTTCCGTTCCCGCATCGCTCCGACAGGCCGCTACCTGCGGGCATAGGCGTAGTCTGGGCACTGTTGTGCGGGTTCGGTCTGCTGCCGACCGGGCAGCGGCGCCGGAAATGGCTGGCTACCCTCGGCGTTGCTTTGTTGGGATTGCTGCTGCCGGTGGAAGGCTGCGGATCGGGCCCGCCCACACCGTCTCGATCCAGCGCCGGCATGTATACCGTCACGGTGACGGGCAGTGGCATGAGTTCCGGTGCGCTTTCAGCTTCCACTGCCAACACGACGTTTTCCGTCACCATTCAGTGAGTACTTCGTGCGAAAGAGGTGACAGCATACCTATCGCGCAACTCTATTGTTCGCCTTCAGCTTTTGCTGCGACCTTCTCCACAGGGCGCGGCGTCCGTTGTGGCGGGAACGCTGAGTTGCCATAACCTGCCGCGTGGTCCCGTAAACGTGATAGTCAATGCGTTCAGGAACAACAGACTGTAGCCGTCTTCACCGAAGAGCACGGAGGGAGACTCTCGCACTGTGCATCCTTGCGAGCACGACGGAGGAGGCAGGTATGGAAGTGCTCTACGAGAGATGTTGCGCCCATCGTCAAGCCTCTGTTGGGTAAGGCTGCGTTCCCGACGACTCCCCCCTACACGACCGGAGGTATCGGACTACCTGGAACTGCTCCTTCGGAGGAAGTTCTTGAGGAATGCGACACTTTGCTGATGATCGGCACCTCATACCCGTACATCTAGTACCTTCCCAAGCCGGGCGACTGCCGCTGCATCCAGATCGACTCCAACGCACAGAGCATCGGACTTCCCACGCCACGACCTATACTCCTACCACTCCATATGCGAGCGATCATTCCACACATTCTGATGCAGACGCATCCTGAGAAGATTGTCGGGGCCGGCATGGTCGCCACAAATGGGAGCGTCTGCTAGAGCCGTTCTCGTCCTCGCCCGAACAGCAGGTAGATGACGATCAACGCAAGAATCAGACTGATGCCACCGCCGCCGTAGTATCCGATTCCGGGCCCCATGTAGTAGCCGCCACCGCCAAAGACAACTAACAAGACAATGAGAATGAGTATGAGAGGCATGGGCGGAAGTTTAGCATGTGGTTTGCTAATACGTCCTGTTTGCTCTGCCGTATAGCCGACTTAATGGCCGTTTTTAGCAACGTTCTCTTCAAAGACCGATTCCTTGCATCCTAGCTAAGGGTACGCAGCACGCAAATCTAATCTGGAGTCCCTCTATGTATCACCATGTAAAAAAGCTGATGTACACCGTCAATATTGGAGAACCGGATGTAAAGTTCGGCAACATGCTTCTTGAGCAGTTCGGCGGAGCAAACGGCGAGTTGGCTGCGGCGATGCAGTACACCATTCAAGGATGGAACTGCGTCGATGATCTGGGACGACGCGATCTCCTCTTAGACATCGGAACGGAAGAGCTAAGTCACCTGGAAGTGGTGGGCGCTCTCATTCGAATGCATCTGAAACCCCTCAAAACAAATAGAGAAGCGGCTGAAGCGGATCCATTGGTCACCATCGCTGGAGGAGGAGGGGTAGGCCTCTTCGATTCCATGGGAAACGCCTGGACCGCCAATTATTTGAAGATCACCGGTGAATTGGATGTGGATCTGCGAAGCAATATCGCGGCAGAGTCGCGAGCGAAGATAGTGTACGAACGTCTTATCGATCACACAGACGATCCGGGCACGATCGACACCCTTCAATTCCTCATGACCCGGGAAATCACCCATATGAAGGCTTTTCAGGCTGCGTTGGATAGTTTGGAGAAGTCGCCATTCTCCGTTGGACTTCTAAAGCCTACTCCCGGAATCGTGGATGAATACTTCAATGGTTCGACGGGCGACGGGAACGAGGGCGAAACCGATATGCATGGGCCCTGGAACTCCTCGTTCGGACTTCACCAGGTTGAATCGCAGATGGCTGGTGGGAAAGGCCTCTCGGTCGGTGATATCAACGGCAAGATCGATGGCGAAGATCGTGGCAAACAAGATGACGCGCAGAAGGCAGCCACATCCCCCCAAGAGGAAGCTATTGGCAAAGCAGCCTCACGCAAGGATCACTCACGCAACGGCAAATCTGTTGCTTCGAGCTCCCGATAGATAGGGCGGCAGCCATCACTCGGGCGGCCTCCTCTCGGAGACCGCCTGCCCACTTGTCAGCATTGCCATCCTCGCGAAGATTAGGTCATGGTAAAAGCTGTCTTATGTGATATTGACGGAACTCTCGTTCAGAGCAACTGGCTTCACGCGGCAGCATGGAGAGACGCGTTTGCCGTCGCCGATATCGTAGTTGACCTCGAAGAGGCTCGTCGACAGATCGGCAAAGGTGGCGATGAGTTGATACCCGTCTTCGTCCCGTGGCGGAAACGGAAGGCTATCGAGGAACCGTTGACGGCCTATCGGCAATACATCTTTCGTCAGGACTATTTGCATCAGGTGAAACCCTTCCCGAAGGTCCGGGAGCTGTTGGAGCACATGCAGGAAAGCGGAATAAAAGTATCGCTCGCTTCCTCGGCAGACAAAGATCAGCTCGATGTCTACAAGAAGATTGCCAACATCGAAGATCTTGTTGAGAAGAGCAGTTCGGCCGACGATGCGAAAAGATCTAAGCCCCATCCCGATATATTCGAAGCAACTTTGGAAAAGCTTGGCCTGTCACCCACAGAAGTGTTGGCACTCGGAGACACTCCCTATGACGCTGAGGCCGCCGGCAAGGCGTCGATCTCAACTGTCGGAGTCACGACAGGCGGTTGGAGCGAGAAAGAGTTGCTTGAAGCTGGGTGCATCGAAGTCTACAAAGATGTCGAAGATTTGTTAGCGAATTTCGAACAAAGCGCCTTTCACAAATTTTGAGATCAAGAGTTGGCGGCGGTCAATGAGTATCACGCAACAGATAATCTCTTTATTTGTTTATTCTCTCCGCCTCATTTGAATTACCTGGACCATCACTTACGAAAAGACCATACGCGCCACTGCCGTGTAAAGCACTGTGCGAGAAGGAGAAGGGGGACGGTATTTCGGATTTCGCTTCCGGCCTCATGAGATTGGGACCGCGCCCTTATCCGCTAAGCTCTGATAGCGAGGATCCGGATTCTGACGAGCTGAGATGGGCAGAATTATTTTCATCTTTGTGCCGTGCTCCTCGCTGCTCGCCACTAGTAGTTGACCTCCATGACGTTCTACGATTTCTTGAGAGATGTAGAGCCCCAGGCCGTTTCCTAAATCTCCTTTGGTACTGAAGAAGGGTTGAAACAGATGTCGCTGCACCTCCGCGCTCATGCCTCTCCCTTTGTCTTCTACTGTAATCTCGAAGCCGTCCTGGATCGTTGCTGCGTTCAGTGAGAATCTGCCCCCTACTGGAACTGCATCGATAGCGTTGGAAACAAGGTTTGCCAGGACCTGATGGAGTTGGCTGATCACTCCAAAAACAGGCACGTCTCTTCCGCTGACGGCCACGTCCACGCCGCGATTCTGAATTTTCCCTCGAAATAACCGCAGAACATCGTCGAATAGAGAGCCCGCAAGTGCCAGCTTTGGCTCCTGAGTACTTTCTTTCGACCACCGTAGCGTTTGCTTGGTGATCCCCGAGATTCTCTCGAGCTCGGATTCCGCCATAGCGATGTATGCCAAAGCCGGATCGTTGCCACTGACCTCTTTGCCAAGCAGGTAGTGAATGTTGGTAATCGCTTCGAGGGGATTGTTTATCTCGTGCGCGATCACACTTGTCATCCTTCCGGTCAGAGCTAACTTCTCTGACATGCGCAAGGCCAATTCGCGCTCTCGTCGGTCTGTCAGGTCAGTAAACGTTCCGACCCACCCTGCTCGGCTGCCATTTGACCGCAGGAATGGAACTGCACGTACGAGATTCCAGTGCTCCATAGCGTCGCTTTCCTGCTCTAGTCTCAACTCCGCCTCAAAATTAGTACCTTCATTGACAGCCTTTGCCCAGAGTTCCGCGCATTTCCCTTGTTCTTCGACGCTCAATTGGGACTGCTCATACCACAGTCCCTGAGCGTTTAAACCTTCCTCAACCCAGCGTCTGTTCACATAGTTAATTCGGCCGCCGTCATCCGAGGCCCAAACCAGATTCGGGAGTGAATGAGTCAGTTGCTGAAAGCGCGCTTCGCTGAGCTCAATCGCCTCTTCTGCTCTTTTCAAACTCACCGTCATGACCGCAGATCGAAATTCCTGCGCGGAATTAATTTCCATCTCGGTCCATGGGACACTTCTCCCGTAGACCAGTTCTTGCCATGCCGCAAAAGAAGCCCTGGGATGGAGTGGCCTATCATGAGCTTGAGTTTTCGTCGGTTCTCCAGCCCATTTGACCGTACTGATCACCTCAGGCCGGAACCATAGGATATAGCTCTGTCGAACATCTGAGATTCGAACAATCAGCAACCCACTGGCGACATCGCGAATTCCTTCGGTCCAGTCAATGTCTTCCTGAAGATGGCTGCTGCGAAAATACTTCAGCTCCGGCCGCGCATCCATCCACTCGGCCAGGCGCAACGCTATGAGTTTCTCCGGTGTCTTCCCTGAGAGTTCACAGCGTCCGTCAATGATCAGGGCTGCGCCCTCAGCGTTAGTAACTCGTATCAAATCCTCCATCTGCGTAGACATTGCGGCAACATAGTCGTTCTCGGCAGCCATTTGGGTGAGTATTCTCCGCTGGACCCCATGGAAGTAAATTGCCTGCTCCAACTGGGTCGCGCTTCGGAAGGCCATCAACTGGGTGCTCACCATCTTTGTAAGCAGGTCACAAGCGCTGCGCGTAATGTACGGAACGTTGCGAGGCTCCGCATGGTGACAACTGATCAAACCCCACAGGCGGCCTTCGCAGACAATTGAGATCGACATGGATGCCATCGTTCCCATGTTTCGCATGTATTCGAGATGAATCGGGGAAACGCTCCGCAGAACGGAAGCGGAAAGATCGAAGGTCTGCATCGGCTTGCCCGCGAGCCCGCTGAGCGGTGACGGGATGTATGCCACATTTGGAATAATCCGTACCGTATTTTGAATGTAAAGCTCACGCGCCTGCCTCGGAATATCGCTGGCTGGAAATCGCAGATCAAGATAGCTGGGAAGAACACCGTCGTTCTCTTCCGTCAGGACGGTACCATGGCCCGCCTCGTCAAAAACGTAAAGCAGAACACGATTAAACCCTGAGAGATCTTTGACCTGTTTTGTTATTGCCCTGCATAACTCAATATCAGTGCCCAACTTGCTCAGCTTGCCAACGAAGTTCGTGATCACTGCGTTCATCAGTTCCGGGCTGACCAACTGATCAATTTGTTCGAACTCTAAAACTCTCTGGCGGTCAACCTGATGCGTGATTACGCTGTAAAGCTCACTTCGCAATGGAAACGCGCCGAGATAGGTGATTTGCCCTGCTAGTTCAGAGTATTGGTTCAAGGCCCGTATTGCAGCGACCAACTCGCGACCAAGAAGCGTTTCAATAGCTGTGCCAAGAATTAGTTTGATCGGAACTTCGAGGTATTCCCCTGCATTCTGGCTGGCGGCGATGACACGCTGACCGTCGTCATCGAAAACCAATAAAAATCCGTGACGCTGGATACTCCCGGGGATGCGTATCGGTTCCTCTTCACATTGAGCGGTCAGAGTCTTCGTCGTGTCTACAGCAACCGTCGATGAATCATTGAAAGTCTTTCGTGATTGTGGATCCATAAGAATTTGCCTTTGGCTTCGGGACAGTAAATGAGGGTTGATCTGCGGTGAATGCTTCTGGGTTCATGCCCTGCATCCATGAACCGAATGCGCGAAACATCTGTTGTGCCGCCTGGATGACCTTATGTGACTCCGCATCCGGAACTCTTGTCTGCAATACGCCACAAAATTCCCTCCAGAGCCGGCCGGTTTCGGCCCCATGGCCTTGAAAGTAGGAATAGCCATTTCCGGCAGCTAGTCCCAGAGTCTTTTCAAGATGGCGGGCGATCAATTGGCCCCCGAGGGTTGATCCCTCCATGACATACATAGCGCCGAGGAAACCAGCCTCTGAGGCCGTTGGCGGCAAAACAGGCTCTTGCACCGGACGAGTCGTTAGGACGTTGAGGCGCTCCAGATCGCCCAGCAATAGAGAGCTTCGCCGCCGGGCAACTAACATCTCTCGAAGCCATCCCGGTGCTTCGACGGCAGCCCTCTCCTCCCACAGTCCAACGAACTGATAGATCTTCCCTATCGTGGAAACATACTCTTCTTTGGTGAGGTCTGGTTTCATCAGCGGCACAGACCGTTCGACCGCGATATGCTCGGCAGCCGTCTCACATCTCAATCGTGCAATATCCAAATCCCATGCCTCCTTGAAGTCTTAGCCTTTTCCGCGTGCTGTATACTGCAGTTCTATCGATTCAAAAGGCCAACTTTGGTGCGCGGGTAAACAATTGTCAATGATTGCTCTCAAGTAAACAACAGAATGGCGAAAATCACTCGTTTTAGCTCATCCATGAGGTAAGATTTCCAGAATCGCCCCCGTCTACCCCTTCCAGATTTGGCCCGTCCAAGGGGGGACGCGGAGAATCTACATCTTTGTCCTTATCAGTTGCCTCCACATCTCCCAGGATTCTCAGAAGGTCGGCTGAGTTTCCATGCCTTTGAAAATCGTTCGGGAGGAAGACGCAACCCCACCGTAAAGGGAAAATACGCGGTTTTGTCGCAGACGCTTCTTGCTACAGCCCTTCCCATCATCAGAATCAAGCCAGGTCCGTGGCGGAGCCTTGCAATCATTGCCGCACCAAAGTTTCGTCATCGTGGTGAGGCGCAACTATCACAGTCGGTACCGATGGAAGTGTTCAGGGGATTACGGAGTCTGGAGAACCATTCACCTTCAGGCGTCAGGTCACAAGGTTTAGAACCAACATCACCGCAAAAGAGTTGGACGCTCTTATATCTATGCATCGATCTGACAAGCTGTTTCACAGGTGCTAATCAACCAGAGACCCCTAGCTTCGATAATCGGCATATTTGAGAGCCAAAAGTGGATTGGGGCGTCTTCCGAAGCAGTTTTTGCGTCCTACACTTGAACGCAACACAAACCTTCTGAGGCGTCTATGTGGATTGTTCGGCTGGCTCTACGCCGTCCCTATACCTTCGTCGTCCTATCTATGCTCATAGCT
>Ga0302226_10003775_pt1 | contig 10195 bp, 9 predicted proteins | sample II_Palsa_E3_3_FD_193524 | JGI IMG/M metagenome (GOLD analysis project Ga0302226, IMG submission 193524) | Peat permafrost microbial communities from Stordalen Mire near Abisko, Sweden - II_Palsa_E3_3 | ecosystem: Environmental > Terrestrial > Soil > Palsa > Peat permafrost | place: Sweden...
AGACACAGCGAAACGAGTTCGCCAACGCTGAGGTGAATGTCCAGCGCCTGCGAAATGAACAGCGCTGCGAGCGATAGATAGATCATGCCGCCGTCGAGATTGAACGAATACCCGGTTGGGAGCACCAGACCCACCACCGTCGGCGAGCAACCCAGTGCTTCGAGCTTTTCCGTGAGCTGCGGAAACACCGTCTCGGACGATGATGTGCCGAGCACGACGAGCAGTTCGGTCCGAAAATATCTCAGCAGTGCGAAGATGCTGATGCGGCACCACAGCGCCGAGATAAAACCCAGCACAACGAAAACGAACAACACTGCCGCAAGGTACATCGCGCCAACGAGCCAGCCAAGCGAAACGAGTGTATGGATGCCGTACTGCCCGATCGAAAACGCGATCGCGCCGAACGCGCCGATCGGCGCGATTCGCATCACGATGCGCACGAGCCCAAAGAGCACCTGCATAAAGCTGTCGAGAAAATCGGCGACCGGTTTGCCGCGCTCGCCGAGGCCCGATAGCACGGCTCCGGTCGCGACTGCCAGCACGACGATCTGGATGATTTCACCCTGCAGAAACGGCTCGATGAAGTTGGTCGGCACGATGTGCACCAGCATCTCGATAAAACCGCCTGCCGTACTACGCGTCGGTCGGTATTTTTCGAGGCCGGCCGTGCTGAGTGTGGCGGCGTTAATATGCATGCCCGCGCCTGGCTGCACGATCGTGCCGATGAAGAGGCCGAACAACAGCGCGAAAGTCGAGACGACCAGGAAATAGACAAGCGCCGTGACGGCGATGCGCCCGGCCTGCCCAAGATTGGTGACCCTCGCGACGCCCATCGTCACCGTACAGAACACCAGCGGTGCCACGAGCAGGTGAATGAGTCCGACAAAGAGGTCGCCGAACGACTTCATCTGGATCGCCAGATGCGGGGCGAGGACACCGAGCAACGCGCCGATCGCCACCCCGATCAGCACTTGCATGTAAAGTGGTTTGAACAGTCTCATTATCTTGTCCGTCTCCTTGTCTTTTCTAGACTTTTCCAGCCCTGCCGATACCGCACCGCCGGACTGTCTATCGGGCCCTCGGCATCGGCTTGTCCGTGACACAGTCGATGAAGTCCGGCACTGTCATGGCGGATAGCGCGGCCGTGTCGCCGAACAACTGGATTACCGCGTCCTGTCGGTCCGCGTCCCAGCGGTGCCCAGCGAGATCGCGGAACTTCGCATGAAGCAGTCCAGCGGCCTCATCGCGCCGCACTGGGTCGCCGACCGGAAAAGTGACCTCGACGAGTTCCGATACCGCGCCGTCGCGCGCGGTGATTCTGATTGCATTCGCGCATGAGTGAACCTTCGGATCATGATGGGCACGGGTGTATTCGGGCGATTCCGTCACAGTCATCCTTGCACGCAGCGCGTCGATACGCGGGTCCGCCGCCATCGCGTCGCCGTACGACGCCGCGGTGAGTTTTCCCGTCAACAGTGCAACTGCCACCATATATTGCAGGCAATGGTCGCGTGCGGCCACGTTCGGCAGCGGCCCCGACTTGACGATGCGCCGCATCGCCTCATCCTGCGTAAAGATTTCGATACGCTCGGCTTGGAAACCGTGCGCGCGAAACCACTCGTGCAACCGGATCGCCGCTTCAACGGCCGTCGAGCCGTTGCGCTGGCACGGCACCAGTTTGAAGATCACACGTTCGAGGAAGTAGTCGCCGGGCGTGCGGCCAAGCTGCAGCTCGCGCCCGCCTAGATGCACTGCTTCGAACCCCCAAACGGGCGCGCGCAACGGGTCGGGATAACCCATCTCGCCGCGCAGCGCCATCGCGGCGAGCGTTACGCCGCGGCTTGCCGCATCCGCACCGGCCCAGCCCTTGCGCGTCCCGGCGTTAGGCACATGCCGATACGCATTCAGGCTCTGACTGTCGAGCACTGCGTTCGACAGTGCATTGCGGACGGTCTGCGCATCGCCGCCCAGCAGCTTCGCGACGACGGCGGCCGACGCGAACTTCACATAAATCACATGGTCGAGCCCGACTGACGGACTGTCCAGGCGGTTCGACGCGAGGCAGCCCTGAATCTCGTATGCGCTGCGCAGGGCGCGAAATACGTCGCCCATCGTCAGCGCCGGCTGGCCCGTGCGCACCAACTGCCCGGAGCGGTACTCGGCCGCGGCGAGAATCGCGCCGAGATTGTCTGACGGATGACCGCCGAGCACGCTGGTATCGCTGAAGTCTAGCCAGCGAATCAGCATCGACGTGTCGAACGCCGCTTTCGCCGGGTGCGCCTCGAGGGCCGTTCCGGGCACCCGCGCGCCGACGCCGTCTGGACGGCCAACGGTATCGTAGAGCGGCCCGAGCAGTAGCGGCGGATCAGCGAGGGCACCCAGCGCGCATGCAAGCGCATCCATCACGCACAGCGCGGCTGTGCGTTCTGCCTCGGGAGTCAGGCGACTGTCCCGCGTGACATAGCCGGCAATCGTTTCCAAAATGTCGCTGGTTCTGGCACCGGCGGTGTTCGAGATAGAATCATTCATGCCACGTATTTTTTAATAAATCAGTCCGCTGGAAAAGCGAATATTTTTCGCTCTTCTTTTCCATAAAGGAAAACATCATGCGTCGCCTTCCGCCGCTTTCCGCACTGCGCGTCTTCGAAGTCGTGGCTCGCGAAGGTGGCATCTCCGCGGCCGCTGAACAACTCGGCATGACTGCCGGCGCGGTCAGCAAGCAAGTGCTGAAGCTGGAAGGCTGGTTCGGACAGAGTCTCTTTCACCGCGCGGGTCGCGGGCTGCAACTCGCGCAGGTGGGCGCCGATCTGCTGCGCGAGCTCACTCCCGCGCTCGACCGCATCGAACTGGCAAGCCGGCGTGCCGAGGCCGGCCGCGCAACCGATCGGCTCTGCATCACCGCGCCGCCAACCTTCATGACCTATTGGCTGATTCCTCGTCTCGGGCAATTCCAGCAGCTGCATCCAGGCATCGGAATTCAACTGGATAACCGGCGCGACCAGAGCCGCGCGCTGCCTGAGCAGGCCGATGTAGCGATCCGGCGTGGCGCGCCGGACGGCCCCGGTCTTTCGGTTACGGCGATCATGCCGGAAGCGATTACGCCGGCCTGCCGACCCGACATGCCAGGCGTGGAGACGTTGCTCCATCCGCGCGACCTCGCCGGCGTCACATGGCTGATGGCCGCGATGCGCCCGCGCGACTGGCGAGACTGGCTGGTCGCTGCAGGGCTGCCAGCGTTGGAGCCGGCGCGCAGCCTGACATTCGACCATACGTATCTCGCGCTGGGTGCGGCAGCTGATTCGCTTGGCATCGCCATGGCGCCGCTTTACCTCGTCGCGCACGAACTGCACGCAGGCCGACTCGTCGCACCGTTTCACGACATTAGCGTGCCGGCCGCGGGGTACTTCGCAGTGTGTGAGACGATGCGCGGGGATGCACCGGCTATCCGCGCGTTCCGCGACTGGCTCACAATGCAGGGCGCGGAACATGCCGCCGCGGTGGCAGCAGCGACGCGTCCGTGATCTCGCACGGCAGCGACGCCAGGCGAGCCGAGCGTGAACCCTGTCTGAAATTCAAACGCATCCGGCTGGGTACCGCACGCGGCTGTGTCACAGCAAGAAGAGAGGGACCAACAAAGACGTGTGGGTTTCCGAGATGATCGGTTTGCAATCGTGACCGCCCGTCGGCAAACGCGCCCCCAGATGGTTGACGCCCATTAGCGGGCCGGTGTCAAGTGAGCAATCCACATCCCCGGCTGCACCAGCAGCCGTTTCCCAGTTCTCCGAATGCAGCAGCCAACCGCGCCCGTTTCTTCATTTGCTGGCTGCGACGGAACGCGCCAGACACCCATCTGGATCAAGCGAAAGGCAATACTGCTGGTGCCTTTCGCCCTGGCGGCTATGCCGCCCCGGAAGAACTTTGGTGCCGTAATGCGTCCATGGGGTTCGCACAATCGCGTGGGCTGCCGGGTTGTCGGCGCCAATCCACAGCTGGCTCGCATTCCGGGCGATCCGCTTTTACTGCACATCGGGGACGGCGGCACGGCATCCCATTCAATCTCGGTGGCTGTTCGCCAGTCAACAATCAGGGCTTGCGGGTCAATGACGACGAGGTCATGCGTTTGCTGAAATTGATGCTGACGGCATCGGGCAAACAAGGCGTTCCGCAAGGCGGGGTAATTTCGCCGCTGCTCAGTAACGTCTATCTCACCGAGGTGGATCGGATGCTGGAGCGGGCGAAAAATGTCACTCGCAACGGGAAGTACACGTACGTCGAATATGTCCGTTTCGCTGACGATCTGGTCGTGCTGATCGATGCCCACCCGCGCCATGCGTGGCTGCTGGGGGCGGTGAGCAGGCGACTTCGGGAAGAGTTTGCCAAGCTGCAGGTCGAAGTAAATGAAGAGAAGAGCCGCACTGTGGACCTGGAGCGCACAGAGAGCTTCGGCTTTCTGGGACTCGACTTCCGTCGACTCCGCAGCGTAAAGAAGCACGTGTGGCGTGCGCACTACACGCCCAAGCTGAAGAAGCGGACGGCATTATTGCGTAAGCTCAAAGAGGTGTTTCGGCGATATCAGTCGCAGCCGGTGGATCGGGTGGTAGAACTGATCAATCCAGTGTTGCGCGGCTGGGTGAATTACTTCGCTGTTGGACATTCCAGCGAGTGCTTCAGCTTCATCAAAGACTGGGTGGAAAAGAAGATTCGACGCCACATGGGTCGATCTCGGAATCGACGGGGCTTCGGCTGGAAGAGGTGGAGTAGGCGCTGGCTGCATGAAGAACTGAAGCTGTTTAATGGCTATCGGGTTCGTCGTACTGCCGCGCCGAAAGCGTCCCCAGCATGACAGGTCTCATAACTCTTGATGTGAAGCAAACAGGAGAGCGTAGTGCCGGAAATCGGCAAGCTGCGTTCGACGTGGCGGGAGCTGGAAACGCGACTATGGTTGCCGGATTGCGGGCCATCGCGAAAGCGGTGGAGTCGCCACCGGCGCCTACCGGTGCGCGCGCCAGTTCTCGACCCTACCGATGAGCGGGATGTGGAAACGGGGTTAGGGCGAGGTTACTCGGGCACCGCCAGACGAAAGAGGCGGCAACAGACAAACCGAGCCTAACGCTACCGCGCCACATCTCGATACCGTATTGGGCTGGCCGAGATTGATGACATGGATACCAGCCCCGCTTGGCTTGAAATTTCGGCCGAACGCAAGAAGTGGGCTGCGCTGCTGCCGAAGCGGTTCGACCAGTTGCTGCCCTGGCTGCTCGCACAAAGCGAGGACGTGACAAGCAACCTGTTTGCGTTCTGTGTGGCGGCGACGGTTGACGGCGTGAGTATCACGGACACTGCGCATCCGGTGAATGCAATTGCGGACATGCTTGAGCTTGACATGACGAAGTACTGGACGCCGACCCGGGCAAGCTACCTGAACCATGTGCCGAAATCGCGCATTGTCGAGGTGGTGTCCGCTGCGGTGTCGCCGGATGCTGCTGCACCGCTGGCCGCGATGAAGAACGACGCCGCAGCAGAGGCGGCGCAATTGCGGCTCGCGCCGAGTGGCTGGTTGCCGGAAGTGCTGACGAACCGGCAGAAACCGCAAGCCTACGATAGTGCGGATGACCATTCGGAGGACCACGAACAGGAAGGATGACGCGGTGAACCGATGCCCGGGCTGACGCGCCCGGGCGTTTCCCCTGACTTTCCAGCACTCCAGCTGGAGTTTTTAGTAGAAACCCAGGATCGACGCGGGCGAATTCTCGAGAAGGCTTGATGGGGAAGGATCTGTGGGCGAGCTCAGTGTGAGCGATTGGGCGGATTGTCTAGGGGCGACTTGACACGCGGTAGTTTATAAACTACAATTATGTTATGGCAATCGAGATCAAACAGACCGAAACATTTCGCTTGTGGGAGTCCCGGCTCAGGGATCGACGGGCGCGAACCATGATCGCGGCCAGGGTGTTTCGACTGGCCCAGGGACTCTCGGGCGACATAGCGCCGGTCGGAGAAGGGGTGAGTGAATTGCGGATTCACTACGGTCCTGGCTATCGTGTCTATGTGCACCAACGCGGCAACACACTAGTCGTGCTGTTGTGTGGTGGCGACAAGAGTACCCAGGCACGCGACATCGCTACGGCGAAAAAACTGGCTCAGGAATGGAGCAAATGAAATGGCCGAAAAACTGACTACCTACGACCCGGCTGTTGCCCTGGTTGATAACGAAGAAATCGTGGCTTTCATGGCCGATGCACTTGAGACGGGAGACGCCGGTTACATTGCGAAGGCGCTCGGCGTTGTGGCGCGCGCCCGAGGGATGACACAGATTGCTAGCGAGACTGGTTTGTCGCGCGAGCAGCTTTACCGCTCATTTAGTGAAAGTGGCAACCCAACCTTGAAAACGACGCTTGCGGTCATGAAGGCACTCGGGATTGACCTGACTGCGAAAGTCCACGCCTGACCCGCGCGCGGACTCTTGCCTCCTTTCTCTGCAAGGTCAGGGCGTTCGCATACCACGATCGCTTCGCGCGTACCGTCGCGCCCGGATCGAGGCGCACGGGGACCCACGCGTCAGCGTGGGGAGAGCGCCGCCCCGGCGCATCGCGCAGGGGCGATCCGGTCAAGTCGAGTTCAACCAACCCACACGGATGTCCGATGCCGCCAGGCAGGCGTTGCTGCGCGCTTTCATTTTGTTAAGGAATCCTCTATGCCAGCCATCACCATTCCAACGACGGTCGAGAGCACGCCCACCACCTTCACGCCTGCGTTCACCTTCATCGCGCAGACCAATGACTTCGACGACGTCTTCGCATGTGCCGCGATGCTTTCGGGGAAGACAATCGAAGAAGTGCGGGACATCGCTATCGCCAAGACAAAGCATCCCGCGCGTGGGCCTTACTACCTCGGCGAGACACAGATTGCAGCGCTGCTTGCCCAGTTGGGGGTCGTCGCGACGGTGTACAAGGAAATCGGTCGTGTGGCGGATATGCCCGACGTTGCCTTCCTGATGGCCAACTACAACGCCGACATGGAGGTTGGCCGACACGTGCTGTGGCATCGCGCAAAGGCAAGGCACGCCTCCGGCTCGACAATCGAGTACGCACTTGATCCAGCGCCTTGGTGTAAGCCGGCTGACCACGTTCGAACGAACTTCAAGAATATCGCTGGTCACTGGGCAATCGGAATACATGCCATGAACACCAAAGCGGCCGGGAAGTAGTCGCGCCGCCAGAGCCAAAGTTACCATATTCGCTCGCGCGCGCTGTTTGATAAGAGGTAACCGACATTCGACCATATGGTCTGGATTGTCAAAGATTCACACGCAGTTGTCGAAGGTCCGTATATGGACTCCTCCTCGTTTGCAAACACGTCGCCTATTAAGCCTCAGTGTCGATCGCTCACGTATATCCGTCTCGTACGACTGTGCCTCTGCGAGGCAACGGACCCTGATGGGCTATTCGCGCGCTGACTCCCAATCGTTCCTACGGGCTAGAAGCCTCGGTCCTTCGCGGGTTTGATCAGCGCCGGTTCGACCTGTTGGCCATCGTGCGGCTTGTTTTGCAATCGTGGATTAAGGTACTGCTGGTTATTTACAGTTTCAACGTGCGGCAAGTTCCGGCCGATAGTCCATTTCCCGTGTGATCATCGCCCAGGCGATTCTAGCCGTCTTGTTTGCCAGCGCTACGGCTGCAACGTTCGGATGCCGGTTGGCGCTGGGAGGTTTTGCCGAGAACAGGGTCCTGCGGTAAGTACACTCAGCCTGTGGCGCAAGAAGCTCTCAAGTCCGGTCAAAGAGATCAGGCAGCCGCTCGCGGTTACTGCAGACGCGGCATTCATCGTTGCCAATTCGGATGTTGAACTCGGGCCCCGGGGCCCGTCCGTAGCAACGCCAGCGGCTGAGGCATCGCCCTCGTGTGACCGGGTGACGCTCTCGCTCGCCGGCGTTCGCATCGAACTGAGCGGCGTTCACATCGAACTGAGCGGCGTTCACGCCGAGCGCATTGTGCGCTTCGTGCTTGGACAACTCGGAGGTGGCCGGTGCTGATTGCCTCGGACGTTCGCGCTTACATCTGTCGCGACCCGGTCGACATGCGCAAGGCGATCGATGGCCTGTCTTATCTCGTCGAGCCGCTGCTTGCCCAGAAGCCCGCATCGGGCAACCGGTTCGTCTTCGTTGCGCGCGACCGCTCCAAGGTAAAGATTCTTTATTGGGACCGCACTGGCTTCGCTCTTTGGTATAAGCGGCTTGAACGAGGCCGTTTCCCGTCACCGTCGTTACTCGCTCAGCGCGGCTTCACCCTTGCCGAGCTCAACGCATGGCTAGAAGGCATCGAGATTCCGGCGCGAGAGCCACATCACACCATGGCGGTGACGCGTGTGACGTGATGTGCTCCTGCGGGAACCCGAGCTTGTAAACGTCGCTCGAGTTAGGCATCATGGGCACATGCCACCCAACGCCATCACTGTCGCCGATCTTCCTGTCGAGCCCGATGCGCTGCAAGCATTCGCGCTCGAACAGAACCGGCTTGCACGAGTGTTGTGGGAGCAACTGGAAATCCTCCAGCATCAGATTGCGCAGTTGAACCGGGCGCGCTTCGGCGTGAGCTCCGAACGCCTGGCGGGCCAGGCCGAGCTGTTTGATGCCACCACGGATCTGCCGGTACCGCCCGCGGCCGACGTAGTGCCCGTGGAGGGCCACATCCGCAAAGGGCGTCCTGCTTTACCGAAGGACCTGCCGCGCGCACGCGTCGAATACGATCTGGGCGATGACGAGAAGATGGCGTTCGATACGCTCGAACGCATCGGCGAGGAGCGCAGCGAGACACTGCATTACGAGCCGTCCAGACTCACTGTCATTGAGCACGTCCGATTCAAATACGTGGCGAAGAAGGATGGCGAGTCGACCATCGTGACTGCAAGCGCTCAGCCATCGCCGCTGCCCAGGAGTAATGCCAGCGCGAGCCTGCTCGCCAATGTGCTGGTCAATACCTATGTCGATCATCTGCCATTGAATCGCCAGGAAATGCGCTACGCGCGCCGTGGCGTGTACTTGCCGCGAGCTACGCTGTGCGAATGGAAACTGGCATCGGCTGAGCTACTCTCGGTACTGCTGCCCGGGTTGCGCGCACACCAGTTGAAGGCACCGCGAATGCACGTGGACGACACGACGCTACCTTTGCTCGAACGAGGCCATCCCTCAACGCGTACAGCGCGATTATGGGGCTACCTTGGCGCGGGCCAGCGAAACGAGAGCGGCGTCTGGGTCGACCACCCGCCGGCGGTCGTGTTCGAATTCGCTGAGTCACGTGCGGGAGCACATCCGCTGCTGTACCTGAACGAATACAAAGGCTATTTGCAAGCCGACGCGTATAGCGGACATGGTGCGCTTTACGAGCGAGGCGATATCATCGAGGTCGGATGCTGGGCCCATTGCCGCCGACGGTTCTTCGAGATTGCCACGGCTCAGAAAGGCCCAGGACTCGCAGCGCAAGCCCTGCAGTGGATCGCCAGGCTGTATGCAATTGAGTCTCGGGTTAAAGATCAAACGCCAGACATCAAACTTGCAGCCCGGCAAACCGAGGCATTGCCAGTGCTTGCGCAGTTTCGTCGATGGCTAGAGGCAAACAGCATCGGCTTGCTCCCGCAAGCGCCGCTCGCCAAGGCCTTCGGTTATGCGTTGCGACATTGGAAGGCGCTGATCCGATATACCGAGAGCGGCGTCCTCCTGCCGGACAACAATGCTCTTGAAAGACAAATCAGGCCGATTGCCCTGGGACGGTCCTGGATGTTTGCAGGTTCACCACGAGGCGTCCGTGCAGCAGCAACGATGTATTCACTCATCGGGACGGCTCGCCTCAACGGTATAGAGCCCTACGCGTGGCTCGAACGAACGCTTGAGCAATTGCCGTCGTATCCCGTCAATCGCGTGCACGAGCTCTTGCCGCTCGCCCGTTAGAACACCTCTACACCATGGACATTCTCGATTCCCTTCGACAGGCGCCTAGCGCCGAGTTGTATCGCCTCTATCTTGCTATCGGCAAGTTGCTTGATGACCCGAGACGTATTCTCGAAATACGTCAACGCCTGCATCTTGGGATGTCCGTCAACTACATCGGTGACAACCCGCTCGGGCCGCCGGCACAAGGCACGATCGTTGAACTTCGGCAGACACAGGCGGTGATTCAGGACAGCGCAACCCGACGCCGCT
>Ga0302226_10003790_pt1 | contig 10162 bp, 15 predicted proteins | sample II_Palsa_E3_3_FD_193524 | JGI IMG/M metagenome (GOLD analysis project Ga0302226, IMG submission 193524) | Peat permafrost microbial communities from Stordalen Mire near Abisko, Sweden - II_Palsa_E3_3 | ecosystem: Environmental > Terrestrial > Soil > Palsa > Peat permafrost | place: Sweden...
ACTGCTGCCGCGTCCTCATCGGCCCCCGTAAAGCTGATCGACGACCCGTCTAAGCTGGCCACTCTGCTCCGAAGTCGCAAGGGCAAACGATCGTCTCTGGTGCAAAGGATTGACTGGAAGTACGTGGTCTTTCTCCTCGTCGTCCTAGCTGCTGCGGCCCTCCTATTCAGGTTTCAAATCATCCTCTTACCTACTGCTTTTTCAATCTAATTAACGTCATCGTTTTGTTTTGTTTTTCTACGTTCGCCCTACGCACTGTTTTTATAAATCAAAACACCGGACACACGCCTCCTCCCGTCCCTTTAAAAACACCCCCATCAACTTAGGATTAGGATTGTACTTGCTGTGTTCAATCGCCTGAGATGAAAGATTCCTTTGCAAACAGTTTTTTTTTTTTCGCGATGTCGTTGCTTGGCGGTGACAAGCCAGTCCCGCCAATGCAGAAGATACCATCGTCACTCCTGGAGGACAGAGGAGCGCGGACGGCCCGTCGCCAGTTGCAGCAGCGACAGTCGAGCGCTGAACTGTTTCGAGGTCGCACACTTCTGAACCGTGAGTGACCGGGGCCCGCAATGTCTTCGCAGACGTCACCCTACGAGCAGCAGCAGCAGCAGCAGCAGCAGCAGCAGCAGCAGCAAGAACTACAGGAGCAAGAACTACAGCAGCAACGGTACCACCAACGCCCGGCAGATGTGAAATGGGGCTGGCCTCGATTGGCAGAGGCAACGCACAACTCCGGGTCTGTGAGCAACAACCCTTACCGGCGGAGTGACAGGCTTGTGTTTTGCGCGATGGTGACGGCGATGGTCCTTGCGCTGATGGACATTGCCGCATGGATCATGGCCTTGGTCGCACGCTCGCCGCTGTCGGTCGTTGTCGTGCTCTTCGCTATGTTCATGCACCTGTGCGGGTTTGGCATGCTGTGGACCCGCAGCCAAACCGGCATGCTTGTGGTATGCTGGCGTGGATAATTATATTATTTACTGGCTTGCGCTCTGTAGTACTGCTGCTTTAGCGTCCTCATGACCGTCTTGCTCGTGTTCACGTCGCTGCTGCTGCTCTCGTCGTTGCTGATGTCGTCCACCCCGGACCCGACGGGCGAGATGACAGATTACTTCAATTCCGTCTCCGCGTTGGTTGGACCCGCGTCAAATATGCAGGGCGGGCTGTCGATCGTCATTGCGCTGCTCGAGGTCGTCAACACGATCCAGATTTCCTTTGTCATGGGCGCACGATTCCATCTGATGCAGGAGGAGCGCGCCATCGTCTTCTTCTTTGGGTCGCCAAGACTCATCCCCTCGCCCGTCGTCCATGAGATGACCGAGCACCGACGGCCACTGACGCCGCCACTCGACTCTGACGTCGGCGGGCCAGCGACCGTGCAAGTCATCACTGTCCACGATGACGACGCCGTCCACGTCAAACTACCGGTGCGTTTTGCTTGCTCTGCTGAAAGTTGCTGACACTTCTTTCTTGTCAGAGCAAGGAATTGTCGGAGAAATCGTCGCTCATGATCACCTCTGACTCAGATGACTTTTAACTTGTATTCTACGAGAGCAGCTAAAAAAAATTTTATCTAATTTTTTTTAATAAAAAATTTTTTTTTGTGCCATCCACCCCCGAATTTTCTACAAAAACTTGAACATACAATACGAATACTGAAAACTTATCACGGAGCTTGAACGTTGACCGTCTCTTGTGGACAGAGTCCGGCCTCTTTCATGGTCTGAGTGGGCGGGAGCTCAGAGATCTGCAATGGATAAAATAACTGAGATTAAACTTTTTTATTCTCACAAGAAAATAGGCTGACTACCTTGCGACGAGGGTACACTTGGAGGACGTTGCCCTTGCTGATCGGGTAGCCAAGGGAGTGGGCAAAGTTGAAAAGGGCCTCGAGGGTGTCAGTCTCGTTGAAACGACGGAGGACTTTCTCGCCGTTGGGCAGGCGAAAGTTGAGCTTGCACACACCCGTCTTCTGCGACTCGGCGGGCTCGGCAGGGACGGCAGTCGCTGCGGCCCTCCTCTCGTCCTCTTCCTGCTGCTTCTGTCGCTCCTGTTCCGCTAGCAGACGACGTTCCTCGGCAGCAGCAGCCTCCTTGGCGAGCTCCTTCTGGCGATCTTCATCGAGCGCCTTTTGGTAAGCGAGCTCTTGGTCTCGGAGTAGGTTGTCGCTGCACCCGCCCCCCAAAAAAAGCACAAGTTTAGCTCTTCCTCGCGCAGTTTGTTACGCACCGATTCGATCGCTCTGCTTCGACCACGGCGGCCTTGGAGCGCTCTTCGGCGAGGATGGCGGTGCTCTCTTCGGTCACGGTGAGCAGGCGCACGTAAAACTCGTCCAGCGACTGGAAGCCAGTGAACGTGTCGAGCATCGACAGCGAGCCACCGACAGGCGCGACGATCGCCACAAAGGGGAACGTTGACGGGAGGAAAAAGCTGCCGCCAAAGTCACGCATGTATCGTCTGGTGCATTTTTTTTGGGTTGAATCAGTCAAGCAAGTAAAAAAAAACTAATTCAAATACCGCATCATTCGTCGAAGGGCCTCGCGATGGACAGGATCGGTCATATTCCAGCCCCAGACGACAAACTGCTCCTGCAGGGTCGCGACGATCCCTTCCGACGTCAGTACTTGGCTGCATGAAGTACAATTCGTTTATTGCCAATGAAGACAAAAAAAAATTTTTTTTTATGGATATTACCTGCAGAAAACCTCGCACTCGTCGACGCTGTCGTCGTGGAGGTAGATGAGGAGAAGGCGCGACATGGATCGGGCGAGCTCGCGGGCATCGTCAAACGAGCCGGCGTGGAACGGGAACGGCTGGTTAGGACAGTACTTGGCGTTGAAGCAAGCGATAAAGTCGTACACTGCAACCTCGATTTCCGCCGGTGTCTCTGCAGTGGTGAATCCAATTTATTTGCAAAATAGAAAAGGAAAGAAATTCATGGGATTATTCGTACGAGGGATGTGGGACCCATCCACGTCCATGTCGGCGTCCTCGTCGCCTGCCATGTCAAACGCCCCGGCAAAGAAGTGATGGTGAGGACCGATCCCATCGCCGCCATCGCCGCCAGCACCACCTCTTCCACCAAGGTACATGTGCTGGTACATCTCCATTGCCGCTCGCATCTGCTGGGCAATCCGCATTGCATTGTTGCCATTGTTATTATTGGCTGCGGCCGCCGGGGGATCGTCCCATTCGGCGTCGTCGTCGTCGTCGTCGTCGTCGTCGTCGTCGTCGCCATTGGTCGCCAAGGTCGTCGTGTCCATCTCGTCGTCATCCTCGGCCTCCTTGTCTTTGCCATCCTCCTCGTCCGCCTCCTCCTCCTCCTCGTTGTCCGGCACTCGACGTCGCTGTGACGTGGGCCGGCGGTTCGTGGCGGTGTTGCCAGAGGGGGGCCCGGCCGCGGCCGCGTTGAGCAGCTCGGAAATGAGGGTGTCAGGGACGGCAGAGCCAAACATTGCCTGGAATGCTAGCCGCGCCGCGTGGTTGCTGCCGCCGCTCCCGGTGCGACGTTTGGGCTTGTTGCTGCTGCCGCCGCTGTTGTTGCTACTGCTGTGGCCGGTCTTGTTGGTGTTGTTGCCGCTGCTGCTCGACGAGGAGACAGTCTCCTCCTCCCCCCCATCCTCGTGTTTGCCATCTTGCCCTTCGACATCTTCGGTGGTGTCGTCTGCAAGCACCCGGAAGCGGTTCTTGCCCTTGTGCCGGTGCTGCTGAGGCAGCATGTCGTCGCCGTCGTCGTCTTCCGGCTCGACCACGGTCGGTTGGGCCGCGTCATCCACGGGCAGGTCGTCCGAGCCACTCATTTCGCGTCGAAAACTGAGTCTAATGTTTGCAATGTTGCCTGCCTGTTCATCGTGAAGACTAGCACAGGGTTGATTTGTCGTTTCGTTATTTTGAGTCGGCGCAAAAGTTACATGAGGGGGGGGAGTCAAAGTTTACTGCTGCTTGGCAATCAGCTCCTTTGCCTTTGCCTTCTCCTTCTTGGCGAGCGCGGCGTTCGACTTGAAACCGAGGATGTGTCCACCCCACTGGCGGCGGAGCTCATCGGCCTTGTCGTTGTACTTGGACTTGATCGAGGCAACGAGCTGGGCGAGCTCGTTCTTGTCCTCGTTCTTGACACCGGTGATGACGAGGGCGGTGGCGGTCTTCTTGTGGACGACGGTACCGAGGCGTGCCTTGCCCTTGACGATGGCGTAGGGGATGTCCAGCTTGCGGCAAAGGGCGGGAAGCCAAACGACGAGCTGGAAAAATTATTTGTCAATACCACAAAAGGTGTCCCAAAAAAATAAAAAGGGCTACCTCAATGGGATCGACATCGTCGGCGATGAGGACAAGCTGGGCCTTCTTCTTCTCAATGAGGGCAGTGATGTGGTTGATGCCAAACTTGACAGCGATGGGCTTCTTGGAGGGCTCTGCGCAAAAATAAGAAATAAAAAAAGGTTATCAAACGCGCAAGAGTAGAAAGAAAAAAAACGATACCCTCAGTCTTCTTGTCAGCCTTGGCCTGGGCGAGAGCAAGGAGACGGGCCTTCTTCTCGACGTGGGTCTCGGGGCGGTACTTGTTCAGGAGCTTGAAGAGCTGGACAGCGGTGGGCTTGTCAAGGGTCTTCGAGAACTGGTTCAAGCTCGGGGGGACCTTCAGGCGGGCCTTGAGGATGCTGCGCTGGCGCTGGATGCGCACGTACTTGGGCCACTTGACGTAGCGGCTGAGGTCAACCTTGGGGCGAACAGTGCCACCTGAATAAAAAAAAGACAGAAGGGCGAGGGGGGTTGAGTATACAGCACACAACCCAAACGCCCTTATTTAGGTACCAATGCTGAAAGACTTGGGAGTCTTCTCAAAGAGGGGGTTGTTCACCTTGACCTTCTTGGCCTGCTTGCCACCAACGTTCTTCTTGGCGGCAGCGGCGCCAGTCTTGGCTGGGGCAGCAGCGGGGGCAGCCTTGGGCTATATGAAAGGAAGGGGGGAGAAAATTCCGAACCGCAGAGGCAACACAACCCGTGAGCACGTATTTTTTATTCCCAAGAGACGAGCAATAAGCGGGGCGGCGGCAACAGCGGCAGGTGAGACATACAATAACAGGAAAAGGGAAAGCATTGGTTTAGTGGTTTGTTAATTTTGCAAGAGGAGGCCATGTCCCAATCCCCCCAATCCCCAATCGTCGAGCCCAATCCATCCTCAATCCACGCAATCCTCCACCTCCCCCGACCTCCTGCACCCTGCATCCTGCACCCTCCTCTCCCAGGCCCGTCCAAGCCTCCCCGCCACCCCCCGACTGCGCAGCCCGCGACTTACAGCCATTGGGATGCTTGTTTTGAAAGAGAACGTCTCGGAATGTTCCTAGCTCTGGGTCGTGCACTTGACAGTTGGCGCCAATTTTTCAACGCGATGGCGGTTGCGCTGCCTCTCCTCGGCGCCAACCTGCGGGCGACCGTGCCCAAGCTGGAGGCCGAGGTGACGTGCTCGCTGTGCCAGGGCGTGCTGCGTGACGCGCACACGATCTCCACCTGCGACCACAACTTTTGCCGGTATGCGTATATTTTGCTTTTGCAAGTTGACCTGACCTGTGTCTGGCAAGCGTGTGCATCGAGGACGACCTGGGCTCGACGGGCCGCTGCCCCGTGTGCTCGACGCCGTCGTGGCTGCGCGACCTGCGGAGGAACATTATTCTGCAGAACGTGGCCAACCTGTTTGTGAACCTGCGCGCGCTTGGGTGGGCGACCAACACGACAGCCGCACCGGCAGAGTCCAGCGGCCTGCTCGTGTCGTCGCCAATCAGCAAGCCAGTGGCGCCACCGCCACACGTCTCGCCGGCCAAAGAAAAGCCCAAGGCCGACGAGTTTGCCTTTCCGGGCGTGCCGATGGTGGCTGCACCGAAGCGAGCGCGCAAGAAGAAGGAGCCTGTTCCGACAAAGCCAGAGCCGCCTCGCATCATCCCGAGCTCGGTGCCTACGTCGTCCAGTCCCGCGCCACCACAACCGCACTACCCGATGGAGGACTCCTCCCCGCCCGATATGCCCTCGCCTGCAGCAGCCCCGAAACCAGGCTGGGCGTGCTCGGCATGCACCTTCGTCAACCCGCCTCTCAAACGGACGTGCGAGGTCTGCTCGACCAAAAAGCCGGCGCCCCCGCCGGCGCCCGTGGCTCCCCGCAGGCGCACGGTATGTCCATCCGTGCTTGTTTTTCTTTCTGTCTCATGGAAACGAGTGCAGATTTCTCCGCGGCAGACAAAGGGCAGCGGCAACGACGGCACCTCGCAAGATGTGGTTGCAGTTGAAATTGCCAGTGCCTCGCCGGTGCCAGCACCGTCGCCTTTGCCGCCGCTTGTGCCCTCACCGGCCACGACGCCCCTAGCGACTCGACCAGCCCGTGCTCGTCGCTCGCTGCCGACCAAGATTCTGCCGTCCACGTCGTCCGACGACGACAGCAGCATGGACACCGATGCAGCCCCGACGCCTGCCCCAGTGAGTGCGCCCGCAACGGTCCGAAGGCACCGCCGGTCGTCCTCGCTTGACTCAAATTCTGCCAATGACGCCAAGCAACAGCCCGAACAGAAGAAAAGGCGGCTGATTTTTGACACGACGGAGGAAACCCCGGTGCCTCGACCGGGGAAGCGGGCGGGCTCGGATAACGACGCTGGTGCCGCCATAGCCACGCCGCCGCAGCCTCCGAGGAGCAGCAAACGACGACCCACAGGGGCAGCCTCATCGCCTACGATCGCTGCCGCCGCCACTGTTGATCCCGAGCCTCCACTCAAGCCCAAGCAGCCTAAAAAGGCAGCTGCCGCGTCGGAGGCAGCCGAAGCGGAAGAGCAGCAACAGGCCGGGCCTGCCACGCCACACAAAGAGGCCACCTCGGCGAACAGCACGACGACGACCAACTCGTCGTCGCCATCCTCCCTTCTCAAATCGCCACAGTCGCCGCGGATTCCGATCCCCATCGTGACAAAGGACTCGGACGTGTGCATCGTCATCTCGGGCCTGACAGAGGACCAAAAGCGGATCCTCCAGACGAGCTTCCCCATCCTCGCGCGGAATCGCAAGGCCCGCATCCTCTCCGACTACGACCCCACCGCAGTCACTCACGTGGTCACCTCGGTCGACGACAAGGGCCAGTGCCGCCGCACGCGCAAGTACATGCTCGGCATCCTCAACGGCGCCTGGATCGTCGACTTTGATTGTATGGGCTTTTAAGAAAATAAAAACTATTTTATTATTTATTTATTTATTTATTTATTTATTTATTTATTTATTCGCTAGGGTTTGAGCAATGTGTGGCCAAGAACGCCTGGGTGGCAGAGGAGCCGTACGAGATCCACTGTGACACGGTGTTTGGGCGTGGCTGTGGGCCCCGGCGAGCAAGGCAGGCCGCGATCAACAAGGTACCTTTTTTTTTTTTAGTATTTCCCCTTGTCTTATATCCTTTGTAGGAGCACCGCCTGTTTTTCCATTGCAAGGTCTATCTGTACGGCGATTTTATCTCACCTCCAAAGGAGGAGCTGGAGATCCTGGTCCAGGCCGGAGGGGGCCGTCTGCTGACGCACCGCCCGCCCAACAAGAACCTGCAGCCGTCCAATCGCGGTGGCGTGGTCGACGTTGCCAAACCGATCATTATCTACGACCCCACGATCGACCTCAAGCTGCCGCAGCACTCGCACCTGCGGGGTAAGGCGCAGGTCTTTGACAGCAACTGGATCCTCAACTGCATCTCGTGCTACTCGATCTCTGAGCACGTCACATTTGCAAACGACGACGTAGACGGCGAAGAGGACGACGAAGAGGAGGAGGAGGAGGAGGAGGAGGAGGAGGAGGTTCCAAAGGTGCCCATCAAGAAATCTAGGAAAAATTCTGGTCTCAAATAGTACGAGCAATTAGCAAACTTTGGTTAAACTATAGATTTTTTTTAATGCAAAAGTGGAATAAGCTTGGGATGAATTTGGACAGTGGCCCTGCCGATAGGGACGGTCTCGCCATCGGCAACGAGGTGGCCAAGGACGGGATTTTGGGGCCCGGTCTTTGGCTCGATGACGACACGCTTTGTGCGGACGGCCTTGACATAGTCGATTCCCTTCCAGTCCCCGTTGGTCAGCTTCATGAGAGTGTACATGAGCTTGAGCCGGGACATGGGGGGCATGTGAATGAGGTACAGGACCCCGTCGTCCAGTTTGCTGTCGGGGTGGGCAAAGATATCGTACGACAGGAAGGTGGCGTTAATGACCGCGATGAGCGAGTACTCTCCCTCGATCGAGGTCTCCTTTCCGCCCTGCTCCTCGTCGGCGTAGGAGATCCGAGCGTAGTACGTGCTGTTTGCGGCGATGACCTTGATCGCTGCAAATACCTTTGAGAGGGTTGGCCCGTAGCGTCTGAACTCGGTCTCTGCCTATTTGCGAATGTGCTGTGAGGTTAGGGAGCGACATCAGCAGAAATACCGCGTGGTCGCCCTCGGCAACGATGCCATACGAGATCGACAGGATGCCAAACGTGCTGTTGTTGCTGCTGCTGCTGCTGCTGCTTTCGTAGGGCTCGACGTTGACCTTGAACACGTCCGACTTGAGCACCGTGTCGCCGTAGGCCGCGTGACGGCACTGGACCTCGGACGACTCGAAGCGCATGGACGGGTTCAACGTCGCAAAGATGCCATTGCTGGAGCCGATAGGAATGACGAGGATGGGCACGAGCGTCTTGTTGCCGCCGGTCTTGTTGCCGGTGTCGTCCATGAAACCATTGACGACCTCGTGCACCAGCCCGTCGCCGCTGACAACGCACACGGCCGCGTACTTGCTGGCCGTGGTGGTGGCCAGCTCGTGCGCCAGCTCCCACGCGTGCTTGGCCCGCTGCGTGTCCCTCCGCTCCACCTCGAACCCACGCGCCTCCAGCACGGGCCGCACGGTGCGCTCAAACATGGCCGGTGCCGATCCCCCGCCGCCAAAGGGATTGACGAGGCACAGGATGCGCTGGCCCTGGTTGGCACGGCGCAGTGCGGCGTCGGCCAACCGTGCCGCAGCCGTCGCGGCAACACGCTTGGCGGTCGAACGGGCAGCGGACCACCAGTACAGCAGCGCCGCCGTCGCCGCGACCGCCATGACGCTCGCCAACACTGGATCAGGGTACGTCATCAGTGTCCCCCCTATGGCAAAAAAGTCAGCTTTGTTTTTTCTGTCCCGTCGTCCATCACAAGCAAGATGCTCGCCCTGTCCGCCCTTGCCAAGCGCTCGCTCAGCACCGCCGGCGGCGTCGTGCAGGTGGTCAAGAAGCCGCTGGGCCTGGCCAACGTGCCCGAGGACAAGCAGCCGTACTATGGCGTTGTGACGATGGCGGGCCCGCCTGCCAACGCCGTCGACCAGGCCATGGTCGACGGGCTGCTCAAGGCGCTGGACGAGCTCGAGGGCGACAAGAAGGTGCGCGGGCTCGTGCTGACCAGCGGCGTCAAGGGCTTTTTCACGGCCGGCATCGACCTCAAGATGTTCCAGAACGGAACCGACGTGTGGACAAAGTACTGGCTCGGACTGCGCCAGGTCTACCTCCGCCTGTACTCGTCGCGGCTGGTGTCGGTGGCCGCCATCAACGGGCACGCACCCGGCGCCGGCACCATCTTTGCCCTCGCGTGCCACTACCGCTTCATGCTCAACGGCAAGGGAACCATCGGCCTCAACGAGGTCGCCCTGGGCCTCCCCGTGCCAAAGTGGATCTCGCTCCGAACCGTCGATGTCATCGGGCACCGCGGCGCTGAGAAGCTTCTGCCGCTGGGCACGCAGGTGGTGGCTGACGATGCGGTCAAGGTATAGTTGGAGGACAAAAAAATATGTATGTTGATGCATGATCACAACAAGGTCGGACTGGTCGACCAGGCGTTTGCCACCGAGGAGCTGCTGACCGCCGCGGCCGTCGCACAGCTCCAGGAGGCCGGTTCCAAGGTCGAGTCTGCCCAGCAGACCACCTTTGGCTTCCTCCGCAAGAAGCACGCCGACGAGATGAAGGCCGTATGCTCGCTTCCCGTTTTTCTTTTTGTAACAAGTTTTAATACAGGACGAGGCCGAGGACGTTGCTGGCAGCGTTGCCACGCTAAACAACCCCAAGTTCCAGGCCCAGCTCAAGGTCGTGCTGGAGCGTCTTGCTGCCAAGAAAAAGTAGTCTTTTTTTTTTTCCCCTTGTTTCTTTTAAT
>Ga0302226_10003791_pt1 | contig 10162 bp, 7 predicted proteins | sample II_Palsa_E3_3_FD_193524 | JGI IMG/M metagenome (GOLD analysis project Ga0302226, IMG submission 193524) | Peat permafrost microbial communities from Stordalen Mire near Abisko, Sweden - II_Palsa_E3_3 | ecosystem: Environmental > Terrestrial > Soil > Palsa > Peat permafrost | place: Sweden...
GGGGATCGTGTTGGGACTATCCCTAACCAGGGCGAGCACTTTAGAGGCAGATTTTTCAGGAGGCGACGTGGACTTCAACGCAAAGACGGTAGCGATAACAGGGGCCGCAAGCGGCATTGGCTATGCCACGGCTCAAGCGGCAGCGAAGCTTGGCGCGCATGTGGTCGCGCTCGATCGCGATACGGGAGCGCTTGAAACGATGCGCGCCGATTTCGCGGCAAATGGTTGGCGGGTGACGGCGGTGGAAGTGGACATCGGTAGCGAAGAGTCGATCCGTCACGCGGTGGAGACGGACATGGCCTCGTTCGACAGCGTCGATCTGCTGGTCAATAGCGCGGGCATCGTATCGAGAGGCATGTTCGAGACGACCACAGGCGACGAATGGCAGCGCGTGCTGTCGGTCAATCTGTCGGGCAGCTTCTTCTGCCTGCAGCAGATGCTACCGCTGCTGAAGGCAGGTACTGGACGTGCGGCCGTCAATGTCGCGTCATTGGCGGCGAAGCGCGTGTCTTATGCGGGCGGCGTCAGTTATACGGCCGCCAAAGCCGGTCTGCTGGGACTGACGAGACATGCCGCTTTTGAACTGGCAAGTGTGGGAATCCGAGTCAATGCGGTGTGTCCCGGCCCGGTGCTAACGGCGATGACACAGCGCGCGATTCCCGAGGAAGAAAGACGCAAAGTGGCCGAGATGGTCCCGCTTGGAGACTGGCTCAGCCCCGACGATGTCGCGCAGGCCATCCTCTTTCTGGGCAGCCCGGCCGCGCGCATGATCACCGGGACGTCACTGGATATTGATGGTGGCCTATCGTTGATTACCGGCGCCTCATTCGAGTCCTACCAGCGCTCCCGGCAGTAATGGAAGCCGGCCTCCAGGCACTTGCGCCGGGCCTCTCAGGCCGTGTCGCGCTTCTCACCGAACAGCGCATTCGAGAGATGGTCTACATCGGCTGATGAATACGCCGTACTCGTCATCAGTTGCTCAAGCAAGCCGTTGAGGGCGACGGTCTCCACCGCACTCAGGTCGCGCAGCGCAAAGGTCTGGACTTCGAGCACGATTCTCATACCCGCTTCGTAAGCGCTGCGACCGGGTTTCGTGAGTGTGTAGCGCGTTGCGCGGCCGTCGTTCGGATCCGGCACGGCGACCACGAGGTTGAGTTCGCGCAGCCTAAGTAGGCTTCGTCCGGTCTGGACCGGAGTCAGCAGCATGTCCCGTCCAATTTCGGTTGGGATACTGCCCGGCGCGTCGGCCAGCTTGACCAAGACTCGCCAGTCGAGCGCGCGGATGTCGAGATGCCGCGCGAACAATTCCTCGGCCATAGCGAGGATCGATTCGGCGATTCGGCGGACCCGGTAGGCCGCGAGTTGTTTGAATTGCATAGCGGTTCTGAAGAGGGTTGCGAATTGAAAATCTCAAGCGACGCACAATTGTGAGCGGAAAGAGCCGTTGACGTGGTGCGACCGTTGCGCCTATATTATAACAAATGATAATACATGGGTGAGCGAGTGCGCATTCCACCCCAGTATGTGAACACAGGGGCGATCCCCCACACGGAGACGGTGATGCAAGTATCGACTGAGTTGAGTGGTGGTCCGCGCGGTCAGCGTGAAGCCGGCGTGTATGTATTCGACGTGTCGGAGAGCCCGTGGCAAGGCGTCGGCAAGGGCGGCCTGGCGCAAAAGATTGTGCGCCGCGATGATCGAACGGGGCATTCGTTTGGCTTCATGTCATTCGACACGTTGGCTCGAACGGGTGTGCATCAGCATCTTGGCACCGCATTCAGCTATTTCCTGTCGGGCGCCCTGACTGATTATCAGGGCACGACCGGGGCCGGACAGTTGGGCGTGAACTTCGCAGGATCCACCCACGATGCGGTCGCCTATCTGCCTACCCTAACCGTAGGCCGCATGGAGGGACCGGTCGCCTACGGAGCGGACGTCACGCATTCACTGCATGCGGGCAATCGTCATACCAGTTTCGAGAATGAGTTTCCCGAACACCTTCCCGATCTGAGCATCTCGCTAGAGACGGTGCAAGTCAGTGCGACGCGTGTGCCTGGACTGACACGCCGGCTCGTCTACGACTATGCGCATACGCCGCATACGCGCCGAATGACGCAACTGATGCTGTTGCCAGGGACCCAGGTTCCCGCGCATCGGATCGGTGCGCTGGTCGATGCGTATGTGCTTGCTGGCGACGTAGCATTTGTTGCGCGCGATACCGTATCGACAGCGAAAACCGGTGACTTTGTCGTGATAGAACCTGGCACGCAGGTGGCGTTCTCGTCGCGCTATGGCGCAAGCCTTCTGGTGTGGGCGGATGGGCCGTCGACGTGGGAGGACGGACCGGCAAGCCCGGAACTCTATGGCTTCACCTCAGGGCACGGTGATCCACTGCGCTTCGGCAATCGTGCGCCGGCCGATATGAATGGGGGACTGGTCGCCACTCCAAATCTGGCGAGCAGTCCGTCACAAAATGCCCTCGACGGCCGGTAAATCGTATCCGGCACAAGCACATGATCACCGGCCTTCGTGAGACTCATCATCGCCAGCAGTTACTGCGCTTTCGCCGCCGCAGCCTGAAGCATGGCGGAGCCAATCACCTGTTGCCCGAGGAACCGTCATCGAGGCATTCGAGCAACTCATTGCCGAAGGTTTTCTGGAATCACAGCCTGGGGCTGATACTCGCGTCGCGCAGGCATTGACCCAGCCCGCTTCTGCTCAGGAACGGATCCCGTCGGCTCAAGCCGGGCCCATTCCAGAATGCGCGCAACTGTTTGTCCAGGTTGCCCGTCAGTTTGCGCAGGTACCGCAGGCGCCTTTCGCCGTCTCAGTACCCGTGGGACCTGCTGCTCCCGACGATGCATGGAGACGGCTGGGCAACCGTCTGCGCGCACGCGGAGCCGGTGCGCCCGCAGGATATGGTGATCCGCAAGGTGCGCGGCCATTGCGCGAAGCGGTGGCCGACTACGTCAGGAAGTCGCGGTCGGTTCGCTGCGAGGCCCAGCAGGTGATCATCACAAGTGGCACGCAACAGGGTCTTTTTCTTGCATGTCAGGTTCTGCTCGATGGCGACGCATCGGCGTGGGTAGAAGATCCGGCATACAGGGGCATTACCGCGATCCTCGAAAGTACCGGCCGCCCTGAACGCATGATCCGGGTGCCTGTCGATGCGCAGGGGTTGAACGTCGAGGAAGGCATCAGGCTTGGCCCGCATGCACGGGCGGCGTTCGTCACGTCATCGCACCAGTACCCGCTGGGAATGCCATTGAGCATGGCGAGGCGCGATGCGCTGCTGGCCTGGGCCTGCGCAAATAACGCGTGGGTGGTCGAGGACGACTACGACAGCGAACTCAGATACGCGGGGCATCCGTTTCCATCGCTCCAAGGGCTCAACCCGGAACGCGTGATTTATCTTGGCACCTTTAGCAAGATCCTGTTCCCTTCGTTGCGGCTTGGTTATGTCATCGCTCCGCCCAATCTGGTGGAGGCGTTTTGCGGCGCGCGAGTACTAATGGACCGCAACCCTCCCAACGCAGATCAGCACGTGCTTGCTGCATTTATCGTAGAAGGTCACCTGGATCGTCATATCCGGCGCATACGTACCGTCTATGCGGACCGCCGCGCCTGCATCATCAACAATATCGAACGATGGTTGCCGAAAGACGTCGCATGGTTACAACCAAGCGATCAGGGAATGCACCTCGTGCTATGGCTGGGTGGGGGTGTTGACGACTGTTCCGTTGCGGCTCTAGCAGCGCAAAGCGGAGTCGCCGTACGAGCGGTGTCCCCGCTGTATGCCGGTAGACGAGGCCCAATGGGCTTGATATTGGGTCTTGGCGGCTTCAGCGACGACGAAATCGAAGCTGCTACCCAACGCCTCACCGAGTGTATCGGGGCTGTGGCACGAACAGCTTCTGGCGCTCGGTGAAGTCATTAGCCAGGCGAATGGCGCCATTTCCACGAAGACGATTCCGTCGCTAGTACACACAAGGCACGTTCAACATATTCGCCTTGATCTACAAGATGAGCTTGTAGCCCTCATGGCTCGCAACAAAGCCCAGTTTTTCATAGAAACGGTGCGCGTCAGGACGGCCCTTGTCCGTTGTCAGTTGGACTAGTTTGCAACCGCGTGCTTTGCACTCCGAGATCGCCCATTCGAACATCTGCTGGCCTATCCCCGTGCTGCGGAAAGGCGCAGCGATTCGAACCGCTTCGATTTGCCCCCGCCACGCGCCCCTTCGAGCGACCCCAGGTATGAACGAAATTTGCAGTGTGCCAATCACTGTTTCTCCATCGATGGCGACCACAAGACGCTGGTTCGGGTCGACTTCTATCGCTTTAAAAGCGACAACGTACCTTTCGTCCAAGGGTGAGCTAAGGGTCTCTCGTTGGCTGCCAAGCTCATCGTCCACCAACAATTCAACAATTGCAGGTAGGTCCGCCAGTAGCGCCGTGCGGAAAATGATGGGATTCATGTCTTACCCTCAGTAGTGGGGTGCAAGGGAACCTGAAGTATATCGAGCGTTCGCCCATCTGCATCAATCAGAGTTGCTTGCTTGAACCAGCACCTCAATAGGAAGCGGCATCTACATCAGTAGGTGCCGCTTCAGCTCCATGCAGCCGTGGACGTTTATTGCTTGACGAGTTTCACGATGGTCAAGGTTCCCCCCACGTCTTCAACGCGCACTTTGACCTTCTCGCCTTCCTTGGCCTGCTTGACCATAGCGCCATCCTTGGCCTTGTAGGCCATCGTCATCGCCGACATGCCGATGTTCGTCAGCGCGCCATGCTGAAGCGTCACCATGCCGGTCGACGGATCGACCTTCTTGACTACCGCATCGGTGAGCGCCCCGTTATCCGGCGCCATGGCGCTCATTGCGCCGCCGTCCATCTTCATGCCAGCCATGTCGTCTGCCGCCAGCGCGGAGCCGGCCAGCGTGAAGCCGGTGCAGAGCACAGCGGATAGGGTGATCAACTTTTTCATCGGTTTTCTCCAGAGTGAGATTGCGGCACAAGCGTGCCAGTGGGTACTGCATGAGGTGGTAGCGTTTCTTTGGCAGTTTTTTTCGTGCGGGCAAGGCGCCGGCGTTGCAGCAAAAGCCAAGCCGCCGGAATGATGAACATCGATAGGAGCGGTGCCGTAACCATCCCGCCCACCATCGGTGCCGCGATGCGCTGCATCACTTCGGAGCCCGCGCCATGGCCCAGCATGATCGGAATCAGCCCTGCCAGTACCACCGCGACGGTCATCGCCTTGGGCCGCACGCGCAGCACCGCACCCTCGCGGATCGCGTCGACGAGCGTTGCCTCTGTGAACGGCTCCCCTTGCGCAAGTCGGCGGTTGAGCGCGCCTTTCAGGTAGAGCAGCATCACAACGCCGAACTCAGCCGCCACGCCCGACAACGCGATGAAGCCCACCGCCGTGGCAACCGACACCGCATGACCCAATATCCAAATCAGCCAGAATCCGCCGACCAGTGCAAAGGGCACCGTCGACATCAGCAAAGCGGCATCGGCGGCAGAGTTGAAGGTCAGGAACAGCAACACGAAGATGACGACCAAAGTGACGGGAATCACAGTGCGCAATTTGGCTTCCGCGCGTTCCAGGTATTCGAACTGCCCCGACCAGGCGATCGAATAGCCGGCAGGCAGAACAACGTTTTGCGCGACTGCGACTTGCATCGCCTTCACCGCCGACTGCAGGTCCGTATTGCGAATGTCGACGTACACATACCCAGACAATCGCGCGTTTTCACTACGGATCATCGGTGGGCCATCGGAGATCTTCAGGCTCGCCACATCGCCGAGCGTAATTTGCGCGCCGCGGTCGGTGACAACCGGCAACTGGCGTAAATTGTCGACCGAGTCGCGGATCTCGCGCGGATACCGGATATTGATCGGGAAGCGCTCACGGCCCGCGATGACCTCGCCGACGTTATCTCCACCCACAGCCGATGACACGATGGACTGGACATCGGTCACCGACATGCCATAGCGGGCAGCGGCCAACCGGTCGATGTCGACGTCGATGTAGTGGCCGCCGTTCAGGCGTTCCGCCAGCGCTGACGTGACGCCTGGAACGTTCTTCAGGACGGACTCGACCTGCGTGGCAATCTTATCGATCTGTCCGAGATCCGCGCCCGATATCTTTACGCCCACGGGCGTCTTGATGCCGGTCGACAGCATGTCCAGGCGATTGCGTATCGGTGGCACCCAAACATTCGACAAGCCGGGAATCTTGACGCGCGCGTCGAGTTCATCGACGAGTTTCTCGGGCGTCATGCCCGGGCGCCATTCGCTACGTGGCTTGAACTGGATGGTGGTCTCGAACATCTCGAACGGCGCTGGATCGGTCGCAGTGTCCGCGCGGCCCGATTTGCCAAAGACGGTTTTGACTTCCGGAACCGTCTTGATCAGGCGGTCCGTCTGCTGCAGCAACTCACCGGCTTTGTCTGCCGAGATGCCGGGCAATGCCGTCGGCATATACAGCAGATCACCCTCGTCCAGCGGCGGCATAAATTCACCGCCCAGGTGCGACAACGGAATCAGCGTTAGCGTGAGCGCTACTACCGCCAAACCGATTGCCGCCCATGGCCGGCGCAGGGTCGCTTCCAGCAGCGGGCGATAGAGGCGAATCAATATCCGGTTGATCGGATTGGCGTTCTCATGAGGAATGCGTCCGCGGATCAGATAGCCCATCAACACCGGCACCAGCGTCACCGATAATCCGGCAGCGGCAGCAATCGTGTAGGTTTTCGTGAACGCCAGCGGAGCAAACAGCTTACCCTCCTGCCCTTCGAGCGAGAACACCGGGATGAACGACAGCGTGATGATCAACAGCGAGAAAAACAAGGCCGGCCCAACCTCGGCCGCCGATTGCGCAATCAACTCCCATCGCTGCGCATTTGTGATCGGGATACCCGGGTGCTTATGGTCGTACGCCTCCAGATGCTTATGCGCATTTTCTATCATCACGATGGCAGCGTCGATCATTGCACCGATCGCGATCGCAATACCACCCAGCGACATCAAGTTCGCATTGACGCCCTGATAGCGCATCACGATGAAAGCGGTCAGAACGCCCAGAGGCAATGACAAAATCGCAACGAGTGCGCTACGCAAATGGAACAGGAATATCGCGCAGACTATGCCGACGATGATGAACTCTTCGATCAGCTTGTCTTTCAGATTGTCCACCGCGCGTTCGATCAGTTGCGAGCGGTCGTAGGTCGTCACAACCTCGACGCCAGGCGGCAAGGACCTCTTGAGGTCGGCAAATTTCGCTTTCACCGCGTCGATGGTGGTCAGTGCGTTTTTGCCCGAGCGCATTACGATCACGCCGCCAGCGACCTCCCCCTCGCCGTTCAACTCGGCAATGCCACGCCGCATTTCCGGGCCGATCTGAATCCGGGCGACGTCGCCGAGCAGCACCGGCGTGCCGGCATCGTTGGTGCGCAACACGACGTTGCGAAAGTCATCCAGCGTGTGTAGATACCCGGATGACCTCACCATATACTCGGATTCGCCAAGCTCGACGACCGATCCGCCCGACTCCTGGTTCGCCTTGTCGAGCGCCTGCGCGACGGTGGCCTGCGTAATGCCATAGGCTCTCAGTTTATCGGGGTCCAGCACGACCTGATACTGCTGCACCATGCCACCGATCGAGGCCACTTCCGATACGTCCGGCACCGCTTTCAACTCGAACTTGAGAAACCAGTCGTTGAGCGCGCGAAGTTGACCAAGATCGTGCTTTCCGGTGCGGTCGACCAACGCGTATTCGTAGACCCAACCCACCCCAGTTGCATCGGGGCCAAGCGAGACAGTTGCACCAGCCGGCAAACGGCTTTGCACCTGACTCAGGTATTCGAGCACACGCGAGCGCGCCCAATACTGATCGGTTTTATCGTCGAACAAGACATAGACGAACGCGTCCCCAAACGACGAATATGCGCGTATCGTCTTCGCACCCGGCACGCCGAGCAACGTGGTGGTCAGTGGATACGTCACCTGATCCTCAATCACCTGCGGTGCCTTGCCCGGATACGAGGCCTTGATGATGACCTGCGTGTCGGACAGATCGGGAAGCGCGTCGAGCGGAGTCTCCTTGAGCGAATAAACGCCCCAGGCGGCAATCAGCACGGTCGCCAGCAAGACCAGGAACCGGTTGTAAATCGACCAGCGAATCAGGCGCGCGATCATTTCGCACCTCCCATCGGTTCGACCTTCGTCAACTGGTATCCGTCGTCCGACGTCTTGAAGACGAAATGCACGGCCTCACCAACGGTGATGTCCGGAAAGGCCGTGGGAGATGCCTTGCCGAATGTCATGGTCATCGCGCCCCATCCGAGTGCCGGCACCGGCTGATGCGAGAACGTGATGTCGCCGGTCGTGATCTTTTCGACCTTGCCGGTGGTCTCAAAGGTGGGTGCAATACCCGGCACCGATGCCGATGCCGATGCCGATGCCGATGCCGATGCCGATGCCGATGCCGGGATAGATGCCACGGTAGACACGGGCGCTGTCACTGCAACTGTGGCTTCGGGTACGGCGGCTCCTTCAAGTTTGGGCAATACGGACTGCAGACTCGCTTCCGAGTCGATCAGGAACTGACCCGATGCGACCACTTGCTGACCTTCCGTCAGGCCACCTGTCACCTCGGTGTTTTCGCCCGTATCGTTACCGACCGTAACCACCGCCGGTTGCAAACGCCCATCGCTGTTCTTGACGATGACAATGGACCGCTTACCGGTGGTAATCACCGCCTCAGACGGCACTAGTAAGCGCGACACCGACTGCGCCCCGCTGATCTGGACGCGCATCAACATGCCGGGCGTAAGTTTTAGCCCGGCATTGTCGATTTCCAAGCGCGCCTGCAAGGTGCGGCTATCGGTGCTGATCCCCGGCAGAATTTCCCGGATGTGCCCGGAGAAATGCTGAGATGCGTCACCGGCAAAGGTCGCGTCAACCGCGAAACCGGGCTGTACCTGCAAGGCCAGCGATTCCGGTATTTCCACGATCAGCCATAGGCTTGAGAGGCCAGCGACCTTGGCCAACGTTTGACCCGGTGCGACCATGGCACCGTCCCGCACATTGAGTTCAGTGAGCACACCGGCGTTGGGCGCGGACAGCGTGACGTGGGTTTGCACCTGACCGGTTCGGTCCAGATCGGCGATCACGCCCGGCGGAATCGACATCGCACGCATGCGCGCGCGCGCCGCTTCGAGCAGACCGTCGTCCATATCACCCTTCTTCAGTGCCAGGTATTCCTCTTGGGGAGCAAGCCACTCCGGCACAAAGATCGACGCAACCGGTGCACCTTTCGCAACGCGTTGCATGGGTGCATTGGCATACAAACGGTCGATATAGCCGGTGGTGCGGGCCTGAATCACGTCCGCCATCGATTCATCGAACTGGGTGGTGCCGATGGCATTGAATGCAACAGGCGTGTCCTGTCGGCGCACGGTGGCATAGCGTATGCCCAGATTCTGTTGCAGACCGCTATCGATCTTGATGCCGTCCGAGCCACTCTCGTCGGCATAGACCGGCACGAGTTGCATATTCATAAAGGGCGATTTGCCCGGTTTGTCGAAATGCTGCTGCGGCACCATCGGGTCGTGCCAATAAAGGACTTTTTTACCACCCTCCTGTTTAGCGTCATCACCGGATGCGGATGCCATGGGTGCTGCTGGAACCGCTGCCGGGGAGCGGCTAATGCCAACGAAATAGCCGGTACCGGCCAGCATCGCGCCAACCAGCAGCGCCAGCAGCGTGCGTGGAAGAGAAGGTTTAGTCATGTACGGCTCCGTCATGTTTTGCTTCGTCACGTTTTGCTTCGTCATCTGACGCGCCCAGATCGGGCGGTACAACCTGATATTCCAATTGAGCCCAGGTCAGCGAAACCTCCCGCTCCAAGTTCAACACCTGAAGGTCCGTTTCGAGCTGCACGTGCCTGGCATCCAATGCATCGGCAAGCGTGCCGGTACCGGACCGATAGGCGGCAGTGGCCAGTTCCACTTTCTGTGCCGCGGCGGGCAGAACGGTTTGCTTCAGATTGACTAGACGCTCTCGACCGCTGGCGAGCTTTGCCGTCAAACTTTGGATATCGGCAAGAACCTGTCGCTCGGTGTCTTCATAAGTGAGCCGCGCTTGCGTGCCCATCTCC
>Ga0302226_10003793_pt1 | contig 10161 bp, 7 predicted proteins | sample II_Palsa_E3_3_FD_193524 | JGI IMG/M metagenome (GOLD analysis project Ga0302226, IMG submission 193524) | Peat permafrost microbial communities from Stordalen Mire near Abisko, Sweden - II_Palsa_E3_3 | ecosystem: Environmental > Terrestrial > Soil > Palsa > Peat permafrost | place: Sweden...
ATAGTTAAATACAAAGTGTATAAATTAGACAGGTTTGCAATTCATGAAAGCAGGATGTAATTGGGCAAAACGGCCAGGAACAACGGTATGTTCAGGCAGCCACATCAATCACCGAATGCCGCACAAATCCTTGAAAACAATGAGGATTGCTATCCTTTATCAACAACTTAAGCATCACTAGCTCTCCATCGCAGCGAGCTTGAATTGTTAAATAAATAGAAAGACTTGTTAGAAATGAAATATTACAAAATATTAAAAATCGCGATTCAAATCATGTTTATTTAACAAATACCACTCGCCCGGCATATTTTTATAATTTTAATACATTCACAATTCGATCCCGAGCTTGGTCATTACGGCTTGACACATACGCTCAAGCAAACATTTTTTTGGCGGCTGTCGAGACGTTTTCAAAATCAGCCCTCCATCAGTGCAGGTGTTCAGCCTCACAAGCCACACTTACCGGTAGTGTCAATCAACGGCACCCAACACCTCAATATGGATTGCATCGAGTCATTGCCTGTATTGAATTTATTCCTGAAATGAAAGGAATTTGTAAGGATGTTGACTTCGAGCCTTAATGTCCAAGTGTTTAACTATGCCGGGTTTGGAAATCGGACAGCACGCGCGGCAAGACCCTAGCGCCCCGACATAAAAACGTAGGTGGTGATTTTTCAGCTCAGCACCCTCTTTAAATACAACAAATGGGAATCAATCCTTATGTCTCGTAAAGCCCTTATAGCCTTGCCATTTACGGCGTTGGCGCTGGCCTTGGCCGCGTGTGGCGGCGGCGGTGGCAGCAGTGCCAGCACCAACAACGGAAGCGCTACGGTAAGCACTTCGCTGCAAGATGCAGCCGCGACCGCGACCCCGATCAAACATTTGGTGGTGATCTATAACGAGAACATATCGTTCGACCACTATTTCGCCACTTACCCGACTGCGACCAATCCGGCGGGCGAACCAGCGTTTAGCGCCGCATCCGGCACGCCGGCCGTTAATGGTCTGAGCGGCACGCTATTGACCGCCAACGGTAACTTTACCAACACCCTGAATGGCGTAAATGCCGCCAATCCGTTCCGTCTGGATCGTACTCAAGCAGCCACGGCCGACCAAGGCCACAGCTATACGCCTGAACAGCGCGCCTACGATAACGGCGCCGCAGACTTGTTCCCGACCTACACCGGTAACGGCACGCCTGGCGGCGCCGGCGCCTTCGGTACCAAAGGTCAGGTCATGGGCTACTTTGACGGTAACACGGTGACCGGCCTGTGGAACTATGCGCAAAATTTCGCGATGAGCGACAACGCCTATACCGACACCTATGGTCCGTCGACACCGGGCGCGCTTGAAGCCGTCTCGGGTCAGACCAACGGTTTCCAAAGCGTCAAGAGCAGCTACACGTCCTACTATATTCCGGACGGCCAAGGCGCCCTGACCTTGATCGGCGACGTTGATCCAGCTTATGACACCTGCTCTAGCTCGACCGATACCGGCATGCTGACCAGCAAGAATATCGGCGACCTGCTGAATGCGACCGGCACGACGTGGGGCGGCTTTATGGGCGGCTTTAACCTGAACGTTACCAATGCCAACGGCACCACGGGTTGCAAACGCAGCACGCTGTCAACCGTGGTGAATTCAAGCACCGCCGATTACATCCCGCATCACAACTGGTTCCAGTATTTCGCCTCGACCTCCAACCCGCTGCATTTGCGTCCCAGCAGTACCGCTCGTATCGGCTATAGCACGCAGGCTGACGGTGCAACCGCCGATCCGGCTAACCACCAATACGATTCGCAAGACTTCGTGGCGGCTGTGAAGGCCGGCAACTTCCCGTCGGTCAGCTTTATCAAGGCACCGGCTTTCCAGGACGCACATGCAGGCTATTCCGATCCGCTGGACGAACAAACTTTCGTCGCGTCCATGGTCAACTTCCTGGAACAGCAACCTGACTGGGCCAACACCGCGGTGATCGTGGCTTACGATGACTCGGATGGCTGGTATGACCACGCTTATGCAACCCCGACCAACCCGTCGTTCAACGCCACCGCCGACCAATTGAACGGTGCCGGCGTTTGCGGCACGGGCACACCTCAAAATGGCGTGGCCGGCACGCCGGTGAATGGCCGCTGCGGTCCGGGAACACGTACGCCGTTCCTGGTGATCTCGCCGTGGGCCAATACCAACTACGTCGATCACACCCGTATCAGCCAAGCCTCGATTACGCGTTTCATCGAGGACAACTGGTTGGGCGGCAAGCGCCTGGGCGGTGGCTCGTTCGATGCAACGGCGGGCAGTATCAACAACTTGTTCAACTTCTCGGGTAAAGGCAATGCGCCGGTGGTCTATATCGACCCGAACACCGGCTTGCAGTTGTCCAAGGCACCGGCCAGCACGTTCGGTGGCTGAGGGTTCCAGATGACGCTTGATGTTTGAGTGTTAGCTGTTGCGTATCGTCCGTGTGGCAGTCGCTGACTGCCACACGGCTTTTTTGCCTTCGGGCCGCTGCTATTTTATTGCCGTCGAACATGACCGAATTGAATTCTGCCAAGCGCACCGTGACCACACGCGTCTCACATCCTTTCCGGCTTTGGTTGTGGGGCGGCCTGTTGTGCGCTTTATTTGCGCTGGGCTATACCGCCTGGGAATCGGCGTATGCCGCCGGCGCCGCCGCGCCCGCCACCAGTGCCGATCAATACCCCAATGGTGCGAACCCCCACCCGGTGATCCTGAAACGTCCGCCGACCGCCCCATTGAGCGCAGTTGCGCAGCTGGGCAAGCAGATTTTCTACGACGCGACACTCTCGGGTTCCGGTCGCATGTCTTGTGCCTCCTGCCACAGTGCCGAGCACGCCTATGGTCCGCCGAACGATCTGGTGATCCAGCCCGGCGGCTTGAATCTGAAGCTGGAAGGCCATCGACCGCCACCCACACTGATGTATTTGTATCGCCAACCGAATTTCAGCATCGGCCCCGATGACTCCGAAAACGAAGGTACCGTCACCGTCGCGCAAGTAGCCGCGTCAGCGGCCGGCGTGCCGCATGCACAAAAAACCGTGGGAGCGGCCACTTCGGCAGTAGCCATGGTGCCGCAAGGCGGTTTGTTTTGGGATGGTCGCGTCGACACCTTACAAAGCCAAGCCTACGGCCCGTTGCTGAATCAGGTCGAAATGGCCAACACCGATATTAATAGCGTCGCCGAGAAACTGCGGCACACCTCCTATGTACAAGGGTTCGCCCAATTATTCGGTGCCGGCGTTCTAAAAACCCCCACACTGCTGGTGTCCGAAGCGATGTTCGCCGTCGCTCGCTATCAAGTAGAGGAAACCTCGTTCCACCCCTACTCCAGTAAATACGATTATTGGCTCGAAGGCCGAGCCCGTTTGAGCCCAACCGAGTTGCGCGGCTACCTGCTGTTCAATAACAAAGACAAAGCCAATTGCGCGGGCTGCCATTTGCCGCAACCGAGTCCGGATGGACAACCGCCGATGTTTACCGACTATCAATACGAAGCACTCGGTGCTCCGCGGAATATGCATATCCCGGCCAACCAAAATCCGAAGTTCTTTGATATTGGGATTTGCGGGCCGGATCGGAACGATATGAAAACGCAAAAACCTTATTGCGGCATGTTCCTCACGCCGACACTGCGTAACTCCGCCACTCGGAAAGTATTTTTCCACAACGGCGTGTTCCATACGCTCGAAGCCGTGATGGATTTTTACAATTTCCGCGATACCGATCCGGGCAAGGTCTACCCCATCGGAGCCGATGGCAAGCCGCAAAAATATAACGATTTGCCGGCGAAATATCGTGGCAACGCCGACGTCACCGATCCGCCCTTCGATCGCAAACTCGGCGATAAACCCGCGATGAGCGCGCAAGACATGCGCGACATTATTGCGTTTATGAAGACACTGAACGACGGCTACAAACCGGAACCCGGCTCCTTACACGCCGCGCAGTAATATAAGTCATCGCTGAAACAGGCCGGGATCGCTCGTTAGACGAGTCCCGGCCGCCCGGTCCGACACACTCCTGCCCCGCTCCCGCCAGCAGCTCTTCCCGTTCTCCCCGTTTCCAGGCCACTCAAGCTATGCGAGTGCTTGCTGACCGGCATTTTTTACAGTGACATATATAAAAGAGATGGCGCAGAGGAATATTTTCTATTTTTGAGATATTCCATATGGTTCTAAGCTTATCGAACGCTACCAATGAGTACTTCGACATGGCAACGATCACTGCGGAAAAAAACGTCACACCCATTCAGCCTAAGCGCAGTGCGCTCACTTCGGCTTTCGGCATCGCTCCGGGGCTCTTGTTATGCTTGGCGGTTACCCTGGCCGCCTGGGGGCTCCAGATTGCCGAAGCGCGGCTCTTCGGACATGTGTGGCTGGAATCCCTGGTGCTCGCGATTTTGCTCGGCACCGCCGTGCGCAGTTTGTGGACACCTGGCTCGCATTGGGAAAGCGGCATCAACTTCAGCGCCAAGATCTTATTGGAAGTCGCAGTGGTATTGCTCGGCGCCTCACTCAGCGCCACCGCCTTAAAAGCAGCCGGATTCGGCTTGCTGGCCGGCATCGTGGCCGTTGTGATCGTAGCGATTTCCGTCAGCTACGGCATCGGACGCGCACTTGGCTTGCATCATCGGATGGCAATGCTGGTGGCTTGCGGCAACTCGATCTGCGGGAATTCGGCGATTGCCGCTGTGGCCCCGGTGATCAACGCGCACAGCGACGACGTTGCCGCCTCGATCGCCTTCACCGCGGTACTCGGTGTTCTAGTGGTGCTCGGCTTACCCTTGCTGATCCCAGTATTGCATCTCAGCGAACTGCAATACGGCACACTGGCGGGCCTGACCGTCTACGCTGTGCCCCAGGTGCTCGCGGCCACGGTACCCGTCTCGACTCTGAGCGCTCACCTTGGGACTTTGGTCAAACTGGTGCGCGTCCTGATGCTGGGTCCGGTGATTCTTGTGTTGTCTATCGTCATGCGCCAAAACGACCCGGAAACACCGGTCCCGGCATCATCGAGCCAATCCAAAACCAAGGCTCACGGCCTAGCCTGGCAAAAAATCTTGCCCTGGTTTATCGTCGGCTTTCTGGTACTGATGGCCGCACGTTCGGCCGGCTTGATTCCGGCACCGCTACTGCAACCCGTCGGTCAAATTGCCAATCTGCTGACCATTGTTTCGATGGCAGCCCTGGGCCTGGGCGTCGACGTGAGAACCGTGGCCAAGGCCGGCCCGCGTGTCACAGCTGCTGTTGTCTTGTCTATCGTGGCACTCGCTGCAATCAGCTTGTTGCTGATTTACACGCTGAAGATGGCTTAAGTTCCGCGCACAACCCCGACCGGCTCGGGGCATTACCTGACTCCGAGCCGACAAACACATCTCGCGTGCGTCAAGGCGCAACCTCATACCCGGCTTAGGCCGTACCCATCGCCTCGAGGCCGGGGGCGAGCCCAACGCCACGTCTTTCCGCCAGCATCCCTCGATTACCTAGACCGGGCCAACGTCGCCGATATGGCGCTCACGTCACGACCTTATCCGCACGTGAGCGACGACGAACGAAAATCGCCGGTGCGAACGAGGATACAATCACGGTGCGTGCTTCGACCGGCCACCAGCCGCGGGCTTTTACCGCATGGACGGCGGCGCTTTCATAGAAAATCAACCGGGAACATCGATGTTTCAAGAGATTGCCAGCTACCTGATTCAAATTATCTCTTCGCTGTTCGGCGCGGCTTTGCTGCTGCGCGTCTGGGCAATGGCTGTGCGCCTGCCGCCCAAGAACCAGTTTTCACAAACCGTGTTCCAAGTCACAAACTGGCTGGTACGGCCCATGCGCCGCGTAATTCCAGGCAAGGGCGGGATAGATTGGGCCTGCATCGTGGCCGCTTATTTAACCGCGGTGTTGTCGTCCGTACTGACGCTGCTGATTCACGGCGCGAATCCGCTGCTGTTTTTCCCCTTTGGTTTGCTGCCGGCCTTGCTGCTCACCTTGACCTGGGGCCTCAATCTCGTGATGTGGCTGACCTTGCTGCTGGGTGTGCTGTCCTGGATTAATCCGCGCACCGAAGCCATGTGGGTTCTGCAATTACTCACGGCCCCCTTTCTCAACCCGATACGCCGAATGTTGCCGGCCACAAGCGGCATCGATTTTTCACCGCTGATTCTGATCGTTATCGTGCAGATTTTATTGCGGGTACTCGATCACTTCACCTTAATGCAATTCGGCTTCTAAAGCACGCTCACGGTTGCTGGGGCTGCGTCAGCATCCCCAGCAAGACATCGGCTTGGCCGCGTGCATCTTCCGCGCTCGGCCTGAAATCGAAGTGCCGTGCAGCCTGGAGCAATTTGAAATGCCCACCGCTACTGCGGGCGTAGGCAGGGTCATAATGCAATTCAAGCAACTCGCGAAACAGCGCCTCGCGAGCATCCGCCTCGATCATCTCCTGCCAGCGCTGAATCACAACTTTGCCGTGCAAGCTCGTCAATAATGCCAGCTGCTGTTTGAATTGCTCGCGATCGTCGAACAGATTTCGATAGTCTTGCAACAAAAATGCCAGGCGCTCCTCAAGACTGGCGGTGACACGAATGCATTCGGCGTTGTGCATGCGAGTAACCAGCGACACGGGCAAAGTGATTTGCCCGATACGCTTGCTTTCGGCTTCGATAAACACCGGCTTGCCGGTATCGAAGCCGGCCAAAACCTCCAGCAACGCACTATCGAACGCCTTTTGCGAGGGTTGCCGATGCAGCGGCACCGCACCTAAGATAGAACCTCGGTGCCGCGCCAGCGCTTCCAGATCGAGTACTTGTGCGCCTTGCGCGGCAAGGGCCTGGAGCAAACGGGTTTTGCCTGTACCTGTAGGGCCGGTAAGCACAACATAGCGGAACGCGAGCGGTTGTGTGTCAAGGTTTTCCAACACCCAGCGCCGATAAGACTTGTAGCCGCCTTCCAGTTGACGAGCTTTCCAGCCAATCAAGTTGAACCAGCTTGTCATTGATGCCGAGCGCTTGCCGCCACGCCAACAGTAGATCAACGGCTTCCAATTGACGGGCTTATCGCTAAACAGCGTGTCGAGATGATGGGCAATATTGCGCGCGACCATTGCGGCACCCAGGCGGGTTGCCTCATGCGCCGTCGCCTGCTTGAACATCGTACCGATAATCACGCGCTCTTCATTGGACAAAACCGGCGCATTAATCGCCCCCGGAATATGATCTTCCGCATATTCGAGCGGAGTGCGGACATCGATAATCTCATCGAAGCCGTCGCGCAGTGCGAATGCAATGTGCTGATTTTTCACGGATGAGCCAAACGGGTGATAATCATGGCCTGGATGGTCCTGGCAAGCGCTGCCTGCGTGCAATGATGCAAGGTGAGCGTGGAGGCCGGTGTACCGGCAAATCTTGGAGAAACCGAATGCGACTGACTGAATTATCCCACGGCGGTGGCTGCGGCTGCAAAATCGCACCGGCACTGCTGTCTGAAATGCTCGCAAAAATGCCGGCGGCGGCAGGCTTCAAGCACTTGATGGTCGGTACCGAAACCTCGGATGATGCAGCGGTTTATTGGCTTAATGCCGAACAAGCCCTGATCGCCACCACCGATTTTTTTATGCCCATCGTCGACGACCCCTTCGATTTCGGGCGAATCGCAGCAACTAATGCCATTTCCGATATTTACGCCATGGGCGGCAAGCCGATTATGGCGCTCGCAATTGTCGGCATGCCGGTGAATCTTATGCCCGTCGAAGTAATTCAGCAGATTTTGGCGGGTGGCGCCAGTGTTTGCGGTGCCGCCGGTATTCCCGTGGCAGGCGGACATTCGATAGATTCGCCCGAGCCGATTTACGGCTTGGTGGTACTGGGTCTGGTTCACCCTGACCGGGTACGGCGCAACAATAGCGCACGTGCCGGCGACTGTTTGATTCTGGGTAAGCCATTGGGTATCGGGGTATTGGGCACTGCTTTGAAGAAGGGATTGCTGGATGCGACCGGATATCAAGAGCTCATCGCCACGACAACCCAGCTGAATTCGGTGGGATGCGCTTTGTCGGAAATCGATGAAGTCCATGCCTTGACCGACGTCACAGGGTTCGGCCTGCTCGGGCACCTGCTTGAAGTGTGCCGCGGCTCCGGACTCGCCGCCCGTATCGGCGCCGCACGAGTGCCGTACCTGCACGCCGCAGTTGGATTCGCACAGCAGGGCATAGGGCCGGGCGCGATCGCGCGAAATCTCGCCAGCTTCGAAGCCGATGTGATGTTTTCCAATGATGTTCCCGCCTGGCAGCAGCACTTGATGACAGACCCGCAAACCAGTGGTGGCCTGTTATGCGCTGTCGCGCCGGAAGCGGCGGATCGCGTGCTGGCACTGTTCCATCAGCAAGGCTTTGCAGCGGCCGGTATCATCGGCAGTATGGAAGTGGGTACGCCACGGATCGTAGTGGACTCCTGAAGATTAAGCCCGACGTACGAGGCAACATTTTTTTTCATTCGGGGATGACGGATCGGGCCGCATTTCGCTAAAATCTCGGCGCGGAGTTTGCCGGCAGTCGCCGACCAGGACGCACCTCAGGAGTCAAGATGCGCTCGATCAGCCTTTCCACGGAACCCCTTGCAGTGAGTTATGCATTGCGACAGTTGGTGGAAACCGGAGAGCTTGCCGTATTTAGTGCGGGCGATAAAGCTGCGGTACTGATCCCGTTCGAGAAATATCAGGCCCTGGTCGACATGTTGCGTTGGCTGGAAGCACCTTCGCAGTCCCAAGAAAAGAAGAAACCGCAAGTGCGCAAGCCGGCGGCAAAACGCAAACGAGCCGCGCGTAAAGTGGAACCCAAGAAACCTGCTGAACCTGTGGCGGTCAACGATCTATTGAGCCAGCTCGATTGAACTCAGCGTTCCGTTGAGTCTCGGCCAGTCGTGCCACGATGTTCCGATGCCGTCGTGCCCTCGTCAGTCGCATCAGTCAACGATACGCGGCACAACATGCCGGGCACTTAGAGCGCCTGCGAATACAAGCGCAGCGCATCGCCAAACGTCACCTCACGCGGGTTATTCACCAACAAGCGCTGTTGCAGCATCGCATTTTCTGCCAGTGTGGGGACATCGGCAGGTTGGATACCGACTTGCGTCAAGCGCCGTGCAATACCGACTTGATCGGCCAATTTGTCGAGGTAATCGATAAAGGCGAGCGCACGGGCCTCATCCGTGCCCGTCACCCCGGGCACCACCACCTCGGCCAACTCAGCATAGAGCGGCGCCGCCATCGGCAAGTTGAAGCGAATCACCGGCGACAGCATCAGCGCGTTGGATAGACCATGCGGCACGTGAAATAGCCCACCTATCGGATAAGCCAGTGCATGCACCGCGCCGACCGGCGAATTAGCGAACGCCTGGCCCGCCAGCATCGCGCCGATCAGCATATTGGAACGGGCGTTTAAGTCGCGGCCATGCGTGCAAACCCGGACCAGCGACCCAGTCAATAAACGCAATGCTTCGCGTGCAAGCCCATCGGAAATCGGATTTTTCTTGATCTTGCCGGTATAGGCTTCAATTGCATGAACCATCGCGTCAATGCCTGTCGCAGCCGAGACCATGGTCGGCAAGCCCAGTGTCAACGAGGGGTCAAGCACAGCCAGATCGGCATAGAGCCGGCCGGAAACGATGCCCTGCTTGGTGGTTTCGCCGGTTGTGACAATCGCGATGGGCGTCACTTCCGAGCCGGTGCCGGCCGTGGTCGGAACCTGAATCAACGGCAACCTGGGGCCCGCGACTTTGTCGATGCCATAAGCATGGATAATATCTTGGTTCGAATTAGCAAATGCAGCGACCAGTTTTGCGACATCCATAGATGAGCCGCCACCGATACCGACCACAGCCTCGACACCGGCATCACGAGCGCGGTTGATAGCATTCCTAACCACTGTTTCAGGCGGGTCGGCAACCACCCCGTCAAACAAGGTAATCTCGATGCCGTCATCTTTCAATGCCGCGAAAATAGGGTCCAGCAAATGCGTGGCACGTAACGGAGCATCAGTGATGATCGCAATTTTACGGGCGCCGGAGCGTTGCCGAATCAAGGCCGGTAGTTGCAGTGACGCAGCTTCACCGACTATCACTTCCGGCACGGTACGAAATTCGAACATAGA
>Ga0302226_10003806_pt1 | contig 10135 bp, 7 predicted proteins | sample II_Palsa_E3_3_FD_193524 | JGI IMG/M metagenome (GOLD analysis project Ga0302226, IMG submission 193524) | Peat permafrost microbial communities from Stordalen Mire near Abisko, Sweden - II_Palsa_E3_3 | ecosystem: Environmental > Terrestrial > Soil > Palsa > Peat permafrost | place: Sweden...
TGGTGGTGCCCGACGCCGACGACGACGACGACGAGCACGACGAAAGAGGCTCGATAGTGTAAGTTTCATTTTAGCGTCATAAAACAAAGAATATATATAATGTATATATCTTTTCTCTCCCTCCTCACCCCTCATGTCCCGATCCGATGTACTCATCATCAACCGATGTAATCGCTAAATCATACCCCATAATTCCATAATGAAATAAATGAAACACGCTCGGGACGCCGGGAAATCCATGGCCCGGACGGTGTGCCGAGGCGTGCGAACACAGACAATCTGTCGTTCACAGGCTGCTTCCCGCTGTGGAACATCAACATTGACCCACGCTTTTGTTATTTTTTTTCTCCCTCCTCCTCCTCCTCCTCCAAGCACTCTCAAGAATGGGCGGCGCACAGTCGGTTCACCAGCACCACCACCACCACAAGAGCATCAAGCATGTCGTCAAGAAGACGTACGAAGAGGTAACTAACAATTTTACTCTTTGTGGCATGCAACAAATTTTGACTCTCCTCTTTTTTTTTTTTGGTTTGTTTTGCATAGGACGGCGTGATCGTCCTTTCGGACGAGGAGCTCAAGCACCTCTGGGAGCACTACGACGACAACAAGAACGGCCTTCTCGATCTGCACGAGCTCGAGCTGCTCGTCGCCGACCTGGTCGACCACACCATCGAGGACAAGGCCGAACAGGAGGCGGTCAAGGGCAAGCTCAACGCCAACGGCAACTTTGTCGAGGCCGTGTTCAAGCAGCTGGACATCAACGGCGACGGCGTCGTGGAGTTCCACGAGTTCACCAAGGCCTACCACGAGATCCTCAACAGCTACCTCAAGAACCACTAACTACGTGCGGATGAGTTCCTAGGAGTGAGCAAGCCGCGTGACTTTCCTCCCCTCCAATTCTTTTCTGATCGCCGTTTATTTTTTGTTTTTTGTTTCCAAGCGGCGCTTTTATCAAATGTTGAATAAAACAAACAAACAAACAAAGTCTGCGATTTCTAAAGTTGGATAAAACATCAATCTCCGCCGGTTTACAGGGCAAGGAGGACGGCCGCCGAGGACGACGACTCGGGTGCGGCATAGTCCACGAGCCCCGCGTCGACGAGGGCATGTGCGATCGAGTGAACCGTTGCGCGCAGAGTCTTGTCCGAGTGCTCAGGCCCCAGCAAACCCAGGACGCGCCGCCAGCCCTGGGCCGCCTGCGACTTTTCCGCTCGCTCCTGCGGATGCAGGCCCTCGAGGCCCCGTGTGTCCTCCAGGGTGAGGGCCAGCTTGACAAAGGACGCGATCGGATCGGTAGCCATGTCACCAAGAACGGCTCTTGTGGCCACGGCAGAAAAAAACAGGAGGCGAACGGACGCCTGGCCGTTGGCCGTGAGCAGCCAGCCCAACAGGGCCACGGCCAGCCGGGCAAGCGACCAGTCAGCTGCGTCGTCAACGAGCGAGGTGCACGCATGGGCAAAGAGATCGAGCAGCGGCGAGGGCACCTCGTCGGCCGCCCTGATGCCGTCGATGGCCTGCAGGCACTTGGGCAGCGACAAGATGCCGTTGTGGAGCATAGCTGTTGCGAGGAGGGCCTTGCCGACGGGACCAGCGATCTTGGCATTGTCGAGCAGGGACGACTGGGGCCTGAGCGATCGGGCTGCCTTGGTGAGCTCCAGCAGCAGTGGGACCTGCGAAGGGATGGCTGACGACGCAACGAGCCGCAACAAAACAGCCTCGACCACGTTGGCTGTCTCTTGGTGGCCGGAAGTGCGCTGGAGGATCTCGCCCAGGGACACGGCAAAGGCGGCAGAGTGAGCCAACGGGTGTGGTGTCCAGGCCAGCAGCAGGTCGGCCAAACGGGACGCGGGGGCCTTGACACCTGCCTGCCACAGCAGCGAACCAACGAGCAACGTGGACACGGGCTCGCTCAGGGCACTGACGGCGACGGGATCGGCGCACAGGGACAGGGCAAACGAGAGCAGGTCGGGGACATCGTGCATGAACTGGCACGCCAGCCGCACCACGCCAATCTTGACAGCGTCGTCCCCGTTGCCGAAGAGCGAGCGGCACAGCGGCGCCCAGTCGAGCGAGGGGAACCGGTCAGCCTTGCTGCCAGCGAGTGCGCTCACCAGGACAGCCGTCTTGTGCTGCTGCCATTCGGTGCTCGAAAGGGTCTCAAACAGCCGACGGACAATGGACGATTCAGCGAGCCTGGCTGGAGCGAGCAAGCGGGCGTTTGGACTCGTTGTGGCGGTAGTGGCTGCCCTCTTGTCGATCGAGAGCAGGAGGCTTTGTGTCACGGCGGCCGCGCGGGCGAAGTGACCGTCCGCATCGGGCGACTTGAGCGTGCTGGCGACCTTGTTGCTGACAAGCATTGGGGCGATGACCGTGGCCGTTTGGGGCGCACTGCCGACGTCGCGGAGGCGCACAGATCCCAGGCCGAGCAGCCCGCGGTACAGGACCCACAGGGCCTCACGTCGCTCCGCTGGCATGGACGGGATTGCCGCCTCGATCTGGGCGAGTGCAGCGGTCCAAGTGGCTGAGCTGGTGGCGCTGGCGGGGGCGAGCGTGGCAACGTGGGCCAGGGCAAGGTACTTGTCGGTCGGGACGGCCTCCGAGTCGGTCGTGTGAGCGAGCAGCGTCCCCAGGGCGCTGGCCACGTCGTCCTGCGCGGGTGCCCAGCCCAGGGCGAGCAGGGCGAGGAGGGGCTCGTAGGAGGACTGCAGCGGCAACAAGGCCTGCACGCACTCGTGGGCCAAGGACGGTCTGTGCCACGTCTTGCCGTGCTGCTGGGCCACGAGGATCGCCACAGACCAGGCCACGGGAGTCGCCGGTGTGGCCAGCAGGCCAAACAGCTGCTGCGAGCGCGCCAGGTCGTTGGGGTCCAGCAGGGCAGACAGGTAGGCCAGACAGAGCGCAAACACGCTGGACCGCTCGTCCGCCATCTCGTGCACGCACTTGACCATCCAGTCAAACGTGGCGTTGGCGTGGTCGCAGGCCGCGATCGAGCCCAGCAGGCTGCCCTGGGCAACGACGTAGCCGGCCGTAACGACGCCCGCGCTGGTTGACTTGGCCACCGACAGTTTCTTGTCTGCGAAACGGGCAAGCTCGCTGGCAACGGCTGCTTGGACGGTCTCTACGCCTTGTGGCCGCAGCTGGCCGAGGACCAGCCGGGCAGCGGCCGTGACACGGAACAGTGCCTCCGCGATGACGACGGCGGACGCATTGGTCGGCAGCCCAATGTCCACGGCACGATCGAGCAGGGCCTTGGCCTCGGCGGCCGAACGGGCAAGGGCCAGTTGGGGCAGCAGCAGGCCGGTCTGGACCAGTGGCCGTTTGGACTTGGCGCCGATCGAAGCCATGAGCGCACGCAGCGCCTTGGTCTCCTCCTCCTCCTCCTCCTCCTCCTGGCCGTTGTGGACAAGGGCATCGTCGGCACCAGAGCCAAACGCAAGCAGCCGGCGTGGCATCACCCTCAGATCGGCCGTGACCGCAGCCGTGAACAGGGCCTGGTACGCCTCCCCTGTCGCGCCGTTGTAGGGCTGCTGGGCCATGAATGCATCCAGCAGGGCAAAGACGGACACGCACTCGGGGGCGGGCTCGTCCGTGGCCGCAAAAAGAGCCTCCTGGTCCGCGATCTCCTTGAACGGCACGTGGCGAAGCGTGGTCAGGACCGTGGACACGAGCAGATCAGACGAACCAGGCGCAGCCAGGTGCTGAAGCAGCCGCTTTGTCACATGGGCAACCACTGCTTTGCGCGGATCGGGTGCGGCACTCGTGGCTGTTGCTGTCGCTGGCCTGGCAGCAACGGGCTCCAGCGGGACGGCGAGCAGCTCAGCATACACGTGACACAAGGCGATCTGGACCGCCGCACGGCCGTCTGCTTCGACTGCGGCCGGCTGGACGACGACACGGTAGACCGCAAAGGCATTGGCCAGCTGGGCACGACACAGCCGAGCCACGGTGTCCAGTGCCAGGGCACGCACTGGCTCGCTGACCTCCTTGGCCAGCAGCTTCTGGGCCAGCTTGAGCAGGTCGTCGCCGGTGGATGCCGTGGCGCTGCCTGCCAGGTCGTGGACGACGGCGGCGGCCGCGAGACGGGCCTCGTGGGCGGGCTGGCCGGCCAGCTGGACGAGCAGCTGGTTGAGCTTGGCCCACAGGCCGCTGCCCCGGCTCTTGCGCCACATGAGCACGTACACGCGCAAGGCCAGCGGCACCAGCCGGGGCTCGTCGTGGGCGATCGTGTCGGTCATGCGCAGGATGGCCATGTGCTCGACCGGGTCGCTGGCCAGCCCGGGCAGCGCACTCAGCAGCCGGGCCACCACCGTGGGCGACGTCTCAAAGCGCAGGCGGTAGAGGAACAGGCTGACGAGCGGGCTGCACAGACACTGGGCCCGCTTGGCCGCGAGGGAAACGAGCAGGCCCAGGGCAGACAGCCGCACGTGCTCGCTCGATGGGTGGAACAGTCCTGCGGCCACCACCACGGCCACGTCGTCGAGGGAGCTGTCCTGGTGCGAGGCAGAGGGGACCCGTGCTGCCATGACGGACAGAAGGGCCAGGAGGTCGGCCTCGTGGGTCCATGTGGCGAAGAAGGCGGCGGCGAGGCGTTGGACGGTGTCGGCCTGCTTGACATGGGGCGGTGAGTTGGCCTGTGCGATCGGCGTGTACTCCATGGTTGCTGCCTGTGAAGAGGACGACGACGCCTCGATGCGTTCCAGAAGGGCCGCTGCGACGCCCACAATGTTGGCCGAGCCACGAGAGGCCGTGGAGAGCAGGTGGACGAGCGGGAGCCGCAACAGGTGGCTGGCCACGGTCTTGTCCACCGCCAGCACGTCGATTCGGCTCAGCAGCGTGTCGAGGATGGCCCGCTGCTCCCGGTCGTCGACGCACAGCAGCAGCGGCGTGGCCAGCTGTGTCACGACGAGGTCCCTCAGGGGCTGGTCAGGCTCGGCGGGCAGCACGACGGCACGGATCACCTCGAGGCAAGGGACCTGGTCCTGGGCAAGGCGGCGCAGCAAGGCCAGTAGCGCCACGCGGATCGTCCGTGCTGTTGACTCGTGGCCCGCTGCTTTGGCCACACGAACGAGCACCTCTGCCGCCTGTGTCAGCAACGTGCCCGTGTGAGTCGGTCGCGAGCCCACGAGCACGTCGAGGATGACGTCGACAATGGGGCCGGCGGAGAGCGCCGTCGCCGTGGCGAGCTGGGCCAGCAGGGCCCCCACCAGGTCGTTGGCCAGCGCCCGCATGGCCGGGGCAGGGTCCCAGGCAGCCCACTTGAGAAAGGGCAGGAGGAGGGCGACGGCCTTGTCGGCGCTGGCACGGTCGTCGGCTTGCACCGCGGCAGCCGCAAAGACAGCGGGCACACCCACGTGCACGACCATCGCCGCGTTGGCGCCCACGTTGAGCCGCACGACGGCCACAAACGGGTGCACCACTGGCAGTCCATTCTCGAAGGAATCGGCGTCCCTCAGGGCCATGATCCTCGCCATCGCCCGCACAATGACACCCACGTGGCTCGCAGTGCCCCTTGCCGCGGCCTGCTGCAGCCGGCCCAGCGCCTGCCTGTGCCCAACGAGCCCCTGCGCGACCAGCTGCACCACCGCCTCGCCACACATGCTCGCTTGGGGCCCTGTTCCCGTGCCCAGTGCCGTCCAAATGACGTCGTCGATCGCCGCGGCGGTCGGGCCGGCGGCGGCCGTGGCACGTGAGCGCACCAGCACGCGCAGGGCCGATCGCTGCGAGCCCACGTGCGTCGACTGGGTGAAACGACGAGTGGCCTCGGCCAACTCTGCCGACTGGGACATTGTCGGAGTGTGGCCCCTGGAATATGGACGACATGTCATGGTTGCCACGTGGCTCCGTTTTTGCACGAGTCAACGCATGGGTCGTCACAAGGTCAAGGCGTTCGACCCGTTCCATCCGGACAAGGTCAAGGCGGCCGCCAGGGCTGCCAAGCAGAAGCGCTGGGAGTCGCGGCACCCACCTTTATCGGACGCAGCCAACGACGGGGCCCAGAACAACGACAACGAGACTGCGGAAGGCAACGACGACGACGACGGCGACGACGGCACACAAGAGAAACAGGCCAAACGAGAGCCTCTGCCTCTCGACGAGCACCGCATCCCGCGTGGCCTGCGTCGGATCATGGCATCGGCTAAGCAGGCCGTTGCTGGCAAGAAGGCACAACTGCTGGCAGCCAAGGGGCCCAAGCGGGACAAGGCCACAGGGACGCTGCCGACGGAGCTGCGGCCGGGCGAGAGCGTGCGCCAGTTCAACCGTCGTGTGGACGAGGCTGCGTCCAGGCTGATGCAGGAACGCGTGGAGGCGACGCACACGGTCAGCGACAAGCGCAAGGCGTTCCTCAAGGAGCGGAAGAAGAAGCAGCTGGACAAGAAGCGCAAGCACAACGGCAACAGCACCATCCATGGCAACGGCAGCAGCAACAGTAGTGGCGGCACGACGGCGCCAACAACCGATCGAGTGCGCTTTGGCGAGGTTGCGCAGGACATCCCCCATTTCACGACCCTGCCACGAACGGCCGCGGCCAAGGCCAAACCAGCCCTCCCCAGCGGCAACGAGGACGCAAGCTCAGCCAGCAAACCAGCGGGCAAGAGTGCGGCGGACGAGCGCATCCTTGCTGCCGAGCGCGATCGCGTGGTCGCGCACTATCGGCAGCTCAAGCTGGCTCGCCAATTGCAATATCAGCAATAATATTTGTACTATATCAGTCCGAAAAAAGGGGGGGTTCTAGATGGATCCTAGGAGGACCGACGTAATGGCCAGCTGGGCCCGCCCGTGAAAGATGCTGTTTGACGCGATGATGCCCGCATTGCCCTTGAGTGTGTGCCCGTGGACAAAGTTGAGTGGCTTGCCGTGGGCGTCAGTCACCTGGCCCCCGGCCTCCTTGACGAGCAGCCAGCCGGGGACGTGGTCCCAGATCTTCTCGACGTAGCTGGCGTCGGTGGGGAGGCGGACGTACAGCGTGGCCTCGCCGCGGGCCACGAGGGCGTACTTGCACTGGCTGTCCAGGCGCAGCGAGGGCCGCACGATGCCAATCTCGGTGGCCATCTGGGTCACGGACTCGTGCGCAGAGTGGGCGGCCTCGACCGACTCGCACAGGATGGCGTTGGCAGGGTCGGTCACGGTGTGCACAAAGATCCTGGTCCAGGCCGCGCCGTCGTCGACAGGCTTGCTGAGCGCGCGTTGCCACGAGCCGTGGCCCTTCACCGCCACAAACAGCACGCCGCGCTCGCCGTTGATGATGGCCGGGCTCAGTGGCAGGTTGGGGCAGCCCATGACCGACAGGACCGGTACGCCGTTGTCCATCAGGGCCAGGCACACGGCAAACTGGCCCTGGCGCAGGAAGCCCTTGGTGCCGTCGATCGGGTCGAGGGTCCACACACGGCCGACCGAGTTGTCACCGTCGTCCTTGGTCCCTTGATCGAGCGCCACAAACAGGTCTTGCTGGCTGAGCGTAGCGCCAAGGGCACTGTTGACCAGGCCGAGGATCTTCTGGGCGAGGTCCTGTTTGGAGGGGTCCTGCAGGCTGTGCGAGTCCTCCTCGGAGATGATCTTGTCCGTGGGGAAGACCTTGCGAAGGACGGTGTGGACGACCGCTTGGGCCGCGAAATCGGCAACTACAATTCAATTAATTATTATTTAAAATAATTTTTTCAATACTTACCGGTGACGGGGGATTTGTCCTCTTTGGTGATTGTGTCGTCCGACTTGAGGCTGTTGAAGACGATGGCGCTGACCTTGGAGGCCAGGGTCACGGCAGAGATGGCAGTGTCCTTCTCGAGCTTGAGTGTGGCGAAATCAAAAGGGATCAACGGGGCATGCGCAGCGGTCGTCGTGGCCGGCAAGGCAGCAGCGGGCACAACAGGGGGCGAACCTGTGCCAGTGGGGGTTTCCACGCCAGTGGCCTTGACAATCTCCTCCGACTTGCCCAGCTTGCCGTCCTTGATCGAGTAGTACCGGCCACTGACCTTGTTCTTCTTGGGCGACTCTGTGTACCACATGCTGTAGAGCGAGCCCACGATGGGGATCTGGCGCAGCAGCTCGTCCTCCAGCTCAGACTCAATCTGCTGCGAGATGGCCGACTGGGCAGACTCGATGTTGGACTTGACAGTGGCCTCGAGGTTCCTCATGAGCTGTGCAGGGAAATGAAGCCAGGAGAAAGGGGAGGTAGAACAAAGATACCTTGCTGTCCTTTTCAGCGGCAGAAGCCACGGTGAGGATCACCTCGATGAGCGTGTGCACCTCCTCCTCGGTCACAGGCTCCTTGGTCAGACCCACGTTGATGCACACGTTGCTGCCCTTGAGGGTAGAGCCGATCGCGAAAAGGTCCTTCTCCTCCTCGATGAGCTTCTTTGCCTAATAAATAAATCCGAATTATTGTTACTCTTCAGCTGCAAGTGCATACGATTTCGACGTTGAGGTCGTTGAGATCGGCCACGGTCTGGTCCGTCAGCGACCTCAGATCGACAAACGAGGGCACGTACTGCACCGCCCCCAAGCCCAGAAAGTTGAACACGGGCGCCAGCAGCAGCTTGTGTTCCGAGGCCACCCTTTCAAACAGCTGCTGGTGCTTCCACGTGGCAGCGATGATCGTGGCGTGGCGCACGATATCACCCGCGAGCTGGGCACCGTCGAGCCCCTCGGCCGAGGCGTGGAACGGACGCAGGCGGATGTACGACTCGCCGCCCACTTGGACCAGGTCGACGTGAGGGGAGTTGACTGCCTGGTGCAGCTTGTACGTGGCCAGGGTTGCAAGGGCCACGACCGCGCCGTGCTGCCCGAGCGCCGCGGTGGGGTACGACTGGACGCCCAGGAGGGCAGACGCGGAAGGCGCAGGGCTCGCGGGCGGCTGGAACTTGAGCAGGAGGTACTGGCCGTCAAACACACGCGGAGTGACGGCCACGGCAGGGCTCTCGCCAACGGCTTTGATGATCGACGCCACGAGGTCGACCGACTTGGCGATGCTGGCGACGATGCTGTTCTGGCCCACCGACTGCAGCACGAGCCACAGCGGCAAGACGAGGGCGAGGTCGTTGCCGGCGAGGGAGGCCGTAATAGGAAGGGGGGACACAGGGGCGCTGCCAGAGCCTCTCGTCTGCGAGGGCGAAGGCGGGTGCACGGCGTTCATGCCCTCGAGCGGGATCGGCGTGCGGAAAAACGTCTTGATGAAAACGTAAATTAAAAACATATTTTTGAATCGGATGATTATTTCACTTACGGCCCAGGGAGACGTTGGGATGGGGAGCCAATCGGCCGGGTTGAGCGAGACAGAGTCAGCCATGACCGCGGCCGTGAGTGGGCCGGCGGGCATGGTACTGAGCGCGAGGACACCGAGGCCAGCGCCCTGCAAATGCATCCAAATGCGATGCTTCTCGCAGAGCACGCGAATGGGCAAGAGATCGTCAATTTCCCCGGTTATTGGCGTCTCTGCGTTTGATCCAGGCCCCTTCGTTTTACTTTTTGATTACGGGAGTGTGTTCTCTTACCGGCGCGCGTGAGGATGAGAGTGGGCAGGAGGCCCTCCTCAATGTCCTTTGCAATGAGCTTTTCCAGGGCGGCAACGTCAATCTTGGTGCTGCTTGCAGCCAGGGGCACACGGCGGATCAGCTTGCTGGGGATGAGCCGGTGCATCGAGAGGGCGGCGACCGTGCTGTGGGCCGTGTTTTCTGCGACGTAGAACACGGGAGGCCGCGTGTAAAGGGACTTTTTACATATTTATTTTTAACGTTTTCCGTTGTTTGTCTTGTTTAAGCAAGTACCTGGAAGCCATCGGTCGTGAACGCGTCGTACTTAAACGCGAGCGCCGTCCGGACAACCGACGACAGCGCCTCACTCTCGTTGGCCGCAAACGCGACGGTCTTGGATGCCCACAATCTACAAACGAAAAAGGGGGGCCGGGGGGGACCGATGGCGTGTTCAGGGCAGGAAAACAAGATCGACCTGCTTACGAGAAAACGCTCGTCAGCCAGGTGCCCGTGGCTGCGTAGACGTGCTTTTGCAGTATCTCCTTGGTCAGCTCTGGGATCTATCGCAGGAGCGATAAGAACACTCAAGCATCCACTGTTCTGACAAGACAACCGAGGTGGACCCGTGGCTTACCTGCGAAGACGTCGACAGGTGGAGGGCCAGCTGC
>Ga0302226_10003831_pt1 | contig 10091 bp, 5 predicted proteins | sample II_Palsa_E3_3_FD_193524 | JGI IMG/M metagenome (GOLD analysis project Ga0302226, IMG submission 193524) | Peat permafrost microbial communities from Stordalen Mire near Abisko, Sweden - II_Palsa_E3_3 | ecosystem: Environmental > Terrestrial > Soil > Palsa > Peat permafrost | place: Sweden...
CTCGGCGCCCGACAAACGGAAACCTCGCAACTCGTTGCTGAGCATTTTCTTCTGCTCGACTGAAAGCGATGCGTGTTCTTCGCTCGCCGCAATCGCCTTGTATTTTTCGTAGAGCGCCAAATTCTGCCCGACGCTCGCTGAGAACTCCGTCACGCGCGGCAAATTCTCGGCGTGCGCCGCGCGCAGCTCCGGGGTATCAGCGACGGAATTCAGGTGGCCGATTACTCCCCACGCACGCGAAAGCCGTTCGCTCGCGCGTTCCACGCTTTCCACAATGTCTTGCCATGTAGAAGGTGTTTCAGGTGCGCTGGCGTGATCGACGGCAGCTTTTGCGTCGGCGAGAAGGACGTCGAGTGCCGGCGTTACGTGTTCCGGTTTGATGTCGTTGAAACGGGGCAGGTCGGAGAAGTCGAGCAGGGGATTGCCCTGAGCCTGATTCGCTTGATTCGCAATATTCGATGGTGTCGAATTGGACATGACTCTCCCGGTTTCGGATAAAAATGGATGCGACGATGAATTTAAAAACCGCGCCGGACACAGCGCGCGATTTCGACGTTCGCTATTCACTATTGTGGGGACGCCTCCGCCGATTCTCAAATCGATTCTGGCTAAGGCGGTGATTTACCCGATCGGCGTGCCGGCTGTGCGTGTAAGTGCGGCAATCCGGCCGCCGGTGTGCCCATCATGCATGTAAGCGCTGAACGGCTTTGGCCTCAACGCTTTAATCCCGATCCTGCTGCATCGCGCGTTCGGCGGCTTCAATGGTATTCACCAGCAGCATGGTGATGGTCATCGGCCCGACGCCGCCCGGCACGGGTGTGATGAAACCGGCCACGTCCTTTACGCCCGCGAAATCCACGTCGCCGCAGAGTTTGCCGTTCTCGTCGCGATTCATGCCTACGTCGATCACTGTTGCACCGGGTTTCACCATGTCAGCGGTCAGGATATTGCGCCGGCCGGTTGCCGCGACGACCACATCTGCATTGCGCGTCAGTGCGGCCAGATCGCGCGTTTTGCTGTGCGTGATGGTGACCGTGGCGCCGGCTTCGAGCAGCAGCATGGCCATAGGCTTGCCGACGATGTTCGAGCGTCCGATCACGACGGCGTTTGCGCCTTCCAGGGGGATGTTATGTGCCTCGAACATCTTCATGACGCCATAGGGCGTGCACGGGCGAAACAGCGGTTTGCCGGTCATCAGCGCGCCGGCGTTTTCGACGTTGAAACCATCTACGTCCTTGGCGGGGGCAATGGCTTCGATGACCTTGTGGCTATCGATATGTTTCGGTAACGGAAGTTGCACCAGGATGCCGTGCACGTTCGGATCGTTGTTCAGGTCGTCGAGCCGGGTCAGCAATTCGCTTTCGGTGAGTGTGGACGGGAACCGATCGAACACAGAATGCAAGCCGTTGTCCTGACAGGCTTTTACCTTGTTGCGGACGTAGACCTCGCTGGCCGGATTTTCACCGACGAGAATGACTGCCAGGCCGGGTTGCTGGCCACGGGCGGTCAGGGCGGCGGCTCGCACGGCGACATCGGCGCGAAGGGTCTTGGAGAGGGCATTGCCGTCGATGATTTGGGCAGTCATAGGAGGTCTGGGCGGAGGAAACTCCGCTGCTTTTCTTGAGGGCGCAGGATCGCAAGGGGCCTGTTGCGCCAGTGCGGCGCGGCTTTGCGTTGAGTCGTTGATTATACCGGACGGGGGTTTCGCCGGTGCGGCACACGATGTTGCGCCTGGGACGATGGTCGGTTCGGGCGTTCAGGATTTTCGGCGCTGGCCGGAAGGAACGATTTGACTCTGGCGGCGCAAAAGCTGCCGCCGAGGAGCAGAAAACCGCCCCTCGGCGTACCAAAGAAAACAGCTAAAACCCTATTGGGCCGACTGCGTCTGCGGTTTATTGGAAAGCGCCAGCCGGAGCAAATCCGCAACCGTATTCACGGAAAGTTTCTCCATGATATTGGCTCGATGCGCTTCAACCGTCTTGATGCTGATACCAAGATCATCAGCAATCTGCTTGTTCAAACGCCCCGCAATAATCCGCTCCAGCACCTGATGCTCTCGCGCCGTCAGCTTGCCCAGCCGCTCAGCCGCAGCACGCTGCTGCTGCACGCTCGAACTCTCGGTACGCGCTTTATCCAGCATGCGTTCTACCAGCTTGCGCAACTCGGCTTCATCGAACGGCTTCTCGATGAAATCCATCGCGCCCTTCTTCATGGTCGATACGGCCATGGGCACGTCGCCGTGACCCGTCACGAAGATGATCGGCAGCAGCGAATTTTCCGCAATCAGCCGTTCCTGCAATTCGAGACCGCTCATGCCTGACATCCGTACGTCCAGTATCAGGCACGAGATCGCGCCTGAATGGGCGATCGGGAGGTACGCATCGAGGTACGCTTCAGCGCTCGCAAAGCACGAGACGCGGTAGCCATTGGCTTCAAGCAGCCAGCGCAAAGAATCACGCACGGCCTCATCGTCGTCGACGACAAAGACGGTTTCCTGAGTGGTGACTGTGCTCATAGCTCTCCCGTAACAGTTTGTTGTGTGGATTGATGGCTGAGAGCTTCCGACCCGCTGTTACCTGGGCCATCGGCTTCTCCGATTGGCAAACTGCAATGGAATGTCGCGCCCGTGACTTGGCCGGCGGTGTCGATGTTATTCACCACCCACAAACGTCCACGATGCGATTCAATAATCGATCGGCAAATGTTCAAGCCCATGCCCATACCGTCGGACTTGGTGCTGTAGAAGGGTTCGAACAGGCGCTCGGCGGTGGCTTCGTCCACGCCCGGCCCCTGGTCCACCACGCTCACGCAGACAAACCCGCCGTCCACTCGCTGCACGATCACGCGGATCACTGGATCGACGGCGTTCGGCTTGGCATCGTGCATGGCTTCCGCCGCGTTTTTCAGCAAGTTCACCAGCACTTGCTCGATCAGCACCGGGTCCACATGGATCACGGGCATACGCGAGCGGATCTCGGTGAGAATTCGAATCTTGCGTTTGCGCGCTTCGATTTCCGCGAGGCCGACTGCATCGGCGACGATATCGGCCACACGCGTAGGCTGGCGTTTCGGTTCGCTGCGCTTCACGAATTCGCGAATGCGCTTGATGATCATGCCGGCGCGCACCGCCTGCTGCGCAGTTTTTTCAAGCACGGGCAACAGCGCGTCCTGCGTCATCCGGCCCGATTTGACCAGCGCGACGCAACCTGAACAGTAATTATTGATCGCGGCCAAAGGCTGATTCAGCTCGTGCGCCAGCGACGACGCCATTTCGCCCATCGTCATCAAACGGCTGGTGAACTGCAGTTTCTCTTCCTGCTGATCGGCGAGTTCCTGCGCCTGCTTGCGCGTGGTGATGTCGGTCGCAATCTGCATCTGCGCGAGATGGCCGTCCACCCACTGAATGTACTGGCGACGCACTTCGAACCACTTCTGGATGCTCTCCACATACACTTCTTGCGCGTCCGAGGTGCTCTCGGTCAGCGCGGTGGCTGGCAGGCCGGCGTAGGTATCGACCATATCGATGGAATCCGACGACGCCTGCGCCGTATCGAAACCCGCACCCGCCAGTTCGAGATGGCCGTCCGGGCGAATGCCGAACAGGTGCCGATAATAGCGATTCGCGAACAGCAGTTCGGCTTCGTCGGCGGCAAGCACGGATACCGCCGCGTCGAGGCTTTCCAGCACGGTCGTGAAGCGTTCATGCGCGGCGGCGAGATCTTCGCGAGCGCGGCGTGGCTCGGTAATGTCCGTCATCGACGACATCCAGCCGGTCTGCCGACCTGAACTGTCGATCAGCGGCGAGACATAAAGCCGCGCGTGGAAGAACGAACCGTCCTTGCGGCGCACACGCAGTTCGAAGCCGGACGAAGGCGCCTTGCCGCGTAAGGTCATATCCAGTTGCCGTTGCATTTCCGGATACGCGTCTTTCGGCCAATAAGGAAAGGGCGCGACTTTGGACACGAGATCGCTTTCATCCCAACCGGTCATCCGGCAAAACGCGGGATTCACGTGCGTGATCCGGCCGTGCATGTCGAGCACCCGCATACCGATCAGCACAGAGTTTTCCATCGCGCGGCGGAAGAACGCTTCGGCGTAGAGCGCTTGTTGCGCTTCAAAGCGTTGCCGCGTGTGTTTCCAGAGGCTCCACAAACTCCACAACACAAAACATGACAAACCGGCGACTAGCCAGACAAGCGTGTTGTTCGTGAAATTCGTGAGCTGCGGATAAGAATAAACGCGTACCGATACCCCCTGGCCCGGCGGATCGAGCGGCAGGTCGTAGAACATGTCGCGCGGCAGGCGCGGCCGGCTGGAGGTCGTGGCGAGCTCGCGATTGTTCAGGTCGGTAATGGAAATCTTGTACTTGGCGGAGAGTTCGCTGGGGATGTCATGCTTGAGAATCCCCTCGATGGAAAACACCGCCGCAATGGACCCGAGAAAATCGCGGTCGCGATAAACCGGCGTTTGCAACGTGATGTAGCCGTTGCCTAAATCGTCGTACAGAAGTGGGGAGTAGACCTGGCGGCGGCTGGTGCGGGCTTCGTCGAAGGCGGACTGCACGGCGTCGTCCATCTGTGCGTCCGTGGGCTTGGCGAGTCGCGAGCCAAGCACGGGCAGCGGTGTATTCGGCCAGCGCGGCTTATGCTGCGCCGTGTACCAGTTCATGTAGAGGATCTCGGGATGCCCCTGCATGATGTCGCCGGTGGAACTCTGGAACGACTGCGGGTCCCCGTGGCCGGTCGCGATGTCACGTGCCAACGCCTGGATCTGCTCCTGCGCGCCAGTCATGGAAAGCCTGATTTGCTGCTGCGCCCAAGCCACGTTACGGTAGAGCGTGTCTTCCTGTTGTTGCTGTTCGCGCCGGTTGAGACTCCACAAGATCAGGCTCATCACGACCAGGAAAACCAGGATCGAGATGAGTGGGGTCAGCAAGTACGAGTTTGACCACCACGGGCCGTGGTGCCAGCGGGTCGGCGCCGAGTCGTTGGGTAAGCCCCGCGAACGCGCCGAGCGTGCGAAAAGCCGTTCGGTCAACATGCGCGCAATTGTAACGCAGCGACACACTGTTAAATGGCGTAAAAAGACTGGAAAAGGCCCGCAATTGATCGCAAGGACACCAACGGGTCTATCAAAAAGTCCTTGTTCCACGGTGCGTTGCAGCAATTTTCCGCATTATGAGATTGAGTCTCATGATTCGAAAAATTGCTTGCGCTACCGTTCTGAGCCTCTTTAGAATTGCCGCACGCGCGCTTGTCCCTCATTGTTTTCCGCAATTGTTTCTTGCGGATGGCTGAAAGGCTCGCGTCGTCTGTTCACAGAGCGTTCCTCAAATCAGGAGACAAGCATGTCCGCTGTACCCGACGAAGTGATGAAATATGTCGCCAACGCCAAGGACGACGAAGATCCCCAGGAAACCGCTGAGTGGCTAGAAGCCCTCGACGGCGTGATTTCCGCAGTAGGCCCTGATCGTGCCCATTACCTGATCGAAAAGCAGATCGAATTCGCGCGCGTTCACGGCGAACATCTGCCGTTTTCAGCCAACACCCCGTACATCAACACCATTCCGGTCGCCGCCCAGTCGAAAATTCCCGGCGACCAGGACATCGAGCACAAGATCCGCTCGTACACGCGCTGGAACGCCATTGCCATGGTGCTGCGCGCGGGCAAGGAAACGAACGTGGGCGGGCACATCGCTTCGTTCGCGTCGGCGGCCACGCTGTATGACGTCGGCTTCAACCATTTTTGGCACGCGCCGTCCCCCGAACATGGCGGTGATCTCGTGTTCGTGCAGGGCCATTCGTCGCCGGGTGTGTACTCGCGCGCGTTCTTGCTGGGCCGCCTGAAAGCGAGTCAGCTCGATAATTTCCGCCAGGAAGTGGGCGGCGAAGGCATTTCGTCGTATCCGCATCCGTGGCTGATGCCGGACTTCTGGCAGTTCCCGACCGTGTCCATGGGCCTCGGCCCGATCATGGCGATCTATCAGGCGCGTTTCATGAAGTACCTGGATGCGCGCGGCATCATCAAGGCAGGCAGCCGCAAGGTCTGGGCATTCTTGGGCGACGGCGAAACGGACGAACCGGAATCGCTCGGCGCGATCGGCATGGCTGGCCGTGAACGGCTCGACAACCTCGTCTTCGTGATCAACTGCAATCTGCAGCGTCTCGACGGCCCGGTTCGCGGCAACGGCAAGATCATCCAGGAACTCGAAAGTGAATTCCGTGGCGCCGGCTGGAACGTGATCAAGGTGGTGTGGGGCAGCCGCTGGGACTCGCTCTTCGCCCGCGATAAAACCGGTGCGCTGATGCGCCGGATGATGGAAGTCGTCGACGGCGAATATCAGACCTACAAGTCGGAGTCGGGCGCCTACGTGCGCGAGCATTTCTTCAACACGCCGGAACTCAAGGCGATGGTGGCGGAATGGTCCGACGAGGACATCTGGAACCTGAATCGCGGCGGCCATGATCCACACAAGATCTACGCAGCGTATTCGGAAGCATCGAAGACGAAGGGTCAGCCGACCGTCATCCTCGCCAAGACCATCAAGGGTTATGGCATGGGCGAAGCCGGTCAGGCCATGAACATCACTCATCAGCAGAAGAAGCTGCACACTGATCAGCTGATGAAATTCCGCGATCAGTTCAAGCTGCCGATCCCCGATGACAAGATCGCCGACGTGCCGTATCTGGAGTTCGAGGAAGGGTCGAAGGAACTCGAGTACATGCGCGCTCGCCGCCAGGAACTCGGTGGTTATCTGCCGGCGCGCCGTCAGAAGGCTGAATCGTTGCCGGTGCCGGATCTGTCGGCGTTCGAACCCGTGCTCAAGGGCACGGGTCCGGGCCGCGAGATCTCCACGACCATGGCGTTCGTGCGGATTCTCAACATCCTGCTGAAGGACAAGGCGCTCGGCAAACGCATCGTGCCGATCGTGCCGGATGAATCGCGTACCTTCGGTATGGAAGGTTTGTTCCGCCAGATCGGTATCTGGAATCAGGACGGCCAGAAGTACGTGCCGGAAGATTCCGACCAGCTGATGTTCTATCGCGAATCGGAAACCGGTCAGATCCTGCAGGAAGGGATCAACGAAGCCGGCGGGATGTGTGACTGGATCGCGGCCGCGACGTCGTATTCGACGCACGGCGAGATCATGATCCCGTTCTATATCTTCTATTCCATGTTCGGCTTCCAGCGTATTGGCGACCTGGCATGGGCAGCGGGCGACATGCGTTCGCGTGGCTTCCTGCTAGGCGGTACGGCTGGACGTACGACGTTGAACGGCGAAGGCTTGCAGCACGAAGACGGCCATTCGTTGATGTGGGCGGCATCGGTACCGAACTGCGTGAGCTACGACCCGACCTTCGGTTACGAACTCGCGGTGATCATGCAGGACGGTTTGCGTCGCATGGTGGCAGATCAGGAAGACGTGTATTACTACGTCACGGTGATGAACGAGAACTACGAACACCCGGCGATCCCGCAGGGCGAAGGCGTAGCAGCCGACATCATCAAGGGCATGTACTCGTTCCGCAAATCGGATGCCGACGCAAAAGCGCCGCGCGTTCAACTGATGGGCGCGGGCACGATCTTCAATGAAGTGATCGCCGCTTCTGACCTGCTGAAGAACGACTGGAACGTGGCCGCCGATCTCTGGAGTGTCCCGAGCTTTACGGAACTGGCACGCGAAGGCGCGCAAGTCGAGCGCTGGAACCTGCTGCACCCGACCGAAGAACGCCAGGTCTCGCACGTGACGAAGCTGCTGAAGGACGCGAAAGGTCCGGTGGTGGCATCGACGGATTATGTGCGTGCGCTCGTCGACCAGATTCGCGGTTATGTGCCGAACAAGTTTGTCGTGCTCGGCACGGACGGTTATGGCCGTTCGGACACGCGCGAAAAACTCCGTCATTTCTTCGAAGTCGACCGCTACTGGGTCACCGTCGCGGCGCTTAATGCGCTGGCCGACGAAGGCACGATCGACCGAAAGGTTGTCGCCGACGCGATCAAGAAGTACGCGCTCGACCCCGCCAAACCCAACCCGATGACGGTTTAACGCATCGGCCCCCGAGTGTTGTTGCGCGAAGTCGCCTTGCCTACCAGCAGGGCGATTTTCGCGTCGCGACCCAGGAGACAATAAACAATGAGTCAAGCGATCGAAGTCAAGGTGCCGGATATCGGCGATTACACGGACATTCCGGTGATCGAAGTGCTGGTGAAAGTGGGTGACACCGTCGAGAAGGAGCAATCGCTCGTTACGCTGGAATCCGATAAAGCGACCATGGACGTGCCCAGCTCGGCCGCCGGCGTCGTGAAGGAAGTGAAGGTCAAGGTTGGCGACAACGTGTCGGAAGGTGCGTTGATCGTCGTGCTGGAAGCGGCTGATTCCGGCGCTGCTGCTGCGCCGAAGGCCGCTGAAAAAACTGCTCAGGAGAAGGCTCCTGCGGCGGCTGCCCCGGCTGCATCGTCGGGTGGTGGATCGGTTGAAGTGAAGGTGCCGGATATTGGCGACTTCAAGGACATTCCGGTCATCGAAGTGAATGTGAAGGTCGGCGACAAGGTCGAGAAGGAGCAATCGCTCGTTACGCTCGAATCCGATAAAGCCACCATGGACGTTCCGTCGCCCGCGGCGGGCACGGTCAAGGAACTCAAGGTCAAGGTTGGCGACAACGTCTCGGAAGGCACGTTGATTCTCGTGCTGGAAGGCGGTGAAGGATCGGCGCCCGCTGCAGCAGCACCTAAGCAGGAAGCGCCGAAAGCCGCAGCGCCTTCAGACGCTGCGCCTAAATCCGCGCCGGCTCAGAAAGAGGCGCCGTCCGCACTCGCGCTCGCCCCGGCTATTCCGGCGGGCGAAGGCGGCTCGCATACGTCGAGCCATGCATCGCCGTCGGTGCGCAAATTTGCGCGCGAACTGGGCGTCGATGTTGCGTCTGTCAAGGGCACGGGCCCCAAGAACCGCATCACGCAAGCTGACGTGACCGCGTTCGTGAAGGGTGTGATGAGCGGCCAGGGTAAAGCGCCGGCGGCAGCCGCAGCGCCGGCCGGTGGCGGCGAGTTGAACCTGCTGCCGTGGCCGAAAGTCGACTTTACGAAGTTCGGTCCGGTCGATCCGAAGCCGCTGTCGCGCATCAAGAAGATTTCGGGTGCGAACCTGCATCGCAACTGGGTGATGATTCCGCACGTCACGAACAACGACGAAGCTGATATCACCGACCTGGAAGCGCTGCGTGTGACGCTGAACAAGGAAAACGAAAAGGCCGGCGTGAAGTTCACCATGCTCGCGTTCGTGATCAAGGCGGTGGTTGCCGCGTTGAAGAAATTCCCGACGTTCAACGCCAGCCTCGACGGCGACAACCTCGTCTTCAAGCAGTATTACAACGTCGGTTTTGCCGCCGATACCCCGAACGGTTTGATGGTTCCGGTGATTCGCGACGCGGACAAGAAGGGCCTCGTCGATGTCGCCCGCGAAATGGCCGATCTGTCGAAGGCGGCGCGTGAAGGCAAGCTGAAGCCGGACCAGATGCAAGGCGGATGCTTCTCGATTTCGTCGCTGGGTGGCATCGGCGGAACGCATTTCACGCCGATCATCAATGCGCCTGAAGTGGCCATTCTGGGGTTGTCGCGGGGCGCGATGAAGCCGGTGTGGGACGGCAAGGCGTTTGTACCTCGCCTGATTCTGCCTTTGTCGCTGTCGTACGATCATCGGGTTATCGATGGCGCCGAGGCCGCGCGGTTCAATGCCTACCTTTCTGCTGTGCTGGCGGATTTCCGTCGCGTGAGTCTTTGAGGTTTTTTTCGGGCTTGGCGGGCCTCTTTATTTTGGTCTGCCAGCCGTCTCATTGAACCTGCATTGCACTGCATTTTGCTAGTCGCCCCTGTGCGGGGCGGCACTTACTTTCTTTGAATTGCCAAAGAAAGTAAGCAAAGAAAGGCAAGTCTGCCGACGGCAGAACCCAGGGCTACGCGTTGCATCCTTCGGTTCTGCCCGCTTCCTTCTTAGGGGACACCATGAGTCTCACCGAACTTAAAGTACCCGATATCGGCGATTTCCAAGACGTCGATGTCGTCGAAGTGAATATCAAAACCGGCGACGCCATCGA
>Ga0302226_10003835_pt1 | contig 10086 bp, 11 predicted proteins | sample II_Palsa_E3_3_FD_193524 | JGI IMG/M metagenome (GOLD analysis project Ga0302226, IMG submission 193524) | Peat permafrost microbial communities from Stordalen Mire near Abisko, Sweden - II_Palsa_E3_3 | ecosystem: Environmental > Terrestrial > Soil > Palsa > Peat permafrost | place: Sweden...
CGATCGGATGTTCGTGGCCAGCTGCCTCGAAAACGATGATGCCTTGCGAATTGTCAAAGCCGTTATTTCGTTGGCCCACGAAATGGGCCTGCGGGTGGTGGCCGAAGGTATCGAGTCGCTCGATATTCGCGACGCACTGGCGCATCGCGGTTGCGATTATGGTCAGGGCTGGTTGTGGCCGCGTGCGATGACCGCCCCCGATTTACAAATCTGGCTGGATGCCGGTAACTGATATTAGCGCGCTGCTACCGCTGCAAAAGGGTATTTGCATTTAGCAGATAAGCTATTGCGAATCGCTTGTTTCGCGGCCTTGCCGGGGTGTGTGATGATTGCTCGAATAGCCGTGCCGGCCGGGGTTTCCGATGCCGGCCTCCGGTATTCCCGATGGATCTATCATGACCGAATCCCGCTCATTTCATACTACCGAATCCGCGCTGGATTTCGTTTATTCAGCTGAACTCGAAAAAGAAATTTTCGATCGCGTAAGTGCGCAATATGCGCCTCATTTGCCGCCTGCACGGCTCAATCCTCCGCGCGATGCGCAAACCCCCGAAGAACGGCAAGGTCTGATCGACTATGCGATCTGGAATGGTTCGCATGACTTATTTATTGTGCAAGTCGTGGCACGCGGTATCAGTACTTTATTCAAAGACGATACCGAATTTCAGTTTGCACTGGCTCGCCAGCTTGGCGACGACGGTTTGCATGCACTGGCCGCGCGCGACCGGATTGCCTTGCTGGCCGGACAGGACGGCACCGAGCGTATCGCCGAGGCGGTGCGTCACCACTGGCAGGTATTGGGCGATTTTCCGCTAAGTAGCTGGCAAGCTTTTCTGGCCTGGGAATTCCATTTCGAACATCACATTTTGGCGCGACTGTTTGTGAACCGCCGCAGCGCCCAGGTGGCCGATTTGCCGATGCGCGATTTCGCGGAAAACCGCATCATGCCCGATGAGGAATATCATCGCATCAAGATTACCGAGTGGTGGCTGCGCAAACTTAAAGCGGCAAGCCCCGGGCAGCGCGAACAGTGGGTTGGCGAAGTCCTGGAAGCCGACGAGAAACTGCAGCGCATACTGGGCGGCTATTTGCGCGATTCGTGGGCACTGAACCAGCGAGCCTCCGGCATCGATGCACGCAATTACATTCCGCTATACGATGCTTGGCGGCGCAAAATTTTGGCCTTGCTGACGGGACGCTCCATCGATACCCTGCCTGAGTTGACGAGTCTTGCCGCGACTGCGCGCGAGCCTGAACAGGCGATCATTCAACAGCCCGAAACGGTTTGATTTCTATCTGAAGTAAGGTGCCCACGCCTCGATGTCGAAAAAGAAAATTCTGCTGAACGCATTTGATATGAATTGCGTCGGCCATATCAATCACGGCCTCTGGACACATCCGCGCGACCGCTCGGTCGACTACAACACCCTGGCGTATTGGACCAATCTGGCTAAATTGCTGGAGCGCGGCAAATTCGATGGTTTGTTTATCGCGGATATTGTCGGGGTGTATGACGTCTATCAGCAATCGCTCGACGTGACGCTCAAAGAGTCGGTGCAATTACCCGTGAATGACCCCTTGATGCTGGTTTCGGCGATGGCCGCCGTGACCGAACATCTCGGTTTCGGCCTGACGGTGAATCTCACCTATGAGGCGCCATATCTATTCGCGCGACGCATCTCGACCCTCGACCACCTGACGGGCGGCCGTGTTGGTTGGAATATCGTCACCGGCTACCTCGACAGCGCGGCCAGGGCCATGGGCTTGAGCGAGCAAATCGCCCACGACGAGCGCTACGACCGTGCCGACGAATACCTCGAAGTCCTCTATAAATTGTGGGAGTAAAGTTGGCAGGCCGACGCTGTCTTGCGCGATCGCAAAGCCCGGATCTTTGCGCAACCGGACAAAGTCCACAAGATTAAGCATCACGGCAAATACTACGACGTCGAAGGCTATCACCTCAGCGAGCCGTCACCGCAACGCACGCCGGTGCTGTTTCAAGCCGGCTCGTCGGGGCGCGGCCAGAAATTTGCGGCGCAGCATGCAGAGTGTGTATTTATCTCCAGCCAAAATCACGCCTCGACACGCGCTCTGGTCGACAGCCTCAGAGCCCAGGCCGTAGAGGAAGGGCGTGATCCGGCGGCGCTGAAGATTTTTATGGGCATCACCGTGATCGTGGCGCCGACCGAGCAGCAGGCGCATGAGAAATATCAAGACTATCTGCGCTACGCCAGCCCGGAAGCCGGTCTTGCACATTTCGCCAGCGGCTCGGGCGTCGATTACGCCAAGTATGGCCTGGACGATGAAATCTATCCGGTCAAAACCAATGCCATCGAATCGTCGGTGCAGCGGCTAACCGGCGGTCAAGCGGGTTGGACCGTGCGGCGTCTGCTCGATCAGTTGGCTTTGGGCGGCCGGTATACGACCTTGATCGGCGCGCCTTCGCAAATTGCGGATCAGCTCGAAGCGTGGGTCGCGGAAACCGGCATCGACGGCTTCAACTTGTGTCGCACCGTCACCCCGGAAAGCTACGAGGACTTTATCGAACTGGTGATTCCCGAGCTGCAGACACGAGGCTCATATAAGACCGAATATGAAGCCGGAACCCTGCGCGCCAAGTTGTTTGGGGCGGGGGCAGGGCTGCCGGCGAATCATCCCGGTGCTGCTTATCGGCGCGCCGAGGCGGAGACCTAGACTGCTTTGGCTGCGTCATGTGTAAGCCAGCGTATGCAGCAGTCCTGACATGATGCGATAATAGCCCGCTACCTCCTCACGATAGTCGGGACTTTCCAAAGTGTCACGCGCCTTCCTGATTCCGCTTATCGTTGCCTGTGCGATGTTCATGGAAAACATGGACGCCACCGTGATCGCTACGTCGCTGCCGGTACTCGCGCGCGACCTCGGCGAAAGTCCGATTGCCTTGAAGCTGGCGCTGACTTCCTATGTGGTCGGGCTGGGTGTGTTTATCCCGATCTGCGGCTGGGTTGCCGATCGCTACGGTACGCGCTCGGTGTTTCGTGCAGCCATCGGCGTGTTCGTAGTGGGCTCGCTGCTCTGCGCGGTTTCCAATTCGCTGGCTACTTTCGTGGCGGCGCGCTTTGTGCAAGGCATCGGCGGCGCGATGATGGTGCCCGTCGGCCGCATCATTATCTTTCGTTCGATTCCCAAGCGCGATTTCGTCAAAGCCATCAGCTATCTGACGGTGCCGGCCTTGTTCGGTCCGGTTATCGGCCCGCCGCTCGGCGGTTTTATCACCACGTATTTTCATTGGCGCTGGATTTTCGTCATCAACCTGCCGATAGGAATACTCGGCATGGTGCTGGCGAGCCGCTACATTGCCAATCTGCGCGAAGAAGTCTCGGGCCCGCTTGATGTCCGCGGTTTTGTGTTGTCCGCGCTCGGCGGTTCGCTGGTGATGCTGGGGCTGTCCTTGATCGGCGGATATCTGGTGACGCCGTTGACGGCGGTCTCGATGCTGGCGCTTGGTATCCTGGCGCTATATGGTTACTGGCTCCATGCCAGGCGAAGCCGGCCTGACGCCGCGCCACCGCTGCTCGATTTGAACTTGTTGCGCATCCCGACCTTCCAAGCCAGCGTGCTGGGCGGATCGCTGTTTCGCATCGGCCTGGGTGCGATGCCGTTTTTATTGCCGCTCGCGCTCCAGGAAGGTCTTGGCATGTCAGCCTTTGAGTCGGGTTCGATTACCTGCGCCTCCGCTTTCGGCGGTCTGTTTATGAAAAGTATCGCGTCGCCGGTGCTGGGGCGTTTTGGCTATCGTACGGTGCTGATCTTCAATGCCGTCTTGGCGGGTATGGCGATTGCCGCCTGCGGTATATTTAGCGCCACCACGCCGCATTGGGCGATGCTGGCCGTGGTGTTGCTGGGCGGCTTTTTCCCGTCGTTGCAATTCACCTGCCTGAATTCAATCGCCTATGCCGATATTCCCAGTCAGGATGTCAGCCGGGCCACCAGCCTCGCCAGCGTGATTCAGCAGTTGTCGTTGGGGCTCGGTGTCACTATCGCCGGCCTGACGCTGCAACTTTCGCACTATGTTCAAGGCCATGCGCAGATTGTGAACAGCGATTTCTGGCCGGCATTTCTGACGGTGGGGCTGTTTTCGGTCGCATCGATTCCTTTGACACGGCGTTTGGCGCCGGATGCCGGCGACGAACTGGCGCGCCGCTCAAATGCTTAATTCTGATACGCCTATGTCCTCCAAATCTCAGGCGCCAAGGCATTACATCGCCGTGATCGGCGCTTCCGGCCTGCTGGGCCGTGAAATTTTTCGTGACTTGAAACACGCTTTCGGCGACGCCGTGATCGGTACCGCGCTGCGTCGGGCCGGCACAGCCTATACCCAACTGGATATTCATGATAATGCCGCCGTCGCGCGTTTCCTGGATGAGCGCCGGCCGGCGGCAGTGGTTATTGTCGCCGGCGAAAAGCGTGCCGAGATTTGCGAACGAGATCCGCTGCGCGCCCGTGCCTTGAATGTCACGGCGCCTGCCTGGATTGCGCGCTGCGTGGCGGCTTATGGCGGGCGCACATTGTATATTTCGACGGACTATGTGTTTGCCGGCAGCCAAGCGCCGTACCGCACCGACAGTACGCCTCAGCCCATCAATGCCTATGGCCGGAGCAAACGCGAGGGCGAGTTGGCGGTGCTGGGCGCAGGCTCCGGTACTGCGGTGCTGCGTCTGCCGCTATTGTTTGGCCCTACTGACGATTTGTCGGAGTCGGCGGTAACCAATGTATTGTGCCCGACGCAAGCCGCATGGCCGATACCGGTCGACAACTGGGCGATTCGCTATCCGACGCTGACCACCGACGTGGCTTCGGTATGTCGGCAAATGCTGGAACTCTGGCTGACGGGCACGGACTTGAGCGGAATTCACCACTGGTCCGGCAGCGAGTCGCGCACCAAATATGCCTTGAGCCTGCAATTGGCCGCGCTTGCACAACTGCCCGAGACTCTCTTCGCGCCTGTTATGCCTGGGCCGTCCGATGTACCAAGACCGTATAACTGTCATCTCGATACCGCATCATTGACGCGTTTGGGGATTCGAGCCGCTACGCCTTTGGCTGACGGCTTGACTATGGTATTGCAGCCGCATGTGTCGCGGCTGGCGGGCTTATGGCTGGGGCCGGGCGGATAGTGTCAGGCCGGGTGATTGGCTGACTCGCCGAGGGCATGTCTGAGCAGTTCGGCGGTAGCGGCGTCGATGCCCGGTGGGGTTTCAGCTTCCGCTTCGAGCGCCGGGGCCGTGTCGCGCCATTTCAAGGCCAGCACATTCAGACCCTCAAGCACATTTTGCAAATCGAGCCCTTTCGCGGTGAGCGAATAGCTGACTTGCGGCGGAATGGTCGGTTGATAGTCGCGATGTACCAGGTCCGCACTTTCCAGCATGCGCAGCCTTTCGGTCAGCACCTTGGCGGACACATCCGGCATAAAACGTTTAAGCTGGCCGAAGCGCAGCACCTTGTTCGAGTACAGCAACCAAAGAATATACGTGGTCCAGGGCCCCATCAGCAGACGCAATAAGGCGTCCATCGGGCAAGCGGGAGAGGCGTTGTCGCGTCGCATGGCAGGGAGTTTTACCGAATAGAGGGGGTGGTTACTTTATGGTAACTACTTTTTAAAAGTAACTCAAGCGAATATAGTGGCGGTTCTTATCGACTTAAAGGACTCGGCATGATCTCGGTTGCGATTGTTTTTCATAGTGGTTATGGTCACACCAAAGTAATCGCCGAAGGGGTGGCGCGCGGTGTGGAGAGCGCCGGCGACAGCCACGTGCACTTGATTCATGTCGACGCCATCGATACCCATTGGGAAACCTTGCAAGCCGCCGATGCCATTATTTTTGGCTCGCCCACCTACATGGGCAGCGCGTCGGCGCAGTTCAAAGGCTTTATGGACGCTTCGTCGAAACAGTGGGGCAAATGGCGCGACAAGATCGCTGCGGGCTTTACCAACTCGGCATCGCAGAGCGGCGATAAACTGGCGACACTGACCCAATTAGCCGTGTTTGCCGCCCAGCATCAAATGATCTGGACCAGCTTGGGGCTGATGCCCGGTAATAACAGCAGCACCGGCACCGTGGATGACTTGAACCGTTTGGGTTCCTTCCTGGGCGTCATGTCGCAGTCGAACGCCGATCAAGGCGCCGACCTGAGCCCGTCGTCCGCTGACCAGCGTACGGCCGAATATCTGGGGACTCGGGTGGCCGAAGTCACGAAACGCTGGAAACGAGGCCAGGCTTGAGCCTGCCCGATTGAATGAGGGCTCACCATGACTGACATGAAACCTTCCTCGGCCGACGGCCGCTACACCGGTACGGCGATCGCGCTGCATTGGCTGATCGCAATACTGATTATCGGCGGCTTCTGGCTGGGTTGGGTGATGACCGATATTCCCGGTCTGACACCGACCAAGCTGCGGTATTTCTCGTGGCACAAATGGATCGGCGTGACAGTCTTCGCGCTGGCCTGGCTGCGGGTGCTGTGGCGCCTGACGCATCCGGCGCCGCCCTTGCCGGCCGGCATGCCGGCTTTGCAACGTCTGGTTTCGAATGCGGTACATGGTTTGTTGTATGCGTTGATGATTCTGATACCGGCCTCAGGCTATTTGTATAGTGCCGCAGCCGGCGTGCAAGTGGTCTACCTCGGCATCTTGCCGCTGCCGACCCTGATCGGACCCGACCAGCAACTCAAGGTGATCTTCCGGCTGACGCATATCTACTTGAACTATGCTTTGCTGGGCTTGTTTGCGCTGCATCTGCTGGGCGTCGTCAAACATACCCTGATCGATCGTGACGGCTTGTTGTCGCGGATGATCCCGTTTCTCAGGTAAGGCCTGCGGGTGCTCTTGATGAATCATGAAAGCGACACTGCCGTGGGCGGTGTTCCAATCAACTATAAAAGGTAAGGCTATGTCCGTTTCCATTTTGAAATCCGCCGGGCGCCTGGGTCTGCAACTTGCCGCGGGTGGCGTGCTGGTGCTGAACGCGGCGCATGCTGCGTGGGCTCAGGTCGACACCAGCAAAAGCGTGATCTCGGCGGTATCCAAGCAAATGAATGTGCCGGTCGACGGCAAGTTCAAGAAATTCACGGCCAGCATCGATTTCGATCCGGCCAAACCGGCAGCGGCTAAAGCCCAGTTCAGTGTGGATGTTGCGTCTTACGATCTGGGCGACGAGTCGTTCAACAAGGAAGTTCGCGGCAAGGATTGGTTCGATGCGGCAACCTTTCCCAATGCGACTTTCGTCTCGACTTCGATTGTCAGCTCCGGCGCCGGCACGTATAGCGTCAGCGGCAAGTTGACGATCAAAGGCAAGAGCAGCGATGTCGTGGTGCCTGTTACGTTCAAGCAAGACGGTGCGAATCAGGTGTTCGATGGAGCGTTACCGATCAAGCGTTTGCAATTCAATATTGGTCAGGGCGAATGGAAAGACACCTCGGTTGTTGCCGATGATGTCCAGCTCAAATTCCATATTGTCTCGGCCGCCAAAAAATAATTTCGTCTTTACGCCCAGGAGTTCTCTATGCAAATACGTATTCTCGCCGCTGCCGCGGCAGCTTGTGTCGCCGCGTCCGTGTCCTTGTCGGCCATGGCTGCACCCGTTACCTATAACCTTGACCCGACGCATACCTACCCGAGCTTCGAGGCCGACCACTTCGGCGGTTTGTCGGTGTGGCGCGGTAAGTTCGCCAAGACTACCGGCACTGTGACGCTGGACCGTGAAGCCAAAACCGGTTCGGTCGACATTGCAATTGATCCTGCCTCGGTCGACACCGGTAATCCGGCGCTCGACGGCAAGATCAAAAGCGACGAATTTCTCGACATCGCTAAATTCCCGACCGCCAGCTACAAGGGCAACAAGATTGTCTTCAAGGGTGATACGCCCGTCGAAGTCGACGGCGATCTGACGCTGCATGGCGTGACCAAGCCGGTGACGCTGAAGCTCAATAGCTTCAAGTGCATCATGCACCCGATGTACAAGCGTGAAGTCTGCGGCGCGGATGCCGAAGCCAGTTTCGATCGCGCCGATTTCGGCGTGGACTGGGGCAAGAGCTATGGCTTCAGCATGCTGACCAAGTTGCAGATCCAGGTTGAGGGTATCAAGGCGCAATAAGCGCGTCTGGTTTTGCACTGGAACGTGCTGCACCGCGCGTTCCAGTGATTTCCCCGCGTGGTGCCTGCCCGTGCACTTATCGGGAAATCACATTAGTAGAACGAAATGACTGAGCCGACCATGCCGCCAACGATATCCCGCTTGCCGACCTTATATATCCCTCATGGCGGCGGTCCATGCTTCTTTATGGATCCGTCGCCGGGTTTGCCGACGGATATGTGGGATCGGATGGCCGCTTATTTGCGCGGCATTGCAGCAACGCTGCCGACCCGGCCTCGCGCCTTGTTGGTGATTTCCGCGCATTGGGAGACGCGCCAGCTTACCGTCAATGCAGCAGAACAATCGCCTTTACTATTCGATTATTACGGCTTTCCCGAGCACACTTACCAACTGACCTATCCGGTTGCCGGGTCGCCTGAACTCGCAGCACGCGTCCGTGCCTTGCTGTCCGCCGCCGGTATCGGCAGTGCCGAAGAGCGTCAGCGCGGTCTCGATCATGGTGTGTTTGTACCGTTCAAGCTGATCTACCCCGAAGCCGATATCCCCTTGGTGCAATTGTCTTTGCTGCAGGGCTTGGACCCGGCCGCGCATCTGGACATCGGGCGCGCGCTTGCGCCGTTGCGCGACGAGGGCGTATTGATTGTCGGCAGCGGCATGAGCTATCACAATCTCCGTGACTTCTTCGGCGATGACCCACAGGGTAATGCACTAGCTCAACAGTTCGATGACTGGCTGGTCGAAACGGTGACTCATACGGACCCCGAAGTACGCGCCGACCGGCTCGCACATTGGCATGCCGCGCCGGGCGCATTGGCGAGCCACCCGCGTGCCGAACACTTGTTGCCGCTGATGGTGGCGGCTGGCGCCGCAGGTGACGATGCCGGGCACCATAGCTATAGCGAGCGCCTCCTGGGCAAAGCGCTGTCAGGTTTTCAGTTCGCTTGAGCTAACCTAAGCATGCAGGACCGAACAAGTCGGGTATAACCCCCGCTCGAATCGAGCACAGATGCACGCCTCCGAGGTGTATGATTTCCGCTAGGGGCCCGTAGTTCGCGGGCACCGGATGGATTTCAATCCATCCTCATGATTCGCCGCGCCGCGATCTCAAAGGCATGTGCCATGATCAAAAAAATCGCCGTTTCGGACTTGTTGCCAGGCATGTATCTGCATGACCTGGTGGCCGACTGGATGTCCCATCCTTTCCTGCGCAGCCGTTTTCTGATCAACGATCAGCTGACCATAGACAAAATTATCGAATCGGGTATCCGGGAAGCGTATATCGATTCGTCGCGCGGTATCGACGTGCCGGACGCACCGACGGCGGCACAGATCAGCGAACAGATCGAAGCCGAAATGAAGGCTTCGATCACGGCCGAAGTGCCGATCGTGCGCACCTCGCTGGCGGAAGAGATGGTGCGGGCGCGCAAAATCCAGAGTCAGGCCAGCAAGGTGATTCGCGCCGTGATGCAAGATGCGCGGCTTGGCCATGCGCTGAATATAGAGGAGGTCGAACCGTTGGTCGCGGACATCACCAGCAGTATCGGCCGCAACCAGAGTGCCTTATTGTCGCTGCTGCGCCTCAAGACGCATGACGATTACACCTTTTTGCATTCGGTCTCGGTCTGTGCGCTGATGGTCACGTTCTGCAAATCGCTCAAGCTCGATGAGGAGACTACGCGTGAAGCCGGCTTGGGCGCTTTGCTGCACGATACCGGCAAGATGCGTGTACCGGATGCCATTTTAAATAAACCGGGCCGCTTCACCGACGCCGAATTCGAAGTCATGAAATGCCACCCGCGCGACGGTTACGATATCCTGCGCGCCACGCCCGGTGTAGGCGAAGTACCGCTTGATATTGCACTGCATCATCATGAGCGTATGGACGGCACGGGTTACCCCGAACGCCTGGCAGGCGAGCAGATTTCCACCTTGGCGCGAATGGCGGCGATTGTCG
>Ga0302226_10003842_pt1 | contig 10074 bp, 12 predicted proteins | sample II_Palsa_E3_3_FD_193524 | JGI IMG/M metagenome (GOLD analysis project Ga0302226, IMG submission 193524) | Peat permafrost microbial communities from Stordalen Mire near Abisko, Sweden - II_Palsa_E3_3 | ecosystem: Environmental > Terrestrial > Soil > Palsa > Peat permafrost | place: Sweden...
GTTGAGGTCCACGACTCTGGAGCGCACATCTGCGGTGTCACGGAAGAGCTCATGAAGCCCTTCCACATTCGCCGTACCGTTCATGATTCTGTTTTCATCTATGTCCTGACCAAAACTTTTTTTTTTCTTTTTGGCGACAAAGATGCCATCAATGCCTCAGACTTGAGCACTGTCGTCCATGGCGTCAAGCGTGATGTTCCGGAAGGCTGTCCTGTGGAACTTCGCATGCTCTACATGGTAGGATAACCTAAACAAAAAATTTCTCTAATAAATATATATATATATAAAAAGGGAGTTGCGATAGACGGAAACTATGTCATCCAATATACCACACCATCCCAGGCTCAAACGCAGGTCCTTGAAGACTTCAACATGGCCAATGCCGTGTACAATGCCGTGTTCAACGTCATGCTCGGCGTCATCAATATCTACATCAAAGACACTGCTACGACTGCCGTTGCCGACGAGCTGTGGAACTCGCCTTGCTCTGACAGCATGACCATCACTCAACGTCTTAGTGCCTTTGCGCAGTGGTATGTTTTCTAAAAGGAAACAAAACAAAAAAGAAAGTTTTTTTTTGACTCTGAATACTAATAACAGGCGCGGACCAAATGGCGACCCTTCGGCTGGACTGTATCATTTGTTTACGACGTGCTCGACGCTGCCTACGATCGGCATTGCCTGGCTTAATCAATTGTGCCAGGTAAACTGATGAAGCAGGACCGTTCCAACCTATTTTCTTTTCGCAGACAAGCACGTTCTCGCAGACCGCTAGCGATGGGTCAACACAGTACGTGTCAGGATGTGCAATTACTACAGCGGTAGACGAGGAGTGGCTTGTGCTTGCTCACGAGACTGGTCACAACTTTGGTAAGAGACTCGCACGTTGTTGTTTTTCACTATTGAATGAACACGGGTAGGCTCGGTCCACGATTGCGTGTCGAGCACGTGCCCTCAAAGCTGTACCGAACCCAATTGCGACACCTGCAACCCGTGTGGTGACGGGAGTTCGTGCGATTGCCAGGGAGCGGTAACTTTCAGACTAAAGTGGGAAACTCATTTTTTTTTTTTTCCACAGTACATTATGAACCCGTCCGAGAGTGGTGGCGCAACGAGTTTTTCGCCCAATTCTCAGATGCAAATGTGCCAACGTTCACAAGTCACGGGCTCGTGCTTGGTGCTGCCCGGCGGGTTGACCGTCTTAAACTCTGGCATTTGCGGAAACGGCATTGTGGAGGGCAATGAGCAATGTGACTGCGGAGGCACAGAAAACTGCGCGGGCAACAAGTGCTGCTACAGCAATTGCACGTTGACCCCTGGTTCCCAATGTGATAAGTACGGCGCAAACGTGTTTTTTTTCTTCTTCAAACGATCTGTTCATAAATGAATTAATAGTGACACCAACACACCGTGCTGCAAGGACTGTCAAATCAGCCAAGACCCCACGCAAAAGTGCCACACAGCCTCCGATTCGCAGTGCGATTTGGACGTTTATTGCGAGTATGTGCTGCTCTAAATATGAACAACTGGTTTTTTTTTTTTATTTTAAAAAAATGTTTTTTTTTTTTTTTCGTTAGCTCGACTTCCAAATTTTGCCCTCCGGTCCCCTTCAACGAAACGGACGGTAATCCCTGCAACACGTCGTCTATCAATGTGACGTTTGCTACCACCCTGCGTTGTGCCTCTGGTATTTGCACGAGTCGAGAGGTTCAGTGCTACGAACGTGCAATTGCCACGAGCGGCAGTAGTGACTACACGCAGCCCTGTGGCCCCTTGGAGGGATCGTGCCAAATGTTTTGCTCGTCGCAGACCGAAACCTGCACGTTCTTCTATGGCGCATTTATCAATGGCACGCCCTGCGGCAGCGGCTACTGCTATGGCGGCACGTGCTCCGTGCCCGATCTCCTCGACACCATTATTTCGTTCATCCAGGGCAATCTCGTTATGGTCGTCATCGGTGCGGCTATGATAGCCATCCTCATCCTCGGGTTTATCGTCTGGGGTTGCCAGTCGGCTGGTCGTAAGGAGATTGACACGCAATACGGACGCATGACGCGCATGCAGGCTCTCCAGCGATCGATGACCTTCAGAAATGCCCAAGCGGCCAAGGGCGGAAAGCCTACAAAGGGTGGAAAGCAGGCCAGACCCATGTCGGGAAACCAGCCTGGCCCTCCGCCAGCCCGCGCGGCGTCCCCCGTGTATGCTAACGCCCCCCCGTCGTACGAGATGTCGGCCGTGCCGCCGTCTATGCATGCCGCTCAAATACCCAATCGCAACGCCTCGCCATCGCCCAAAGTGCAGAGAGTACGCAAGTCGAATCATCAAATGAGGAAAAAAAACTTTTTGCTTGATATTAAGAAATAAACTGTAGCACTCGATGGCGCCGAATCCTCACGGACCTCACCTCTTGCCGATGGGCGAGACTGGAAGCGTGCATAGCGCGACTAGTGCCACATCATCAGGCAGCAATGCTGTGCGATGTCCCCTGTGCAGCAACATGTTCCCGTCAGAAGCTGTTCTCAATACCCACATTGATCTCGACCATGCATAAGTCGTTGAGCTTTCTCGCACCTTCGCTCCTACTACCTCTGTTTGTTTGTTCTTTCTCAAGGATCCAATATTTCTTTCAGGCACAGAGTTTTTATTCCTTTTTTTTTTTTTTTTGATTTGTAGTTCGCATTTTACAGTGCGCACGGTCACCATTGCATCGATTCGGAGGTCTGTGACTCCACCAGGGATCCCTGCTCGAGGATCGGCAAGGTGGCCGTGCCGACGACATCGATTTCGCTCATCGCAGAAGATGAAACCTCTGCAAAAGATGAAGGCACGGATGCAAACGAGGACGATGCCTGCTCCTCACGCAATCGTTTCCGCTGCATTTTTTTTAAAAATAAAAAAATAAAATTAAAAAAAAAAAACTCTTTTTCCACAACGAATTCGATACCTCTGCGATCTTGGCCAGCGCGGCTTGTCTTTTTGCCTCGATTGCTTCCTCTTGCTCAGCGGACAAGGCCGGCCTTTGTGGCAGTGGTGGCGGCGGCGGTGGTAGCACGGCCGGCATGCGGTCCAGCTGATCAAAGATGTCGTCGTTGTCTGCTCCATTGTTATTATTATTGTTTGCCACAACCTGGCCAACCGCAGCGTCACCGGTTGGAGGAGGAGGAGCAGCAGCAGCAGCAGCATTTGCATTTGTACCATCTAGGTGCAAGTTTCAAAATCCAAAACGTAAAAAAGCTGCTCTTACCATCCTCGTCAGCCTGGATCAGCTCGTCAGAGAGCATGACGATGTTGGTGGGGTCTGTGCGCCAGCGCTCCAAATGCATCTAAGCGTTGAAATTGGTTTGTCGCAGGATCAACACAACAAAAGCCATACGCGCATTCGTTTCGACTCCCCCACGCGCTCAGTGCGCTGTGCAAAGTCACGCAGCTTGAACTTTCCAAAGCACTTGTGGGCCCACTCTTCGTACATGCGCATGAGTAGCTTGAAGTCGGCCACCTCGTGACCCTTGCCCTTGAACTTTAACTTGCGTCGGGTCTCGTGCAGCGCGTGGATGCCAATGTCTTTCCTCAGCAGGCGGTCCTCGTCCAGCTTGGGAATCTGGCGGCGCACTTTGGGCTTGTCGCCGGCACCGCCGCCGGCGTTGGCCGCATTCGCTGCTGCCGTGGCGGCGATGGCGTCGTTCATGGGCACACCCAGGATTTGGTCGCTGCTCTGGTCGCTGTCTGCGTCGTCCTCCGCGACGCCGTTGTTTTTGTGGTTGCGTCCCCCCCGCCCCTTCAGGGCCTCCAAGTTGCGCGCAGTTGGGACCTGGTACGCGGGGGGGCGAGCGGCCGGTCGTGCGGGCGCCGTGGTGGGCACCGTCCATTGGAACTTTGCCGCGAGGGGGGCAACGTAGTCGTCTTCGTCCATGAAGGCGTGTTTCAAAATTTGGCGCGCAAAACGGGGCAACACAAAAAAAAAAATAAAAATAAAAATAAAAAATTCGACATCATCTTTTATCAGGCAAGTGGCTAGCTCTTGGACTGGCCCAGTGAAGATAGGATTGCACGCTCGAGCTGCTCTGGTGAGCACCGATGTCTGACGAGGACTTTGTCGTTCAAGTGGACCACAGGGATGTCGTTGCAGTCTGCGTCGCACGAGCTGAGGGTTAAGAGAGCAAAGCACATATGGTGCAAATAATGAGACTGCGTACATTTTTGGCGCCATCGATCGTGCTGTGGCTCGTCGATGTTGACCTCACTCAGGTGGACCTCAATTTGTCGACTTGCGAGCTTTATTTGAGGTTCCGAGTGTTAAAATAAAAAAAAAACGGCATTTGCAAAAGGGGGGTTCGTAAACCTTGTCTGCTGCCTCATCGATCGCAAACTTGAGTTCGTGGCAGAGCGTACATGCTGGCTTTGTGAACAGCGTCAACAGAGCCCTTCTTGCCATGGGTAGCACACATTGAGAAATCATGGTAACGGCCTGTTAATGTCCTTCTGCGTTTGACAAGTCTTTTGTGCAGGCGGCGCCTATCAAACAAGCTGTTGGGGCGGTCAGGCAGGCAGCTGGCGAGGCGTACACGACAAACAAGCTAAAGTCGTTCTTCGAGATCATTGTGACCCAACCAAACTTTGGCGTCGGGGCAAAGTTGACCAGGTCCATCTGGGCACGGCACCCGGACTCGTATGTTACCGTGCAAAGGGTCCAGCCCAACAAGGTGTGCTTGTGCTTGCTGTCTTTTTATCATCTGAGCCGTTTCGTCTTGTTGCAGGGGTTCAAGTATGGCAAGGCATGGGGTGTCCGCACGTTCAAAGGTAAGGCATGGCACACGTTTTTTCCTGCAAGCTGATCCGCGACTCCAATTCACAGGTGTCACTCTCCCTTTAAAAGAGCTCACCTCTCTTCGCAAGCCTGATTGGGCACTGTATGCGCCTGCACAACCTCTTGCCGCACAACCCAAGGAGGCGCCCCCTAAAGCAGCTGTATAGCATTCTAACTTGGACCATTCTTTTTTTTTTTTTACAAATGCATCGACGATTGGATCAGCTGGTCAAAGTCGGGGGTGGCAATAAACCGCTTCTTGACGGTGCCCATTACAGACAGGCCGCGGTCCTCTGGGTTGATGGCCACGACCTGCTGCAAAAAGTTGCAGTCAGTACCAGCGTGGATCTGAAAAGGAAAAAAAAAAAAAGGTCAGAAAAGACAAAAAAAGAAAAATAAAGATACATCGTAGACAAAGTTGCCCAGTTTGAGTTTCATCTTGCCCGACTTGTGAATGATGAGCTTGCCGAGCCGACCTTCTTGGGTCTCCTGGATCTGTGACTTGAACTCGTCGGTGGGCGGCAGGTCGGCGTCGTTCGACTCGACCTTGTCCTCCAAAACGCGCTCGTCACTAAGAATCACAACGGGCGCTGCTGCTGTTGCTGCTGCTGCGGACGATGACGACCCAGCGGCACCGTTGCTGCTGGCGACCATGACGTCTTCTGTCACAGTCGGTTGTGGTTTGACCTCGGGTTGCGACAAAATCGGGAGAGCCGTAGGAAACTGGAAGAAAAAAACACTGGATTTGTCGCAGACGAGCATCTGTCGTACAAGAACGAGATAATAAATAAACAAATAAAAACGTGCAAACGTTCAACTATACGTCGTTCTCAAGGGTGAATAGTTGGGCGGCCGGCTCGCCAACATGACTTGTGATTCCAGACGCAGTGGAAGATCCTTTTTGAGCACGTTTGGTGGGGCCTTGCTTGCTTGACGTCGACGAAGATGACGACGAGCCAGCTGCATACTCGATATCATCCATTTGTTCGGCTTATTTGACATTTAGTGTCGACTTGTTGAAAAGGAAAAGAATAGTACGCTTGATCTCAGTTTTCACAGCCACGCCGTCCATATCGTCAGCTTCCTCGAGGCCACTGTCCTCGCCGACTTTCTCGAGTGACAAAGGCGCGTTTGCTCCGGGGAGGTCCTGCGGGCATGAGATAAAATTCAATACTTGCTAAAAGAAAAAAAGTTTGCATACCGACAGGCGGGTACTTGTAGTTTCGTGAAACTCGTCAGAATCTTCGCTAAATTTGCTACTGTCGTCCTCGTAGTCTACGCCGTTGCTACTACCACGGCCGCCGCCACCACCGCTGCCTCCAGAGCCTCCCCCTCCTCCGCTGCCGTTTCCTCCGTTCCCCCCACGTACTGCGCCGACTCGTTGTTCGGGAGTCTGAGCAGTGCCCTGGAACGCCACTTGACCTGTGAGGGTCACAAGAAAGGTTACACGCGGAAAGGCAGGTGTTTTTTTTTTTTTGTGTGTGTGTGTGTGTGTTACCAAGAGGAACGACACTGTGTCCCCTTCCACGGCCTCTGCCGCGCCCGGGAGCCTTGTCGTTGTTGCCTCGCTTCTCCTTTTCCTTGTCCGCTTTGGGCGACTGCACACTACGCCTCTCCAACGAGTTAGACTCGACAGAAAAAAAAAAAACAGGGCGTACGCGGCTGGCTCGACTTTCTTGCGGCGCTCGGCCGGGATGGTTGGTGCAAACTTGGGCTTGCTGGCGTCGCCCGATGACGGTCCAGCAATGATCGGGAGCAGCGGGCGAGCATGCGAGCCGACAGGAACTGCCGTTCTTTACAAGAAAAGACAGAAAGACAGGTCAGTGCCCCACACCCCACAGGATGAACGAACCGGACGACTGGCGGAGCAGAGAAACTTTCCGACTTGACTGCGACGGACGCCGACGCCGACGAAGAAGAAGAGGATGGCGACGATGTGGGTGTCGACGTGACCACGGGCGGCCGAGGGCCAGCAGGCGACGCAGAGGCTCCTCCACCGCTCTTGAGCGAGGGCAGACGACCGGGTGGCTTTGGTGCTCCACCGGGCATCGAGATGGGCACGGCGGTGCGCACCGCCGGCGCGCCCGGCACACTCGTGGGAACAGCTGCAGGTCGTGGGGTCGCACGAACAGGCGGGGGCTTTAAGGAGGGCTTGGCATTAGCGCTGCAACTCGGCAATCCAAGTGTTACCTCGGCCATGTTTATTCGAGTGTGACTTTCCCAGATAAAATGGCTCGCCTCTCTTCGCTCCTGTTGCTGCTGGCGCTGCTGGCGGTCGGTGGACGCGCAGACGACGTCGCCTCCGAAGCAACCGGCAGCAACTTCGGCAACAACAATGACAACAACAACAACAACAACAAGGGTATGCAACAACAAAAAAGGAAACTGGCTTCTCTTTCGACGTTTGTTTATGATTGCGACTGCCAATGCCAATAAACTGGAGCAGGTTTGTTTTGGCACGTTATGCCGCTGTCCACGCCCCTTCTCTCTTTCTCTCTCTTCTTTTTCTTCTTTTTCTTCTTTTTCTTCCTCCTATGTGGTGCTGTCTGTGTGACTGTAGAGAGTGTCCACGTAGGCTCGTGAATAAAGGGGCCACCACTAACCTGCACACCAAACTAGGCAATTGCGGTGATGTCGACGAGTGCATCGACTCGTTCGAGCCCGTGTGCTCTTCCATTGGCGTGACTTTCCAGAACGAGTGCCACTTCCAGGTGGCTGCTTGCAAGTCGATTGTCGCCTTCTCGCTTCTCCACGTCGGTGAGTGCACCGCAGAGGATGCCAACTGCCCGGCTGCATGCCCGAAAATCCTCATGCCCGTCTGCGCCAACTCTGGCGCTACGTTTTCGAATGGTGGGTGCCTTATCCCCCCACCCCCCCCACACCCATTTTATCTAACATTGTGACAAAAGAGTGCCTGTTGGAGCAAGAGGCGTGCACGACCAAGACCGAACTGTACGCTGTCGCCAAAGGAGAATGCCCACCTGCAGCTCCAGTTGCCGGCGGCGAGTGCGACATGATGTGCATCGAGGCATACGATCCGGTCTGCTATGACGGCAAGGATTTCAGCAGTCCCTGTGATGCCGAGAAATTCGCCTGCACGGAAGGCCAAACCTTCTCGGACAGTGCGATTGTCAAGGGCGTCTGCTCGGGTGCAGAGGCCCCACCTGCCAACAACGAGTGTGACATCATGTGTGCAGAGGTCTTTGAGCCCGTGTGCTTCAATGGCGCCAACTTCGCAAGCCGTTGCGAGGCCGAGCGAGAGGCTTGCGTGGACGGCATCGCCTACATCGAAAGCGCAGTGACATCTGGTCCCTGCGAGGCCGACGAGCCTGCACGCTGTGACGAAATGTGTCCCATGATCTACGACCCTGTCTGTGCTCTCGTGGGCACCCATCTGCTCCAGTCGTACTCAAACGAGTGCGAGGTACGTCTCAAGCTTAGATTTCCCGCTTGCTCTGAATCTTCTTCTTCTAGGCCTCTCGCTTCAGCTGTATGATGAAGATCGCCACGATGGCTGTTCTCCACAAGGGCGTTTGCAAAGCCAGCGACAAGTCTTCCCTGTTCACGTACGGTGCTCCCTGCAAGACCAACTGTGATTCAGTCTACCAGCCTGTCTGTGGAAACGACGGTCGCACCTACGACAACGCCGTACAGTTTCTAATATTTCCCTTTGCCCTCTTATAAAATAATCCCTTCTTTACGTAGTGTGAACTGCACAAGGTAGCCTGTGGTACTCTGCCGCACCTCGTTGTCGATAGCACGGGCGAGTGTGTGGACTCTGATCTGACTGGAGCCGTGGACGACGACGAAAGCAGCAGCGGCTCTAACGAGTGTTTGTCTGTTTCCTGCCCAAGCGGAAGCTCGTGTGTCCCGATGGAGCTCGAGTGCTTCACCACGCCGTGTCCTCAGTACAAGTGCGTCGAGAACGTTGTTGAGCCCGATGGTGAGCCGGCGAGTAACCACGGCGATAGCCAATCGTCGTCGTCCTCAAACACCGCTTCGGAACCAGGCTCTGAGACGACAAACGAGGCAAGCGCAGCTGGTTCCGCTGTCACCGCCGACGGCAAATACTTTGCTGGAGTCATTGTGGTATTTTTTTTTTTTGTTTGTCATAAAACATTTTTTATCAAGTTTTTGTTTATCTTTTTTAAAATGATTAGGGTGGGATCGTCCTTGTCGTCCTGGCCATCGGCATTATTATTCTGGTCGTCAACAAGCGCGCCTCGCGTGGCTTTGAACCCCTTCTGAACTCCCCCGATGCCGTTTTCAACGTAAATAAAAATGTTAATGTTGTTTACTTAAAATTCATTCCTTCAGGAGATGCACCAGGAGGCTGTTGAGGACGATTTCGTGGACATTGTCCATGCTTGAAAATAAAAAAAAATTTTCCCTTTTGTGATTCTGTTATTGTAATATTTTTGTACTTTGGTTTGCTTGATCAACAAAATGGAGGAGGAGCGGAGATATCCTTTGATGTGACAGCCATGGCTTTGTAGACAACACCCATTTGGCCTATTTCCTCGCCAGCCAGACGGTAATACGCTGCGGTCAGGGCGTCAGCCTGCTCTTGGCTCTTGGCGTTGGAAAGCAGATGCTGGCAGCGCTCAAACAGTCCCATGTTGCCCAAAAACTTGGACTGCGTTATCGGTCCATGCAGAGCCAGGTCAGGGTGACGCAGAGAGGTGAAGTCGACATCGCAGCTCAGATCAGCATCGCCTGGGTTGACTAGGGGGTCGACAAACTTGTGCTCTTTGATCGCCTGAGTGGGAACAGGCGTTTTACGTTTTACAAAGCATATCCAAAAAAAAAAAAAGAAAACGTACTCTCAGCGAATTTTTTTCCGCGGTAGAGCCCCCATAGTCGATGAATAGAGCAGCGCTTGGCGCATGGGCGAATCTGTCTGCCAGAATAATCCCAATGTCGATCGCGTCTGGGCAAATCTCGTACACGGCGCCAACCTTTGGTTCCGCGACGGACCGTTTTATCAAGGCTGTATTTAGTGTTGGCTTCTTGGCCTTGACCCAGCGCAACTTGAGGCTCTTTTGATCCGCCGCCGCCGCTGCTGCTGCTGTCTCGTCGAGATCGATCATAACCTCTGACCAGCCTTCGTTTGTGTACTGTCGCAAACGCACTCAGACTCATGTCGCTCCCCTTGCATACCTCAAACTGGTGAACGGGCAGGGCGTCGAGAAACTCGTGGCCGATGAGGATAGTCGGATCTACGAGAGATTAGTCGGAATGTCGTGCGTTTGGACCTCTTTTTATACCTG
>Ga0302226_10003850_pt1 | contig 10047 bp, 5 predicted proteins | sample II_Palsa_E3_3_FD_193524 | JGI IMG/M metagenome (GOLD analysis project Ga0302226, IMG submission 193524) | Peat permafrost microbial communities from Stordalen Mire near Abisko, Sweden - II_Palsa_E3_3 | ecosystem: Environmental > Terrestrial > Soil > Palsa > Peat permafrost | place: Sweden...
TTGGCCAAGCATTACGCCAAACTGAATCGTGGTGGGCGAATTGAAGCTGTTCTCGTCGTCGAAATCGATGGCATCGAGAGCTGGTATGGCCGCCTTCAAGGCCTGAAAATCCTGATACAGAATGCTGGTTGGGCCAGTACCCTGTGAGTTAACGAGCGCGGTGATGTCCTCCCAGTCGCCGTAGTTGGAGGAACCCACGCTGAAGGTCACCCTTTTTACTGTACCTTGTTTCAACTGCGCCATATCTCCAGGAAAATCGGGATAGTACTCGTTGCCGACATAGACGCCGCCGGATGTCAGCGGAAATTCTCCGTTGAAATTCAGGTCGCCCGTGCTGCTAACCTCAACGCTCCAGACAATGGCTTCGGTGAAACCGGAATTCTCGATTTCGGTGATGTTGTTGGCCGCGTTCTTGTAAAACGGCCCGCCGCCAAAGATGCCGGTAAATCCAGTCTGTGCGGACGCCGGAGTTATGATTGCCACCGCCAGAAACAAGGAAAGAAAAATTGCCCCGCCGGGGACGGCAGATACTCGGGGGAAAGGAAATAAAAACCGCATGTTGAATGAACGCTTCACGTCGTCTCCTGGGTGGGGGCGTTCGTCATCGTGGATGAGTAAGGCCTGGTTTCCACGTCGGTGAACTGGCGCGAATTCGTCCCCGCAAAGTTCCCAGATTATACACGTATCCGGCTCGAACCTGAGGGCGGGCGCGGCTTTTGGCCTGCGCAGGAGAGATCCGACGACGTTTTCTTCAAGAATTGTCGAGTGGACGATTGCCTGAGTTTGCCGGGCTGGAGCCTCTTGCTCGGGGCCCCAGCCAGGCTGTTACTGAACCACCGTTGTTACTGGACGATCAAGGTGACGTTCATGGTGTGAGTGGGTGCGGAGGCGCCGCTTCCCGTGGCGGTTAGCGTGACGGTATAGTTGCCCGCTGGCGTGCCCGGCACACTCGGATTCGTACCGGAGTTGGAGCTGCTGCCGCCGCAACCAATGAAGGTGAACATCGTTACTAACAGAACTATGCCGAGCACCGCCATGTGTCGCCGGTTCCGCTTTGTACCAATGCCAGCTAATACCAGGCCGAATACTCCGAAACCGCCCAGACTCGCCAGAACCATAGGTGAGGTGGATTTGGAACCTGGCCGAACGGGCAACGCCAGAGAAGCCGTAGCGGCCGTGGTGCCGAGAGTTAGCGTAGTGGTTGCGTAAGAACCGTTCGACGGGCTGACGGAGGTTGGGCTGAAGCTGCAAGTTGTTTTCGTCGGCAGGGTGCTGGGGCAAGTGAAGGTCACCGTCCCGTTGTAACCATTGCTCGGAGTGACCGTAATTGTGTACTGAGCCGACGAGCCGGGGCTTACTGAGGCGCTGGGCGGAGCCGCCCCGAGACTAAAATCAGGTGCCACTACGACTTGGGTCAATCCGGACGACGTGCCGGCAAAATTAGCGTTGCCGCTGTACTGCGCAGTGATGCTGTGATTGCCGAGGGCTAGGCTGCTGGTGGAGAAAGTGGCCACTCCGCTTGCCACTGGCGTGGAGCCCAGCGTGGTGCTCCCGTCGGAGAAAGTGACCGTTCCGGTGGGAGTTGCGGTTGCTGCGCCCGATGTAGATGCGATGGTGGCGGTGAAGGTAACGGATTGGCCCACTCCCGCCGGGTTCAGCGAGGACGCGAGCGTGGTTGAATCCGCCGCGAGAGTGATCACTTCGCTCAGCGCGGCCGAAGTGCTGGAATGGAAATTGGAATCGCCGCTGTATTGCGCGGTAATGCTATGCGTGCCAACTGCCAGAGTACTGGTGCTGAGGGTGGCTACGCCACCGCTTAAGGTTGCCGTGCCCAAGGACGTGCTGCCGTCAAGGAAAGTGACAGAGCCGGTGGGAACCGCAGTGACGCCACGAACCGCTGCGACCGTCGCGGTAAAGGTCACGGACTGGCTGGCCACCGCCGGGTTCGCCGACGCGGCGAGAGTGTTGATGCTGCCGCTGACGTTCAGCAATACGGTGGCTCCGGCGAAATCGTTGTCCGCCGCAACCACATCGACCGCGCCGTCGCCGTTGACGTCGACTAAAGCCAGCGCATAAACATTGCTGCCGGCGGGGTACTCGACCGGATCGTAGAACATGCCGGTGGCAAACGGGTTCGTGCCGGTGTTGTAGAGCACGCCGATGGTTCCGTATCCCGAATTGCTATAGACGAGGTCAAGCTTACCGTCGCCGTTGAAGTCAAGCATCTGGACGGCGCCAGGCGAGGGATAGAGACCTAAATTGAGGTTCTGAAGCGTGGTGGAGTAGAGAACTGCTGGCCGGAACGTGCCATCACCATTTCCCTCAGCCACGGCCAAACCCGTGCCGACCGACGTATCGGCTACGGTTACTGCCAAATCTAACTTGCCGTCACCGTTTAAGTCGCCGAGCGCCACATTGCCCAGGTCGTTGTAAGCGAAAGAGGGAGTGCTGGCTGTTTGGAAGGTGCCGTCTGCGTTTCCCAAGAGAACGGCGACGACTCCGGGACTGTTCTCGGTGACAATCAGATCGAGGATGCCGTCGTTGTTGACATCGGCGGCGACAATGTCCTCCGCAATTCCAGTGGAAGAGTTGACTGCATAAACCACCGCGGGGTTGAAACCGCCCGCGCCATTGTTCAATAACACGCTCACCGTGATGGCATAAGTGGGGGGCGTGCTTTGGGGGTTGGAGTTGACGACGGCGAGATCGGGAAAGCCATCGTGATTGAAGTCGCCGGTGACGATCGTGAGTGCATCGGCGCCTCCGGTGGAGTAGAACGAACCCGAGGCAAACGATCCGTCTCCGTTTCCCTTGAAGATCTGTATTCCGCCGTTGCTCTCGTTGACGGCCGCGATATCCAGCTTGGAGGTGCCGGTGAAATAACCCACAGCGACGCCCTGGTATGATCCGCCCGTTCCGTAGTTGATGCCCGGCTGCAGGCTGCCATCCGGGTTGGAAAGAAAAACCGTGATCCCAATTCCGCTGCCGTTGGGGTTGTTGTAGCCCACGTTGCCGAGGACAAAATCCGGGTAGCCATCGCCGTTGAAATCTCCGGTCGCCATCGTTGTTGCAGCGGCGCCGTAACCGTTCGGGACGGGTGAATAAAAATCCAAGGGCGAGCGGAAGGTTCCATCGCCATAACCCTGCAGGTAGGCAAAGCTGAATACATAATCAGGGAGGACAATGTCGGCGAAGCCGTCGCCGTTGAAGTCGGCTACCAACGCCGAGGTCTTGGGAAAGCCACCGGTACTGTAGCCTACGGTAGGCACATTGACCGTGCCATCCCCGTTGCCCAGCAAAATGGTGGCATCGCCGCCCTTGGCGTTCGAGGAGACGATATCGTTCTTCCCATCTCCGTCCACATCCGCAATCGTGACCGCCACCGGACCGATATCCGCAGTGGTATTGTCTACGGATTCGGTGCCGGCGGAATAATAAACTCCCGTCTGGAAGGTGCCGTTCCCCTTGTTTAGGTAAACGGTGAGATTCCCCGCAAGACCGCTCAAATAGCAATTGGCGCTCACGATCTCGGGCTTGCCGTCGCCATTCAAATCGCCGACCGAATTGTTGCAGATGTTGTAAACCCCGTCCGGATTGGTTAACAGGATCGGGGCCGCGTAACCGCCGCCGGACTGGCCGAGGAAAACTCCGTCCTGTACGCCGTTGCTGTTGGAAAACGAGGCAACGAAATCGAGGATGCCATCGCCGTTGAAGTCAGCAAACACGACATCGGCAAGTGGACCTGCGGAGACCGCGACGGAAGTGGGAGCGGCGAAAGTTCCGTTTCCATTGCCCACGAAGGTCACTACATTGCCGGGAGAATGGGAGTCGACGAATATCAGGTCGAGGTTACCGTTTGCGTCGGTTGTGACGACGCCTCCTTCTACGAAGTTGCTGGTGATGGTGGTGAGGGCATGGGTTCCCACGTTGAAGGTTCCGTCACCGTTACCCTGCCACCATTCGAAGGTCGCTGGGCTGGTGGCGTGGACAACTATAAGATCCTGTTTGCCATCTCCATTAAAGTCGCCGACCAGAAGTTGATCGCCATCGACACCATTCGGATTGGGCGTAAGTACGGCGGTCTTGAAGGTGCCGTTACCGCCGTTTAGCACAACGGAGACTTCGTAGGTTCCCGGCGTCCCAGTTTGCACCGGGGCGGCGATGTCCGGCTTGCCGTCGCCGTTGAAATCAGCTTCCACCGCGGACCACTGAGTCAAGCCGCCAGCGGGGACCGAGGTCGCGTTGACAAATCCAACCGGGTTGACCGGAGGATTGCCGGTATTCGGACGGCTGCGCGCAGGTTGCCGTTTGCTCGTGGCGCTCGGCGACTGAGCATGGGAGTTCGCTGCGGACTGAAGCGCAATTTTTTGCTTCGCCGATGGCACGGAAAACTGGCTGAGCGAGCTTTGGGCATGCAGCACACCCGCTAGTCCGAGAATAAGGACGATCGATAACGATGGAAGTTTCTTCATATGTGCGCGGCGCTCCAGCTGCCGAATCAACGGCAAAGTCAGGCTCGTTCGCAGGACCCGCTGGGAAGGACAAGACACTTTTAGAGACGGGTCCTACAGCCCTCTCAGGAACTTATTCGAATGTTCTAAGTTTGTGGAGAGTACCAAGGTCACCAAATGCGGTACTTCGATAACTTGAGACCGCAAAATGGATCACACGGCCTGCCGATGGGCGGGACTGCTTGGCGCAGCTAAGCGATCGATGACGGTTGCTATGGCCGCATTTTCGTTGGCGGCTGTTTTTTCGCGGCGCGCCACGCCGCGGTGCGAGTCCGGATATATGTTTTGTAATCGCTGTTGGTTCTTAGCGTGGGCATTGTATGGTGAGTCCCGCCCTGCGTGTCAGGAACGGGAAGTTCAGATACCAACTCAGCGTGAACTTGCTGCAAATGAGAAGGCCGATCCTGGGCCGGACCCGTTCCAGTGGCCACTGGAACGGTAACGCCCTGCAACGGATCGTCGATGCGCGGTTGAGTTAGAGTCAGCACGTTCCCCACGTCGCTGGCAGCGGCGTCGCGTGCGGTGAGAGGCGATAAATTCCAACGGGTCTCGATGGTTCTCAAAATCGAGGTGTGATCGAGAGGCATCGTTCCTGAGGGAACCCTGAACACAGTGCCCGCCGGGATTAGCGGCGATACCAGCACGGTTGGGACGCGTGGACCGAAGCGAGTGAAATCGAAGGAATATTCGCCGGCTGAATTGTCGGGCGGGACCGCTCCGGATGGCGGCGGAACGTGATCGTAGCAGCCGCCGTGCTCGTCATACGTGATGATCAGCAACGTCTGGTTCCAGGCGGGACCGTTGCGGAGAGCATAGTAAACGTCGTGGATCAACTGCTCGCCCAGAGCGACGTTGTAATTGGGGTGCTGGCTGTTTCCGCTGGCATCCCAACTGGGTTCTAGAAATGTATAGGCTGGCAATGTACCGTTTGCCGCGGCAGTCTGAAAATCCGTGAACTGGCCGAAGTGGCTATCGTCGGCGCTGGTTGTGTCGGCAAAATCCAGGCGAGTGAGCGGCGGTGCGTCGTAGCCGTAGATACTCCAGGTCAGGTTGTTTTGGGAGAGCAGACCGTAAATACTGGGGCAGGTGTACTTCTTGGTCTTGTCATCCATGTGGCCCTGGGAAGTTCCGGCGTTGACGAAGGCGCGGTTCGGCAGGGTTTCGGTGGGAACAGAACCGAACCAGTAGTCGCAGACGGCGAAGCCGCTGGCCAGTCCGGAAAGAATCGGCAGCATGCTTGGGGGAAACACGCCCATGATGCTGTTGGCGGTGGTGCCGGGAAGTATCGACCATCCCTCCTTCGACTCCCATCCCAGGCTATAGCTGAAATCGGTGACGAAGCCGCTGTTGGTTGCGACCGGCGGCGTGGGCGCGGTGGTGCTGCCAAAGAGCTCAGAGTTGGTAGCGGAGTAGCCTTCTCCGGGATCGGCGCCAGGCATGAAATATGCGTTGGAATCGGTGGGTGCGATGGTGAACACCGGGACTGCCGTTCCATCCGAACCTGGGTTTGATTCCTGTCCCGTGAGCCCCTCGAAAGGTTGACCGGTCGGTGAGACATTGCCGTTGGCCGAATACAAAAGTCCAAGCATGTGGTCAAAGGAACGGTTCTCCAGCATTAGAACCACGATGTTGTTGATGGCGGAAAGCTGATTAGGCATGCGTCACGTCCGGCTTTTTGATTTGCGGAAATAGTACTACTCGCCTGACCGCTTGAGAACCAATTTTTTCTCGTGTCGGGGAGCGAACAGGCTCACGAAGCTCTCCCCTATAATGAAGCGCGAGGCTGCCGATGGGCGGCGGCCTCTATGTTTTCATCTTTGGATTTCTTTCGCATGATCAACCCGGAGTTTAAGGAATTCTCGCGGCTGGCGCGTTCGGCGACGCTGGTGCCGGTGGTCAAATCGGTGAGCGCCGATCTGCTGACGCCGGTTTCCGCCTTTCTGGCGATCGCGGAAAAGGAGCCGCATGCGTTTCTGCTGGAATCGGCGGAGCGCGGCGAGCAGGTTGGGCGATACACGTTTCTGGGCGTGCGTCCTTATATGCGGGTGCGGGCGCGCGGCCCGGCGATCGAGATTGAGCGCGGCCGGCAGCGCGAGCGGCGCCAGGGCAACATATTTCAAGTGGTGAAAGAACTGCTCGGCGAACACAGGCCTGCGGCGGTGGCGGGGCTGCCTCCGTTCACCGCGGGAGCGGTGGGATATTTTTCCTACGACGTGGTGCGGCAGCTGGAAAATATTGGCGAACATGCCACGGACGATTTGTCTTTGCCGGATTGCGAATTGATGTTTTTCGACCGGCTGCTGGCCTTCGATCATTTGCGGCACCAGATTCACATTGTCGCGGCCGCGGATGTTTCGCGGGAAAATCCGCGGCGCGCTTACGACCGCGCGCTGCGCGATATTGCCGCGCTGGAAAGAAAGCTGGCTGCGGGATTGCGGCCGGCGATGTGGCGCAAAGCGGGCAAGACGAAGGCTGGAAAGCTCAAGATCCACGCGGGAACGACTCGAAAGAATTTTCTGCGCAGCGTTGAGCGCTGCAAGGAGTACATTGCGGCAGGCGACATATTTCAGGTGGTGCTTTCGCAGCGTCTCGACTTTGTGCCCGGGGTTGAGCCCTTCGATCTTTACCGCGCGCTGCGCCAGGTGAATCCTTCGCCGTATCTTTATTTTTTGCGGATGGGGGAGACGCAAATTCTGGGTTCGTCCCCGGAGATGCTGGTGCGGGTGACGGGGCGCAAGCTGGAATACAGGCCGATTGCGGGAACGCATCCGCGAGGGCGCGACGAGGCGGAGGATCTGCGTCTGGAAGAGCAGATGCGGACCGACGAGAAAGAACGCGCCGAGCACGTGATGCTGGTCGATCTCGGGCGCAATGATTTGGGACGCGTGAGCGAATATGGGTCCGTGAAAGTGAAAGATCTGATGTATGTGGAACGCTATTCGCATGTAATGCACCTGGTCTCGGCGCTAGAAGGGACACTGCGGAAGGAGTTGGGAGCGATTGACGCGTTCGCGGCTTGTTTTCCCGCGGGCACGCTGAGCGGTGCGCCGAAGGTTCGCGCCATGCAGATTATCGAAGAACTGGAGCCGGTGCGGCGCGGAATTTATGGCGGCTCGGTGCTGTATGCGGATTTTGCCGGAAATCTGGATTCGTGCATTGGGATTCGAACCATGCTCATGCAAGGCAAACATGCGTACTTGCAGGCGGGAGCGGGGATTGTGGCGGATTCGGATCCGGCGAGCGAGTTTCAGGAATCGATGAACAAGGCGCAGGGGGTGTTGCGGGCGGTGGAGAGGGCTAGAGGCTAGTGTTCAGTGGCCAGTGTTAAGAAATTTTCTACGAGTTTTTTCCCCGCATCCGTCAACACGCTCTCAGGATGAAACTGCACTCCCTCGACCGCAAACTTTCTATGGCGCAGAGCCATGATGGTACGGGTTCCATCTTTCTCTGTGGTCCAGGCGCTAACCTCGAGTTCGTCCGGCAGATCCTTTTCCTGCACGATCAGCGAGTGATAGCGCGTGGCCGTCATGGGACTGGGCAGGCCGTGGAAGATGGTTTTGTTATCGTGCGTGACGGCGCTGGTTTTGCCGTGCATGAGGTGAGGTGCGCGCACGACTTGTCCGCCGAAAGCGGCGCCGATGGCTTGATGTCCCAGGCAGACGCCGAGGATAGGAATTTTTCCGGCGAAGTGGCGGATCAGATCGATGCTGATGCCGGCGTCCTGCGGGGTGCAGGGGCCGGGCGAGATCACGATTCGCTCGGGCTGCATGGCCGCGACGGCGGCGACCGTGACTTGATCGTTGCGGCGCACTTCGACTCGAGCCCCGAGTTCGCCGAAATACTGAACCAGGTTGTACGTGAAAGAGTCGTAGTTGTCGAGAACGAAGAGCACGGGCTTGGTCCGGTTTTCAGCTTACCACTGGCGCGGGACGGGTGGCGGGACGAGTTTTCGATGAAAAAGCTTGAAATTTGCCGCGTTCTTGCCGGAATGGGCCATGCCACTCCCCAATTGTGGTATTGACGCGGACAGTCTTTAAGATCATTCTTTAGCTACACTTAACGCCACTTTGTTGCACTTTGGAGTAACGCATGGCAGAGACCCAGCATGAGAAGAGGTCTGCACGGCGCTTCGCGCTGCGGATTCCGGTATCCGTCACACGCGGCGAACAAACGGAGCACAGCGAACCGGCTCAACTGCGGGACGTAAGCGCTCGCGGTATTTCTTTTTATCTCGACGGGCCCATCGAGCAGGGTTCGCCCATCGCCTTTACTCTGACGCTTCCGCCTGAAATAACTCTGACAGAAAGCATCCGCGTGCAGTGCAAAGGGCGCGTGCTGCGGGTGGATGGCACTACGAACAATGGAAAGATGGCCGTAGCCGCGGTGATTGAGGAATACGAATTCCTTCCCGAGAGTTGAAGCGAACCACAGAAAAGAACGCGGTTGCTGAATAACCTAAGCGTGGTGTGTCCCGCAAACTCCTGGATAAGCTCGTCACAAGGTTCCAAGGGCTTGACGCTTGCGCCCAGGGGCTAAGGCCCGTGTTCTCGTTTGTCAAGCTGCGGCGCGCCTGAAGGCGCGCCGCAAAGCCTTTGACTTATGCAGCGTATTTTCCGGACACTACACTTGTCCGGCGGGAACCCTTCGGGTGCGAGGCGGGCATTCGAAGTGGCGAGCCTGCCCCGAACCGGGAATCCACTGTTATTTCCCTATTCCGAGATGACGTTAACCAAGCTGTCGTTCGTGCTGGTGGCGTAAAGCAATCGAGTGACAGGATTTACGTCGATATAGTTGCTGTTGAGGGTGAGGGTCCCGGTCACTGTGTTGGTAGTTCCATCGACCTCCGCGACTCTTCCATCCCCTCCCATGACTGTTACGAAAATCTTATTGGAAAGGTAATCCACGCAAACACCGAATGGAACACTGCCGATAGTTACATTTGCTATTTGCTTTAAGCTCACTAAGTCGACCACTCCCAGCGTGGTTCCTCCGTTATTTGTGACGTAAGCACGATTGGTGAAGGAATTCACCGCGACGTCCCAGTTGATAAATCCCACTTTAAGGCGCGAAACCACATTGTTCGAACCGTTAATGACGAGCAGCGCTCCACCACTCGGTACCGCCAGGACTTGACCGGTGGCAAAGTCAACGGCCAATCCCAGCACTTCCGAATCGCCGGTTTTGATGTAAGTCAGGACCGTGTTGGTATTGCCGTCAATCTCTGCGATTCGGTAGACGAAGTCGTCGGCTACATAGACTCGATTCGTAACTGGATTGACTGTAATGCCCTGCAGCCCGATGCCGCTGCGGACGATGAGGGGGATGGTTGCGACCACGGCGTCGGTGGCGCCATCAATCACGGTGACCCCGCACGTGCCGGTGGAGGAACACCCCGCAGTATAGACGCGCCCCGTGACGACGTTGGCCGCGATAAAGGACGATCCCTGCGGGGTCTCAACCGTGCCGATGACCGTATTAGTGGCGCCGTCGATGACGTCGACTGCGGTACCAAGGGTGACATAAATGCGATTGGTGG
>Ga0302226_10003857_pt1 | contig 10037 bp, 17 predicted proteins | sample II_Palsa_E3_3_FD_193524 | JGI IMG/M metagenome (GOLD analysis project Ga0302226, IMG submission 193524) | Peat permafrost microbial communities from Stordalen Mire near Abisko, Sweden - II_Palsa_E3_3 | ecosystem: Environmental > Terrestrial > Soil > Palsa > Peat permafrost | place: Sweden...
TTGGCCGAGGGCGAGGCCGAGGCGGCCTTGATTGCGGCAGCGGCAGCAGCGGCCTCTTCCTTGGCCTTGCTGTTGTCCTTGGCAGGCTCAGCAGCGATCTTGATGGGCTCGGCGACCTTGACGGGCTCGGCGACCTTGAAGGGCTCGGCGACAGGCTCAGCGACCTTGACCGGCTCAGTGACAGGTTCAATAGCCTTGACGGGCTCGGCGACCTTGACGGGCTCGGCGACAGGCTCAGCGACCTTGACGGGCTCAGCAGCCTTGACGGGAGCCGCAGCCTTGACGGGAGCTGCGGCAGGAGCATGACCCAGAGCGGACCCCACGACGCTGACGGCAGACTCGATGGCAGCAACGAGGGCGGCCAGATCAGCCCCAGCACTGTCGGGTGTTTATTTTTAGCAACAACGGCACGCTATTAATAACGCGCCCCAATCCCCAGTCCCCTGCATTGAATTATTCTCAACGAGAGCACGTACGGGGTCTGGTGTGCGCCACCCGTCAACTTGTTCTCGATCTTGACGAGGCGGACGACGACGCTGGCGAGGCGGCCGGCGCCCTGGTTGTCAGCGAGTGCCTGTGCGGCCTTCTCGATGCGGGCCACTTGCGCCTCGAGATCATCCGAGGCGGACGACGAGGCAGAGACGTGCAGGCCCTGCTTGGCCTCGAGGGCCTCGAGGCGGGCGGCAAGCGCGGCGAGTTGGTGGGCGGCCATAGGGACGATGACGACGGGGGGTGAGCTCTCACGCAGACGGAAATGAGTGTGCAGCCCATACGTACACAAGGTGACAAAAACATTCTCAGCTTTTAACAGGGGAGTCAACCTGCTACTACACAGCACTGGGAGTGGACCCGTTTGCGGCCGGCGTGGCGGCGGTGGCAGTCTTGCCCTTGGGTTTTCGCTTGCTGGCGGCTGCGGCGTCGGTCACCGAGGCCGTCGTGGGCCCAGACCCGTCCTGCTTGCCGCCATACTTTACCTTGAACTCTTGGGCCTTGACCTCATCGACGCGCGCAAACAGATGGTCCACCTCGCCGATCGTGTGGCCGGGCAGGATATCCAGCGTGAACTCGTCTGGAATTTTTCGGAGCTGGAAAAAAAGAGTCGATAGCATTCTTTTCAATAGAATTAAACTAAGAAAGCACTTACGGGGGCATGGATCTGCTTGAGGATCGTGTCAGAGGCGCTGGGCATGTAGGGGTGGATGAGCGACGCAAGCACGTAGGCGAGGTTGACGGCGATGGCGATGAGGGTGCCGCACCGTGCGTTGTCGTTCTCGTAGAGCGCGTTGTTGAGCGAGTTGCTGGTGAGGAACTCGTTGCCCGTTCTGGAAATGTCCATCAGGACGATTAGGCCCTCGCGCAGCTTGACGCCCTCAAGCGCCTCGATGTAGTTCTTGAGCTTGCCGCTGATCTCGGCCAGGAACGCCTTGTCCACGTCCTTGAGGTGGATCTCGGGCACGACGCCGCCAAACTTGACCTTGCAAAACTTGAGCACGCGGCTGACAAAGTTGCCCAGGTTGGCCACGAGCTCAGAGTTGATGCGCAGCACAAAGTCGTTCCAGGTGAACTGCGAGTCCTTGGCTGCACACACACACACACACACAAAAAAAAAAAGTAAATAACACGAGCGCTTCCTAGTCGGTTTACATTCGGGACGGTTCGCGAGCAGGTAGTAGCGCCAGAGATTGACCGACAGCCCCGTGTCCTGGACGTTATTGCCAAAGACGCCGATGCCACGGGACTTTGAGAACTTTCCGTCCTCGTAGTTGAGGAACTCGGTGGTGCTGACGTGGTGCAGCAGGGTGTAGGCGTCGCCCGAGCCGATGAGCGAGCAGGGGAAGATGACGGTGTGGAAGGGCACGTTGTCCTTGCCCATGAACTGGTACAGCTTGACCTGGTCGGGGTTCTTCCACCACTTTTCCCACTGGTCCGTGTAGTTGGCCGTGATCGAAATGTACCTAAAAAAGAGGTGAGACGCAATGCGCAGCCTGTTGTAACTTACCCGATGGGGGCGTCAAACCAGACGTAAAACACCTTGTTGGCCATGTGCGGGAGGGGGACCGGGGTGCCCCACTTGAGGTCGCGGGTGATGCAGCGCTTGGTGAGACCCTGCTTGAGCCAGGCACCCGTGATCTCAGAGCTGTTGTTGGACCATTTGCCTTCCTTGCTCGCCTTGTCGACAAACGCCTGGCACTTGTCCTGGATCGTGGGCAGGTCGAGGAAGATGTGGTTGGACGACTTGATGATGGGCGTCGAGTTGCAGATCTTGCAGCGGGGGTTGACCAGCTCGGTTGCGTTCAGGAGCTTGCCACAGCCATCGCACTGGTCTCCACGTGCATCCTAAGGGCTGCATGTGTCAGAAAAACAACAGCGATTTGAGGCTGTACAGGGTAAGCGCAGGTCGGGCACGTGCCCTCGACGTAGCGGTCAGCCAAGAACTTGGAGTCCTTTTCGCAGAACAGCTGATCAAGCGAGGCCTCGCTGCACAGCCCGTTCTTGTTGAGTTTGTGGAAGATGTCTTGTGCAATTCTAAAACAGGTAAAATTAGAAAACATTGTTTCCTTTCGCTTTTTTCCCCCCCTTTACTCGGTCTGCTTGGGCGTGGTCGTGCGCCCAAAGAGATCAAAGGAAATATCAAACCACTTGTAGATGTCGCGGTGGAGGGCAAAGTACTTGTCGCAGATCTCCTGGCAGGTCAGGCCCTCCTGGAGTGCCTTTGTCTCGGTGGCCGTGCCGTACTCGTCCGTGCCGCAAATGTAGAGCGTGTTGTAGCCACGGAGGCGGCAGTAGCGGGCGTACACGTCGGCAGAGAGGACGCATCCCTAACGCCAAATGAAATAAATGAGCTCCGATACAAACGGGCGCGATGATACGATAATGTTGCCGAGGTGAGGGACGTTGTTGACATAGGGCAGTGCAGACGTGATGAGGATGTTGCGCTCGCCGTCCTTGGGCAGGACCGTGTGGCCGTCCACGCGCACGTCGATGGTTATGGTGTTGCTGCTGAGCTTGGTCAGCGGCGGGTTGATCTTTGGCTTGGGCTGGTACGGCGTTATCTAGACCACAGCACACGTAGAGTGAGGATAGAGGGGACAAAAAAAAAATATGTACCTTGAGCAGAGGCAGGAACGTGGCCTCAAAGTACTTGATGCCATCGGCGTAGATCGCCTGCTTGTGCAGGGCGTTGTACCAAGTGAGCACGCGGTGGTCAGCCTGCACGGTCTGCAGCGCGGCCTTGGCACTGGGGTCGCGCAGGAGCAGTCCGTACAGGTACGACCACGCCACGATCTCGTGCAGCTTGGCCTGTTTGTGGGGCAAGCAGTCAGCACAACGGCAATTTGGCTGCGTTTACATGGGCAGTCTCAAAGCGGAAGGGCTTGGTCGTGACCACCTTGCGGATGTAGTCGAGCATGGGCACGTCCTCGTTGTCGTCAAACTCGAGCCACTGGCTGACCACTCCGCGCGTCACGAGGTCGCCGGTGTCTGGCAGGACGCTGGCGCCAAGGTACCTGTTCAAATGAGAGGGCCGGACACGGTCAGAACGAGCGGGTGGTGGTGGTGGTGCAATGGAAAAAGGACGCGGGGGCTTACCTCAAGATGGCATTGTGCTCAAACAGAAGCAGCTTTTGCGAAGGATCCACAAGCACGAACGGCTTCTTGAGCGTCCCGTGCACCGTCTCGTCCGCTCCTGGGCACAGAAAATGCGGCGGGGAAGAAAAAGGCAAGAGAGAGGAAGGTTCAAAAACGGATCACGCCCCCCCCCACGTTTGACTGACCTTGTGCCTTCACCTCGATCGCCCCCAGCGGCGAGCCCGCAGCCACAGCAGCGCCAATCACACACGCCAGCTTGAGCGCGTGGCCCGGCAGGGCAGACGGCGCCACAAACAGCGTCAGCTTGGTCGCAGCCCCAAAGCCACCACTTTTCGGCGTCGACGATGACGTGGCCATGGCGATTGTGTCAAAATGAGGTCACCCAGCACCATCATTTTCCGCAGTGCAGACCCCATGTCGGACGACAGCGGCTCGTTCACGTTCAAGAAGCGCGCGCGTTCGGCCAACCTGCGCGAAAAGGCGGATGTTCCCTCGAGCGATGCTGTCCATGCTGCGTCGTCGTCGTCGTCGTCCTCCGCGCCTGGGAGTGAGCAAGTGGACGAGGACGACGAGGCGTTGATTGTGCGGAAAGAGCGAAAGATAGTGGGCACAAAGGTCGTCCAAACGGTACGTTCTCTCTCTTTGCGTGTGTTTTTGCTCACCCGATCAGCAGAGTGGCACGACCAAGACGACCGACTCCACGCCCGTGCTCGAGCAATCGTTCTCGTCCAAGCGCATGGCCGTACGTTCTAAACAAATGTTACTTTTTTCCGCCATTTTGCTGACAAACCGGCACGTTTACAGGGCTCGGCGATCCAGGCCGACGACAACGCCACTGCCACGCTCGACGTGGACACGGAGGAGGGCCACGACCACGAGGCCCGTGTCCAACGGCAGCTCAAGATCACCAGGGAGCTCACGGACAAGGGCGTGATTGACGACGGGACCTACCGTGGGCAGAGCGGCTACACCCTGTTCAACGTCAAGCAGGACGCGGAGCACGGCGCAAAGTACCGCCCCGGCCCGCAGCGTGCCTCGTCCAACATCCGCACGACCATCCGGTTCGACTACCAGATGGACGTGTGCATCGCCGAGGGCACCCCCGTCTCGCTCGCCGATGGCACCACCGTGGCCATCGAGAAGGTCCGTGTGGGCGACCGCGTCCTCTCGTTTGACCGGTCGGTCAACGGGCTCGTCCCGCTTGCGGTGGAGGCCGTGCTGTCGCGCGGGATAAAGGACTGCGTCGAGTTGCTCTTTGACGACGGGAGGAAACTCGTGCTGACCGCGGACCATCGCGTGCTGACCATCGAGGGCGAGTGGACCAGGGCGGGCCAGCTGACGGTCGGTTCCACCTCTGTCGCATCGGGAAGTGCGCTGCCGGCTAGCACAAAGGCGGCCGATTCGTTGCTCGACAACACGGAGAACAACAGTGGCAACATTTGTTTTGGCGTGTCCAACGTCGGCGGCCTGATCGGGACAAAGCTGGTGGCCCGTCGCGCTGTCGGTCCGCGTGCGGTGTACGACTTGTCCGTCCCACAGCCCAGCGGCGAGGCCGACTGCTCGTTCGTGGCGGCCGGCATCGTCGTGCACAACTGCAAGGACTACAAGGAGACGGGCTTTTGCGGCTACGGCGACAGCTGCAAGTTCTTGCACGACCGCAGCGACTACAAGACCGGCTGGCAGCTCGACAAGGAGTGGGACGCCAAGACGTACGGCAAGGACGACAGCGAGCAGTACGAGATCAAGGAGGACGAGGACGAGGACGACCAGCTGCCCTTTGCCTGCTTCATCTGCCGCGAGGACTTTAAAAACCCCATCGTTACCAAGTGCACCCACTACTTTTGCGAAAAGTGCGCCATCGATTATTTCCGCAAGAGCCCACGGTGCGCGGCCTGCGGAACGGCGACACAGGGCATCTTCAACCCGGCAAAGAACCTGATCAAGAAGTTGGCCGAGCGCAAGGCGGCGGCCGCGGCTGCCCCGCCCGCGACAGAGGTCAACGAGGAGGGGGCCGCTGCCGAATAAGTAGTAGAAGGATGGGAATACATTGTAAAGAAAATATCAAATAATATCAACCACTTTTTTCACAGCTTGGACAATATAGAAAGTTTTTCTTGCGATCGGTCTTTGGGATCCGGGGATTCTTTGCGCAGCTCGTGGGCCAAGAACGATTGGAGCAGTTTGCGGGACTCGTCACTGAAAAAGAAAAACATGTGTTTTTTCTTAATGAAAATAAAAATACCAAAACATACAAGTTGCTGGGGAGTTGCTGCTCGCCCTTTTGGATGCTGGTAGCTGTGGCCCACATCAGCTCGACAAAACCGGGAAACATGTGCTCGGGCTTGGTGCCCATGCGCTCGTCCTGGCGATGGATGCGGAGCGCCACAGGGAGGTCGGCCAGCTGCAACGCACGTCCATTGACGGCAATGGTCTTGTTGGGCGAGCTGACCTCGTGGATCCATCCTCCAGGCAAAAGGAACGTATCGCCTAAAATTAAGTGAAAAACACGTTCAGGAAATAAATATTACCAGCTCGGATGTGGACTTCGAAAACGTCGTGTGGATCGAGGCACTCGAGGTCGACAAACGACACGCCCTTGTCGTCCACGTTGGGGTTGTTGAATACCTCAAACAGACGCATATTGGCGGCCGTGGGACGCACGATGCGGAAGATCTGCACGAATTCTAGTAATATTTCCTTTATTTGTCAATTTACCTTTTGACCCGTGAGAACGTGGATATAGCTCGCTGAACCCGACAGATCCTGATGACAGTCGGTGACGGCGCGAGCTGAACTGACGATGAACGTCCGACGTGCCGAGTGGTGGCCTGGAGCGAAACGGGTGATGTCGAGTTCCTCTATCTGCTTTGGGATCGCTACCAGGTTGGCCAGTGGGCTATCGTCTGCCACATGGATGCTGTATGCGTTCATCCATTTCTTGCGCTCTTTTTCGCGAGGGAAATAGATGAAATTTAGGGCGGGCGGAACACACAAAGTACTTACTCGGGTTGGACAGCTTGACCGCGATTTCACGAGCAGTCATGAGCTCGGGCACGTCCTTGTCCTCGTACATGACCTCGAGGGGAGTGTTGTCGAGATGGTCGATAATGAAGCCCATGTACGTGTCCAGGCCCAGATCAATGTGCATTTGTGGACGAACCTGGAAAAAAAAAAGACTTTTAAATGGAGAAAAAGGGCAATTTCATTTTACCAGGGTTGGTTCGAAGCCGCCGTTCTTGAGGATATCAGCGACTTCGGGGAGACTGGCGCTCGGCATGACCTGCGCGTGCACTCTGACACCATTCGCGAGCGTCTTGTCGACCGAAGCCTGCACCGTTTGCACCTCAGCCTCGGAGACGGCGGCCAAGATGTTCTAATCAAACAGGTAAATTATAATGATAATTATTCTTTAATACCTTGTCGGAGGGGATATCGTCCAGGGGATCGTTGCTCTGTTCGTGGCGTTGCGGGTCGACGGCTGGAGCAGGGGCGACGGCTGGAGACGGCACGGGCGTTGCCGAAGCCGACGTGCTGATGCCGGTAAAACTGGTGAACAAGTCCATGATGTTGTTGATGACACGGCTCGAGGGACGCGCGATCGGCGATGGCGGCAAAGGCGGCGAGGATGCTGGAGGGGTCAGCTGCGGCGCTGCCTTTTCCTCCTCGTTGTCCGCATTAACCAAGACGTTTTGGTCGTCCATGGAAGAACTGGTATCATCAGCGGAGGGAACGTCGGACTCGTCGTTGCCTTTGCTCCGGGCCGTCCTGCGCTTCTTCGTCGGGGCGACCTCATCAGCGACCTCATCGGCAACAGCGGTGGGCTGCGATCGGCGCTGTCGCTTGGTTGCGCTCCGTGTGTTCTTGGCTGCTGGCTCAACGGCTGGCCTGAGTGTTCTAGCCGAAGGCGCGGACGACGAGGAGGGGCTCGGCGCAACAGTCTCTTGATCCTCAGCAACAGCGATTCTTCTGGTCCAGCTCCTGGTTGGCGTCTGGACTGGAGTCTTGGACACAACCATGGCGAATCCCTCCACCACCTCCTCCGCCTCCTCCGCCTCCTCTGCCTCCTCCTCCTCTTTGACCTCTTCCTCGTCGTCACGAGCAGCACCACCCCGCCTGTACGCTCGCTTGACTCCGTCCACGGGGATCCCACTGATCCGCTTGACGGCCTCCTTTGTAAAGTCCGGATAGTCGCGCGCCAAACGTGCCCAGTCGGGGGACCGCAGCAGCACCGACGAGAACAGCACTGCCGGCATGTTTGACGTCGTCACCCACTGCGGCTGTGCCCTGACCGTGTGCGTCGTCACCTCGACCACCGTCGCCGGGCCGGGCTTCTTCTTGGCCATGTTGCGCACGTAAACACGGCAGCCCGCGTCCACCACCTTGCTCCAGCGTGCAGGGCCAAACGATATCTGCTTGTCCATGGACAGGTACGCGTAGTACGTCTGGGGGCCCGGCCGCTGCTGCCGCTGCTGCTGCTCTGGACCAGCGTGGCCGATCGAGTACTGCGCCAACGAGGTGAACTGCTCCTGCAGAGCCGTCACGAGGGCGTCCGCCGTCGGGGGCTCGGTGCAGTCGACAAAAACCACAAAGAAGGACTTGGCGTGCTGCAGCCCGCGCTCTTCGGCCAAGCAGAAGCCCTCGAGCTCGCCGGCCGCCGCTGATCGTTGGGCCATCAGTGTTTTTTGTTTTCAAAGCCGCGGCCACGGAATTTTTTGTGTGTATGTACCGTTGACTGCGCTTTGTCTGCGGCAGACACTTCTTGTCTTCTCCTCCCAAGAGTGGTAAAAACGAGCCCTCGCAGATCGCGAGAAAGACAGTCTGGTCTTTTTGCCGTGGGGTTTTCCTTCCGGCCTTATCTTCTGAAAATGTAAGCATTCTGCAACGTTGGCTTGTGAATGAAATTCGTAAACACTTTCGGGAAATCTAAATCAGGTCATCGCAGCCCAGACCGGCGACGCGACCTCTTCGACGACGACAAAAGCTGGCTTGCGCCACCGCAGCTTTGGCAGGAGGGTGAGCTGGAAATCCGGCCTGGGATCGGGCTTGGCTGCGGCGGGCTTGGGCGGTAGGTCCTTGAGCACTTGGTCGACGTCGAAAGGCTCCTCGTCGGGTGATTTGTGCGGCACAAAGAGGCGCTCGACGAGCACAAAGGCAGCCGAGTTGACAAGGGCGAGGACAAAGAGCGAGATGCGATAGCTTTCGTCCAGCGGCATCAGCGAGAAGGCCGCTTGAATGCCCTCCGTGGGGTAGAGGAGGAAAACGGTCATGCTAACAATGTGACAAGTCAGCAATAACTTGGAGCAAGGGGACGTACCAAATAAACTGGCCCAGGATGACGGCACACAGGATAAAGTGGTGGTACAGCGGCTGGCGAAACAGGCCAAAGGACTGGGACAGGGCGGCACCCACAGCAATGTACTGGAAGCTGGAGAAGAGGTACGAGTTGGTCGTGTCGACGTTAAACATGGAATCGGTGGCGTCGCTGCAGTCCTCGCAGTCAACGGGCGGCTTGTAGAACGACTGCCAGTGCAGCATCTCCGAGGCAAAGACCTGGAAGCCCACGATGAGGGCGCTCAAGAAGAAGACGCTGCGGAACACGGACGGCGCAAGCAGATCAGACTCGGGCCTGCCGCGGCAGAGCTGCTTTTGGGCAGTGATCAGTGGCATCGTCAGCACGAGGGGGAACACGAGGCCTGCCGGTCGAAAATTACTAATTAGATCACGAAATTATTCAGTTATTCATACCAAGGTCGGCCCAGAGGTACTGGTAGTCGGCGAGTTCGAGCACCATTTTGTAGAGGACGATGACAGAGGTGAACTGGATCACGCCGTAGCAAAATATGTACTTGAACATGGCAAAGGTTGAGACGAGGCAGCACCGACCTTCCGTGAGGACCATGTGCACTGCGCCAATGTGTGCGATCTGGGTCGAAAAGGGGGCGGCGATCGACGGGGCTGCCGCTACAGAGTCGTTCTGCTTGTCCTTGCGGACGTTGCTGAACTTGATGCCCAATAGTTCCTCGAGCCAGCCAAACGAGTGGTGGGCTTTTTCCTTACTGGCTGCGACATCGGGCTGTTCGCTGGCCTGGATGCTGATGCCAATGTCGGCGGCCTTGAGCGCACCTGAATCGTTTGCTCCATCGCCAGTCCTAGGTAATAATTATAAAAACCAAACTGGGCTGAATACATATTTTTTTTTTTTCGGCTTACATGCAGACGACATAGGACAAGTCCTGGAGCGAGGTCATGAGCTGTTGCTTGTTCTGGGGCGACATGCGCGCAAAGATATTGGCGCGGCTCAAGACAACCTGAAGCGGCGTGAGGGGAATCCTGTGTCCTGTTTCCGTCCGCACGATCGGTCCGGTGACCTGACCCGCCTCGTCGATGGACTCGTACGCGTGGCCACCTTGGTTGAGTGTGTCCAGGGGGCGCCACCACCGCCTCGAATG
>Ga0302226_10003860_pt1 | contig 10033 bp, 10 predicted proteins | sample II_Palsa_E3_3_FD_193524 | JGI IMG/M metagenome (GOLD analysis project Ga0302226, IMG submission 193524) | Peat permafrost microbial communities from Stordalen Mire near Abisko, Sweden - II_Palsa_E3_3 | ecosystem: Environmental > Terrestrial > Soil > Palsa > Peat permafrost | place: Sweden...
GTTTCTGGTGCTGGCGTTTCGCTCGTCCGCGAAGCTCACCTCCGCCTATGGCATTGCTGTCGGTCTGACGATGCTGACCACCACGATCCAGATGATCAGTCTGTCGCGGCATGTCTGGCATTGGCCGCGTCTTGCGATGGCGGCCGTCAGCGTGCCACTGCTAGTAGTAGACGGCCTGCTGGTAGCGGCCAACGTGCCCAAGATTCCGCAAGGCGGCTGGTTTCCCGTCACGATCGGCGCAGTGATGTTCGTGCTGATGACCACCTGGCAGCGCGGCCGTGAGGCAGAGGCGCAGCGCGCCGCGAAGACGGCGACGCTAGAGGCCTTTCTGGCGGAAACGCTGGGCGATGCGGAACCGCCCGCGCGCGTGGCGGGGACTGCGGTCTATCCGGGCAATCTGCGTGGCATGACACCGGCCGCGCTGCGCAGCAATGTGCGCCATAACCGCGTGCTGCATCGGACCTCGATCTTCTTCACCAACCTCTCGGAGTCCGCTCCCCGGGTCGATGAAAAGACCCGTATCGAGACGCGCGACCTCGGCCACGGCTGCTACGAGGTCGTGGCTCGGCATGGCTTTGTCGAGCGGCCCAATCTGCCCACGCTGCTCGCCTCGCTCAATGGGCGGCTCGGCGACTGGCGCTATGAGCCCAGGCACACCACGTTCTTTCTGCCGCGCGAAGAAGTCGTCAAGGGACATCCCGGCGATGCCATGCGGGACTGGCGCAAATCGCTATTTGCAGCAATGTCGTTTCATTCGGCCTCGAGCGCCGAATACTACGGACTAGATGGGGAAAGTGTGGTGGAGCTTGGAGTGCAAGTAGTGCTGTGAGCGCTGCTTTTAGCAACCTGGCTGTGAGCCCCCTTGCGGGGGCCCGCTCGCCGTGATGTGAGTCCGCTGTGAATCAATGGCCGCGCTGCTTGTCAGGCGACACGCGTTGCGCCTCGCGGCCACCGCCTCCCGGCGGCTCGGCATGCTCACCCGTGCCGAGCGGCACCTCGGCGGTCTGCTTCGGGCGTTGGCTCGTGCGTCGCGGATCAGTACGCTCCGCCTCTTCCTTTTGTGCCGCTGTGCGTGTATCGCGTTGGGACTCGTCCTCATCGCGCGGCCCTGCATTTTGGGGCTTCGAATCGTGTTGCATCACAACCTCCTGTAGATGACGACATAAGCATTACAGCAACATCCGGACCGCTTGATCGCGCTCGAAACCGGCACACCGGGCACGGGGGTTGCAGCAAATTCATCATCGACTTTGTAAAAAGGAGAACGTCATGGCCGACTCCCCCATCACGACGATCCGCGTATCTGACACGGAACTGCAGGTCGAACGCACGCTGTATTCGTTCGCCAGCAAGAGCGCTGCCGATGCGTTCCAGCAATGTCTCATCGACGGCTCGATAGACGCTTGCTACAAGCGTCATGCACCCGTTTCCGTGCGACCGACCGTGCCCGATGAGCACCCCGACGAAGCGAATCGCGGCAGCACGATTTCTCCGTCACTGGGCGGGATGCCTTGAGTGTGTTTCGAACGCGCGTATTTTGAAGGCGCGCAACCGCGGTGGATCAAACGTTTCTTTGGCACGCCCATCAAGGCTCCGGCGCGGCCCGGTCGGCCGCAACAATCGAGCGGCCGTACTCGATCGCGGCGTGGCGTGCTTCATCCGCGCTCTCGTAGGGTCCGATCTGCGGTGCGCCTTCGAACGGAAACAGGATCCTTCGGTCGGCCTTTCGGATAACCTTTAGGCCACCGATATATCGGCCGTCTCCCGTGCTGTGGTAACTCGCGAAGATTTCAAACTCATCATCGGCTACGTCGGCTTTGTGTCGCGCCATTCTGCATACTTCCCTGTATAGAGGCTTTCTTCGCCGCTCCCCTTTGCGCTCGGCGATCAGCTTCGAACGTGGGAGCGTTTAGCGAGCAACGAGCAACGGTTGTTCCCGAGCATGCCGAAAGAACGCGGCAGTCCGTTTTAGCTACGACGTGGCATACGCATTGCATCTGCAGGGTTACGCCTTCGCCCAGATTTTCGTTTAGCGGGAACCCTCTTCATGACGCCAATGCCGTTCATCCCTGCGTGGCAGGACGTCGCCATCCGCCTCGCGGTGGCGCTGCTGGCCGGCGCCCTGCTCGGCCTGAATCGCGGCGAATCGGGCAAAGCGGCAGGCCTGCGTACCACCATGCTTGTATGTCTCGCCGCTTGCCTCGCGATGCTGCAAATGAACGTGCTGCTCTCGCAGGCGGGCAAGCCCGAGGGGTCGTTTGCGGTGCTCGACCTCATGCGTCTGCCGCTCGGTATCCTCTCGGGCGTCGGTTTTATCGGCGCGGGCGCGATCCTGCGCAAGGACGGTCTGGTCACCGGCCTGACGACTGCGGCGACGCTGTGGTTCGTTACGGTGGTTGGGCTGTGCGCCGGCGGCGGACAGATTGCACTCGCCGTGATCGGGATCGTGCTGGGGATGTTTGTGCTAAGCATGCTCGCCAAAATCGAACACCGGCTGCCGCGCAATCTGCGCGCTTCGCTCACCATCCGCTACGACCCTGCGTCCGGCGAACGGACACGATGGCTCGATGAACTCGAACGCCTGCATTGCCGGGTGGCGTCGCGCGGTTTGCGGATGGATCCGGCGAACGGTGTCCTCGAGGAGCGCTTCCAGGTGCATTGGCACGCCCCCGAACGCAGTGACACGGTCGAACGGGCAATGGCACACACGGCAAGCATGAGCGTTCAACCTGCTGAGTGGTCGATCGACGACTGATGGACGTGGGTCATCCTCGATACACATGCAACGCGATTGTCCCCGGGCGCGATAGACAGCGGCGGCCCACTTCTTGCGGGCATTCTTGTGCCGATGTTTACATCCAATCCAATGCGCAGGAGCCGCCATGAGCACAGACACCCCGATCAAGGAATACTCACGCCCCGCAGGCGGCTGGGGCTCGGTGAAGGCGGTAGCCTCGATCCTTGTCCAGGAGCACGTCGCGCTGCACGGCACGCAGGTGCTGATGCATCAGAACAAACCGGACGGCTTTGCCTGCGTGAGCTGTTCGTGGGCGAAGCCCGCCGATCCGCACCTGTTCGAGTTCTGCGAGAACGGCGCAAAGGCCACGGCCTGGGAGATCACCAACAAACGTGTCGACGCGCAGTTCTTCGAGACGCATACGCTGAGCGAGCTGGAATCGTGGTCCGGGTTTGAACTGGAATCGCAAGGACGCCTGGGCGCGCCGATGCGCTGGGACCCGGCTAGCGACCGCTACGTGCCGACAACGTGGGAACATGCGTTTGCCGACATCGCCAGCGAGCTTCGTGCGATGGATCCCAAGGAGGTGGTGTTCTACGCGTCCGGTCGCGCTTCGCTCGAAACCTCATACATGTATCAACTTCTCGCGCGCATGTATGGCAGCAATAATCTGCCGGACAGTTCGAACATGTGTCACGAGAGCACCTCCGTGGGTCTCGTGCCGGCGATTGGCGCGCCTGTTGGCACGGTCACGCTCGCCGACTTCGAGAAAGCCGACTGTCTGTTTTTCTTCGGCCACAACACCGGCACCAACGCGCCGCGCATGCTGCACCAGTTGCAGGATGCGCGCAAACGCGGCGTGGAAATCATCACGTTCAATCCGATCAGAGAGCGCGGCCTCGTCGAATTCGCCAATCCGCAGTCACCGCTCGAGATGCTGACACCCGGTGCGACACAAATCAGCACTCAGTATCACCAGGTCAAAGTGGGCGGCGACGCCGCGGCGGTGGCGGGGTTGTGCAAACTGTTGATCGAATGGGATGACGAAGCACAGCAGAGCGGCGCCCCGCGCGTGCTCGACGCGGCCTTTATCGCGGAGCACACGCATGGCTTTGACGAATTTGCCGCGGCCATGCGTGCGACGAGCTGGGAAGAGATCGAAGGTCACGCGCATCTGAGCCGCGCCACGCTTGAAGCAGCCGCCCGCGAATATGCCCGCGCCAAAGCGGTGATCGTGCTGTATGGCATGGGGATTACCCAGCACCGCAGCGGCGTGCATAACGTACAGATGCTCACCAATCTGCTGCTGTTACGCGGCAATATCGGGCGGCCCGGGGCAGGTATCTGTCCGATTCGCGGCCATTCGAACGTCCAGGGGCAACGCACCGTGGGCATCACCGAGAAGCCTGAACTCGCCCCGCTCGACAAGCTCGCGGAACTGTACGGCTTCGAGCCGCCGCGCGATAAAGGCATGAGTACCGTCGAAGCGTGTCAGGGCGTGCTCGATGGCAAGGTAAAGGGGTTCATCGGACTCGGCGGCAACTTCCAGGTGGCGACCCCCGATCATCATGTGATGGACCCGGCGTGGCGCAAGGTACGGCTCACCGTGCAGATTGCGACCAAGCTCAACCGCAGCCATCTGATTCACGGCGAGGTGGCGTACCTGCTGCCGTGCCTTGGGCGCATCGAGATCGACCGCCAGGCGAGTGGCGACCAGGCGGTTAGCGTCGAGGACAGCACGGCCTGCGTTCACGGTTCGCACGGTTATATGGAGCCTGCAAGCGAGATGCTGCTCTCGGAACCGGCCATCGTCGCGGGCCTGGCCAACGCGCTCCTGCCGCGCAATCCGCGGGTGGACTGGGACGCGTGGGTGGACGACTACGCGAAGATTCGCGACGCAATCGAGCAGACCTATCCCGATCAGTTCCGCGATTTCAACGAGCGCTTCTGGCAGCCTGGCGGTTTTCACCGGCCCATTCCCGCTTGCGAGCGGAAGTGGAAAACGCCCAACGGCAAGGCGAATTTCATCGTGCCGGAGACGCTCGACGAGGACGCGGATATGCCGTCCACCGGTCCGGATGTGTTGCGTCTGATGACGACCCGCGGCGACAGCCAGTTCAACACCACGGTGTACGGTCTGGACGACCGCTTTCGCGGCGTGACCGGCACGCGCGAGGTGCTGCTGATGCATCGTGACGACCTGACGCGGCTCGGCTTTGAAGAAGGCGATGCGGTGTGTATTTCCACCGTGTCGCACGATGGCGTGACGCGTGAGCTCGACGGCATGCGTGTGCATGCGTTCGACATCCCGCAGGGCTGCATGATGGGCTACTACCCGGAATGCAATCCGCTGATCCCGCTTTACCACCACGCGAAATCGAGCCTCGTGCCGGCAGCGAAGTCGATTCCGGTGCGGTTGCGCAAGTCGATTGCGGTTGAGGTCGAACCGGCGTGACGTAGCTTGATGTGGTGCCCGCGTGTGTCTAACCGTGCCCGAGCCGGCTTGCGTGTGCGCGCAGTGGATTTACCCCATCGCGCCTAAAACAATGCGCGCAGCCGCGGCGATCACGTCGTCGCGAGCCTTCGCATCCTGCTCGCGTTGCGTTTGATAGATGGCGAGACGGCGGCCAGATCAGCGCGAGATCGTTGGCAGTGCCGTAATCGCCGGTGCCGGTCTTGTCACCCATGCTCCAGCCCGCGGGAAGCGCCGCGCCGATCCGCTTCGAGCCCATCTGGTTGCCGCGCAGCCAGTCGAGCAACTGCGTGCGTTGCGGCACCGGGAGCGCCTCCCCGAGCGTCAACGTTTGCAGGCTGCGCGCCATCGCGGCGGGCGTCGCCGTATCGCGCGGATCGCCGGGAACCGCATCGTTCAACGAAGTTTCCATCCGGTCCAGCCGGAACACCGGATTGCCCGTCAACCGAGCATACGCGGTGACGGCCTGCGGTCCACCGAGCAGTTTGATCAGCAGATTGGCGGCCGTGTTATCGCTGTGCTGAATGGCTGCCACGCATAGTTCGCCCACCGTCATGCCATCGCCGACGTGCTGTGCCGTCACCGCCGAGTAATGCACCACATCGCTTTGCGAGTATTGAATGCGCTGCTGTAAAAGCCCGCTCACCTGCGTGCTGCGCGCGAGAATCGCGCCGATCAGGATCACCTTGAATGTACTGCAAAACGGGAAGCGCTCATCGGCCCGGTAACCGATCTGCTTGCCATCGGCAGTATTCAGTGCAAACACACCGAGGCGGCCGCCGGACGATTGTTCGAGCGTGGCAAGCTGCGCATCAGGGGAGTCCGCCTTCGGCGGTTGCGCGGCCCGGGCACCCAGGGCCAGCGCGAATGGCAGCGTCGCGGCAAGCCGCAACAATGAACGGCGATGTTCGAAGCAGGTCATCAGGGTCATTTCATCTCATCGTGACTTCGTGGCTCGCGGATGGAGGATGCAAGCGTCTCCGGCAGAGCGCGACTATCTTCCCTTTGCGAGCGTCTGACAAACGAGGATAATTTGGCTCAGGGTAAAGAAAATCTTTTGTCTGGATCGTATGCGTCCTCATCTCCCACTTAATGCACTGCGCGCGTTCGAATCGTCGGCACGCCATCTGAGTTTCACGCGCGCAGCGCTCGAACTAAACGTCACCCAGGCCGCCGTCAGCCAGCAGGTCCGCATGCTCGAAGAGCGGCTCGGAACGACCCTCTTCAAGCGATTGCCGCGCGGACTCGGCATCACCGACGAAGGCCGCGCGCTGCTGCCGGTGCTGAGCGACGCCTTCGGACGCATCGAAAGCGTGCTTAAGCAGTTCGAGGGTGGGCATTTTCATGAGGTGCTGACGGTGGGTGTCGTCGGCACGTTTGCGGTCGGCTGGCTGATGCCGCGGCTCAAATCGTTCCGTGACGCGCATCCGTTTGTCGAGTTGCGTCTGCTGACTCACAACAATCTTGTCGATCTCGCGGCGGAGGGACTCGACTTCGCGATTCGCTTCGGCGAGGGGATCTGGCCTGGCACCCACAACGAATTGCTGCTCGACGCGCCGCTGAGCGTGCTGTGTGCGTCTGAGATTGCCAGACGGCTCGCCACGCCAGGCGACCTAGTCAAAGAAACGCTGTTGCGGTCATATCGCGCCGACGAATGGAGCCTATGGCTCGACGCTGCCGGACTCGAGCCGTGGACGATCAACGGTCCGGTGTTCGACTCGTCGCGGTTGATGGTGGAAGCGGCCATGCAGGCCGCGGGCGTAGCGCTCGCGCCGCCGTGCATGTTCGGGCGCGAACTGCAAAACGGGCTGCTGATGCGCCCGTTCGACACTGAAGTGAGCACCGGCAGTTACTGGCTGACCCGGCTGAAATCGCGACACATGGCGCCGGCCATGGAGTTGTTCCGGGACTGGATTCTCGCGGAAGCGGGGGGCATGCGGCTTGCTGCTTGACCTTGAGCCGTATCGCCAGATTCGGATCATTCAAGTCAAGGAGCACACCATGTCGAAGCAGCACACCGAGAAGCATCCGCATGCCGATAAGGGCGAATCGCAGATCGACCAGGCCGTCGAAGATACTTTCCCGGCAAGCGACGCGCCGTCGACGGGCGGCAAGACCCGCATTGAGCCCAAGGAAGTACAGCATAAGGACAAGCGCGATCAGACGCCTCAGAATCAGAAGCACTAGCGGCATCGACGGCGCTGACAAGCAAACCTGTCGCGCTTGCAACGCGCTGGCGGGCACTCCCACGCCAGGCGCCGGCTAACCGGCTAGCGCGCTACGGTATGCGTACAGTCCCGGCAAACCGCCGGTCATCACAAACAGCAAGCGCTGTCCGGCGCGATACGCGCCGGTCTCAATGCCATGCAACAGACCGGCAAAGGCCTTGCCGCTGTACACCGGATCGAGCAGGAGTCCTTCGGTTGAGGCCAGCAGTCGCACCGCGCGGAGCATAGCTTCAGTGGGAATACCGTAGCCGTCGCCAAGCTGGCTGCCGTTGACAACCACCGCTTCACTGGGTACGTTGAGCACTGGATCGATCAGCCGGATCGTCTGATTAGCCTTGTCGAGGGTCGCGGCGTGCGCGGCTTCGGCTGGACCATACACGCCATATCCGATGATTGAAGGCGTTGTGCGGCCAAGCGCAATCATCCCTGCCACGAGACCCGCGTGCATGCCACCGCTGCCATTCGGTCCAAGGATGTAATCGAACGGCACCCCCAATGTTTCAGACTGCGCAACGATTTCCGCCGCGCAATCCGCATAGCCGAGGCAACCGGCCGGGCTCGATCCACCCAGCGGACAGACATACACCTTGCGACCTTCGGCGCGTAAAGCTGCCGCGCGCTCTTCCGCAAACGCCAGCGCATTCGCGTCGCCCGGCAAGTCGTGCACATGAGCGCCGAACAGGCTGTTCAGCACGATATTGCCGTTCTCGAGGTAGTCGTCGTCAAACCGCGGCACCAGTCGTGTCAGAACCAGTTCGCACTGCAGACCGGCACGCGCCGCGGCTGCCGCGGTGAGCCGCGCATGGTTCGACTGGCGCGCGCCGACCGTGATGATCGTATCGGCGCCCTGCGCGACGGCTTCGCCAACCAGGAATTCGAGCTTGCGCAATTTATTGCCGCCACCGCCAAGCCAGTTCAGATCGTCGCGCTTGACGAATACTTCGACACCGCCAAGCTGTTTGTTCAGGCGCGCGAGAGGCTGGATGGGGGTGGGTCCTTCGAGCAAGGTGAAACGGGGAAACCGGTTGAGTCCGAGTGGAGAAGCGGTCGACATCGTGAAGGTCCGTTTTGGCTGAAGGCTTAAAGTCAGGCGAGCTAGATGCCAATATGCTACTCGCCAATCCACGATCCGCGCAGATCGCTGTCATGCAGCAACTGCAGCAGCGTGCCCGCCGGGCGGCTGAGCCGTCTGGCGGCAAGCGCAATGAACTCCACATCGGGCAAGACCGGCAGGCTCGCATTGTTGACCGGCGACGCGAGCCCGCGTGCCGTCAGATATTGTGGCCGCACGGTAATGCCCAGGCCGCCGCGCGCCGCGGCAATGCATCCCGCGTGGCTGCTGCTCGTGCATACCACCTGCCAGCTGAAACCTGCTTCGGCGAGCGCATCCAGCACCACGGCACGAGTGACGCTCGGCTCCGCTACGAGGATCAGCGGCAGCGGCTGCGTCATGTCCACCAGCGTGCCAGTCCGCGCAAGCCACTCGAGCCGACCGGTGAACAGCGGCACGCCGCGCCGGTCGCCGAGACGCCGCTTGCCGACCAGCAGATCGATCGAACCCGCGTCCAGCAACTCATAAAGCTTGCCGGTCATGCCGATGGTGATTTCCAGCTCCACGTCGGGATGGGCATTGCGAAACGCCGCCAGCACAGTGGGGAGTGGGCCGAGCGCCACGTCATCGGAAGAACCGAGGCGCACCCGGCCCTTCAGGCGCGGCGCGCGAAACTGCGATTCGGCGCGCGTCAGCGCCTGCAGGATCACGCTGGCGTGCGCGAGCATCGCCTCGCCATCGGGCGTCATGGCGAGCGAGTGAGTATCGCGCACGAACACACGCCGGCCGATCTCCTGTTCGAGCCGCCGGATGTGCTCGCTCACGCTCGACTGCGTGAGGCCGAGTTGCCGCCCCGCTTCCGTGAAGCTGTGACATGCGGCAACGGCGGCGAAAGTCTTGAGCCAGATGGGATTGAGCATGCGTCATTGTTATCGGCAATGCCGATAACAGTCAATGCCCCTAGTGGGGTTCCCGATTGACGTATATGTCAATATCATGTCGATATCCCCACCAATCGCTTAATGCTTGCGTCATCCATTGACTCCCACCGCCATGTTGCGGTGCAAGGCGCGCGAGGCGCCCCAGCATCCCCGAGAAGTTCAAATGAGTAAGGATTCAACCCAGACTGCGCTGCTATGGATCGTCGCTGCCGGCTTCTTCATGCAGTCGCTCGATACGACGATCGTCAACACGGCCTTGCCGTCCATCGCGCACAGCCTGAATGAAAAACCGCTGGCGATGCAGCCGGTGATCGTCGCCTACACGCTCACCATGGCGATGCTCACGCCCGCCTCCGGCTGGCTCGCCGACCGCTACGGCACGCGCCGGGTCTACTTCGCGGCCATCCTGATCTTCGTGCTCGGCTCGCTGTGCTGTTCGAGCGCACACACACTCGGACAACTGGTGATTGCGCGGGTGCTGCAAGGCGTCGGCGGTTCGATGCTGTTGCCGATCGGGCGGCTCGCCGTGCTACGCAGTGTGTCCGGCGAGCAGTACGTGTCGGCGCTGGCGTTTATTTCCGTAGCGGGACAGGTCGGCCCGAT
>Ga0302226_10003864_pt1 | contig 10012 bp, 18 predicted proteins | sample II_Palsa_E3_3_FD_193524 | JGI IMG/M metagenome (GOLD analysis project Ga0302226, IMG submission 193524) | Peat permafrost microbial communities from Stordalen Mire near Abisko, Sweden - II_Palsa_E3_3 | ecosystem: Environmental > Terrestrial > Soil > Palsa > Peat permafrost | place: Sweden...
AATTCCCCCCCTCCCTAACTTTCACACAAAAGAAAATTTTTTCTCACATCGGGCAGGTGTAGGTCCTACATGCTTAATGCAGAAATGAATATTACAACATGATGCCCGTTTGAATTTTTTTTTTTTTTTCCTTTGGCCCCCCCATTTTTTACTCGTCGTCATAGTTCAACGCAGAGGGAGCTCCCATCCCCATGTCGAATCCGCCCAGCGAGAAGAGGTTCGTGGGCTGAGACACGATGGGCGAGGATGCTGCCTTGTCGCCGTGGCCGGTGAAGCTCGAGGGCGGAGTCAGCACAAAATCGTTTGGGTTGCGCGTGCTGAACGGCGAGCTGTGATTCGGGTTGTCGTAGTCGTTTCCAGGGCTGCCGAAAATAAATAAATAAATAAATAAAAACGATGATTAAGAATGGAATGTTGATACCTGCTGTAATTTGCATCTGACGACGAAAACAGGTACGGTGCGTTCACGGGGATGTCCACGTCCCGGTCCAGATCGACAGGAACTTCTTGCGACAGTTGCGACGATGTGGAAAGCATGGTAGGGGCACCGCGTACGTTTGTCCAAATGGCCTTGAAAAAAGAAGGGTTTGGAATTTCGTTTTATTATTAGTTTGTTTGTTTGTTTTTACCTCAGACGAGCTGCCAGCTGTCCTCCTCTCCGCAAGGCAGTCAGAAAAGAGACGGTGAGAGAGGACATCTGAGGCTGTGGGCCTCTGGAACGGATCAGGGTTGAGCATGCCGAGGACGAGGGCCTGTAGCTCGGGGGAAAACTCGTGAAATCCCGGCCAGATCGACGCGTCGCCCTGGCGCAGGCTCTGCCACTCGTTCCCTTCGTCCGGCGGGTACTGCAGCGTGAGCATCTCCAGCAGAATTATTCCAAGACTAAAGATGTCTGCGGCGCACGTGTAGTGCGAATGCAACAGTTCCGGTGCCATGTAGAGCATGTCGCCGTCCTGACCGCCCTCGTCTCGCTGAGTGGCGATCCCAAAATCCCCAATCTAATAAAAATGGTTGGCAAACATGAAAAAAAAAAATTTTTTTTTTTAGTTACCTTCAGAGTGGTGCTCGTTTGCAACAACAGGTTTTCGGGCTTGAGGTCTAAATGGGCCATCTTGTACGAGTGGATATGTTCGAGCCCCTATTTAACGGAAAAAGATTTCTTTATAAATATACTCAAAAAAAAAAAAAAAGAGCAATACGTACGAGCAGGATGTCGACGAAAAAGTTGTTGAAGGCGCGATCGGTAAACGTTGCGCCCGCTGACCGCAAGCCATCCATGTACGCCTTGAGGCTCCCCAGCGGGCACAGCTCGGTGCAGATATACAGAAGGCCCTTTTGCTCCCACGCCTCGACCAGATGCACGCAGTTTGGGTGCATCACTATCCGCTCGAGGTTGTGCACTTCTTCGAGTCTCCTTTGTCTGTTTTTTTTTTTAATTGGGTGGGGATGGGCTTCAGCAACCCAAATTCATTGGCAGGGCAGGATGTACCGGTCCTTTAGGCCTTTGTAGGACGTCCTAGAACACTTGACCGCAAAGGGCTCGTTGTCCCCGTTGACGACGTGGAAGACGTCGCCAAAGGACCCGCTCCCGAGGAGCTTGACAATCTTAAAGTTCTTGGTAAAGTAGTTTGTTGGCGACGGGACCGTTTGCAGCTGCTGGTCCTGCTGCTGCTGGTCCTGTGGCGGCGGATGTTGTGGGGTGCCGAGAGGGCTGTTGGTAGCAGCAGCGTTGCGAGGGCTGATAATGTTGACAAAAGGCGAGCGCAGGACCGCGGCCTCGTCGTCCTTGCGCAGGATCCGAGGCGTGCAGTTGCGCTTCATCGGTGTTGCCGGTGTCGCCGCACTCAACCGCTTCTTGCTGAAGCCAGACGTCCTAATTAATTCCTCAGGCTGGTTAACTTTCCCTGTGCCGCAACTAGAACACCCTTCCACGTTTACCTGAAGCCAGAGTCGTCCGGCTTGGGGAAGAGGCTGGCGGCAAGTGCCGTCGAGCTCCCCACCATCCCCATCATGGATGACAAAGTGGAGGATGTGGACGTGCTCGAGGAGGCACTGTTGGGCGCCTGCTGGTCGTCGTAGCCGTCATAGTTGTGGCCGTTGGACGGCGGGGACCTTGCGCTGTTCAGGTCCATTCTAGGTTTGTCAAGAGGCGTCTTTTTCAGACAAGGCCACTTAAGAAGGATGGTCGAAAAAACTGGATGACGTTTCAAAATATTTTGGCGCGCTGATTTTTGCCAAGCTGGTGTCTGAGCTGGCCCAGTGGTGCGAGAATGAACGCAATTTGCGCCAAGCCCGCCCGATGGCACTTCCGAGGAAAAATAAAAATAATAATAATAAGGCAGTGACGTTGCACCATCAAAATTTCCAAGAAATAAGAAATAAAATATCTCCGCATCCCGCACTTGGTTGAACGGATGGAGCCTTGGCCCTTTGTTGACCCCAGGCCACCCATCGCCTTGGATTTAAAAGGAGTTTAAAAAATCGTACAGCATTTACATGTTAACTTTATCATTTTTAATCTTGAATGACTTTGCTGACTAGACGGGATAGCGAGTGGAGAGGCCCATCGAGGCGAGCGTGGGCGGCGGGACGGGGAAATAGGTGTCGTGGACGTGAGTGAGCTCGTACTGTGTCGACACGTCGCTGGGATCGCCGTTGGGTTTGGTGAATTGGACGACGACGGCGAGCAGCATGAGCGAGAACGCGCACAGCTCCAGAAAGCAAATGTAAAACGTGCTCGGCACCGCTAACGGAGGGAATCAATGAGCGAGAAAAGATCAGAAACAACGTACATGTCCCGATAAAATCAAGGTAGAACGAGGTCGATGACACGCCCGGCTCGGAATGCCAGTCCACCAGCAGGAATATTACCAATGCAAGGCCACATGTGTGAAAGTACGGCCTGGTCCATCCGACCGCCGGGCTTGAAAAGAACAAAAACTATACATCAGGAAAAAGAAACAACATCAGCCCCAAGAAAGGCATACATCGTCGATACCTGATAGATGGTGAACCTCAGCAAAAACATAAACATGCTCGTGTCAAAGAGGAATAGCACGACGAGGTGCAGCCGCATCAGGTACAGCAGATACCCCGTGAGGGCCTTTTTATTCGCATCCTGGCTGTCCACAAACACTCGCAGCGTCGACGCCACACCGCGCAAATACGGTGATGACAGCTCGTCATCGTCCGGTATCCTCCTCTCTTGCTGCTGTTGCTGTTGCTGTTGCTGCTGCTGCTGTTGTTGCTGCTGCTGCTGCGAACGATGGCTCCGCTGTTGCTGGCCCCGCTGTCTCCTGAGCCTGTCCATCAACGCATTGAGCCCGCCCATCGGGTCGTCCAGGGACGCTGCTGGTGCGTCTTCTTGTCGCCCATTGCCGTTGAGCAAACTGCCGCTGCTGCTGCCGCTGCCGTTGCTGCCCGCATCGATGCCGGCCTCCGCCTCAGCGGCCGCCCGCCGTCCGCGCTCGCGCTCGAGGTACCGATCCAACGGCGATGTCATTCAGCTGCCAAAATTGCAGGTTTATTTTTTCTTTTTTTTTTTTTTTTTTTTTTTTGGCCCGCCGAGGGGTTAACGAAAAAAAAAAAGGCGCTTAGGACCTATCGAAACGAGAAGAAGCAAACATCAGCAAATCGACTTATTTGCATTATTGAATTATTTTACTGAAATAGAACCCCATTGACCCATTCTGAAGTCCGGCTCAGAGTAAGGGGGGGAGGGAAGGAAGGAAGGAAGGGGAAAAAAAAAAAAAGACTCATGCGCTCAGCGAAGGGTATAGAAGCGACCGACATCGAGGATGATGGTCGAGATGTCGTCAAAACTATCGAGTGTGTAGGACCAGCCACGCAGCCGATGAGCCGCCTCGCTGAGTGAGAAGCCCTTGGCAACGGACGACACGCCCTCCGATTTGTTTTTCTATAACAACACTTTTTATTAATTATTTATTAGGTTTTTGTTGTCGTACTGTGACGTCGTGGACACTGCCGACGGCGACGATGGCCGCCTCGTGATCGGTAAGGACATCCCAGACACCATCGCACCCCACCACGACAAACAGGTCGTCGGCATCGAGACGGCGCGAGCTGATGAATGGCTCGACCGTAACCGGTGGCGCGAGCGGGAAGTCGCCAAAGGCACGCGAGACAGCGAGGCCGTTGCTGACGTTGGGCGAGTGAAGGCGCACGGCCGCTCCGCGCACAGCCTCCTGGGTGATGAAGCCGCCCACCTTGACAATGCGGTCGATCTCGTCGCGAAGGCTGGGCTTGTGGTCGACCGAGAGGCGCACGGCCTCGATCTGCTTGGCGTGCTTGGCGAGTGGGTTGCCGTCGTCATCGGCCTGCTGCTCGTCGAGCTTGGCCCGGCGCGCGAGGACTGCGCGAGAGTCGCCCGCGTTGCCACAATAAATATGCGTGTTGGAAACAACCACGACCACGCCCGTGCATCCCACGACGGCATCGGGGCGCTTCGAGTTGTCCAGGTGTTGGCGCAGCTTGAAGTTGACCTCCAGGAACGTTGCTTTTAAGGCAGCAGTAATGGCGGCTTCCTAGAGACAAATAAATAAAAAAACAAACCAAAAACAAGACAAAACAGTACTTCGTCCTCGATTTGCGCGACCTCCTTGAGCTGGTTCTCAAACTCTTCGTAAAAGTGCGACTGGCAGTAGAGCGACACGGTCGCCCCGCCATGGCCGTCAAAGATCGCGACAAAGTCAAGGCGCTCATTGTTGCGCCACGGGACCGACGTGGTCGCGACCGTGTCCTCGAGAGAGTGCGGGGCACTGCCGAGCATCTGCGAGAACGCGACGGCGCGGCTCGTGGGCGATCGGTTCTTGATGAGGTTTGCGGCTTTGGTGGCCGTGGGTAACCTATCCGACTGTATGCATTTTTCCTTTGTAAGCAGAGAAAAAGGGGGGCAGCCAGTACCTGGGGGATGTCGGTGTCGGCAAGCGAGAGCGGGAGAGGCGGGACGGGCATCCCGGGGCCGGTCGGAAGGGTGCCGCCGAGGTACAGGCGCTTGATGTTTCCAGTTGACAGGTTGGGGAGGGGGGCGGACGAGCCCTTGCCGCTCTGCACCTTGAGCGAGATGGAGAGGGTCGTGAGCTTGGTCATGGTCGTGATCTCTGCTGGCACACTGTCGATCGGGTTGCTGTCCAAAATAAGCGTCTGCAGCGCCTTTAGTGGGAGGAGACTCTTGGGGAACTCCTGGAAACGGTTGTCGTTGAGGAACAGGGCCGGATGGACCATCTGGCCAGAGTCGGTATTGACAAAGTTTGACTGCAATAAACATATGGCATCAGTGTCGATAGCCTTCTTTCAAGGAGGGGTGGAAACACTTACAATGCCGTCAAGTCGGCCCAGCTCGGTCAGATGGTTGCCAGCAAGACGGAGGATCGTGAGCGCCGTGAGCTTGTTGATGTCCTCGGGAAGCTGTCTGAGGTTGGTTGCGCACAGATCCTGGGTTTGACGCATGAGTGCGCGCTGGTGGGAGTACAAAAACGATTTACCAGCTCAACGAGGGAGACACAGCCCCAAAGAGGCGCAAGCGTTTCGAGGTTGGTGCCAAGGGGGTTTCTTCGCAGAATGACGCAGATAAACTTTTCGTTGAGCTTGGAGATGGTGGCAGGCAGTGCCTTGATCCTGCAGAAAAAGAGTTCAAAGGAGATTGCGAGTGGGGAAACAGGTACATGTTGCCGCCCGCGAGCAAAATGCGCAGGTTGGCGAGATCTCCTATCGTCTCGGGCAGGGCCTTGAGCGCATTCTGTGAAACATCGAGGTGATCGAGCTCTTTGAGGCTGCCTATCTCGGCGGGCAAGTCGGTCAACTGGTTCTTGTTGACCTCGAGTTTTTGCAGGCCCTTTTAAAAAAAAAAAAAGAAAAACAATTGTAAACAAACCGGCAATAAGAGTGAACAGGAAACATTCTCATACCACAAGGAAACCGATGGACGGGGGCAGCTCCGTGAGACGGTTGTTGGACAAGTAGAGCGTCTCCAGGGCCTTGTGCTCGGCCGAGAAGGGCGGGAGCGCTTTGAGCGAGTTGGCCTCGAGGTTGAGCGAGACCAGGTTGGGCAGATTGAGCAAAAACGAGGCAGGCAGCGAGCGGATATGGTTGTCGCCCAGTTCCAGGTGTGTGAGCGACGCCGGCAGACTCGCCTCGAAAGCAAAGCCGTCCAAATCGTTGACCGTCAGATCGAGCTTTCGCAGATCGGGCAGGAGGTCGGACAGCGCCCTCGTGCAGATTTGCTGGAGTTTGTTTCCCTATTTTTTCATTCTTAATATATTTTATCTTATTTTTTTTTATTTTATTTATTTTATGGGCAACCTTGACAAGGAGCGTTTGCAGCTTGGGCATTTGGGCGAGATCAAAGTCGTCGAGGTTTGTGAGCGCGTTGCAGTTGAGCCTGAGCTCGAGCAGGTTCTTGACGGTGTTGTTAAGTGCAAAGCCCTTTGTGAGCATGTTGAACGAGAGGGTGATGATCTTGAGCTGATCCATGCCCTGAAGTGCCTCCACGAGCCCCGACCCCTCTGCAACCTGGACAAGCTCACCCATGGGCTGGACGAGCTCGCCCTGGAGCGACAGGCGCGAGCTGCCGATCAAGCTGTTGCGCTTCAAATCAAACGACGAGCTAGCCCTTCGCGAGGCCGTTGAGCCGCCGTTGCTGTTTGCTCCCTCCTGCGACTTGATCGTGTCAGACTTGTTGGACCGCCTGGTGCCCTTTTTGCTGGAGATGGTGGCGGGCGGGCTGTTGGTCGCGCCGCCGCCGGACGAGATCGAGTCCATGCTCGCGGCCGTCTGCAGCTGCAGGAAGTTCTGCGGCACCTTGCGACCCAGCTGGTTTCCGCTCAAACTACGTAAAAAAAGAACAACCATGCATTGAGACGGGTGGAGGATTGGAGGGGTCATACTCGAGGGCCTCGACGGTGGGGAAGGGAAGCGGCTGACGAGGGAATCGCTCCAGCTGGTTGAACGACACATCCATGATCTGTAGCGTCTTTGGCGGCAGCGGCGCGGAGCCCTTGCTGGTGTCCTTACTGTTTTTTTTGGGGGGGGAGGGTGCATGCGAATCAAATAAGAAAAAACAAAACAAGGGACAAGGAAAGAAAAGCAGGACATACGCATTTGCAGCCAGCTGCGCCTCGGCCTCCAGGAGCTGGTTGAGCGGGAACTCGCGCAGGTTCATGTTGTTGAGGTAGAGGCGACCCGACACCTAGTCGTTTTTGAACCGAGTGAGATCCCCCCAAATCCCCCAAATCCCAGAAATCCCGCCGCGACAGCAAAACAAATCCTATTCCCAGTGGTAACGAGATAGAGCGCACCTTTGACGCAGCAAGGGTCTCGGCCGTGATCTTCCGTGCGGGCTGCGCCTGAGCGTACCTGCCGCCAGAGATGCTTGGATGGCGCATCATCGTGGGTGTTGGCTGGGACGAGACCTCGTTGTCGCCGCCTGGCTCGCCGCCGCCACCAGCGCCGCCACTGCCGCCGCCGTCGCCGTTGTAGAAGATGGACGAGGCACCACTGCTGCCACCGAGCGACGTGTCCAGCACAACACGGCCACCGGCCTTGGAGTGTGAATGGCCCATCGAGTGTGGTGGTGACGAAAATAGCCGTCTGTCCCCATCCCCATCCCCATCCCCATCGATTTCAGTGGCGCAGGGTTTGAACAATCGTACGTCGTCAACGACAAACAAACAATCAAAAGAAAAGAATGAATAAAAAAAGCGGCATTTCGGGCAGGACAGACAGAGAATCTGAGTAGAAGAAAGAGTCTAAGAAGAAACAGAAAGAGAGAGGGTTGTTTTTGCTGTGTGTGTGTGTGTGTGTAAAGGCGAGTGTACAGGAGACACAAAAGCGAAAAAATGGAAACGAGGTACAAAAAAGTATTTACTGTTCCATGTCGGGTACGCTGTTGGCCTGGACGTGCGCAACCACTGCGGCTTGGGCAGAGAATGCGGGGGAGGTGCCGATCGGGGCGTGCTGGATGTGGCCATTGGTATCATAGTTGAGCAATGCAGCGATCGACGCAGGACTGGGGCTGGTGGGGTTGTTGAGACCCTCGTTTCCGGTGAGGCTACAGAAGAGTACTTTGGTTAGGACTTGGGGGTTGTGCACGAGAAGGCATACTTGTTGAGGAAAGCGTTGGCCTTCTCAAAGTACTGGGCAAAGATAAAGATGAGCGAGCGCAGCATGTTGCGGGTCTCATTGGAGAGCGCAATCATCTGGTGTCCGTCCTGCAGGAAGCGGACCTCGGCCTCTGCGCCAACTGGGGGCTGAATCAGGGCGTTCGCGCCAGCGGCCTGGACGGGGAAAAAAAAAAAAAAAGCTTGAGCAAAAAAATGTAGTCAAAATAGACGACATACCCAGCGCTGCGGTAGCGACAGGACAAAGTCCTTTACCCTTTGCTGGGCAAACGCAGGCAGGACCGTCGCGGAACGTGAGAGGATGTCGACGACCTGTCGGATGGCGTTTGCAATGTCCTTGCGGATGTTGTTGTAGGTCGCGCTGAGCTCGTGGAGCCATCGGTCGCGTTGCACTGCGAGCTCGCCAGAGAGGATGGCAGTCTGCTGCGAAATGTACTCTTGGAGCTGCTGTAGCACGCCAGTCATGTAGGTCACGTTGCGCTCGATGTGTTGCTCCACGGCCTTTTATTATTATTTATTTAATGGTCAGTTTTTTTCCCCTTGCTAAGAGAAAATACTACCTGCATGAGGTCAACCGTTTGCCGTACAAGCTGAAGGGACTCGTTCGACTTGCCGTACGCATACATGCCGCGGAGCTGTGCAGACCACGTGTTTTCGACGAGCATGGTGTTTCCAGAACGTTGTCGCGAGTTTGCGGCCGCTGCTGCTGCCGAAAGGGATACGCGCCGTTTGCGCTGATGCCGGTCCTCTTCCATCAGTTCGCCGTCCGAGTCGGATTCGTCCCCGCCGGCATTGTGACCGTTTCCATTCCCATTCCCATTGCCATGCCCGTTTCCGTGTCCGTGTCCGTTTCCATTTCCGTGGTTCATCACGCGACGCCGCAAGCCAGAGGATGACCGTTTGGATGTAGGGTCGTGCGTATCCATATCGTCGTCGTCATGCTGGTCGTAACCGTTTTGGTGATTGTGGGCACCTTTATTTCGTTATTTAATTTAATTTTACAACCAAACAAAAATTAAAAAGGTGTATTTTTTTTTATTTAATTTAAATTACCACTCCCGTTTGCTGCAGAGCCGTCTGGGCTGGACGTCAAGAAACTCGAGATGTACTGCGCAGATTTTTCATAAATGGTCTCGGGCTGATCCATGACGATAGGGAACTGTTCCGTGAGCTGTGGTGTGTGTGGGGGGGAATAAAATAGAGAGCCTCAGTGACACAGGCCACACAAGATTGACGCTCTGTGTACCTTTTCCAAATGCTTGAGTCCAAACTCGTTGATGTTGCCGACATGGGGCTCGACAATGGTCGAGATAGGACCGTAGATTTTCCGCACCGACGATTCGACCGTCTCAGCGCCAAATTTGATAAGGACGGACGACGCCTTGGAGGCCTCGTATGCGTTGGAGAGTTTGCTGACCGCCGAGCTCACCACGGGGATGCCCTTGACAAAGCCGAGGGCCGTCTGTTGCTGCTGCTGCTGTTGTAATACGTGCAGGGGAAGCTGTGGCGTGTTGGCGTAGACGGGCGACGTTGCACTGCCCGTGGAGACAATGCTGCTGCTGCTGCTCGAGCTGGCACTGGTGCTGATGCTGCTGCCAAGACTGCTACTCCCGTTGCCGCGTCGCGGCATCGACGGCACAATCTGTTCCTGCTCCACCTTTACAGAAGACAGAGCAGGGAAAGAATAGGTTAGGCGCAGGGTGTCTTGTGTGTGTGTGTGGGGGGGGGGGGCGGGCACGTACCAAGGTGGCCATGAGGCACAAGGCTGCGGCGGCCTCGCCGTCTGCGTCTGCCTCGCCGACGTGTGATGCCATTTCCTTTCTTCTTTTTTCCCCTGCTTGGCCAAAACGATAGAACAGACTCAGATTAGCACA
>Ga0302226_10003865_pt1 | contig 10011 bp, 8 predicted proteins | sample II_Palsa_E3_3_FD_193524 | JGI IMG/M metagenome (GOLD analysis project Ga0302226, IMG submission 193524) | Peat permafrost microbial communities from Stordalen Mire near Abisko, Sweden - II_Palsa_E3_3 | ecosystem: Environmental > Terrestrial > Soil > Palsa > Peat permafrost | place: Sweden...
GCGATCAACCCGCTCATCTCCCTCGCTCCAGACCACATCACCAAACCTCCACAAATCGCGTCTATTCTTAGTAGCGTGCGGGGAAACGACGGCAACACACAGCCACCCGCCCATGGAGTTCTTCCACATGAAACTCAGCCGCGCCTCTGCCTCCGCGACCCTTGCCGTCTTCTCTGCAGGTGCACTATTCCTCCTGCTATCGGCCCCACCCACCCAGGCCATCGCCGCTGTCGCAAATCCAGACGGCGCCGCTGCACAGGAACCCGCTGGCTTCGGCCCGCTCGACACCACCCCACCCACAGGCACGACGCCCCAGCAGATCATCGACAAGTTCGCCGCCCGCGAGACCCTCTTCAACCTCGCCCGCCAGAACTACACCTTCCGCCAGACCGTCAAAGTCGACACCCTCGACGAAGACACCAACAAAGTCGACGGCGAGTACCAGCAGGTCACCGACATCGTCTTCGACAAAGACGGCAAGCGCGAAGAGCACGTCGTCTTCGCCCCCCAGAACACCCTCCAGCGCGTCATGATGTCCCCAGCCGACTTCCAGGACATCGAGCACCGCCTCCCCTTCATCCTCACCACCGAAGACCTGCCCCAGTACGACATCACCTACCTCGGCCGTCAGCACATCGACGAGATCGACACCTACGTCTTCAGCGCCACCCCCAAAGTCATGGAAAAGAACCACCGCTACTTCCAAGGCAAGGTCTGGGTCGACCAGCAGGACTTCCAGATCGTCCTCGTCAACGGAAAATCCGTCCCCGACGACAAGCGCAAAGGCCACGAAGACCTCTCCCCGCCCTACACCACCTACTACGAGCAGGTGGACGGAAAATATTGGTTCCCCACCTACACCAAGGCCGAAGGCGAACTCCACTTCACAGGCGGCAACGGCTACCTGTCACAGGACGTCCATCTCCGCACCATCGTCAAATACTCCGACTACAAGCAGTACCACGCCACCGCGCGCATCATCTACAACGGCGAAGACATCACCGACAAGAAAGACACCACCCAGCCCCCAACCACGCCTCCCAGCCAACCCCAGAAGCCCAACCCGTAGCCAAATCTGCATACGGAACTCGCGTCTTTTTTATGAAAAGAGAATATGCTGGCGAAGCTGTCACATTTTGACAGCTTCGCTTATCCGCGTCTGAGGCCATGATCTAAATCTCAGGAGGTTCTCGATGAACCGATCCAATGCCCTCACCTCGTCTTGCCCCCGCAAGGTCGTATTCGTGGCAGCTGCTTTGTTCGTCTCTCTCACCCTTGCAACCTACCGCGCAAACGCACAGGTCGCCGGAGGCGATCTTCAAGCTAAGATCGCGGCCCTCAAGCAATCAGCCGCAGAGAACCAGCAAAAGCTCCATAAATACCAGTGGACCGAAACCACACAGCTCACCCTCAACGGTAACGACAGGCTCCCAACACAGTCCATGTGTCAGTACGGCCCCGACGGAAAAGTGCAAAAGACTCCCATGAGTGCGCCACAACAGCAAGCCCCCACTGGCGGCCGTTTCAGACAAAGAATTATCGAGAAAAAGAAAGGAGAGATGAAGGACTATATGGGACAGGTCAAGAGTCTGCTTGCCATGTATGTCCCGCCCGATCCTCAAAAGATGCAGCAGGCCTTCCAGGAACACAAAGTCTCTCTCAACCCGAACGCCGGCTCAGGCCTCGCGCAGATCGTCTTCAAGGACTACGCGCAGCCCGGCGACCAGATGACCATCTCCTTCAACACTGCAGAGAAAAAGATCAGCGCACTGAACGTCAACACCTATATGGACGACCCCAAAGATGTCGTCACCCTCGCCGTGCACTTTGCCAGCCTGCCCGACTCCACCAACTACGTCCAGCAGTCCATCCTCAACGCCACGGCCAAAAAGCTTGTGGTCACCACTACCAACTCCACCTACCAACCGTTAGCACAGTAGCCAACCTCACATCTTTTCGCCGCTAGCCAAAACAGAAGGGAGAGACACAAAGGATTCCCAAACAACCGGAGCCGTCATCCTGACACTGAGCGTAGTCGAATGGGGAAGGATCCTTTATTTCGTCTTTGCCTGTGCCCTGCCTATCCCCGACACAAAGTAAACCGCTGTAGCCCAGCCCACACAGTCAGCGGGAATCAGCGTTACTTCGTCTCGCAGTGCGAATCAGGATCGGCATGCTGCTGCGTCATCCAGCGATCCATCAACGTCCCGGCACATCTCGCCCCGCACAGATGCTTTACCCCGGGCGAGTGAGCGTGGTGATGTTGCCACCGCGTCAGCTTGATCAGAGGCTGATCCTCCTCCGGCTTCTCCCCCGGAAAACAGTCCACCCAGGCCAGCCACCAGTCCCCACCCTCACCCTTCTTATCCCCGCAAACGTCGCACTGATAACTCTCGATATAAGACATTCGATCTCCTGCCGCTGAAACTATCACATCCCCGTTTCAACGCGCAGCCCTCCAAAGAGCTACCTCCTCAAAACCATGCTTTTGCCGTTTCCCATTCAACTGTTGAGGTAACAGATTTCATCTCACCCGCAAAACATCACCCCTAGGACGTGCATCTTCACTAGGAAGATGTCCCCGGCTTAAAACTCACAAAATGCCCCAAAACAGAGGATTAAAACCAGAACACTGCGGAATCTAAACCATCGCACATCACGTTCTTCAATCCGGGAGACGAAGCGATGGATAAAAAACCTGAGCCGTTTTTCCCGCACCGGAGAATGGCGGATGGCACCTTGCAATCAATATGTTTGACCTGTTTGAAAACCGTAGGCGAAAGCAATTCCGACGCGGAACTGACTCAACTGGATAAAGCACATAAGTGCAAAGCAGTCCCATACTCCGCGCGAACGCCGCGACCCAACCGAACTGAAAATCCATCCTGACTGGGCAGATCCGAAGTAAAGACAATTCCGGAAGCATGAAATGTAAGACACAGCAGAAAGCTGTCAAGTCCTTGAAGCATCCAAGCCATTGGAAAGAAGCAGCTTCCGCGTGGCGTATGAGTTCCCTTCGGACAGCTACAATAGAATCAGTGAACGACGAAAGCCCGAGGAACCTCTCTCGGGGCTTTCGTTTTAAAACCTGTCTAAACTTGTCATCTTGACGGAGCAGTGCAGTTTTATCGCACGGCGGGGGGCGGAGAGACTACCGCATTTTGTCTTTGCTTTTGCTTGTTTTGCTTTGTTAGTTCGTTCTGCCTGAACACGTATTCTCAACAGTTTTAGCCAGTTCCTTGTAGCTATAGGCCCTAAACCGCCTGTTTCCAATATTTTAGCCGCAACCCATTCATTATCAATATTTTACAGACAAGCACTATACGTAAATCAATGATTATAAGTACTTTGCGCACAAAATACCCCCCCCCCCCGGGGGGAGGGGGTACCTGATACCAGATCTAATGCATAAGGAAAAACTAAGCCGCAGGCTCAGCCTCGAAGTAGAGATACTTCCGCCACGCTGCATCTGCGCTGCCGATCATCCGCATGATGTGCCGGGAGGTATGCAAAGAAAAGGGCCTTGGCTCCCGCTGTAGCTTCATATCAGTCAGCTCATGGAGCAGCTGGTTGCCCTTCCGTCGATTGCAGTTGTGGCAGCAGGCGACCAGGTTCTCCCACGTTGATAGTCCGCCACGCGACCGCGGAATGACATGATCCAGCGTCAACTCCCCCGCGGTCAGGATGACGCTGCAGTACTGGCACGAATTTCGATCGCGCAGAAGGATGTTCTTGCGGCTCAGCGCCCGCGTCTGGTGAGGAATCCTGCGATACTCCAGCAGCCGGATAACGCTGGGCATCGCCACCCTCATCCGGGCAGCATGCAACACCGCACCCTGCTCCTCCTCGGTCCTGGCCACACCCTTCAGCACCAGCACCAGTGCCCGCCGGGCCCCGCAAATATTAATCGGCTCATACGACGCATTCAACACTAGCACCGGAGTCTGCATCGCCGGCTGACGAAACACGCCAACCCGAACCTCGCGCTCCGTCGTAACCCGCCCAGAAGCGTGTCCAGATAGATGGCCACCATGTCCCGCGTGTCTTTTTCCACTCAGCCCTTGCTTCCGCATCTTCCCCGATTGCATCTCAAAGCCCTCCGGTTCCAACTACTGTTAGCACTGCACGCCAGGCTTCTCCACAACTCCAACTCCCTAACCAGCATCCCAAACCGCAACATCCGACGAACCCACATCCCAGGCCGCAACCATCTCCGCCTGAGCCCGCGACGCAGTAGCCACCCAGACCTTCTCAGCCCCGGCCCGCCGCAACACCTGCGCACAAGCCCGAGCCGTAGCCCCCGTCGTATAAATGTCATCCACCAACAAAACTTCACGCCCCGCCAGCGCCGCGCGATCCGCCACCTTGAACGCGCCCTGCAGATTCCTTCTCCGACCCTTCGGAGTCAGCTCAAACTGGCTCTGCGTATCCTTCACCCGGCGAATGACCCCATGCGCCGCGGTCAGCTTCCACTGCGGATGAGCTCTCTTCAACTCCGTGAGCGCAGCATCCGCCATCAACACTGCCTGGTTGTATCCGCGCTCCCGCTCCTTCGAGGGAAACAGCGGCACCGCAACCACCAGCAAATCCTTACCAGCCTCACCGTCCAGCATCTCGATAGCCCGCGCAAGGAACCCACCCAGCGGCCTCGCCACCGAACGCATCCGCTCATACTTCAGCAGGTGGATCATCTCCCTCAGCTCATCCTGATACACCGCATAAGCCACGGCCCGTTCGAACTCCGGTGGCGCCATCCGGCAACGCGAACACAGCAGCCCTTCCGCCGGAAACTGCCCCGCAAACCGCACGCCCTCCATATCGAGCGCCTCGCCGCAACACCCACACAGCGTCATCGACTGCGCCACAACACCATCTACACATCTGTCACATACAGGAGAGAGCCCAGCTCTCAGCAGCGGCCCACCGCAAGCCCTGCAATCGGTCGGATACAACGTCGTAACCAAGTCATCCAGCGCAGCCCGAACCACCCGTCCCGGCCCTCGCCACCAGCGAGACATCACGTACCCTTCTACCCCGCCACCTGGCGGAGCACCGGGCGGCCCCCCGGAACCAATCCCGAGCGCATTGTCATTCAAGCAATCGCTGAAGACTCACCTCACTCGCCGGCGCTCCAGGTCCGTCCGACCGCGCCATTTCACGCAGTATAGCCCCTTAGCCACTCCACCCGTCAACAATTCTGCACCAAAAAAGATGCTCCTGTGCTACATCTAGGCCATGCTGAAAGCTGTCACATGGTGCGCCAAATGCCTGTTTCTGTACTTCCTGGTCGCAGTCGTAGCGGTCCGATTCTCATGGATCTTCACGACTCCCATCTGGCAGCTAGCCGTCAAAATGCACTGGACCGATATGAATCACGTCGGCTATGTCCTCAGTTATTTCCTGCCTATCTTCACCGCCGCCGGGTTCATCGTCGGCCTTATTCCCTTCGGCAAATTCGGCCAGGCTCTTACCGATCTTTTCCGCTCACTCGTCCCCTCTGCCTCCGCCCAGCTCGCGCCAGAACCCGATGCCGTCCCCCCAATCCTCTGGGCCTGGCTCCCCGTAACAGTGGCCTTCCTTATTCGCTTCGCCACTTGGCGATCTCAAGCCTCAAGCGTCTTCGACGCTCATAGATCCACCGGCCGCGCCGAACGCTTCTTCGGATCTCTTTACGGACAAACCGCCGGCCTGCTCGACAACAAGTGGATCACCGACCGCTTTCTCTTCACTGGCCCCATGCTCTTTCTCATGGCTTGCGCACTCGCTGCTCTGCTCCGCTATAAACTGGCAGCCCTGCGCAACTCGCGACTGGAACCGCCTAGCGACAAGTCAGAGTGATACTTTGGAAGACACTTTACAGGTGTCCTTATGCATCGACTCCTAACCCTGACGGGGGCTCTCGCGCTTATCACCTCAGCTGCACATGCCCAACTCCCGGCCGGCATGCCCGATCCGACACGGCAACAAACTTATACCCTCCACCGCTCCTCAAGCCGCGAATCCACTGGCGCCAACGCTGACTCACGCACTGTCACCCCCGGCCAAACCCTAACCGTTCTCGATGTTGATGGCCCCGGCATGATCTCGCACATCTGGTTCACCCTCGATGACGCCGAGCCTTACGCTCTCAAGCGAATAGTCCTTCGCATGTACTGGGATGGAGAGACCACACCAAGCGTTGAAACTCCCATCGGAGACTTCTTCGGTCTCGGCAATGGAATCTACTACCACTGGGAGTCGCTCATGCTCTCCGCCGGTGCAGATAAGGCGCTCAACAGCTACTTCCCCATGCCCTACGCGCATCACGCCCACATCACGATCACCGACGAAGGCAAGCTGCCTCTCAATCACCTCTACTGGAACATCGACTATCGCGTGAACGCCCAGCCTCTACCCGAGGACACCCTCTACTACCACGCCGAGTATCGTCAAGCGCAACCCAACCACGGCTGGACCGGGAACTGGTACGAGAACGGAGACCCGATCGTAAACTACCATCGCAACCTCGACGGCAAAGACAACTACGAGTGGTTCGAAGCCAAAGGCCATGGCCAGTTCGTCGGTGTCACCTTCTCCATCCTCCAGAATCAGGACGGCTGGTGGGGCGAAGGCAACGACATGTTTCAGATCGACGGCGACACACCAACCATCGTAGGCACAGGTGGAGAAGATTATTTCCTCGGTTCCTGGGCCTTCGGTGGCTCACAGGATTATCTCCTCCATGGCGCACTCGTCGTCGGGAAAGAACTCGCAGGCGAGCGCTCCAGCATGTATCGCTTCCACTTCGACTCGCCGATTCCCTTCACCAAATCCATGCGTGCAAGCATTGAGCATGGACATGCCAATCATCGCTCCGACAACTTCTACTCGGTCGCTTACTGGTATCAGGCTGAACCGCATCTTGCCTTTCCACCTCTGCCGAATGTCGACGAGCGAATCCCGACCCTCCAGTTCGTAGGCGGACCCGGCAACGCCAAAGGCCCATACGATCCCAACAGTCTGCACCCACGCTGATCTCTCCGTAGACTGACCCCACACCCCCGCTGATACACTCCATCGAAGCCGAAACAAAGCTCTAGCAAGCGGGAGACGTACCACCATGGCAGCATCCACACCGAGCAAACCGACCTTCAAACCCTTCGTTCCCACCACTGAAACCCGTCCGGAGCTCTCCGCCAGAGCGCTCATCCTCGGCGCAATCTTCGGTGTCCTCTTCGGTGCGGTCACTGTCTACGTAGGCCTCCGTGCCGGTCTCACGGTAGCCGCGTCCATTCCTATCTCGGTCTTGTCTATCTCCATCCTGCGAGCCTTCGGTAAAGCCAGCATCCTCGAAAACAACATCGTTCAAAGCACCGGCAACGCGGGCCAGTCCATCGCGTCCGGTGTCATCTTCACTCTTCCCGCTCTCATCTTCCTAGGCTTCGATCTCGAAGCATCTCGCATCTTCGCGCTAGCTCTCTTCGGCGGATGGCTCGGCGTCCTCTTCATGATCCCCCTTCGCCGCCAGCTCATCGTCGAAGAGCACGACAACCTCATCTACCCCGAAGGCACAGCCTGCGCCGACGTCCTTATCGCTGGCGAGCGCGGCGGCTCATTCGCCTCGCGGGTCTTCCTTGGTCTCGGCCTCGGCGGTCTTTACACTCTCTTCCAGAACGACAACCTCTTCGCCCTCTGGCCCAGCCAGCCCGACTACCAGCCAGATCTCGGCACCCAGCACCTCCTCAAAGGTTCTGCTATCCGCGCCGACTGCACCCCCGAGTACCTTGGCGTCGGCTACATCATCGGCATTCGCGTCGCTGCCATCATGCTCGCAGGCGGAGTCTTCTCGTGGCTCGTCCTCATGCCAGCCATCTACTTCTTCGGCTCGCATCTCACCAGCCCGCTCTACCCCGGCACCGTCCTCATCACGCAGATGTCGCCTTCCGATCTCTGGCGAACCTACGTACGTCCAATGGGCGCTGGTGGAGTCGCCGCTGCTGGCCTCATCACCCTCCTCCGCACGCTTCCAACAATCGTCGGTGCACTCACTCAAGGCTTCAAGAAGACAGGCTCAGGCAAATCAGCCGCGACTCAACCCTCTCGCACAGAACACGATCTCCCCCCCATCGTGGTCTTCGGCGGCTCGCTCCTCCTCATCCTGCTGATGTTTCTCTTCCTTCAGTTCAAGCCCATCCCGGGAGCACAGGTCGGAGCTCTCGCCAATATCGCCGCTGCTCTCCTCGTCGTTGTCTTCGGCTTTCTTTTCGTCACCGTCAGTGCGCGCATCGTCGGCATAGTCGGCTCGTCCGCCTCGCCAGTCTCGGGCATGACCATCGCCACACTCATGGCCACCGCCGCCATCTTCCTGGTCAAAGGCTGGACTGCCCCCGCCTTTGGGGCGCTAGCCATCACGATTGGCGGCGTTGTCTGCATCGCAGCCTCAAACGCAGGAGATACCTCACAAGACCTCAAAACCGGCTACCTCATCGGCGCAACTCCGTGGAAGCAGCAGGTCGCCATCATGATCGGTGTCATCATCTCCATCTTCTCCATCGGCGCCACACTCAACGCGATGAACAAGGGACTCGAGACCTTTCAGCGTCTTCCCAAACCGATCGTCTTCTCGCTCGATCATCTCCCCGACGGCGTCCAGAACAACGGCCACTTCACGGGCAACGATCGGATCACTCTCACTTCGCATAGCGCTGACAATCACGCCAAAGAAGAGCTCTCCAACGCAAAGCAGTATGTGCTCCTGAACGCCATCGGATCAACGACGCTCGATGACGGCAAATATCTTTACAACGCCTCTACCGGCCAAATCGAAGTCCAGTGGATTCAGGGCATCGGCAGCGAAAAGGCTGCTGCTCCGCAAGGACGCTTGATGGCCACCGTCATCAACGGAATCCTCAGTCGCAAACTACCCTGGGCTCTCGTTCTGCTCGGCGTAGCGATCGTCGTCGTCGTCGAGCTTCTTGGCGTTCGATCTTTGACGTTTGCTGTAGGTGCTTATCTGAGCATCGCTACTACTCTGGCGATCTTTGTTGGCGGCGTGATGCGCTGGATGGTCGATCGCGCGATGCTGCGTCATACGGTGGAAAAAGCTCGTCTTGAACATGATGCTTCGTTGGCGCTTTGGCATTCGGATCGCGAGACATGGCTCGCGCAACACCCCGACTTCGACCCGACCAATCCAGCCCACGCTGACCCCAGCGGCCAACCTATCCTCAACACCATCACCGCCCGCGATGTCACCATCGAATCCGAAGTCTCCCCCGGTTCGCTCTATGCCTCTGGACTTATCGCGGCGGGCGGTATCGTCGGCCTGCTGGGTGTCTGCGTCAAGCTCTATGAAGCCGCCACCGATCGCTCCATCCCCCGCTTCAGCGAGCACAACCCGCTCCATCACGATCCGGTCAGCGTCGTCATGTTCGCGCTGCTCGCCTTCTCGCTCTACTACTTTGCGCGGAAACCGCTTCAGAGTGAGGGTTGATTTTGGGGTTTTTGCGGAGAAAAATTTGTTGCATGGTGGAATGTGGTTTTTGCAGGGGAATTTTGAGATTTTGCGGTGTTTTTGGATGGTAAATCGTGGTGAAGTTGTGGTGATTTGCGTGGCTAACGTGGTGTTTTAACCGTCACTTTTTCAGGCGCGAAAAATACGCCAACTTTTTGAAGTTTATTTTCAGGCAGTTTGCAGCCAGCGCTGTCTTTTCCGGGTCTGTTAGGGGAGCCGGAAGAGTTAGTAGAATTTTCAGCTGCGCCGCTGTGGGCCATTAGGATCGTACGAGGAGACTACAGAGATGAGTCACGTGCTGGTGATCTTTCAGGCTGATACGGAGCGCACGGAACAGCTCGCGCTTGCGGTTGGAGTGGGCGCGGTGGAGTCGGAGGCAGGCATTCGATTAAGGCGTCTTAGAAAGCCAGGCATGGTTGAGGTGGGGCACAAAGACTACGGAACGTTGAGGGAGGCAGATCTTCTCTGGGCCGACACTGTCGTCGTGGGCCTGGAGGGGAAGATGCCAGACACCGAGG
>Ga0302226_10003870_pt1 | contig 10005 bp, 9 predicted proteins | sample II_Palsa_E3_3_FD_193524 | JGI IMG/M metagenome (GOLD analysis project Ga0302226, IMG submission 193524) | Peat permafrost microbial communities from Stordalen Mire near Abisko, Sweden - II_Palsa_E3_3 | ecosystem: Environmental > Terrestrial > Soil > Palsa > Peat permafrost | place: Sweden...
CTCGCCGAAGATATCAATATCAAGTCCTGGCATGGACCGGTGCTCGATTTTGTTCCTTAACCTTATAAAGAACTGGAGATTCAGACGGGCCGCCGGATTCTCTGCTCCCCAATACTCGGCCAGGCAGGTTGAAAGTTCCCATGCCTTCCTGTCTCCATCCAGTATTTCGTAGTGTCTCCGATTGGTCCTCTTCCGATAGAAAGGGTTCACTCCACGTTTAAAGAAGATTGCATGAAACAGCGCGGTCCACGCAATGCACATCATCACGATGTATCCGCCAGAACGGAAGTTCGTGCGCGGCCTGTTATACGTCTCAACTGCCAGAAAAGCGCTGTCGCGAGCCTTTTCAAGATGCAGGGCTATCTCGTTACTAATACGTGGCATGCGGTGATCTCGATCTCTTGAGAGACAACATAGCACTACATCAACGCGCTACCAAGAATACCTTCTAGCCACCTTCCCCATGCACAGTATCCAAATTCTCGAAGCGCGTGTACTGGCTTAGGAAGGCTAAGTCGATGGACCCGGTGGGCCCGTTTCTTTGTTTAGCGATGATGATCTCAGCTTTGTTCTTATCTTCGGGGTTTTCTTCTTTGTCGCGATTGTAGTAACTCTCGCGGTGGATGAAGGCCACAACGTCGGCGTCCTGCTCGATGGAGCCTGACTCGCGCAGATCGCTGAGCAGCGGCTTCTTGTCGTCGCCGCGCCGCTCGCTGTTACGGCTGAGCTGGCTGAGCGCGATGACCGGGACATCCATTTCTTTGGCGAGGGCTTTTAGGCCGCGGGAGATGGCCGAAACCTCCTGTGTCCGGTTCTCGTATTTCTTGCCGCCCTGCGTGGGCAGCGAAGCCGTCATGAGCTGCAGGTAGTCGACGACGACCAGGTCGACCTGGCCGTTGGCCTGCTTGAGGCGGCGGGTCTTGGCGCGCATTTCGGCGAGTGAAATTCCAGGCGTATCGTCGATGAAGACTTTGGACTCGACCAGGTCTTCCAATGCCCGGCGCAGCTTGTCCTGATCGTCGCGCCCGAGGAAGCCGGTCTGGAGTTTACGCTGATCGACCCAGGCCTGCGAGGCGAGCATACGGCGCAGGAGCGCTTCCTTGGACATTTCTAGCGAGAAGACGGCGACGACGGCTTTGCCCTGCACAGCGGCGTTCTGCGCGATGTTGATGGCCCAGGCGGTCTTGCCCATCGAGGGGCGCGCGGCGATGATGATCAGCTCGCCCTTTTGCAGGCCGGAGGTCATCTTGTCGAACTCGGTGAAGTGCGTGGCGAGGCCGGTGACTTCGCGCGCCTGGCTGTAGAGATTATCAATCGAACCAAAAGACCCGGCGACAATTTCTTCGAGGCTGGCGAGACCTTTGGAGATGCTTTTTTCGCCCACCACCATGAGCTGCGATTCGGCGGCGTTAAGCACGTCGAGCGCGGTTTCGCTCTGGTCGGCGGCGCGGGCGATGGCTGCCGAGCAGATGAGCATGAGCTGGCGCAGCAGGCTCTTGTCTTTAACGATGCGGATGTACTCTTCGATGATCGGCCGGCGCGGCAGCCCCTCGGTGAGCGACGAGAGATAAGCGACGCCGCCGACCGACTCGATTTCCTTATACTTGGCCAGTTCGTTGGCCAGGGTGACGAGGTCGATGGCGTGTCCGTTGCCGCCTAACTCCGTCATGCGCAGGTAGATGCGCTGGTGCGAGTCGAGGGAGAAATCCTCAGGCGTGAGCTTTTCTTCGGCTTCGGAGAGGGCGTGGTTCTCGAGCAGGATGGCGCCGAGGATCATCTTTTCGGCGGCGACGTTGGCCGGGAGGCCTGTGTCGAGAGCGAAGCTGGAGGTGGTAGCCATGACATCCAGTTTACGAAAAATGGCCCTGTGGAAGATTGCGTCGAGACGGTGTACAACGGGGTACCGGTTTGCGCCCGCTTGACAACAAACAAATGCGCCCATCCAGGCCGGAATCGAAATCCGGCATAGATGGGCGCTGACGCGGAGGCTGGTTGGCCGTGACGTCCGATTAAGGTTGCGGTGTGGCTACGAATCCGTGGGAGACGCCAGCGGCGGTGTTGCCCCAGAAGCCGACCAGCGTGCCCTCGTTATTGATGCCGTTGATGATCGTGGTGCCGATGCCGTTCGGGTCGTCGATCGAGTTGAAGCCGGCGGTCGCCGTCCAGGTAAATCCGTGCGTATTCGCGCTTGCATCCATGTAGGTTCCAACGACTTCGCCCAGATCGTTCACACCCAGCGCTTGGGTAAACGTGGACTTCGGATAGTTGAGCCGAATGAAGAGCCCGTTCTCAAACAGGAAGCCATGGTTGACGTTTTGGTTGTCAATATAGAAACCCGAGACTGCGCCGAGGTTATTGATGCAAGTGGACTGGGCGCTGACCGCTCCCGGGATCAGAATGGAAACCAGGGGAGTGGACCGGTTGTAAATGTAGGGGTGGAAGTTGCCGGCGCTATCTTGCCAATAGCTCGCAGCCTGGCTGTTGTTGTTATAGCTGAGTGACTGGTTGAAGGTAGTTCCGGGAAACGTAAGCGGGCGGAAATTACCCAGGACCTGGTAGAAACCATGTGTATTGTTAGCTGTATCGATGAAGAATCCAGCTGTGTCGCCCCTGTCATTGATGCCGATCACTTGCGTCTGTGCTGAATTCGGGTAGTTCTGCGTAGTGAAGTGGTTGGGGAGGGTCATGGTAAAGCCCTTATTGGGGTGCTGGGGGTCGAGACCGCTGCCATGATAGCCGGCGATGACACCCTTGTTGTTGATGCCCAGCAGCTGCGTAAACTCATCCCCGGGGAAGTTCACTTCGGTGAATTTGTAGGTGGTTGGGGTGACGGTGGTGGCGACTTCGTCGTTGCTCTGGGCCGAGGCGAAGGTGCAGCCGGCGACCAAAAGGGCGGCGGCGATTGCGGATACGTAGCGGTTCATAACATTCCTCTCTTGCGTTTCAGATTTTGGGGTTTGAAAGTTCTCGTTGTTCTCGTTTTCTGAGGCGCGGATCGGAAGGTTGCAACCGCATCGCGAGCGCTTACGAATCCTGACCAATCCAATCGTTTGCACATTCTCTGTGCTCACACTCTTAAGCGACGCTCGGGTGGAGATTCCCTCACGGGACAACAAAAAAATGAGATCCGCGAAAAACTTGCGCGGAGCAGGACGCGGGCCTGTTGAATCCGGGTGAGTGAGCCCGAGCGAGAGAGCTTGCCGCCTGATTACTTTCGGGGCGTTATCATGGTCTATAGAAGCTGTCTCATATGCGCCTTTTCAGCTTCAGGGGTAATTGCCTATGAAATCCGCCATTCTTGCTGCATTTGCGTTTGTTTCTCTCTCCTCTGGCGTCGCGTTCGCCCAGGCTCCTGCAACCTCCGCACCGATAACGTCGGCCGAGTCTCCTGAAATTCGCGAACTGCAGAAAGTAGAAGACTCCTGGGACGACGCCATGAACAAACGCGACCAGTACGGCCTTGAACTGGTGCTGTCGCCGCTCTTCGTGAATGTGTCGGCGACCGGCGACGTGACCACGCGCAACCAGCAGGTAGTCGCGCTGATCAATCAGGAAGACAAAACAGCAACCACGGATGCGCGCGTTATAACCGTGCGCGTGCTGGGCGATGTGGCTGTTGCCAACGGGACGTATACCTACACGCACAAGCTCAACGGCAATGAAGTCGCGGAAAAGGGCGTGTTTACGCACGTCTTTCAGCGCCAGCACGGCAATTGGGTCTGCCTCAATGCCCAGCGCACGCTGCTGCGCGAAGAGGCTCCGGGAAAGAAGACGGCGAAGGCTAAAACGAAGTCAGATGCCGATCTGCCGTTTCATATCCCGCTGTTTTCAAAATCCGATAAGAGCAGCACGTCAAACCAGTAACATCGGCGCGCAAAGCTGCGCGACCGCATTGGCTGCACGCTGTGCTTTGCGCAGAGCATTGATTCTTACGCAGTCCTGCGAGGATTGCTAGGCGACACCTTGAGTTTCTGGCGAAGATGCGTCGACGCGGCCTTGAATCTTTGCTTGAATTTTGATGCTGACGTGGACCAGGCCGAGGGCGGCCGGAGTGACGCCAGGGATGCGGCTCGCCTGTCCGATGGTCTGGGGCCGCACGCGGCCAAGCTTCTCCTGCATCTCGCGCGAGAGGCCGCTGATGGTGGTGTAATTCAACCATTCCGGTATGCTGACGCCTTCGGCTTCCTTGAGCTTCTGAATCGCCTTCTTCTGCTGCTCGAGATAACCGGCGAATTTGATTTCTGTCTCCACGGCGCGCGCCTCGTTGCGTGGAACGGATGCTAGCCGTTCGCCGTCGATCTCGACCAGTCCAGCGAGCAATGGATCGTGACGCAGCTCGGGTGTGATCGCCTTGAGCACCTGCTCGATCTGCACTTCTGGGCGCTTGAGTAATTGCGCCCACGTCTGCCCGCTGACTGCGGCGAACTCCACGTTTTCTGCTGCGATACGCAGACCGTCACTATCGACTTTCTTTGTCCCGAGCAACTGCGCCAGCGCGGCCATTCGCTCCTGCTTCTGCTCGTATTCCGCCCAGGCTTCGTCGCCGATGAGGCCGAGCTTGCGGCCATAGGGAGTGAGGCGCCGGTCGGCATTGTCGATGCGCAGGTGCAGGCGAAACTCGGCGCGCGAGGTGAACATGCGATACGGCTCATTCGTCCCCTTCGAAATGAGATCGTCGATGAGGATGCCGGTGTAGCCTTCCGTCCGATCAAGCGTAAACGGAGGCTCGCCCTTGAGCTTGAGCGCGGCATTGATACCGGCCATGATTCCCTGGCAGGCTGCTTCCTCATACCCGCTCGTCCCGTTGATCTGGCCCGCGAGATAGAGGCCCTCCATGGACTTGACCTTGAGCGCGCGATCGAGCTCCGTCGCGTCCACCGAGTCGTATTCGATGGCGTAGCCGGGGCGCAGCATCTCGGCACCCTCGAGGCCGGAGATCGAGCGCACGATCTGGAACTGCACCTCCATCGGCAGCGAAGTGGACATACCGTTGACGTAGACTTCGTGCGTGTTCAGGCCCTCGGGCTCGAGGAAGAACTGGTGCTGCGTCTTCTCCGGGAACTTGACGATCTTGTCTTCAATGGATGGGCAATAGCGCGGCCCGATGCCTTCGATGGCGCCTGAATACATAGCCGAACGGCCGACGTTATCGCGGATAATCTGCAATGTCTCCGGCGTGGTGTACGCGATGTGGCAGCTGATCTGCGGCTGCACAATTTTCTTCGTCCGGAAACTGAAGGGGGTAGGATCGGCATCGCCCGGCTGCTCTTCGAATGCTTCCCAGCGAATCGTCCGGCCATCGAGGCGCGGAGGCGTGCCGGTCTTCAGCCGCGTCGTCCGCAGCCCGAGGCGGCGCAAGGCTTCGCCCAGCAGCACAGAAGCCGGCTCGCCGCTGCGGCCCGCGGGATAGCGCTCCTCACCGCAATGGATAAGGCCATTCAGGAACGTTCCGGTAGTGATGATCGTCGCACCAGCGAGCAACTGCCGGCCATCGCGCAGCTTCAACCCGAGCACCCGGCGCCGCGGTTTTTCCAGCTCGGCAAACTCCGCTGACCCCGCGAGCTCCGCTTCTGGAGCGAGCACCAAATCCACAGCCTCAGCCTGCTTGATATGCAGATTCGTCTGATTTTCAAGCACTTCGCGCATCTTCACGCGATAGAGCTGCTTGTCGCACTGCGCCCGCGGACTCCACACGGCCGGACCGCGCGAGGTATTGAGAAGGCGAAACTGGATGCCGACAGCATCCGCAACTTCGCCCATCACGCCGCCCAGCGCATCCACTTCGCGGACCAGGTGACCCTTGGCAATGCCGCCAATGGCTGGATTGCAGGACATCTGGGCAATCAGGTCCAGGTTCATGGTGATAATCGCCGTCTTGAGGCCCATGCGCGCGGCCGCCATCGCCGCTTCGCAGCCTGCATGTCCAGCGCCTACTACGGCTACATCGAATTGTTCAGTAAAACTCATCTTGTCTATTCTACGGTTTTCGCCATTTCCGCGTTTTTCTGACCAGCAACAAAGACTCTCGGTATTGGGGCCACCGGCTAGAAAGAGCTCTTTCGGACATCGAAGAAGCCTATGCGCAATTCCTTCTTGGGGACCAGATCGGTAATATGAGCAGAAAAGCGGTCGGCGTCAATCTTGGTGACAGGACCGTCCCAGCAGAAACTCACATAGTCGGTCGATCCGCCCTTATCGTGCGGACGTTCAACAATCAAAGTGAAGTCTTCTATCGGAGTTTTCCAAGTATTCGCGGTGGTTAAGACGAAGTCGACATAAAAGTAGGGCGCATCTTCACTGCCACTTTCCGCAATTCGACTCAAAGTCTCGCGCAACCTATCATCGATGCAAAAGCTCTTGAGTTCCTCAACCATTTCAGCGTCGACGGGTGGAACCATGCCGTATCTTACGATGTTGGTAGAACCTAAATTCGGAGTGTATTCGTGGCGTATATGAACGATCATGAAGATTGGCCGTCGCGAGAAGAACGGTGAGTAGTAAGAATCCTGGTCTGATAGTCACGATGCACCAATTCTCGCACGCAGCTTCACGTGCCGGAGCTACAATATGAGGCATCCGAGGTCCTCAGCATGTTGCTGGAGCTCGCCAGGCCGGTCACTCTGCTCGCCAGCATGATCTCCCTGCTTGCCGTCTTCCACACCGCCTTTTTCGGTTCGGAAACGGACTTCCACCAGCGGATTCTCGACTCTCTCGGCGTGCTGCTTATCTCTGCTGCAATATCCCTGGTCAGCGGGCTCGCCTTTCGCGCCGAACCCCACCGCGCAGGCATTCGCACCCCGCGGATTACAGAGACCTTCCCCGTTCAGGTTTTCTGCTGGACTACGAGCATCATAGCTGTCCTCTTCCTGCTCGCCTGGTATCTCGAAACCCACTGCATCTTCTACAAAGACGTCCACTTCTAAGCCGTTGCCAGCAAGGCCCTGCGAAAGCTGCGCTTAACGATGCATAGCCGGTTGTGTAAGCTGATCAACGGCGGTATTCGAGCAATCGTCTCCGCTTCAAACTGCCTTGAGGGGAACCGGGGTCATGGGCCTTCTTACCAGACGTGAATTTGTCGCTACAGGCGGCGCGTTAGCTACCGGGCTGGCCTCGGGATTGGCGTTGGGCCAATCGTCAACGGCCAGGCTCACCGCGGGTGAAGTGATCGCGCGCATCAAGAGCCACGTCGGCGTTCCCTGGCGCGAGAAGACAGTAGACAACCTGCTCACCGGCTCGCCCGATACGCCCGTCATAGGCATCGCCAGCACCATGATGGCGACCCTCGATGTGGTCGAGCGCTGCGCCGCGCAGGGCAGGAACATGATCGTCACCCATGAGACTCCGTTTTACCTGCATCAGGATCAGACCGACGACATCAAGGACGATCCAACGCTGCTGTACAAATTGGATTTCTGCAAGAAGCACGACATTGCGATTTTCCATTTTCACGATCACTGGCACATGCGACACCCTGACGGCATAGCGCAGGGCATGGTGAATCAACTGGGCTGGCAAAAGAATGTCAACGATCCCGCCGACCCGAAGAAGCTGACCTTTGACGGCCTTGCGTTAAGCAGCCTGGTGCAACACATGCAGGAAAAGCTGAATGCCAAGACCATTCGCGTGATTGGCGATCCGGCGCTGCCCGTGCGTCGCGTCGACACAAGCTGGGGCTACCTGGGCCGTGAAGGCGGCATCAAGATGATCGCGTCGGCCGACAGCGAGGTCGTAGTGTGCGGCGAGACACGCGAATGGGAGCTCGTGGAGTATGTACAGGACAGCATCACTGCCGGCAACAAGAAGGCGCTCATCGTCGTGGGCCACGTGCTCTCCGAGCAGGGCGGCATGATCCTTTGCGCGGAGTGGCTCAAGTCCTTTATCACCGAAGTTCCGATTGAATTCGTAGCCGCGCCGGAGCCCTTTTGGAGCCCCGGCCACCTGACGCAATCCTAATTCGAGCCCGTCGAGATTCGAACCGCTTTCATGAACCGCGGCGTCGGCCCAGGCTTCGGGAGCGCGGATCGGATTCTCTCGATTACTTCCACGCACCAAGCAATTGCCGCACCAGCACCAGTTGCCCTACGTGATACGCGTTGTGATCGGCCACCAGCAGAGCCTCGCGCAAAATCGTCTGTCCGCTGCCGTGGGGAATCTTGGCAAAAAGATCGGTCGATTTGTCTTCGACCAGGTCGCACATTTCCTTGAGATCCTTATGGAAGGCCTTGATGCTGTGATCCCAGTCTTTCTCGGTTGGCGGCTCGGGCGCTTTCGGCCAATAATCCTCCGGCCACTTCTTCTCCTTGTAGTCGGGGTTGCGCGAGAAGTCGAGGATGTCCCACTGCGCTAAGCGAAGATGTTCGAGCAACTGCCAGGGCGAGTGCTCCGCGCCTTTGGGAGTCTTGCCACGCAGCTCCGCGGGCAGATCCTTTACAGCATCGTCAAAATTTGCGTGCGCTTCGCTGCCGGTGAGCAAAGCAACCAGTTGTTTTCTGAGTAACGATTCTTCTGGCATGATGATGATTTTTCTCCCTGTTACACCTATTCCATCGGATGCGTCCTTGAACCTTCCGGACGAAGTTCACGCTGGAGGCGCAAGCCTTGAGTGTGAGATGCGTACAACTTGTGTTTTGCTGTTAATAATATGCGGCGTATCACCGCAGCAGAACATTCGGATGCGTCGTATCGCTGAATCCTGCGTTGCGCTGAACCATCCATCCATCCCGCAGGCGGCTGATGCGATGCCACATTCGCCTTCGTCAATGCACGCGCGATCGCGGCTGAGATCGGCTGGCCGGTATTGCTCTCGTAATAGCTGAAGGCCGGGCTCGGGTTGACTTCAAAGCAGTAGACCTCGTCGTCAGGGGTAATCTTCAAATCGATGCCGGACTGAACCCAACTCGAGCAATTTGGCCGCATACCGTCGAGGCGCCAAAGCCCCGATGTATACTGCCCATCGAGAGCAGGCCGTTGGAGTCAGCTGCGGCCGCAGAGGAGCAAGATCATGCAAAGCCGCATCGTGGGCACCACCATGCCCGTGTTGGAATTCCTTCTTCAGCCCAATGACGCGGTCATTTCCGAGGCCGGCGAGCTGTCATGGATGTCCAGCTCGATCAACATGACCACGCACACGCAGATGATGGGCGGCGGCGGATTTTTTGGCGCCCTCAAGCGCGTGGCCGGCGGCGGCAGCCTCTTCATGACCGAGTACCGCGCCTGGGGTGCGGCCGGCGAAGTTGCCTTCGCTACCCGCGTTCCAGGGCACATTCTGCCGGTCGAGGTGCAGCCCGGGCATGAATACTTCATCCATCGCCACGGCTTTCTCTGCGCCACCGAGCAGATCCAGCTCAGTGTCGGATTTCAGCAGTCGCTCGGCGCGGGCATCTTTGGCGGCGATGGTTTCCTGCTCCAGAAGGTGGGTGGTATCGGCACTGCATGGCTTGAGCTCTCCGGCGAAGTAGTCGTCAAAGATCTCGCGCCCGGCGAAACGCTGCGCGTGCACCCCGGCCATGTTGGCGCATTTCAAGGCTCGGTCAGCTTTCAGATCACCATCGTGCGCGGCCTCAAGAACATGATCTTCGGCGGAGACGGAATCTTCCTCGCCGCGCTCACCGGCCCCGGCCGCGTCTGGCTGCAGACCTTGCCCATCTCGCGCCTGGCGCATCAGTTACAGCACTACATGCCGTCCGGCGGACGAGAGACGACCCAGGCCGGCGTGGTCGGCGGCATCGTGGGCTCCATTCTTGATGGCATGAAATAGCTAGGCACAGTACAGGGAGTCGAGGGAGGATCGCTGGACAGTCCTTCCTTGGACCTGCGATGGTTGCTAACGATGCTCCGCGTTTCAAAATCCATTCGAATGCAAGCCGCATTGCTTCTGCTTGCTTGCCTTTGGATCGTCGCGCCAACCTCCGGCGAGAGCGCGAGCGGCTCGCATTCCGCATCGAAGAAATCGAAACAGGCTGCCCCTGCAGCTTCCACCGAGGCTATCAATGACGGCGCAGCCAA
>Ga0302226_10003873_pt1 | contig 10002 bp, 3 predicted proteins | sample II_Palsa_E3_3_FD_193524 | JGI IMG/M metagenome (GOLD analysis project Ga0302226, IMG submission 193524) | Peat permafrost microbial communities from Stordalen Mire near Abisko, Sweden - II_Palsa_E3_3 | ecosystem: Environmental > Terrestrial > Soil > Palsa > Peat permafrost | place: Sweden...
TGACCGTTTTTCAACGCTGTGGTGGCGCCTCTGCTGCCTCTTTTTCTGCCGGTCTTTTGTCTGTCTCGCTCTTTTGCGTGTCCCCGCTCCCGGTCTCTGCTCTGCACCCCCCTTTGTCTCTGTTTGGGTTGTTGTAACGATCGCGTTTTTTTTTTTTAACAACGGTCACCTTTGATTTCCAGCAGCCCCACCTCATCTGTACAATCCCACCCACCCACCCACCCACCCACGCACACGAGCCTATAATGGACGGCAGCAGCAACAGCAGCAAAAAGAGCGGACAGGCCAAGCGGGTCATGTACGTCCGCGAGGATTACCTTTGGCAACGGGTTCGCCACGCACCCGCAACAACGGCAGTAACGGCCAAGACACAGCCAGAGGTACCAGAACACGTGGACGAGAACACGACGCCCGTCGTTGCCGTCAGCGGCACGCCCATGGTCAGCAAGAAGAGTGCGGCCGGTGCAACGGCCACCGGCAAAAAGGGCAAGAAGATGGCCGTGAGGGTCGTTCCCAGGGAGAAGATTGCCCAGGCCATGGCCTCGCTCGACGGCTCCAACACGGCCCTGTCGCTCTTCCTCCTCTAATATAACGATCCTTGTTTCTGCTCATAGTATGTTTGATTTTTATGTATGCGCAAAAAGAAAGAAAGAATCTAGAAGCAGGAAAGAAGAAAGAGTTAAGTGTGCTTTTTTTTAATACACTTTTTGTGGTTATGGTTCGTCAGTCGGACGCCTGGGCGTTGCGCAGGAGCACGCCACACGCCACGCGGAACACGGCGACAATGTGCTGCATCTGCGCGAGGTCGCCGAGGATCTGGAGCGACTCGACCCACTGGCTGAGGAGCACGTTGACGTCCAGCTCCTGCGTCTCCGACTCGCCTGCGTTGGCAATCTTGTCGTTGAGCAGACGGTGCAGGTCGACCAGCACGCGGTAAATGTCGATGGCCTGCATGCGCCGCTTGACCTCGGGCTCAACGGCCTCGGGCAGGTCCACGCAGAATTCAGGCGGCACAAACTCGAGGCCCGACTCGTCACGCTGCTGCAGCAAGGCCAGGCGCTGGATGTCGAGGAACTGCCACAGTGTGCTCACGTGGTGGATCTTGAGCTCCTTGCGCGCCGTCTCGCTGGGCAGACGCTCGTTGGGCGGCAGCACGAGCACCTGGTCCTCAAACCACTCGATCGACTGGTCCTTGGGGAGTCCGCCAGTGATCAGGAAGCGGGCGTTGGCGGCCAGGCGGCGCACAGACACGGACAGCAGCTGTTCGCGCTGGATCTCCTCGAGGATCTTCTGGAGCGTGGCTGCACCAAAATAATCTTTTCAGTTTTTTTATTTATCCAATGTAATGATATACCAAAGGAAACAGGCTCGGACCACTCGGCCAGGGCCTGGAGGTTGCTGGCATAGGCACGAGCGGCCGACTCCTCGGCAAACAGCTCGCCAATGCTCTTGACGCTGATCGAGGGGCGGTTGGACAGGAAGCGGCTGACGATCGACGCCTCGATGCGCTTGAAATCAAACTGCGCCACGGTCACGAGCTCTTCGGCGCCCTCGCCCTTGCCCTTCTCGATCGAGTGCAAAAAGATGAGGGGCAGCAGGTCCGCCTCGGCCGTGGCAGACACGAGGTTGTCGGGGCGGAAGCGCAGCAGCGACACCTCGTAGCTCAACGTGGTGTGGTTGAGCAGCTGCTCGGCATCGAGCGCCTTCCATGCATTGTCCTGCAGCAACGACGTCGTCTTGAGCTGCTCCTGCAGCTGCACACGGCGCAGGCGCGACAGACGGGCCACAAAGTCGTTGTGGATGTTGATGATCTCACGCAGCACCGTCTTGAGCATCTTGCCGGCCGGCTTGACAGAGCTCAGCAGCTCGGCCAGCGGCAGGGCGTCGCTGAAGAGCCCGGCCGTCTGCATCGCCTCCATGGGGCTGGCGTTCTGGTTCCTGAGCATGCGGAACTGCTGCACGTGCTCGACGAGGAAGCGGTGGCCCTCGGCAGCCGTCTCGCGCAGCTCGCCCAGCCTGGCATCGGCCTTGATCGTGAACTTTTCGTGGGCGGCCTTGATCAGACGCAGCAGCGCCGGCAGGTAGCGGTACACGTTGGCCAGCACCTCGCTGTTCGCCAGATAGTGGCTGAGGATGGCATGGGGCGCGTCGTCGGCCGTGCTCGCGGCCGCAGACGAGGCAAAGTTGGCCTGGAAGATCTGCTTGAACTGCTGCAGCTTGTTGCCTGCCTTGGGACGGCCCAGGTCGTGCTGCGTCTTGGTCGTGATGCGCGACGACAGGAACTGGTTGTTGCCAGCCGCGCGCCAGTCCATCGCCAGCTTGTTGGCCGCGTCCAGCTCGCCAGACAGGTTCTTGAGCAACGGCGCCAGCAGCTCGCGCTGCCACAGCGTCTCCCACTTGTTGCGACCCAGCTTGGTAGTGAGGAGCACGCTCTCGTTGGCAGGCACCTCGTACGTGCACATGCGCGAGATCAGCACGTGCAGCAGCAGCACAACGTCCTCGCGCGACTTGCCCAGCTCCTTGGACATGGTCAAAATGTCCTTGACGAGCCGATCGGTGAACTTTTTGCGCATGTCGGCATTGTTGCTGTTGTTGGGGCCAAACCAGGTGCCGGCGACGATCCACAGGTGCACGAGGGCGCGGTTGATGACCACCTCGAGCGGCGACAGGTCGCGCGTGCGCTCGGGCAGGCCCAGCTCGAGGTAGTTCTCGTCCAGGATGTAGCCGGGCTTGGTCGTGTCCGCGTCGGGCCTGCGCTCAGACGACGTCTCCACCAGCTTGTGCGACGTGCCGCCAATCTTGACCTTGCACACGGGGCAGTTGCCCACGGCGTTGGGACGGCCACAGTCGCCAATCATGTACGGGTAGCCGCACTGGCACATGTACACGACACGGTGCGACGAACCGGCCAGCTCGTTGAAGAGCGTGCCACGCAGCAGGGCGGCAATCAGATCCTCCGGCATCGTCGGCACAAACACCTGCGCAGAGAGCCCGGCGATCCCGGGCGTCTCGACCTGGACAAAGAGCGGGTGCAGCTGCGCCACCAGGTGGTTGCCCTCAAACATCGAGCTGACAAACGAGGCGTGCGTGATCAGGCCCGCAAGCGACGAGCGGTCAAAGCCGGCGGGGATGGGCGCTGCCTTGAGCTGCTCGTGGGCCGCGTTGCTCAGCACGTGCATCACCAGGTTGCCAAACACGTTGTCTGGCTGGGAAAGCACGGGCAGCTTCTGCGCCAGGTTGGCGTTGATCGTGTCGGCGGCAATCTGTGTCTCGGGCGTGCGGTCGATAAACACGAGGCGGGCCAGCGACAGGGCCACGGCCAGACGCGTGCGCCAGTCGGGGCTGATCAGGCTCTTGACAATGTCCTCGTTGAGCGTCTCACGCGTGTGCGGCAGCAGCTTGTAGTTGCTCAGCTGCACCGTCGTGTAGGTGCGGATGGGCGGGAAGGCCGAGGTGGCGACCGAGAAGGCGTCGCTGCGCTCGTCGCTGGGCACCTGGTAGTCTTGCAGCCAGGCCATCGACCCAACGCACTCGGCCACAAAGCGCTCGACAACGCGAACACCGCCCTCGTTCCAGATCGAGCGCAGCAAAAAGGGCTGGGCGTCCGTGCCAAAGTTGACGTTGTGGCGCACGTCCGTCGACGTCTTCATCAGCTCGACATAGCTGTTGTCCGAGGTCTCGATCCAGCGCGAGGCCGCCTGGGTCAGCGCGTACTTTACACGGGCGCGGGCAATGGGCTCGATGGCGCGCGTAATGTCGTGCGAGATGATCCAGCCCAGGTAGGCCGCAGAGCCCACGGGGTGGCGACACTGCACCTGCGAGGGAAGGCCCTGCTGCAGCAGGTCGTACACGCAGCTCTCGAGCAGCTTGGCAAAGGCGGGCTGCTTGTGCAGGTCATTGAGGGACGCCTGCAGGGACGACTTGGTGGCAGCGGAGGCGGCGCTAGCAGAGGGTGAGGAACCAGCGGTTGTCGCGTTGGACGACCCATCGCCCAGGCAGAGCACGGCGGGGTCGATGCGCAGCAGCATCATCAGCACAAACGACTGCTCCTCAAAGCGTCCGAGCACGTGCGAGTCCTCGGGGGCCTTGGACAGCAGCAGGCTGATCAGCTTGGTGCTGGGCAGGCGGAAGGGACCCGAGATGACGCTGGGGCTGAGCGGCATCTCAAACGACGGGGCCTGCAGCAAAAACATGGGCAGCATCTCGAGGAAGAAGCTGGAGATGCGCTGGGCGTCGGCTCGGTACGCGTTCACCCGGGCCACCGCCTCGGGGCGGGCTTCTGCGGGGCGCGTCCATGTGGCCTTGCAGTCGGGGCACGTCAGCGCGTGGGCCGTGCCGTGAACAAGAGCCAGACGGAGCGCCTCGGCCTCAAACACGTGGCCGCACTCGCCCTCGACAACGTTCTCGGGGATCGCGCGGGTGAAGAAGCACAGGGGCGCGTGGGTCAGCCCGTGGCGCGCCATGAAGGCCTTGGACGTGGAAAACTCGCGCAAGAAGTTGCGCAGGCCGTTGACGCTGTCCTCGGGCGTGATCGTGTAGCGGCCCGTGGAAATGTGCTTGAGCGCCAGGTACGAAAAGATGACCTCGGCCGACGTGGGGCGCGTAAAGATGAACGAGGGCAGGGCGACATCGTCGTAAAACTGGGTCGACACGGCCACGCGGCGCCAGAGCGAGCTCGTGTCCTCGACCATCTGCTTGCTCCACTGCGAGCCAAAGTCGTCAAAGAGCTGCTTGAGGTGGGGCTGCAGCGTGCGCGTGACATCGGTCGTCGTGCGCATCTCGTCCAGCAGGTGCACCGTCTCGAGGTGTGCGTGCGTGCTCTCTGGGGGCATGACGCGCGCCTTGAGCTGCTCGAGGACGTGCGTGACGAGCTGGGCAGACCAGTGGACGGGCTCGGCGGGGGCAGAGGGTGTGCGGCGCACAACAATCGCCAGCAGGTCGCTGGTCGTGGTCACGCCAGAGGCCATGCAGCGGTAGAGGGCAAAGAGGGTGCGCTCGACATCGGCGTAGAGCAGGTGCACGTCGCTCAGGTGCAGCGCACGGGCATCCTCCTGCAGGCCCAGGACCTTGAGCAGCACGCCCAGACGGCGCTGGTACACGCCGAAATAGAGGTCAATCACGCTGGCGTGGTCGGCGACGGGCAGGTTGTCCAGCAGGCTCGACTGGTGCAGGCACAGGAAGTCGTGCAGGTACTGCTTGACCAGGCCAGGCTCGTCGCTAATGACGACGCCGCCGGCGGCGATGCTGCCGGTCTCGTCGTCGTCGCCCTTGCCCGTGTCCATCTTCTCCTGCTGTTGCTGCTGGACCAGGTGCACCTTGTACACCGACGTGCTGAGCTGGTGCGCGAGCGACGCGTGCAGGCGCTGGACGTTGTTGCCCTGCTGCACGAGCCGCTCGTTGGCCAAGAAGCGCTCGAGGAGAGGGTACACGACGTTGGAGAAGGGGAACCACGTGGTGGACTGGGACGAGCCCAGGGGCAGGACGGGGAAGCGCGTGTACGTGCTCGGCTTGTAGCTCAGCTTGAACAGCTGGCCGTTGACGCAGATGGACGACCAGAGGCGCTCGGCGCCCGTGACGTTGGAGCGAAGGGCCTGCACGAGTACGCCGAGGTTGCCGCCCGCGTCCAGGTTGGACACGACCTGCGCGAGGGCCATGGTGATGTGCTCGAGGACGCGCAGCCACAGGGCCTGGTGGAACGTCCCCGCCTCAGTCATGATGTCGGAGCTGCCAGCCACACGCACAGCCCACTCGTTGATGATCATGGCAGACACGGAGGGGTCGTCGCGCTGCTTGAGCAGGTCCACGACGGCGCGCTGGATCGCGTGCGTCACCTGGGGCAGCTTTTGCGAGTCCGAGAGGATGTTCCCGATGAGGTGCACACGGTCGCGCAGGTTCTCCCATCGGTGTGCCGTGCCCGTGTTGAGCAGCTGCATGGGATAGTCGAGCAGGGCCATGCAGTTTTGCACGCACAGCGGCAGCAGGCGCGACAGCTGGAAGTTGAACAGCGTGCCATCCAGCAAGATGTTGCTGACGGGGATGGCCACACCGGGCGCCGCACCGGCCTCGTGCACGAGGAACAGCTGCGCCAGGTTGGGCAGGTACGGGTGCGTGAGGAGCGTGTCAATGTAGGCAGGCGTCCAGATGCCGTCAAAGCTGACCTCGACCGCGGGCGCCGACGTGCGGTCGAGCGCGGCCAGGATGATGATGTGCACGCGCGAGTTGCTGGCCACGCTGCGCGACTGGTTCTGGATGTTGAGCTTGGCGCAGGTGAGCATGTTGACGTGGCGGTGGCTGTCGGGCGAGACAATGACCAGGAGGCGCTCGGCACTGAGCGAGCCGCCCTCGGCCAGGGTCTTCTTGCCGGAGGAGAACAGCTGCACGTCCTCCACGAGCTGCTCCTCGCTCTCATAGTGCTGCAGGTTGAGGATGCCCAGGTCGCCCGGGGCCGCAAAGAGCGTGGGGGCCTCGGTGTTGTACGACACGGCCTGGATCTCCTGCACGAGCTGGTCCGTCGTCGGCGGGCGCGAGTGCGTCATCAGGACCATGCGCGTCGAGCCCTTGGCCTCGATCGTGTCGCTGCTCGGGCTCACCTCAAAGTGCTTGCGCAAAAAGTCGCGCAGACGGTCGTGCGCGTAGTGTTGCAGGTAGGTCGACTGGAACGCGCGCAGCGTCTCGCGGCTGCCGGGCAGGGCGTTCTTGGACGCGAGCAGCACACCCTCGGGCGTGGCAATGGTCAGGAGGGCCTTGGTCGCCTCGGTCTGCAGCTGCGCCACGATGCTCTCCTCGTCGGCGCTGCGGTTGAGCGCCAGCTGCCACACGAGCGACGGCAGCAGGTTGGTGTTGGTCACGGTGTAGCCCGCAAAGATGGCACCGCGAATGTCCTTGCGGACGCCACCGCCGCGGGGCACAATCTGGCCGATCCACTTGTCCATCGAGTCCTTGACGGCGTTGGCCAGGTCGCTGTCGACCGAGGCGTCCGACTGGTCGCGCAGCAGGTTGGCCGTCGACAGAATGTGCTTCTCCAGGCGGTTGATGAGCGGGATGGCGTACTCGCGGTACACCTTCTCCTGCTCGGCCACGATGAGCAGACGGAAGTTGGGGTGCACGCGGCACTTGACGCGGTGCGAGCCCAGGCCCAGATCGACGTAGCGCTGCTCGCCCGCAAACGAGTACGAGCCGTTGAGCAGGTCGTAGAGCGACTCGTACAGCGACTCCATGTTGAGCAGGAGCACGGTGCGGCCCGTCTCCATGCACACCTTGATGCGGTTGATCTTGCGGCAGATCTGCGCGTACGACTGGTCGCGGGGGAACGCAGAGCCCACAAAGATCTCGGTCTGCTTCTGGTCCAGCAGGCCGCGGGTGAACAGGATGGAGAAGGCAGACTGCTGCTGCGTCAGCACGAGCAGGTAGCGAACGTCGGCAAAGGCGCGGATCTCCTGCCGGGCTTGGCGCTTGAGGCAGTCGTCGATGAGGGCGAGCTGCGACGTGCTCGACGTCGGTCGCTCCAGCTTGGCCTCGACAAAGAAGCGCTCAATGACGCTGTCCAGCTGGGGCACGCCGCCAAAGTTGCGGCGGATGGCGGCCTCGAGCTGCTCCGACGTGAGGCGGCCGTCGGGGCTGTCCTGCGTGAGCTGCAGAATCGTCTTGACAAGGAAGTAGAAATCGCGCAGGCCGTAAAAGTCGCGCGGACGGTCGGACGAGTCTTCGCTGCTGGTGTTTTCAGACACGGCGCGGTACGCGTCGGCGAGCGGCTGGAGCAGGGCCTCGATCGACTGGTGCAGTTGGTTGTCCTTGCCCGCGAGACAGATGCCGCGCGCCGTGTTGACCAGCTCGTCGCCGGCGGGGCTCGTGCGCGTGATCTGGATGGCGCGGTTCATCTTGGCGGGGTCCAGTGCCCAGTTGGAGATGCCGACAAAGGGCACCTGGCGCTCCTCGAGCAGCGCGTGCAGCACCTTGAGCGGCATGCGGGGCGAGTCCTCGGCCAGACCCACCTCGTCCAGCACCACGACAGACACGAAGGCCGCGTCGGTCGGCACGGGGCCGGACTTGATGGCCGCGTCCGTGTAGCCGTTCTTCTTGTCCTGGAGGCGCTTGCCGCGCTGGAACGTCTCGATGATGCCGTCCGAGACCGACAGGGGCGAGCACTGGTACGAAAACAGCTGGATCTCGCGGAAGTTCTTGAAAAAGGCGTCGGGCGAGCGGCCACCGAGCATGGCAGACTGCAAGAGCTGCTTGGCCAGCGACTTGCTGCTGCCGGGCTTGCCCACGAGCACGAGCGGGATGGCCAGCTGGATGCACACAAACATCATAAACAGGTTGTCCGACAGGGCCACGTTGCGCGCAATGCCCACGGGCAGCTTGACATTGTCCATGATGAGCTCCTGCGCGTCCACGACAAAGCCGACAAACTGGTCGCAGGCGTCCTGCACGCGGCTGGCCAAGCGGGGCACGGCCACGGGCGCCACCTCACGGCGGAACTGCTGGCGCTTGGTCTCGTCGCTCAGCTTGTTCTGGTAGCACACGGCAATCATCAGGGTGAGCGTTCGCTCGAGCATGCGCGCCTCCATCTCCTCCTTGGTCTCGTTGGCCTTCTTGAGCGTGCTGATGCCGCTGCCTTGGCGCCTGAGCTTGCTGGGCGATGCGGTGGCCTCGGTCTCGACGCCCTGGCCGTCAAACACGTGGCGGAATCGGAAGAAAAAGTCAAACAGCTCGAGGGCACGCTCAATGTCACGGAGCGACACAAACGAGCACTCGTCGGGCTGGTTGCGCATGAAGTTTTGCGCAAGCTCGAGCAGCTTGCTCACGGCCGTCTGCGCAGCCTTCTGGTTCTCAATGCCCGGGATGACAGAGAGGTGGCTGTTGACCAGACTGCTGATGTAGCGCTTCTCAGACTCTTGCTCCAGGGCGCCAAAGTCCCACGCAACCTCGGCCATGGCCGGCGGCAGCGGCTGCACACGGTACACCAGGTGGCGCAGCGGGATGTTGCCCATCTTCTCCGTGCTCTGGTCCGACGCGCGGTAGCCCAGGCCGGCCTCGGCCAGCTTGCGGATGACGACGTCGCTGTGCTTTCGGTACGGGTTGCACACGGCAATCATGTGGACGAGGTCGTTGTTGAGCGGCTTGCCGTCGATGTAGCGGTCGCACACGAGCTCCTTGATAAACGCCATGTGCTCGGACGTGTTGCACTCGTCCAAAAACAGGATCGAGTTGAGGCCGCCCTTGGTCTTCTCCACGGCGCGCTTGACGGCGTTGCGAATGTCGTCCAGCGTCGTGCCGCCGTGCACCTTGAGCAGCACCATGTTGGGCGCGTTGGTGCCGCTGATGGCCTGGCCAGACAGCAGACCCGCCATAAACGTGACCAGGCGCGTCTTGCCGCAGCCCGTCTCGCCAATGACAATCACGGGGATGCCAGACTCGAATCGGAAGTAGATCGAGAGGATCTTGCGCACGTTATCCTCGGTGAGGACATACGTGCGGTCAGGGTCAAACGCAGGCATGCCGGGGCGGCACGCAAAGCAGATCGTCTCGAGGAAGCGCTCGCGGCGCTTGTCCTCGGTTTCCTTGGGGTCGGGCAAAAGTTGCTGGACAAGAAAAAAAATGTGGTATTACTTCTTTTGCGGATTCCTCTTTTTACAAACGTACCACGTTGTGGGCCTCGAGCACCTTGAAGAGCTTCTCAGAGAGGATCTTGCGGCGGAAATTGTCCTTGGTACGTCCCAGGCGGGTGATGTTGAAGCCGAAGAACACAAAGGTCTGGTCGTGCTTGGTGAGGAGGAAATGGTGGTTGCTTGTGGCCCATGAGCGGCGGAACTGCATGGCGGCCAAGAGGTCGTGCTGGGACGCGGCATTGTCGACGTCCATGGCGTCAGCGTCAGCATCGCTCGCTTGCACTGCGAGAAGATAAGCAAACTCAGCTGCACAAACAATGATAAAATAATTTGACGTACAGCGCTGCGTAAACATGCTCAGGGAGGGGCTCGCCAGATCGGTCGACGTCTCGAG
>Ga0302226_10003877_pt1 | contig 10000 bp, 9 predicted proteins | sample II_Palsa_E3_3_FD_193524 | JGI IMG/M metagenome (GOLD analysis project Ga0302226, IMG submission 193524) | Peat permafrost microbial communities from Stordalen Mire near Abisko, Sweden - II_Palsa_E3_3 | ecosystem: Environmental > Terrestrial > Soil > Palsa > Peat permafrost | place: Sweden...
CTGAAGTGGACCGTTTTGGACTGGTTTTTGGACTGACTCATACCTACTCGGGCTACCCGATTATTCGCCAGATGCGAACCATCGTGCAGAGCGGTGGCATCAGTAAGGTCCGGATGATGCATTTGGAGTACGTCCAGGGTTGGCTCGCAACAGCCCTCGAAGATTCTGGATCCAAGCAAGCTGAATGGCGAACTGATCCGATTCGGAGTGGACCGGCAGGGTGCCTGGGGGATATCGCGACCCACGCCTACCACCTGGCTTGTTTTGTGAGTGGGTTGAAGCCGGAATCCATCTCGGCCGAACTCACGACCTTTGTCCCCGGTCGCCGCTTGGACGACAACGTGCAGGCGCTGATTCGATTCGAAGGCGGAGCCAAAGCGAGTCTGTGGTCGTCACAAATCGCCATCGGGAACGAAAACAATTTGAACCTACGGATCTATGGTGAAACTGGTTCCCTCGAATGGAACCAGGAGAATCCGAACTATGCACGCTACACGCCCCTGAACCAATTGCCGCAGATCCTAAGCCGCGGTGGAGGAGGGCCAAATGCTGCCGCGTCCCGCCTACCCGCGGGCCATCCGGAAGGATACTTTGAAGCGTTCGCGACGCTCTATAGCGACCTTGCGGAGCTCATCACTGCGCGCCTGGAAGACCGCCAGCCCAACCCAACAGCGACTCTATTACCCACATGCACCGACGGTGTCGAGGGCCTCCGCTTTATCAAAGCAGCTTTGCAGTCGTCGAAGAACAACTCCGCCTGGGAATCGTTGCATTGAGAGCTGGCCAAGCCATCCCGTACCATGTTTTCTTCAAAGCTCTCGCTGGGTTCCGACTTGACTCGTCCCGCAGCCCAATCGAGCATCCGAACGGAAAAATGGGCTTTTTCTGATCCGCTGAGCGCAGAGGCAATGCTCACGGACCGTTATGGCAATTGGAATGCGAAGACAGTGATGGCGCTCATGGAGGTTGGCTCACCGGCCGCCATGTTGGGACGGTAACGCCAGCGCTGTGCCGCATCGAGCGCTGCTTCCCGCAAAAGCGACGGCCCACTGATGACGCGGACGGAAGCGACGTTGCCGTCACGATCCACGTCGGCCTGTAGCTTTACTTCTCCCTGCACATGCGCGGCGGAGGCAGCCGGGGGATAAGCCGGCGTTGGACTGTAAAGAACCCTGGACGCACTGACTCCCAGCGTGATGGCCCGGACGGTGCCAGACGGCGTGTTCGGAGTGGCCGCTGGGGGTTGGCGATCTGCGGTTAGCTCCGCCCGCTCTTCTGGGGACCGGCGCACAAGCCTGGGGACCGATGCCCCCCGGAAAGTATTCGTGAGATCAGGTGCAGAAGAGTCCGCAGAAGTGGAAGGAGATCTCAGAGCTGTGGTTGAGGGAACTGCCGGAAGACTTCTGGCTGGAGGAAGCGGAGTTGGCGCAGTGAGAGAGGTGACGACCGGAGGAGCCTTCGAGAGTACGGTAGTGGTGATGGCGGGCGGTAACGCCGGAGGATATCCGGGGACGGAAGACTTCGTTGCGGAAGGCTCGTAGGCGTTCCGTGCCTGGAGAGCGAGGGGTTTCATGTGCGCGCTTTGTTTCTCGATTGCAGAATGGGTGTTTACGGCAGGAGTAGCTTCGCTGCGAAGGCTGGGCGCGGCATCTCCTTCACTTGCCACCGGAGCTGGGGTTTCCATTGCATTGGTGGCTGCCGGAGGTGGCGAGGCGCCCTTATCCGGAGCGGTGCGGTAGTGCAATGCCAGTCCAATGGAAAAAGTTATCAAAACACAGGCGGCAATCCAGAGAAGACGTCTCCGGGAGCCCCCGGCTTCCTCGGACTCCCGCGATAGAAACTCGGCGGGCGAAGGATGGGTCTGCGAAGGAAGGATCTCCTGCTCACGAACGACTTCGGGCAGAACTGGCCGTGGCTGGGCTTCAACCAGTGGCGCTGACGGATAGACCGCGGGAGTATGCTCCTGCGTGCCTGTTCCATCGAGGGAGTGCCGCGCTTCCATGACAAAGCGAAGCAGCGCGTGTGCGTCGTCTTCATGCGTCTGGGCCGCGAAGTGGGCGCCGGCTGCTGCGATGGCCAACATTCCAAGCAGGTCGGCGTAGCTGATGGTTCGATTGCTGAGGTGAATCACGACCCAAAGATGCAAGGTCAGATCGCGATGAAAGGCGCGATCTCGCTGGAGCCGGTCGGCGATGGTATGGAGGGATTCCTCCGTTCCCGGCACGCAGTCAGCTTTCACGAGAAAGTCCCGCAACTCCGCGATTTCATTCGGGTAGCGAGCCGACACTTCTTTGAGCTGTAGCGGCTGCAACATTTTGAAGACGCATTCCCTCCGCCGTCCCACGCATCTCCGTACGGCTATAGGTTAGAGACGCGCAAAACTCCCTTATGTTGTTCGGCTTGTGAAAATTGAAGTGAGATCTCCGGGCCAGCAGGTCCTGATATGTCAGCTTCAGTTTACCAATGCGCCAACAATGAGTGATTTGCCGATTTGGCACCAATCCAGGAGCGTTCCTCACGGGAAGAGCGTTTACACGATCAATCCCGACCACGCCTGCCCGAGCACATCTGGCTGCGTCGGAACCTCCCTATCGCAGCTCAAACGACCGCCATATCCAGGAGTGCGAAAAAAACTGCATCCAACTCTACTAGTTGGTAGTCTGAGTAAGTATGCAAGGTGAAACGGCAGATCGAATTCTTGACGCGGCTAACGCTCTCCTCATCGACCGAGGGTACTCAGCCTTCAGCTACGCCGATATTGCGGATACTGTAAAGATCCGTAAGGCAAGCATTCACCATCATTTCCCGACCAAAGCCGGGCTCGTTGTCGCTGTTTTAAGGCGCCACCGTACCAGGATCTCAGAGGGCATGGAAGCGCTCGATGCTCAGCTCACGAACCCCTTGATACGCATCAAGAGCTATTTCAAATATTGGGAAGAGTGCATCGAAGGCCGCACCCTCTCTTTTTGCATCGGCGCACTTCTGGGTGCCGAGATGCCTTCACTCCCAGAAGAGATTCAAGCCGAAGTTTGTTTGCATTTCTCCATGCTTACTGAGTGGTTTGAGAGAACACTCAAAGCTGGAACGAAAGCGCGGGCGATACAACTCCAGGGTACCGCTGCGATCGAGGCGCAAATGTTGATCGCTGTGCTGCACGGCGCGATGCTTTCTGCACGTGCGACCAACAACTGTGATGTCTTCCGATTGCTCTCACAAACAGCACTGAACCGGATTTCCCCAGCAAAGCAATAAGCCAACTATGGAGGCCCAGATACCTTGAGTCTTCGACTACCCAGTCAACCTACCAACTAGAAGATAGCGAACAAAAAAACAACATGAAAACCATATCACTCGACTCCACACGTTCTTTACGCAACCTCTACTTCGTCCGTACCGCTTTTCAAGTGGTGTGGGCGGCAAGCGTCATCACCACTGCGATGAAACAGCCCCAGATCGCCGCCGTACTCTTCCTCCTCTATCCGCTGTGGGATGTTGCCTGCACTGTGTACGACCTCAATACCTCAAGCAAATCGGGTAGCGCACGCACCTCGCAAATCATCAACGCGCTGCTGGGAGTGGGTGCCGCAATCGGCATCGGACTAACGGTGTTTCATCAGCCGATCTACTCGGTCGCGGTCTTCGGTGTCTGGGCCTTCGGTGCCGGTCTGCTGCAACTCATCCTCGGCCTGATTCGGCGGAAACAGCTGGGGGGCGGCCAGTGGGCGATGATCCTTAGCGGCGCACAGTCGATGATCGCGGGCGTCGCGTACTTCCTGGGTGGGCTCTATGACAAGCGCCACATCAAGGATGTCGGAGGCTACGCCACATTCGGAGCGATTTACTTCCTCATTGGAGGGATTCTGCTTACGCGCAAACTTTCGAAGCCTTCAACCGTAGAAGCCAACTGACACCTGGCTGGCCCGGCGCCTGTCTTTGATTTGCCTCGCATGTGGTACCCAATGCGAAGCGGTCGCTCAACCAAACCATGCATAACAATAAGGAGAACAGTATGTCTGTCGACGTGAAATATAAGACCTCAGCCACCGCCATCGGAGGCAGGGATGGAAGAACGCGCACCGAGGATGGCAAGATCGATCTGCAGCTCGCCATTCCCAGGGAACTCGGCGGTCCGGGAGGCGAAGGTACGAACCCTGAGCAACTCTTCGCAGCGGGTTACGCAGCGTGTTTCCTGGGCGCAGTTAAGGTTGCCGGCCAACAGCTGAAGGTCAGGATCCCGTCCGATGCTGCTGTCACAGCTACTGTTGGAATCGGAGCACGTTCGGAAGGTGGGTTCGGAATCACTGCTGAACTTGGGATTCGTCTGCCTGATGTCGACCAAACGCAGGCACGGCAGGTGGTCGATCTTGCCCACCAGATCTGCCCGTATTCCAACGCAACACGTAACAATGTCAACGTTAGCGTAAACGTGCTTTGATCAAACCGAAGGAGATTGCCGACCCACGTACTCGTGGGTCGGCAATGAAATGCGAGGAGAACTATATGAGCTCTGAGATTACGCGCGAGCTGTTGCGGACAGCCGCCGTCGAAGGCATGCCCGGTTGGGAAACGCGCCTGTTCCTCATCACGTATCCGGCGGGGGCGGACGGCAGTGGCCATTCGCATCCTGTTCCGGGTATAGGGTATGTGCTGGAAGGCACGATGGTGTCGGCGTTCGATGATGATGCTGAGGAAATCATCATCGCTGGACAGGGCTTCCAGGACAAGGCGAGCTTTCATCGCGTGGTTCGCAACGGCAGCGCAACCGAGCCGATGCGGTTTGTGATCGCATATACGGTGAAGGTGGGCGAGCCCAATACAACGTGGCCCCAAACGTAGCAAGAAGGATACAGATCAGTCTCGACAAGTCGGCTTGTGCTTCCTAATCCTGCTCCCGTGAAATATCGATTGGCGCATTCAGGCGTGGCTGTTGAAAAACTCATCCTCGGAGAACCCGCAGAAATTCATCGCACGAGAATGCCCCTACAAGCGATTCTCAGCCCGGATAGACATCTTCTATCACCTGATTTTAAGCCGTTTGTGCAGAAAACGAGTTTTTCAACAGCCACAGGCCGATGCACTCATTGAACTGCGAGGACAGCGATAACCGTCCCAAAACCGCTAGCCCGTAAGCCCAACGGAATCAAGCATATGCGCTGACTCCAGACCAGTTAGCTGTGTCGCTAGGCGGCCCTGAAAAGGCCTGCGGCGGCGGTTCGATCCCGCCTCTGAGGTCGTACCGAACGACGTCACAAAACTTTCCCGCGTATTTTGGGGTCATTTTAACCAGTCTCGAACCGGATACTGGTTCTCACTTGTTTCAGCCCTTCTCAGTTCTTCATCGTCTTCGAAGACCTTGTCGACGTAAGCTTCCGAGATCGGCCCCGTTCCATTTCAATCGGTCATCACCAGGCTTCGCAAAATCAGGGGACAGCAGTTCCCTTTTCGCTTTGAAGGTATTAGCGGCCTGAGGGCGAGAAAGGGGCGACGGAGGTCTGATCCGCCGTCGCCGACATCAGCTTCGTAACGCTCAGAGCCCACATGGGCCGCCGTTGCTACGGCATCTGTATGAAAATAGCAATCATGGACCTAAGCCGGAGCGAATACAACATGCCAACATCTAATAGATCATGAGTTCACCAGATCTTCCCTCAATGCCGTTACCCGACACCTCCGACCGCCAGGCCGTCCGTCTCGGCTTCGATAACACCTATGCGAGATTACCGGAGCGTTTCTACGCCCGAGTAAATCCGACACCGGTAGCGACCCCGCGCCTTGTAAAGCTGAATCTGGGACTGGCCCGGAGCCTTGAGCTCGACCCGCACGCGCTGGCGAGCGAACAAGGAGTGCAAATCCTGGCAGGCAACCGAGTCGCCGAGGGGTCCGAACCCCTGGCACTCGCCTATGCCGGACACCAGTTCGGATACTTCGTGCCGCAGCTCGGCGATGGCCGTGCCAACTTGCTAGGGGAGGTGATGGGGCCTGACGGCGTCCGCTACGACATCCAGCTCAAGGGCTCAGGTCCAACTCCCTTCTCCCGCCGTGGCGACGGCAGAGCCGCGCTCGGTCCGGTCCTGCGCGAGTACATCGTGAGTGAAGCAATGGCGGCGCTGGGCGTGCCGACCACCCGTGCCCTGGCCGCCGTCACCACCGGCGAACGGGTGCTTCGCGAAACGGTCTTGCCCGGAGCCATTCTAACCCGAGTCGCGGCGAGTCACCTCCGCGTGGGCACCTTCCAGTACTTCGACGCTCAGGGTGACACCAGGGGGATACGCAGGCTAGCGGACTATGCAATCGCCCGGCACTATCCTGATGCCGCAGGTAAAATGCGGCCATATCGGGCATTGCTGGATGGCGTAATCGCTCGGCAGGCGCATCTGGTCGCACAATGGATGCTCTTCGGCTTCATCCATGGCGTGATGAACACCGACAACACCTCCATCTCGGGCGAAACAATCGATTACGGCCCATGCGCCTTCATGGAAACATACGAGCCAGACAAGGTGTTCAGCTCCATCGATCATCAGGGACGTTACGCCTATAGCAATCAACCCCGCGCCGCACTCTGGAATCTGACGCGTCTCGCCGAGACGCTACTGCCCATCCTGGAACCCGAAGAGGGTAGCGAATCGGCCGCCATAGCCTCGGCCAACGAGGCGCTGGCCGCCTTCGATCTCAAGTTCGCAGCCGCTCGCGGTGCCGGCTTGCGTCGCAAGCTTGGCCTCTTCAGTGAACGTGAGGGTGATGCGGCGTTGGCCGAGGATCTGATGCAGCGCATGGCCACGAACGGCGCCGACTTCACCCTGACCTTCCGCCGGCTGTGCGATGCCGTGGTCGGATCGCAAGGAGACGAGGAAGTACGCAACCAGTTCGCTGACGCTGGGGCTTACGACTTATGGGCTTCTGAATGGCGCCGACGCCTGGAGGAAGAGCCCGTATCCGCGGAGGAACGCGCTACGGCCATGCGGTTGGCAAGTCCGGCGTACATCCCACGGAACCACGTGGTAGAGGCGGCACTTGACGCCGCCGTTGAGCACCGGGACTTCCAGCCATTCGAGGATTTGCTGGAGATCTTGTCACGCCCCTACGAGGAGAGGCCGGACCTGGAACGATATGTCACGCCAGCCAGCCCCGAGGAATGTGTCCGACAGACTTTTTGCGGCACGTAAGCAGACGGGCCGCGATAGGTCAAACGATTCGAAGCTTGAGCCCCAAAGGCCTATGTCGAAGCTCACGTCACTGCCCGTTACGAATGACATCAGTGTTCACGAGAGTTGAGGGCTCGACTGCTAATCAGAACGCATCTTCGATCGTGACAAGCGCGTTTTTCAATACTAATTGGTCTTCGGACGCACAAATTATTCTCGAGGAGTGCATTGGCCTTCCATGAGAAGGCCGGTCGGTGTCAACCCGTTTTTGTGTGTTGGGGACAAATTCATCTCCTTGCCGGTCTGAACGCGATTGCTTGCACGCCGAGCTGCCGCTTTTTTCGCCACCCTTCCATCCGCACTCTGTTGTGAGCGTTGGCTCGCTCGGTGCAAGTTGGGTGTTCTTGATTTAGCCGGGGCCGCCACCTGTTATTGCGACCTTTCACTCGATCTCGGAATCATGACGGAGATGCTTGATTCGCCATTGTGGTTCGTAGATTATCTGCGTCGACGCACCACGTATACAGAAAAGTTGTATGTGCCTGACGAACTGACCCCCTTGTCGCTTCACCTTAAGCAAAATCTCTGGCTCGAAAAAGAATACGATTACATCCACCTTACAGACGACATCTCCTGTGATCTTGATGCTGCGATGATGGTCCGCCGCGATGGACTACCTGGCAAACGTATCCCGGAAGGCATACTTACGAGTTTTGAAGAGTTAACGATAAAGGGAGTTCTAAAGCAAAATCGAAGAGAAACCAGACCCATACACGCTCGGTTCCCCTTTTCCGGTTCTTTCGGGCGATGAGGAAACGACGAAGAAGCTGTCGGAAGGGATAGATGAGGCGAGCCGGCGTTGCGAAAACGATGGAGAGGCGCACAACTTCACCATGAGTCTCCGCTCTGCACCCGCGACTGGAGTGATCGTCCACTGCAACCAAGATCCGATCGAGGAAGCATGGCACAGGCTTCGGTCCCACTGCGAAAATCGCAAACCTTCATCGAGCGGAGGAATGGTATGGGATTTGTATCGAGCCGAGGAGAAAAAAGCTGCGCTTTGGGATCGGATTAGAGTTCCAGTGGAAATACGATGAGGCCATGGAACGGCGCACACGTGCCATCCAAAACGAAGAAGTGCGGAAGGTGGGCCGCAACGATCATTGTCCATGTGGCAGTGATAAGAAGTACAAGAAATGCCATGGGCATTGAAGGCCAGCAATAAAACTCTGGCTTAACGCTACCGAGCCCAAATCGTCAACTTAGGAATAATCGCCGATGCACTCACTGATTGCATCGGCCTGGTATTACCAATTGAGATCGTGCTTACTTGGGAGCGAGATCTCCAAACCAATAGGCCGCCGTCACGCCACCATCCATCAGGAAGTCGCTTCCGGTGATGAGCGCGCCTTCTGGCCTCATGAGGAGCGCGCCTACCGTTCCAACCTCGTCAGGCGTCCCGGCTCGTCCGGCTGCTGAGACTTCCAGCATGCGTCTGTAGCCGGGACCACGTGGTCCTCTTAGTTCGTCATTGGCGAGCGGAGCGATGATGATGCCGGGGCTGATCGTGTTAACGCGTGCGCCGCGCTTTCCCCAACGGACCGCCTCTGCCATCACGCGCAGGGAGTTTCCGCGCTTCGAGATCTGGTACGCGTGCAAAGAATCCTTGATCTGCTCGGGCTGCAGCATGGGAAGGCTGAGCAAATCGTCGACAGGCGTGGTGGCCAGGAGGGCATTCTGTTCGCTCGTGAGCGGCGGAAGTCGGTGGCCGGACTGAGAGGCGATGACTACCCCGGAGCCACCGCGAGCGATGACGTTACCAAACTCCTCCAAAACCAGCGCAGTTCCGCAGAGATCAACCTTGAGAATCGTCTCTGGAGGAGCCTGTGAAGGCGAAACGCCGGCGGCGTGGATGACGCTGAAGACCTGCCCGAGCTTTGACGCCGCCTCAACCAGTGCCTGGACCGAGGCGCGCGAGGAAACATCGACTGTTGCCGTACTGACGTTGAAGCCGGCGTCGAAGAGAACCCTTTGCCGCTGCGTCGGCGTTCTCCTGCCTGATGTCGGCCAGCAGAACGTGCTTGCCTGCACTGACCCGCCGCACGATTGCCTGGCCGATCGAACCTGCTCCGATGACTACGATCACATCCTGTCATTTCGATCCTCACTGTACTTCGTGTTTTGGATGCTTCGCCACAAAGGCGCGTTCATCGCCTTGATGTCCAAAACTTGATACCGAACGGAGGTGACTACCGACTCTTCACTCTCGGCCGGAGTTTGGTTCAGGTGGATGCTTACACCGCACTTCGAAGGGTAGGACACGACCGATGGCTTCTCCAGTCCGTCGGTTGATCCTGGAGAACCCTCGCCGGGCTTGGTACTTGGGATCGGTCCGGCGGGCAGCCATGCGCCACCCGACGCTGGACGACACTGCGTCGCGTTTTTCAATGGCGCTCCAGTCGCGTCGCTGAACCACCAAGTGTCGCCCTTGTCGATCTCGGCAGGAGCCCATGTCTGCTTGGCGATCAGGCCACGCAGAATCGCCACCGTGGGCTGCTGCCCCGGAGGCAGAAACGGCAACTGTCCCGGAGGCAGCAGATGCACAACAGAGAAGGCAGCGGTCTTGCCGCCAATGAATGTGAAAACGTACGACTCTGCCTGAGTTTCGGCGATGAGATATCGCAAGTCGCCGTAAGTGGAAGGCTGATCGACGTAGAACGGTGCGTCCGAAGACAGTGCTGCCTTCACCTCGGCGTCGTTCATGCCGAGCGCAATCTTTGCCAGCTTCACATTCTGCGCCAGCAGCGGTTGAGTCAGTAAGCCTAGACCTGCGGCGATGAGTTGCAACTTGCGCG
>Ga0302226_10003879_pt1 | contig 10000 bp, 12 predicted proteins | sample II_Palsa_E3_3_FD_193524 | JGI IMG/M metagenome (GOLD analysis project Ga0302226, IMG submission 193524) | Peat permafrost microbial communities from Stordalen Mire near Abisko, Sweden - II_Palsa_E3_3 | ecosystem: Environmental > Terrestrial > Soil > Palsa > Peat permafrost | place: Sweden...
GACTTCATGCTTGGCGGTGTCATCCAGCACATTAGCATCAACCGATCCTACGAGCAAATGCAGAACCAGCTCCAGTCCATCGTTGAAAAAATCCTTACTCACATTACCAGCACGGGCGACATTCTCGCGATGGTACGTCGTAAGAGCGCAGTTTTATTTTGTGAACCTTCCTTTTTCGGTTACAGGAAAACTTTATGTCTTTCCTGGATCTCTTCAGCAACCCATCGATCAAAGTGGACGTGTGCAAGACGATCATGCAACACTTTTCGCGAAACGCCACCGAGGAGACCACGTTCACCGACCTCGTCCGAGTCAACGGTATCATGTACATCACCAAGACTCTGCACGACTCGATCAACGCTCTCACGTTTGAGGACGAAAAGCGCCAGATCGGTGAGCTCATCATGGCGTTTATCAAAAAGGTATTTATGTTACGGTTGTGTTGTACTCATTTTTTTTTTTTTTTGGTCATCATGGCAGGTCGACTATGGCAAAGACTTTGAGCAGCAAATCAACTTTTACGTGACTGCTCGTGGTGCGTTCTCATCTTTGGACGTCGTCCTCCAGTTCCTCGTGCAGTCAGTGTGTGCTCTGGTTATTAAGATCCACCACATTGTCAAGGGACAGCACACGCGCAAGACGGCTGCCTTTGTCCGCGCCGCCGTCGGCTTCTGCTACATCACCATCCCGTCGCTTGTGTCCGTGTGGGCGCGCCTATCGCTCTACGTTCTCGCTTCGCAGGTTGCCCTGATCTCAGGGTGTGTTTCGCAGGCCGAGGCCCTGATCAAGGCCGACATCACCCTCATCTACGAAATCCCCAAACTCACCGAGTCAGAGCTCAATGGCGTTGAGCCTCATCTGCGCGAGGCATGGCTCGTCTCCTACCTCAGCAACCTTGCATCAACACTCCTGGTCGTGCCCGGCAGCCCCTTCAACGGACCGTTCTTCCTCCTAAAGGCCCTCATCAACTCGTTCACAGAGCTCAAATGGTATGGCGAAAAAAGAATAACAAAGACACAAGTATTTAGTTATTCTCTCAACAGGGAGGGAAAGGGCGAGGGCAAGTTTGAAGTCTACACAAACCTGCTGGCACTTTTGAGCGGTCTCCGCCAAAAGACTCTGCCATACGTCATCGAAGGCAGTACGTTCTTGTTTTTTCCCCTTTCATTGATGTCTAAAAAAACTTTTTAACTAGTCGAAACAAATGATGTCCTATACGACGGAGACGAGCGCTACACGCAAGAGTTGGACTCGATCTCAGCACCATTGTTCAACGAAATCCTGCAGTACCTCCAGAGCACCGAGTCAGACACTCCCCAGAACCCCAAGCGTACCAGGATCGCCTTGCAGCTCTTCAATCGGCTCGTTACTCTCTCCAACCTCGCCAGTAGCAACAAGCTTCGCAAGGTGGCAGCGACCGTTTTCCAGATTGCACAACGGTCCAACCAGGAGACCACGTTCTTGAAAAACAGCCTCGCACTGGTCACCAACCTCCGGGTACCCGTCGCTTATCCCGAGGATCACAAGGAGGCTTTGGTCGCCCTCGGAAAGGAAATTGCCGTATGAAAAAGCCGACGCTTCGAGTATTTTTTTTTTCTTTATTTGGTTTTTTTAGTTTCTCTTTGTTGTTTGTGTTTTTTTTTTAATAGAATTCTCACATCAACTTGAAAACATCAACCTAACGCTACAGTGGGGGTAGAGAGATACTTTTTTTCATATCGAGGAGCTCGCCGTGAAGCAGGGCCAGTTGATCTGTGCGAGGGTAGTTAGATTCTCCGATTGCAAAGTATAGCGCACGCACCAGGGGAAAACTTGTTCTTCTCATAGACGCGCGAGCGGTACTTTTCGATCACAGCCTCGACGTGTACGGGAAATGCAAACTCTTTCGTTGTGAGATTGTGAACAAGCATCACCCAAGCACTGTACGCAAGCCCCAGCAGATACGTCGAGGGTTCCATAATATCCCAGCCAATGTCGTATGTCAGATAGATGATGGCGCCGAATTGTGCCGCCTGTATGGTGCCGACGTTGTTTTTTTTTAATGCTTTGGCTGTACCTTTCGTAAATTCCCTCCTTGCATACCAAGAGAGTAAATATAGAGCCACGCAGCGCGTGCCCAAACAAGTTGGCCCGAAGGTCGAGTGTCTGCTGGACGCGTGTGAGTTGACCGATCTTTGCGTCCGTGTCTTGGATTGCCTTTTTCTTTGCCATCAAAATGTCTGGCAAAGAGAGTCAACAACAAAAGTCGGGACAAGGTAGGTAGGTACCTTGGAACTTGGCGCTGTCATAGTCGACAGAGCCATTTCCCCACATTAGCTTGAAGTTCCTTCCAAGTGTGCTAAACATTGTTTGTCTGCAAGCAACAAGGCGCAAATGAGCACAGTTGAGACTCCAGCCAGCGCGCACGTACGAGAGGTCCAGCTCTGCACCCGTGGCAGGGTCTACAAATTTTGGCCGCTGCGGCCCACGGACCTTTTCCTGCTGCAGCTCGTGGTTGACGTCGAGCAGGAACTCGTGCAGCGTCTGATTGAGAGGGACGACAAACTTGGTCCTGCAATGTTCACGCCCGTTTTAGTTGCGCCGCTTGCAAACAGTTCAGCGTTACGCAGAGGCAGTCTGCACGAGCGGCAGTTGCAACGTGACCGCGCCGTCCTTGGGCTCCTCGACAACTGCAGCTTTGCCTTTGACTATCGGGATCGGACGATTGGACATCCCCATGTTGACATGTGTTTTGGAAAACGACCAGGTCAGTCCGAGAGGAGAGAGGGAAAAAAAAAAGGGAGGTCAAAGTGATCGTGGCCGTTCTTACGTGTTAACGACGACGACGACGACGAGAAGGGCGCAGCAAGACGTTGCAGAGCTGCAAAAGGAGACGACAACCGCAACCGCAGCAGCATCTTTATTTGAATTGCACTGCCCATCCAACCGCTGGAAAGCAAAACGTAAAAGGATTCAAGGCATGGCACCTGCAATGCGCCCCACAACCGAAGCGGACATCGCAGAGTCGCTACGAGCAGCATCGCCCGAGGCCGTGGCCAAGTGGCGCGAGCAGCGCAAGAATGACCTGGTAATAATGGGAAAGATGTCGTCATGCGATCAAGTTGAACATGGTTGGGCATTGCAGAAGTACCAACCCCCCACCACGCCAGAGATCGGCAATGAGTCGTTCTTGCAAAAGCTTGCCCGGAAGGTGTGTTGTTGTTTTATTGTTCGCTGCATCGATCGCAGCGTTTGACATGTCGTCTTGTATGCAGACCAAGCAGGACCCGTTTGTTCCGATGGGCGCGCTTCTGACGTGCGGCATCCTCGCGGGCGGCCTGTACCAGTTCAACAAGGGTAACAAAGAGAACTCACAACGGATGATGCGGTTCCGTATCCTCGCCCAAGGCGCCACGGTGGTTGCAATGGTCGCTGGCATGCTGGGCACCAACATGGACAAGCTGTTTTCCTCCGGCTCTGCTGCGCAATGAAACCATACACTACGTGCCATTGAGGCTGATCACTGAGATCCCAAGGAAGGAATAATAATAAAAAAGCCCAACCTCTATGTTGTGATTTTCTTTTTCGTTTGTACATTGCTGAAAAAGGACCGAGATCTTTTGAATTATTATTTTATATGTACAGCCAGTTGCAGCCTCTGCTGCGTGCTTGTTTACTTGTTGTGACTGTGTGCATAGAAGGGGAAAAACGTCAAGTCATTGCCAAAACAAGAAAAATCGTACATGTCTTCAAACTCTCGGGGCAGCTTTGTAAAGTGAGGGGTCTTGTGGATGCCCTTCCTCCCAGTCTTGTTGTATGGCGATGGCAGGACCATCTTGAAATAGCGCTCAGGTCCCTCGTACTTTACATATTTGCTCTGCAGAAGATGAGGCGTCCGTGTTAAACAAAGCAACAAACGAAAAAAGCCTACCAGCGCCTTGATGTTGCAGACCGACTTGATCGCGTTGACCGTGTTGTCCACCATCTCCAACCGCTTGCGGTGGTTGGCCCGACGTGACGAGTTGAGCTTCCATGTGACCTTGCTGTATTCCGAGCGCGTGTTTTGTTAGCCAAGCAAAAAAAAAAAAGCACAGACGCGCGCACCTGACGTAGCCGCTGAGCGCGACCATGGACGGCCTGAACGCGCCAAACTATGAGTTGGGAAGGGGTTAGAAACGAGAGGGACTGCGAGCGAGCGTGTCCGTACCAAGGCCATCTTTTTCGAAATGGACGCGGTATGCACGGCCCATGCGATCACCGAACGGAAAACCAAAACAAAACCCTCCCCGCTTAGAAATACGTGCACATCCTGCCAGAGAAGCGCGGCCCGATCGCCGTGCTGTGGCTCAACCGCCCCGATAAGCTCAACGCATTCAACTGGCCGATGGGCGAGGAGCTGGTGTCGTTCTTCAACGAGATCAACAAGGATGACTCGATCCGTGTGGTTGTTGTCACGGGCAAGGGCAACGGTATCTTCTCTCTCTCTCTCTCTCTCTGTCCCTCTCTCTCTTTCTCTCTCTGTCCCTCTCTCTCTCTCTCTGTCCCTCTCTCTCTCTCTCTCTGTCCCTCTCTCTCTCTCTCTGTCCCTCTCTCTCTCTCTCTCGATCTAACGTCTTTGTTGCGCGTAGCATTTTGTGCGGGCGCCGATCTGACGCAGGGCAACGTCTTTGGCATGTACGACGACCAAAAGCTCAAGGGCGAGAACGGCATGACGGCGTCCAACGCGCACCGCGACCAGGGCGGCCAGGTCTCGCTCGCCATCCACCGCTGCCGCAAGCCCGTCATCGCCGCCATCAACGGCGCAGCAGTGGGTGTGGGCATCACCATGACGTTGCCGATGGACATCCGCATCGCTGCCGAAAGTGCCAAGGTCGGCTTTGTGTTTGCACGACGTGGCATCGCCCTCGAGGCCGTGTCCTCGTTCTTCCTCCCGCGTGTCGTCGGCATCGGTAAGGCCCTCGAGTGGGCCTCCACCGGCCGCGTCTTCACCGCAAAAGAGGAGAGCGCCTCGGGGCTCTTCAACCACGTCGTTCCCCAGACCGAGGTCCTCAACAAGGCCCTCGCCATCGCCGCCGAGATCGCCAACAACACCTCGGCCGTGTCCACGTTCATGAACAAGTCCCTCTTGTGGGCGAGCCAGATCGACGGCCAGACCCCCGAGGCCCAGCACCTGCTCGAGTCCAAGCTCATCTTCTGGATCGGCCGACAGAACGATGCCGCCGAGGGAGTCATGAGCTTCAAAGAGAAGCGCCCGCCAAAGTTTGAGATGAGCCCGTGGTCGGATCTGCCAGAGTTCTTCCCCTTTTACCAGCGCATCAACACTGAGCGCAAGCAGGTGTCTAGCAAACTGTGACAGGACACCATGAACCGCATTGCGCACAATTGGATAGCAAATTATTTTATGAGCAGAGTATCTACTACGGTAGTTAGAGCTCGATGTGAGCCGAGCGAGCATCAAAGTCAAAATCAGAGGTGTCGGCAGCAGCCGAGTGGGCCGGCTGGGCAGACTGCCAGACGGTCTCGTCGTCCAGGTCGGTCATTTGCAGGACAGACGACATTGGCCGCGGCCTGACGGCGGTGCTTGCACTGCGAGTCCGCTGGCGTGTTGCCGTCTGATTCGACGGCGGCACGAGAGGGGGGAGCGAGTCGAAAGAGGCCGTAAAGGGTGCATGCGAAGGAGAGCCGTCGATCGGCGCAGTCAGAGGCGGCGACATTGGAGTGAAATGTTTGCTGGCTCGATTCGAGGTGAACGACGATGCAGGCGGTGGCAGAGACAGGCTTGCAGGCAACACTACGGCCTCTTCACTGGGAGAAGCCGACACGGAGAAGCTCCGGCTCATTCGCTTGTCCAACACGGTCATAGTCGAGTGGAACTTGTCAAACTGCATCGTTGGTTCTTCTTGGATGCTGCCGTTCCGTTTCCCGCCGCCGCCGTTGATGCCGCTCGAGAACGCAACCATCGACATTCGACGCCGTCCACTGCGGGACTGATGTGGCTCTTGGTTGCGCGAGTGTTCGTCTGCAAACAGAATAAATATTAAGATTTTGCAAGGAAAAAAAAATTTTTTTTTCTTTTTGCGTGTTACCAGAGTAAAACTTTGAGCCAGAGAGACGACGGCTGCTGGTGTATTGCCACGCGTCCTGCGAAAACCAGTCGTACCCGTACCAACCTCCAAAGTCCTCCCAAGTCTCGGAAGCAGTGACGAATCGTTGATCGAGCGAGGCCGCGTCTGGTGGGACATAGTTGCTGCTGAGGCACGCACACTTTGTTTCGTCGAGAAACTCGGCGGTGAAATCGACGCGATCGTCGCGCGACGTAGAAGCAGCCCAAACGCGCGTCGAGCAGTTCCAGTCCTGGAGAATGACCTGGTTGACGACCGTGGCAGCAACGTCGGACGACAGCACCGAGGACGTCGACGCCGCGGCCAGCCGTCCGTTGCCGCCACTGGAGATGAACGTGAGCAGGCTGGGGATCATCGATCGTTTGGTCTCGGTGCTCAGGATCACCTGGAGCGATTGGACGGCCGCGTTTTGCTGGGCGGGTGCGAGGCCCTCCAAAACTCTCGAGATGGCCTGCAGCTGGACCAGGGCTCGAAGGACAATCCACTCGGTCGGGGCCAGTCCGTTCCGCGGGTCCATTAGCAAGGCCCGTTGGAGCTGCGAAACGATCTGCTGCGGAATGGACGTTCGCACGAGCTTGTATGGAAAGAACGTCGGGTCAGTACTGAGCACGCCCGTGATCACCGCGCCCGAGTCGAGAGTAAACACGCCCTTTTGCACGAGGCTCTGGAAAACTCCGACCGTGACAAAATGCTACGATACGAAAAAAGAATAATCGATTTTTTGTTTTCGTCGTCCTGTTTCTTTGAATCGTACGTGAGAGGGCTTGCCAAGGCGCTTGATCCAGCTGCGAAAGCTGTGGTGTGACGGCGTGGCCTCGATCAGATCAGAGAGCGAGCGGAGCAGCTTGTTGTGCTTGATCGCAGGATGGTCGGCTGCGTCCTTGCTAATGAGAACACGGTGGATGCCGTCGAGCCGCATTTGCTGCGCGATCGCGATCGTCTCGTGAAAGAGGAGCTCACCAAGGCAGCAGGCCGTGATGGCAGCTGGAATGAACGGCGGGATCCAGCCGTGAGACGACCAGCACACGATCACAAGCATCTCGGCCAACGACAGCTGCGAAACGTCAAACGGCTTGGACGAGTCGCCTTGGTCTGCCGTCGTACCCGAGTTGATCACAGACGTGCTGGATGACGAGATCGCGGCAGAGTGCAACGTGACCATGCTGGACGAATGCGACATGGCGCTCTGTTGGTGGTACTGTTGTTGTTTGCTTCGGCGACGCGCCCCGGCCAGATCGACGCTTTGGAAGCTGCCCGACCCCGACGACCGTCGTCTGGCCCAGACTTGGTCGGCTTCGGCCATATTTACCGCATAGCCGGGACCGCCACTGCTCGAGTCGGCCGTCACGTAATCGCTGCCGCTCTTGATGCTGCCAAAGCTCAGGCTGCTCACGTTGGAGGGCTGGCGCGATCGGCCGTTTGGCGGCAGCGGCACGGGCCCAAAGTCCGCGTGGACCGGCGGCTCGAGATGAAGTGACTGTCGACGTGAAGAGGACGAACCCTGTTGTGTCGCCGCCGATGGGAGTGGCTGGGCTACCCGTCGACTGTTGGAGAGCGTTAATTTAGGCGGCACCGCAAACACCTCCTCTGCTTGAGCACTGATGTATGGATTTCTCGTGCTGTCGGGGGTTGACACGGCCGTGTAGGAATCCTCGCTCAGGCTGCGGCCGGCGATTGAGAGCTGATCCTGCGACTGATCGGGCGTGAGCAACCCGTTGTTTGCACTTATGCTGCTGCTGTCGCGAGACAGATACACCGACAGCGCGCGGCTGGCCCGCCGTTGGGCTCGAGTTGCTGCCGTCGCCGATGTCGCCACTGGCGGCGCACCCGTGCTTGCCCTCTGTGCAACATCCATCGACTCGATGACCTGGGCAACTTGCATTCGGACGGCATCGCCGATGGAGGGCCACGTTGCCACGTGCCGGATCGTGTCGACAAGTCCTACCAGGGCAAGGCGGCTGCGTGTTGATGGCTGCGTCTCTGTTGCGTATTTTATTTGCATGAGGGTTCCGTAAACAGCTTAACAGGTGTGTTGTTACGTATGAGGGTAGCCAGGACAGCGAGACCTGCGCCGATGACCTCGTCACTGGTCCTGTGGAACAGGATGAGGCTATTGGTCACCTGAAGCAGCTCAAAGACCATATCTGGGTCGATCTGCTGCTGCTGCCGCTGCTGGAGAGTGCTGTCGACGATGGCAAGGGCAGAGTGCACGACGCTTGCATTGCCCGAGACGGTTCGCATGACGCGCACGAGGAGTCGAATGAGCGGTGCCGTTCCGACGCTGACGGTGGCGGCCGTGTCCGTTGCAAAGCGTCTGAGCACGTTGGTCGCGTGTTCCAGCACGAGTTCGTTCGTGGCGTGCTCACCGATGGCCATGACGACCAGGTCGACCAGGCGCGGCCGGGCCATTGCGAGGGCGACGGCGACGTGCTTGAGCTCACACATGCTCTCGAGGAAGGCGCAGGCGTAGCGGGCCACATCGCTTGACACGGCTCCAAACGCGGCCAGTGCTTTCTCGACCGCCCCAATGACCGCGTCCTGTGCCGCCGCGTCCTGCCACACGACCACGGCGGCCTCGCGTGACGCAGCCACGTGCCACAGGGCGGCACAGCCGCACCGCTGGGCCTCTGCGCTGTCGCTGTTTGCGGCCGCTGCCCCCATTGCGCGCGCCACCGCCAGGACGAGTGCCACCGTTGCATCACGGCCCAGGCGAGCCACGACGGCGCCGTCGAGCACCAGGCCCCACCACGTGTGCAGCGCCGTCTCGTGCAGCCGCGTGTCGTCCACGTGCAGGGTGAGGGCGCGCGACATGGCCTGCGTGGACTGCAGCACCTGGCCCACGTCGTCGTCGTCGTGCTGCGATGTGTTTGCAGCGTGCGAGATGTGCTGCCGCAGGAGGGCGGCACAGCCGGCTTGTTGGACCGCGGCGCTGCCCTCGTGCGAGGCCATGAGAGCAACAATGGCACCGCACGCTGACGACGGTGCCGTCGCAGTCGCAGTGGTGCTGTCCCCGGAACCGGCGAGACTCTCTAGGCGTCGCAATGTCTCGTCCGCGTCCATGACAAGCTTTTTTTAAAACTGGGTAGAGCCTAGAGCCTGTCCTCAAGTGCTTCCTCACTATCGGACCCTAACAGATTGGTGCGTGAAAAAAAGGCCATCAGATCCGCTCCACAAAGTTGCTGCAGGAAAAAAAAATATTTTTTCTTCTTAGCGGCTCTGCAACAAACTGTCCTTGAGCATACCTGGGGAACATGCCCTGCTTGCCTTTGGACACACCTTCCCACCAGGGGTCTTCGGAGTCCGAGACAACAGAGACGATCTCGCCCTCGTGCAGGAGCAGCTCCTCGGGCCCTTGCGGATCGTAATCGTAGAGCACGCGTACTTGGAAAATGCAGCCGGGGACGGTGGACGGGGCCGGAGTAGTCGGCCCCTTTTGGTCTGCGGCGTCCTGATCAAAGGAGCTGGATGCGGAACGTTGGACGCTGCATGCAATAAAAATAAGCCAGGCAAAACCATCTCATCGTACGAGGACGACTCGCGAGAGAGCGAGGGTGGTGCCGAGGAAGATAGGTTGGAGTTGTACGAAGACGAGAATGACGAAGACGAGGCAGGCATGGGCATGCCGCCGACAATGGCAGCCCGGGTGGTGCTGTAGTCGATGACTTCGGGGACGTTTTTGCCAGTGGCCTTTTCGTTGACAAAGACCGTGATGTCGTTCTCAATGTTGCACTTTTCTAGAGATCCACGCAGCCGATCGTTTGACACGTCATCGGCCGCACAGCCAGCCGTGAGGATGTTGCTGTACGTCCACAGCTGCGAGCGCACAAAGTCGATGCGCTGCTCTTCGAGTTTTTGAAACATCTGTATTATTTGATTTTTTTTGTTTTTGTTTTTTTTAA
>Ga0302226_10003880_pt1 | contig 9999 bp, 4 predicted proteins | sample II_Palsa_E3_3_FD_193524 | JGI IMG/M metagenome (GOLD analysis project Ga0302226, IMG submission 193524) | Peat permafrost microbial communities from Stordalen Mire near Abisko, Sweden - II_Palsa_E3_3 | ecosystem: Environmental > Terrestrial > Soil > Palsa > Peat permafrost | place: Sweden...
GAACGGCGTCAACGCGCCCCATCTCTATCGCTCCATCGATACAGGTGCGCACTGGACCAACATCAGCAGCAACCTGCCTAACGCTCCTGCGAACAGCGTGGTTGTCGATCCGAATGATGCCAATACGCTCTACGTCGCGCTCGACAGCGGCGTCTACGTTACGAGCGAAGTTACCAGTTGCGTTACGGTCAACTGCTGGAGCGTCTACGGCACGAATCTGCCGAATGCGCCTGTCGTCCAGCTTATCGCCGCACCGGCGCTGCCGACCGGTGATGGCCGCACCGGTGAGCTGCGCGCCGCAACCTACGGACGCGGTATCTGGCAGATTCCGCTGGTTACAGCATCGACGGCGGCGCAGGCTGCAATGACTCTCAGCCCCACGACGCTTACCTACAGCACGCAGGCGGTCGCCACCGCCAGCAGCGCGCAAACCATCACGGTTACAAATACAGGGGTTGCTTCGCTTACCGTAAGCCAGATCACTACCACGGGCGACTTCAGCGAGACTGACGACTGTACTGGCGCGTCTATTGCTCCTGCTCTCAGCTGCACGGTTCAGGTTCGCTTTCTGCCGACAGCGACCGGCGCTCGCACCGGAGTTCTTACCGTCTATGGCAATGTTCCCGGCGGACAGGTAACGGCGTCTCTCTCGGGCAGCGGCAGTCCGGCGGCGGCTGTGGTTCTCACTCCGCTCGCTCTCACTTTTACTTCGACAATTATCAATGCCACGAGCGCCGTTCAAAACATTACGATCTCGAATACAGGCACCACCACCGTCGCTCTGCAGACGCCATCCGTTACGGGAGATTTCAGTATCACGGCGAATACCTGCGGTTCGAGCCTTGGAGCCGGCGTGGGCTGCACCGTCGCTATCGCTTTTACTCCGACTGCGTCAGGGACACGCAGCGGGCTGTTCACGATCACCGATGCCTCCGGAACTCAGGTCGCTTCTCTTACAGGGATCGGAAGCTCGCCCGCCACAGACGCTCTCTCACCGCTTTCGCTTACCTTTGCGGCGCAGCAGATCACCACGTCGAGTCCGGCTCAGCAGGTCACGCTCACCAATGCGGGCGATCTTCCTCTGACGCTGATCTCCGCGCAGATTACCAGCGGCGACTTTACGGCGGTCAACGCCTGCGGCAACTCGCTGAATCCGCACTCCACGTGTTCCATCCAGGTGGCTTTTCAGCCGAAGAACATTGGTCAGCTCACCGGTATGCTTTCGGTCTCGGACCAGTACCGGACTCAGACGGTCACGCTGAACGGGACCGGGATTGCTCCACCTGGAGTATCGCTTGCGCCGTTCGCTACAGTGAGTTTTCCGAACACGGGCGTCGGTCTTGCAGCGCCGGCTCAAACGGTCACACTGACGAACAATGACGGAACGCAGCTTCTTCTGCAGAGCATCGCGCTGACCGGCGACTTCGCGGTTGTGCCTGACAGCAATTCCTGCGGCGCGAGTGTTGCCCCGTATGCGGCCTGCACCATGCAGATTGCGTTCACGCCAACTGCCGGAGGCCCGCGTTCCGGCACCGTTACAGTCACGGACAGTGCGCCCAACTCTCCACAGGCGCTGCAGCTCACCGGTACCGGCGTTGACTTTACGCTGACTCCGGACGGAAGCACAAGCGTTACCATCACCAATGGTCAGAACGCCGTCTTCCCACTGCTGCTTAGCTCTGCCGCCAACGTTCCTGGCACGGTCACCTTTACCTGCGCCGGGATACCGGCTAATGCAACGTGCAATGTGACTCCGGCCAGTGTTGCGCTCGGCACGACCACGACAGTTTCAGTGACCATTCTGACGGGCGTCAGCAGCAGCGGTTCGTCTTCTGCATCGCGGCTTTGGAACAGGGTCGGCGTTCTGTGGTTTGCCATGCTGCTGCCGATCGGCCTGCTGGCGCGGGGCAGGCATCGTCTGCCTCGTCTGATAAGCGCCGTTCTTCTGTGTCTGCTGATCGCTGCGTCAGGGTGCGGCGCGGGACGTGCGATTCCTGCGGAGAGCAGCTCGAATCCAGGTAACCCGATCTCCACCGGCCCGGCAACACCCGCAGGGACCTACACCATTGTTGCTTCCGCCGGCAGCGCTGGTCTGACGCGTACGATCAATCTCACGCTCGTCGTGCAGTAGTGTTATTTGCAAAGGCGGTCAGGTGATTAGACTGCGCGTCCTGCGCTGACTCCGGATGCCCATGCCCACTGGAAGTTGTAGCCGCCAAGCCATCCGGTCACGTCCACTACCTCACCGATGAAGTAGAGGCCCGGTACTTTGCGGCTCTGCATAGTCTTTGCGTCCAGCTCCGCTGTGTCTACGCCTCCAACGGTCACCTCCGCTTTGGCATAGCCATCTGTCCCGGCGGGCGTTACACGCCATGCATGAAGCTGCTGCTCCATGATCGTCAACGAAGCGTTGGTCCAGTCTGCGGGCGTGTGGAGGTCAACCCAGCGCTCTGCCATGCGGCCTGGCAGGACTGCCCGCAGCGCGAGCACTGCGGCTGCGGGATCTCGCCGGGCGTTTCGCTGCAGCAGGGGCGCGATTACGTCTGCATCGGGCGCGAGGTCAAGTGTGATCGCCTCGCCGGGCCGCCAGTAAGACGACACCTGCAACATCGCCGGTCCGCTCAGCCCGCGATGCGTTACCAGCATCTTCTCCCGAAAGCTGCCTCGCCTCTTCTGCGCTCCGGCGACTGCGATCACCTCGGCTGAGACGCCAGCGAGATCGCACCACTGCTCACGGTCCTCGGCGCTGAAGACCAACGGCACCAAGGCAGGGCGACACTCCACGATGCGCAGACCAAACTGCTCCGCGATGCTGTATCCGAAGCCGGTTGCGCCCATCTTCGGTATTGAGAGGCCACCGGTGGCGACGACCACAGCCTCAGCCTGAAACGGACCTGCGAATGTATCGACTACAAACTGTCCGTTGTGCACGACGGAGCGGACCTGCGTGCCGGTGAGGAGGCGGACACCTGCCTCGGTGCACTCCCGCTCCAGCATCGCTACAACGTCCTGAGCGGAACGGTCGCAGAAGAGCTGGCCCAGCGTCTTCTCGTGATAGCGGATGGCGTGTTTCTCGATCAGAGCGATTATGTCGGCGGGTGTGAAACGGGCCAGCGCGGATTTGGCAAAGTGCGGATTCTCCGAGAGAAAGTTCTCGGCGCGGCAGTGGATGTTGGTGAAGTTGCAGCGTCCGCCGCCTGAGATCAGAATCTTTTTGCCTGCGCGTTCGGCGTGATCCAGCAGCACAACGCGGCGTCCACGGCGGCCGGCCTCGAGAGCGCACATCATGCCGGCCGCTCCTGCGCCGAGTACTACGACATCAACCTTTTGCACGCCTGCTCACCGCCGCCAATCGTTTCGCATTTTTATCGCTGATCGCATTCTAAATTCGGCGCTTCTCCGGGTGTGCGACCATTGGAAGATGGTCAAAAAAGTTGAGGATCGAGGACCCCGAGTGGTTGCGGGTCAGCCGCATGGACCGGCGGCGGCGATTACGCGGCGTGCTGCGGACCGTCTGCGGGCAGGACATCTTTGGGTCTACCGGTCGGATGTGGAGTCGCTGGTGCCTCCGGTTGGAGCGACGGAGATTGCTGCGGGGGCGCTGGTGACGGTGATGGATAGCCGTGGGATTCCGCTGGGCACCGGGCTTTATAGTGCGGCGTCGCAGATTGCGGTGCGGATGGTTGCGGCGGAGGCGTCGCTGACGCGGGGCAAATATCTGGAGCAGGTGCGGGAGCGGGTTCTGGCGGCGCTGGCGCTGCGGGATGAGGTTGCGCCGGAGTCGATGGAGAACGATGCGTGCCGGCTGATCTTCTCGGAGGCGGATGGTCTGCCAGGGATCGTCGCGGATCGGTATAACGACCTCGTGATCGTGCAGCTGCTGACGCAGGGAACGGCGCAGGATGATGTCAGGCAGATGTTGACTGAGGTGCTCAGAGAGCGGTTTGGGTCGGATGGAATCACCATCTGGGAACGGCCTGACCCCAAGATTCGGGAGCTGGAGGAGTTGGCTGCGCCTTTGCCGGGGCCGCTGTACTCGGCTGATGGCGATTCGGCGCGAACGACCACGGTCTTCACCATCAATGGGCTGCGCTTCCACTTCGACGCGGGGTCGGGGCAGAAGACGGGCGCGTTTCTCGATCAGCGACTGAACTATGCGGCTGCGGCGCGGTATGCACGTGGCAGGGCACTGGATATCTGCACCTACCAGGGTGGTTTTGCGATTCATCTGGCGCAGCATTGCCAGCAGGTGACCGGGGTCGATGCCAGCCGGGGGGCGCTTGAGGTGGCGGATCGGAACCGGGGGTTGAATCCGGAGCTTGCGGCGCAGGTGCAGTGGATGGAGGCGGATGCGTTCGAGCTGCTGCGCGAGTACGAGGCAGCGGGGGAGCGGTATGAGACGATCGTGCTCGATCCGCCGGCGTTTGCCAAGTCGAAGCGTGCAGCCGAGGGTGCGATGCGCGGGTATAAAGAACTGAACCTGAGGGCGATGAAGATGCTGCAGCCGGGTGGGACGCTGGTGACCTGCTCGTGTTCGCACCATGTTGGACTGCCGGAGTTTACTGAGGTGGTTGCGGCGGCGGCTTCGGATGCGGGACGCAGGGTGCAGGTGCTGGAGATCAGGGGCGCTGCGCCGGATCATCCGGCAGTGCTGACGCTGCCGGAGACCAGCTATCTGAAATGCCTGATCTGCCGGGTTGGATGAGTCTTTTCCCCTACGATGTCCTGCCGGACGGGCCTCCTGCGCGGCGCGCGACCACTTCGTGGTGTGTGTACCGGTCTTGCGGGGATGATCTTCTGGGGGCCTCGCGTTGCTCGGCGGAAAAATGATCCCGACCAACGGGAGGGCCACTGCTCTCTATTTTGCCAAGACAACTTAAAAAGGCGTGTGAACGCCCGCCCCACGCGAAGTGGGCCCGTCCGGCAGGACATAGTCTTTAAGGGCGCTGGCCGTGCGTGGTGGGGGTGATGGGGGTGGAGACCGGAGTGGCGATACCGACGAATTCCGTGATGGAGTTGTAGGTGAAGTTGGTGATCCAGACGTTGCCTGCGCCGTCGATGGCGAGGCCGCGAGGGCCGCTCAGGCTGGCCGCCTGGTAGCCGGTGGACGGGCTGATGGGGGTACCGTCGTTGTTGAAGGCAGATAGGGTGTTGCTGTTGCGGTTGACGACCCAGGCACGGTTGCTGCCGTCGATGGCGATCTGGGCTGGGCCGTTGAGACCGCCTCCGGTGTAACCGGTGGAGGGAGAGATGGCGTTGCCGGTCTTGTCGAATTTGCCGATGGCGTTGTTGGCGCCGCTGACGAACCAGACGTTGTCGGCGGAGTCGATGGCGATGGTGGTGAGGTCACTGCCGGTGGAGGCGGTGACGGACTCAGGGATAGGGCTGAGGACGGCGGGAAGGGATAGTTTGAAGAGGCGGTTGGGCTGGCCGATGGTCCAGGCGTTGCCGGTGCTGTCGATGGCGACGCCAGAGTTGTCGGCGTTGGTGGGGAAGTGGGTGAGGATCGCGCCGGAGCTTTGGAGGACGGTGGTTTGGGTAGCGCCGGAGGCCCAGAGGTTCTGGCTGCTGTCGAAGGCGAGGAAGTAACAGGCGCTGGAGCAGGCGTAGGGCGTGGTGCTGATGACGTTGCCGTTGCTCAGGAACTTCGAGATGGTGGAGTCGCCGAGGGGGCCGAAGTTGACGGTCCAGGCGTTGTCGTGGGCGTCGATGGCGATGGAGTAGGGGAGATTGAGGCCGCTGCTGGCGCCGCCGAAGCCGAACTCGCCGGAGAGGACGTTGCCGAGGGGGTCGAACTCGGTGAGGGAGTTGCTGGCGAAGCCGGGGACCCAGAGGTTGCCGGTGGAGTCGATGGCGGGGAAATAAGGGCCGGTCATGTTGTCGGCGTAGTAGACGATGGAGAGGGTCCAGTCGGCGGGGACGGAGGTGAGGGTGGGGGTGTAGGTGGGGTTGGCGTTGCCGATGTTGTAGAGCGTGGCGACGTTGGCGGCGGGGTTGTGGGCGATGTTGAGGAGGGCGGTGACGGGGTCGGCGGGGAGGTTGCCGGTGGTGCTTTTGGCGTTACTGAAGAGGGTGGGGCACTCGGAGGTGCTGCCGTTGGAGTTGATGCAGGGAACGAGGATGTTGGCGAGGGCGTTGATCTCGGCCTGCGGGACCTCGCCGCTGCCGGTGGCGTTCTGGGTGAGGGCTTCGCCGTTGGGCAGGTAAGCCAGGTTGCTGAAGGTGAGGAAGGCGTTGGCGATGCCCTGGAGTGCGGCGGGGGTTCCGCTGGAGCTGATGTGGGTGGCGTCGGTCATGTAGCCGGAGAGGGCGTAGACAGAGGCGACGGTGGTGACTTCGTTGATGGAGATGAAGTTGAGGACGTCGGCGAAGCTGGTTGCGCCGGAGGGGCAGGCTCCGAGGACCGACATCAGGGTGAGGAGGGGGTTGGTGGTGCCGTTGGGCAGGCCGGGGTTGCCGCCGGTGGCGAGCATGTAGACCTGCTGGCCGGAGGTGCAGGTGTAGTCGCCGGTGAGGTGGAAGTTGCCGGAGGAGTCGGTGAGGACGTAGTTGCCGGTGGCATCGCTGGCGACGCCGGGCTGGGAGGTGTTGAGCAGAGAGAGGCTGGGCGCGCCGTAGCCGGTGGTGTTTGCGGCGAAGAGGTAGATGTGGGCTCCGACGACGGGCTGCGTACCCCCGTGGACGTTGCCGTCAAGCGCGGAGTCGGTGTTGACGGGGGTGGTTACCGGCTGTGATGTGACTGTCGTGGTGTCTGCCGGGCGCGTGGGCGTGGAGCCGCAACCGCTGAAAAAGACAGAGGTTAGGAGCGCCGAGGCGAGAGAAAGCAGGGCAGAAGAGCGGGGCAAGGATACTCCGGGGAGCGCAAGTGTGGATAGGCTATCACTTAGAGGGGAGCGTCGAGGTACGACTTTCGCGGGACAGATAGTGACGGAAAGAATGCAGGGCGACGGCCAGGAGAAAGGGTTCGGCGAACCAGAGGGAGTGGTTGCCGAAGCGTGGGGCGGCCCAGGCGCCAAGGATGGCTCCGATGAGGAAACAGAGGCAGATGAGGCCGAGGTCGACGGCCTTGGAGAGGCCTTTTTCGCGGGTTTCCGGGTCGGAGGCGCTGGTGGCGTCGTAGAGGCCTTCGGCCATGTCGCGGAGGTTGCCGGTGACGAAGGTGGAGTTGTAGGAGAAGCGCTCGACACGGCGAAAGCTGGCGACCTGGAAGGCGGCGACGAAGGCAATGATGGCGGTGAAGGCTATGTGGGAGAAGCTGTTGGGGAGCCAGCCGAGGGCGAAGAGGGCCAGAGATTCGAAGGTCAGGCCGAGCAGGAGGACAGAGGGTTCGCTCAGACGGAAACGCATGTGTTTTGAGGAGGTTACGCCAGCGAGGAAGCCGACGAGGGGGACCAGGTGGGGGATGATCTGCTTCCAGTCGTGGCCAAGGACGGCGATGCCGAGGAAGATGACGTTGCCGGTCATGGCGTTGGCGAAGACGTGGCCGTGGTTGAGGTAGACGACGGCGTCGAGCAGGCCGCCTGTGGTGGCCAGGAGCATGGCGTCAGGGAGCGCGTTGGGCTGGATGGAGGGGGCGGTTGGCGGCATTGAATTTCTGAAAAAAAATCCGGGGTGGTTGGGCGGGCTAAAAAGCGGAATTTACTGGTGTTTTTGAAGGGGATTTTGGAAAAAGTGAGTGTTTGTTGTGGTGTTTTTGTGGTGCGTTCGTGGTGGAATGCGTGGTGAACGTGGTGACAAAAATGCTGTTGCGCGGAGGCTTAAAAATGTGCCAAGCATTTCAACTTTATTTTGTCAGAGATGGAGGAGGACGACGGGGATTCTTCCGGGGGACTCGCGGCGGATGACAGAGTATCGTGGAAGCGGACTGAAGGGAAGGGACTGGCGGCTATGGATTGCGGCAGGCGGGTTAACAGGATGGGAATGTGAGTGAGTTGTTGTCAGATTTTCGCATCCTCTTTCCCTCCTGGTGCGTCTAACTTATCGATAAGTAAATTCAACCGATGACAGTTCGGGGTGGCAAGGAGATCGTTGTATGGCAATCAAGTGGGATAAGTTGACGGTGAAGTCGCAGGAGGCGGTGCAGGCGGCCAGTAGTCATGCCGCGGAGAACGGGAATCCGGAGGTGCTGCCGCTGCATTTGATGGCGGCGCTGCTGGAGGACCGCGAGGGAGTGGTGATCCCGGTGCTGGAGAAGGTCGGGGTGCCGGTGCAGGAGCTTTTGGCGGGGGTGAATGCCGCGATTGTGAAGCTGCCGAAGGTGCAGGGCGGGACGCAGCCGGGGCTGTCGCCGGCGCTGCAGAAGGTGCTGGAGCAGGGTTTTAAGGAGGCGGAGAACTTCAAGGATGAGTACTGTTCGACTGAGCATCTGCTGCTGGCGTTGTCGCGGGCGAAGAACGATCCTGTGGAGCTTGCGCTGGCGTCGTTTGGGGGAACGCACGATGCGATTCTGAAGGCGCTGAGTACGGTGCGGGGATCGCAGCGGGTGACGGACCAGAATCCTGAGGGCAAGTTTCAGGCGCTGGAGAAGTATGCCAAAGACCTGACGGACCTGGCGCGGCGGGGCAAGCTCGATCCGGTGATCGGCAGGGATGAAGAGATTCGGCGGGTGGTGCAGGTGCTGAGCCGCAGGACCAAGAATAATCCGGTGCTGATCGGTGAGCCGGGCGTGGGTAAGACGGCGATTGTGGAGGGGCTGGCGCGGAGGATTTTTCTGGGCGATGTGCCGGAGATTCTGAAGGGCAAGCGGGTGTGCTCGCTCGACCTGGGGGCGATGATCGCCGGAGCGAAGTTTCGCGGTGAGTTTGAGGATCGGCTGAAGGCGGTGCTGAAGGAGATCGAGGAGTCGAACGGCGAGATTATTTTGTTCATCGATGAGTTACATACTCTGGTGGGCGCGGGTGCGGCTGAGGGATCGCTGGATGCGAGCAACATGCTGAAGCCGGCGCTGGCTCGCGGCGGGTTGAGGGCGATTGGCGCGACGACGCTGAATGAGTACAAGAAGTACATCGAGAAGGATGCTGCGCTGGAGCGGCGGTTTCAGATTGTGTACGTGGGCGAGCCGAACGTGGAGGATACGGTTGCGATTCTGCGCGGGCTGAAGGAGAAGTACGAGGCGCACCATAAGGTTCGGATTAAGGATTCGGCGATTGTGGCGGCGGCGACGCTCAGTCACCGTTACATATCGGATCGGTTTCTGCCGGATAAGGCGATTGATCTGGTGGATGAGGCTGCGGCGGCGCTGGCGATTCAGATTGGTTCGGTGCCGGTGGAGATTGACGATCTCGAACGGCGGGCGACCTCGCTGGAGATTGAACGGGCTGCGCTGAAGCGGGAGAAGGATGCAGGTTCGCAGGAGCGGCTGGAGGTTGTGGAGCGTGAGCTGGCTGAGGTGAAGGAAAATGCCTCGGGGTTGCGGGCTCGGTGGCAGAAGGAGCGCGGGGCGATTGGCCGGATCGCGGAGCTGAAGGAGAAGCTCGAATCGCTGCGGTTCCAGATGGGCGAGGAGACGCGCAGGGGAAATCTGCAGCGGGCGGCTGAGCTGCAGTATGGCGAGATTCCGAAGATGGAGGCTGAGCTGCGCGAGCTGACGGCGGAGCAGGATGCGGCGGTGGCTGAGGATGCGGTGGTCGCGGCAGATATGGCAGGGACAGGAAAGCACCTCACCGTTTCCGGTAAGACTGGAAAGGATGGGGCAGCTGGTAAGAGGGCTCCGCGACGGATGCTGAAGGAGGAGGTCGACGAGGAGGACATCGCTGCGGTGGTGTCGAAGTGGACGGGGATTCCGGTCTCGAAGATGCTGGAGGGCGAGATGCAGAAGCTGGTGCAGATGGAGGATCGTCTGCGCGAGCGTGTGGTTGGGCAGGATGAGGCTCTGTCCGCGGTGGCGAATGCGATTCGGCGGTCGCGTGCGGGGTTGAGCGATCCGAAGAGGCCGATTGGGTCGTTTATTTTTCTGGGTCCGACGGGCGTGGGCAAGACCGAGACGGCGAAGGCGCTGGC
>Ga0302226_10003888_pt1 | contig 9991 bp, 9 predicted proteins | sample II_Palsa_E3_3_FD_193524 | JGI IMG/M metagenome (GOLD analysis project Ga0302226, IMG submission 193524) | Peat permafrost microbial communities from Stordalen Mire near Abisko, Sweden - II_Palsa_E3_3 | ecosystem: Environmental > Terrestrial > Soil > Palsa > Peat permafrost | place: Sweden...
CGCCGAGTACGCCGTGCGTAGTTCCTTGCCCAGCGCCGCACGCGACGACATATTCACGATACGGCCGAAACCCGCGGCCTGCATGCCCGGCAGCAGCGCCTGCATGCACTGCATCGCGCAACGCACATTCAGCGACCACGCAAGCTCGAGTTCTTCGAGACTTTGTTCACCTGCGCCGGCCGGCACCACCACGCCGACGTTGTTGACCAGCCGCGTGATCGGGCCTCCCGCGAGCGCCTGATCGAGTGCTTTCGCCGTTGCTTCGGCATCCGAAAGATCAGCGATAAAACCACTGCCCACCCGGTCAATCACAACGGCTTCAAAGCCGTCCGCTTCACAGCGCTCGGCGCAGGCCGCACCAATCCCGGCCGCGCCGCCGGTAATCAAAACTCGTTCTCGTGTCATGTCGTGTGCTTTATGAAATCAGACGGTTGCGATCGGCGTCACAGGCGAACCCATTGCGCCCGGCAGACGCAGCGGCGGCGCCGTAAGCATGAAATGCGAGCGCCCGTTGGCACGCAGCCATGCCGCCAGATCGCGCAGATACCAAAGCTCGCCAAGCGGCAAGCCGAGCTTGAACAAACAATGATGATGCAGCGGCATCAGTGGATAGTGGCTTTCCTGACCTTCCGCCGGACCCGCGGGATAACGCTCGACCGCATAATTGTCCGCCACCAGCGCGGCAATGCCCGAATCGGTCAACCACTGCAATAGCCGCTGGTCGCGGCCGTCGAGTGCACAGCATTGACTGTTGAGCACGGCTTCATCGGGATGACGGTTCATCTCCAGCACTAGTTCAGCGAACCCGGTGCGCAGCAGCAGCATGTCGCCGCGATCGATCTGTACCTTGTCTGCGTCGATCGCGAACATCAGGTCGTCGTAACCCACGGTGCGATGCTCGCGCCCGTAATGCGCGACGAGATCGACAAGAACGCCACGTCCCTGCATGCCCTTCACCGCGAGATTTTCAATACCGAGCGCTTCCGCGTGGCTATGTTCGTTGCCGCAGGCGTGCGGCGCAAATGCGTCATCGCGACGGTATTCCATTGGCCCGACTACGTCCGTGTTCGCCTTGTAACCGTTGTAGTAGACGCTTTCCGCCACGCCGTCGCCGTCGGCGTCGAAGAGCGCGCCCACATGTGCGAGCGAGTCCCATTGGGTGGAATATTGCAGGCTCATCAGGACTTGATCATCGCTAACCACGTCGGTCGCCTGCTCCTCCATGCGCGCAAACGGAAAGTTCACATAGGGCAGACCATCCTTCGTCGTAGGTCGCAAAACCGGCGGATGGCGACGCACATTCAGCTTGCTGTCGCCGGGATAATCCAGCGGCAGGGACAGGCAAAAACTCAGGCCGGCGCGAATCTCGCACGCGCCTTTCAGCACTTGTTCCGTGGTGATCAGGTTCGGTCGTCCGAGTTGATCGTCGGGGCCAAAATCACCCCAATTCGATCCATCAGGTCGATTCTTCCAGCGCCTCTGATCCTGCATGTTCTTCTCCTTGCACGACGGCTTGAGCCGTCGCGCGACCAAAATCACCACTGCCCCTAGCCGATCAAGGTCTGCGGTATCCGGTCGAAAATATCGAGGAGCGCCGCGACCGCGGGCTCCTGGTTCTTTAGCAAGCGCGCCTTCGGGCCGCCGATAACGAGCGCAAACGCTTCGCCGTGGATCGAGAATCCCTTCGCAAGGCCGGCAACGTCCTCGACGTTCTCTCCTGTCGAACGATGCCAGCCAAGCGTCACGCCTTGCTCCACTTCGACCTCCAGCGCCGCGCGATCGATCACCGAACCGTCCGTCGAAGCGCTCAGCGGTTCGCAACTGTCGAGCAGGCGCCGGCGCGCATCCACCGGCAAGGCACCGAGCAGCGCCTTGCCCGCCGCGCTGGCGTGGACGTACATGAAACCGCCAGGTTCGTCGCTGTAGCGAATCTTCTGGCGCGACTCCATGACATCCAGATAGACAACCCGATTGCCCGCAAGCGTCGCGAGCGCCGCCGTTTCGCCCGTCGCGTCGCGCAAGGCTGTCAGCAACGGCTGGAACAGCAGCGTCAGCGGGTCCTCGCTGCAGATGTCGCGTGCGACATGCAACAAGCGCTGCGTCGGGTAATAACCTGCTTTTACGCCCGGCGCGTAGAGATAACCCTTCGCCACCATCGTCTGCAAAAGCGCATGACAACTCGACAAAGGGATTTCGGTTCGACGCGCAATCTCGCTGTAGATCATCGGTTGCCGGACTTCGGCAAACAGGTTGATCACGTCAAAGACGCGCACTGCAGTTTTCACATCCATGACAACATTATCGGTATATCGATAACCTTAGCGCAAGTGATTTGGGGTATACACCTAGAAATGTGCCCCCGCTCACCGGTTTGGGGTCTTTACCGACTTCGGACGAAACTTGAATGAATCAACTGCCGACTGTCACGAGGATCAGATTGCCTCTTTCATTGCATGGGCAATTTTTAAATAAATAGTTATCCTTATAAATATCCCCGGTCGAAATTTGATCTTCGAGCCCCCGGCATTCGTTTTCTTTCCGATATCGAAATACAACGACAGGTGAGAACCTGCAGGATGCGATCGGTGAGTCTATTCGGGAGCGTGTGCCGGGATCAAGGTGAACATTCCCGGGAGCTGAAAGTGAGCGTATCCGGGAGCAATAAAAAAGCGGCGAGGCCCTCGTGCAAGGCTTCGCCGCTTCCAAACTGCCTGAACTGAAGGGTGTTAATCAGCGTGACATCACCCGGGACCCCCATGTGCACTAAAGCTGCCGTGCGATCACCATGCGCTGCACTTCGCTCGTGCCTTCGTAGATCTGCGTGATGCGGGCATCGCGATAATGACGCTCGACCGGATAGTCTTCCAGATAACCATAACCGCCGTGAATCTGGATGGCCTGCGAGCATACCCGCTCCGCCATTTCCGACGCAAACAGCTTTGCCTGCGACGCCTCGCTCAGGCACGGCAAACCTTCAGTGCGCATGCGCGCGGCGTGCAACACAAGCAGACGCGCCGCGTTCAGGTTGGTCTGCATATCGGCGAGAAGGTTGGCTACGGACTGATGCTCCTTGATCGGCTTGCCGAACTGCACACGCGCGTGCGAATAGGCACGCGCGGCGTCGAAGGCAGCGCGCGCAATACCCACCGCCTGCGCCGCGATACCGATCCGCCCTCCCTCCAGGTTAGCCAACGCAATCTTCAATCCTTCGCCACGCGCGCCCAGCAAATTGCCAGCCGGAATCGCACAGTCCTCGAGTGAAATCGGGCAGGTATCGGAGGCACGGATGCCCATCTTGTGCTCGGGCCGCCCAACGTTGAAGCCCGGTGTATTCGTCGGGACGATGAACGCCGACAAGCCCTTCTTCCCAAGCTCCGGGTCGGTAACGGCGAACACGATCGCCATGCCCGCGCGCGCGCCGTTCGTCGTGAACTGCTTCGCGCCGGAAAGCACCCACTGGCCATCGCGTTCGACAGCGCGCGTCTTCAAATTATTGGCCTCCGATCCGGCTTGCGGCTCGGTCAGGGCGAACGCGCCGATCATCTCGCCCGTTGCGAGTTTCGGCAGATATTCGTCCTTTTGCGCATCAGTTCCGAACGCGAGAATCGGTCCGCAGCCTACGGAATTGTGCACGGCCATCAGCGTGGAACACGAGGCACAACCCGCCGCAATTTCTTCGATAGCCAACGCGTACGCCACATAGTCGCTAAACGTACCGCCCCATTCCGCAGGCACGATCATGCCAAGCAAACCGAGCTCGCCGAGTTGCCGCACGACTTCGTCCGGCAAGGCGGCATCGCGGTCCCATTGGCCCGCGTGCGGCGCCAGCACTTCGGTGGCGAAATCGCGCGCGGCGTCACGGATCATGCGTTGGTCATCGGTCAGGAAGCTGTCGATCATGATGGTCTGGCTCGTGTGAAATACAGGGAAACACAAGGAAGGCACTGGGCTTACACTGCTGCGCTTAAGCGGTGGAGCGGTGAAGGGGATGGCAAATAGCCTCACGCCAGATTTTAGGCGCGACACATCCGTCTGCCGATGCCTGAAACGATCAAGCTTCCTGAGCGAATGCGCCACCTAGTGACTACCCCAACACCGAAAAGCCCGCGCGATCAGCGGCCCCGGCCGGCCGTGACTGCGGCTGCGCCCGCTCCCAGGACGCCACGCGGCCAAGGTAACGAACGCGGGACCATAGCGGGTGATTTCGTCGAAGAAGCGCTTCGGTGCGCCGAGCGTCGCGGCGTGGGACGCGTCGCGTTGCTGGAGCAAGCGGGCATCAACCCCGCCACGCTCGCGGCACCGCTCGCCCGTGTATCGGCTGCGCAATATGGGCGCCTATGGAGCGCCACCGCAGACGTGCTCGACGATGAATTCTTCGGTCAGGACAGCCATCCGATGCGCCGTGGCAGCTTCGCGCTGCTCTGTCATGCAGCGCTGGGTTCGCGCGACGGAGGCCAGGCGCTGAGCCGCATCGCGGGTTTCCTGCGGCTCGTGCTGGACGACCTGCGATGCGAAATCGATACCGACACCGACACAACACGCGTGAGAATTCGCCTCGTCGACACCGCTACTGAAACCCCCTCACCCCGCCCGATGTTCGCTTACGCAACCGCGTTCATCATGATCTATGGTTTGTTGTGCTGGCTGGTCGGCCGTCGCATCCCGGTGCTGGCCGCGCATCTGCGCTGCCCGGAACCGGCGGCGACCGCCGAATACCGGCTGATGTTCTGCGACGCAATGTTCTTCGACCAACCCGCGTCGTATGTCGATCTCGCGCCGGGCTGCGTCACGTTGCCGGTCGTTCAGACGGCCGCCACGCTGAAGGTTTTCCTGCGCGAGGCGCCGGCCAATTTCATCGTGAAATATCGCAATCCCGATTCGCTCGCCGCGCGGATTCGCCGCAAATTGCGTCAGGCGCAGCCCGTCGACTGGCCTGATAGTGAAGCTATCGCGGCGGCGCTGAACATGGCCGAAGCCACACTAAGACGCCGCCTGAAACAAGAGGGCACGACCTATCAGTCGATCCGTGATGCGCTGCGGCGCGATCTCGCCATCGCGCGGCTTGCCGACACGACGCAGACCATCGCGGAGATCGCGCATGCGCTCGGGTTCGCAGAACCCAGCGCATTTCATCGCGCATTCAGGAAGTGGACGGGGGTGCGCCCGGCGACGTATCGCGGCTTGCATACCGACGTCAACGCCGATGCATGACAGCACGCACACCGTCGCGCTGCTATAGTGAAATCTGCTGGTTCACTGAAGGAGCGTTGCCATGCCGCAAGCGAAAACACCATCGCACAGCAAGCCGAAAGCGCCAGCGGCTACGAACCATCGCGAGGCGGCGCTCGACGAAGCGCTGGACGAGAGTTTTCCCGCAAGCGACCCGGTCGCAATCTCATTCGATCGCGAACCTGCCCCCGAACCGAAGCGTCAAGACAGTCACAGCAAACGGACCCGTTAATAACCCGCTCTAGTCGTCGAGACCGGTCAGCAGCAGGGCCAGCTTCTCCACATGCTGCATCAGCATCGCCCGGTGTTTGTCGATCTGCTCGATCCGTCCGGCGAGATCGGCCTTCACAGGATCGGCCAGTTTCCCCGACACGCGCAAATCCTCCGCCTTCGCATTGATGCCATCGAGCTGGACCATCGACAGCTGCCGCTCCACGCGGCGCAGGTCGGTCAATAACAGGTCGCGATTGCGCCGGAACATCTGGTCGCGCCGATTCGTCTCCACTTGCTGGAGCGCCTGGTCGGCCACGCGCCGGGTTGCTTCTGTCTGGGAGAGGAGCGGTTCCGGCCCACGCAGGACGGGCCGCTTGGGCGCCGGGTGCGCATTGCCGCGGAACACGGCAGCGGGCGTTTCCTCATCCATTGCGCGCTGGGTCTCGGGCGGAATGTCGCGCCGGTCGCGGCGCTCGTCCAGCCAGCGCGGCGGCAAGCCGGTGACGGTCTCCACCCCGCGCACGAATTCCTCACTGAAATCACGCCTTCCGGCCAGGATCAGTTTCATGTATGACGGGGAAAAACTCATCATGCGGGCAATCCTCGCGCCGCCAGCGGGCGATCCTGCGAGCACATTCAGGTTGGCCTGCCACACGAGGTACAGCGTTTCATCGAAATCTTCCATGGGCTAGTCTCCAAGCAGACGGACTCGCAAACGCCGCGCAGCTGATTCACATGCGCTTGACGCTTAGGTCCTGGCGAGCCCGTCATCACGGCGACGAGCCGGATCGTGATCGGGGGCGTCGCCTAAGTGGGCATCTGACCGCAATCTTACCGTTATCTCAATAATGCGCGTTTTGTCTGAGCAGGCGGCAAAAACCTGCAGAATCAACAGCAAGCGCGTGGTTTAAGGGCAACCCACGCGAACAGAGGCGCGGAATTGAGGGCGCAGGGGTGGAAGTTTGATCCACTCAATCCGCGCAATACGCCGGCATCGTTCGATGCCGCCATGTCGCGTTCAAGAAAATAAGCCACACGAATAAACGACAATTATGTCTGTGACAGATAATTGCCGAATATCTCTCACACGCATAATTGACAATTATCTGCCAGGGGAATAAATTGCGTTTATTCGTGTGAGAGATAATTATCATGCAGCAGATCATCGCAACCCCTTACCAGATGGGTCAGATTCTCGCGGCCGGCCGTCGGCGCGCGGGCCTCACCCAAGCCGAAGCGGCCGCGAGGCTTGGCGTGAGCCAAAGTCGTATATCAACGCTCGAGACCGATTCCAGCGCGCTGACACTCAATCAGTTGTTGACGCTTTTTGGTGCGTACGAGCTGCAACTCCAGGTTCTGGACAGGGGCTCGTCTCCTCCAAACTCCCCCCCGCCTGCGCTGGAATGGTAATGGCAGGACGCAAGCCACATTCCCGAGCGCTGTCGGTATGGGTCAATGGCGTACGGATGGGCATCTGGCGCATCCCCACTCGCGGCCCGATGGAGCTCGCCTACGACCCTGAGTGGGCCGCCTCCGACGTCAGCCGGCCCCTCTCGCTGTCGTTACCTATCCCGCTCGATAACGCCCCGCTCAAAGGCGATCGGGTACTGAACTACTTCGACAACCTGCTGCCGGACAGTGAGGCTATTCGAAAGCGAATCGGCCGGCGATTTCGCACCGACACGCTGGATGCGTTTGATCTTTTACAAGCCATTGGCCGGGATTGCGTTGGCGCAGTCCAGCTCCTGGGCGTCGACGAGGAGCCCGCGGGTTTCGAACAGATCGATGGTACTCCGCTCAGTGACAAGGAAATCGAAACGCTCCTGAGCCAGACTGCCGGGAGCGGCACTTTCGGCCTCCAGGACGACGAAGACGACTTCCGGATTTCCCTGGCCGGCGCGCAAGAAAAGACAGCGCTTCTCTGGCACGAAGGCCAGTGGATGAAACCCCACGGCACCACGCCCACTACGCATATCCTGAAGCTTCCGCTCGGCCTGGTGGGTAACCGGCGCGCGGACCTCACCACGTCGGTCGAGAACGAGTGGCTGTGCATGCATCTCCTGCAGGCCTACGGTGTACCGGTTGCTGAAACGGAGATCAAGACCTTCGGCAAGCAACGTGTGCTGAGCGTCAAACGCTTTGACCGCCAGATGCACTCAAGCGGCAAGTGGATCTTGAGGCTGCCGCAAGAGGACTTTTGTCAGGTAATGGGGCTGCCCTCGCACAAAAAGTATGAAAGCGAAGGTGGCCCGGGAGTGATCGATCTGGCACAGGTGCTTCAGCAGTCCGAAACGGCTAAGGAAGACATTGAAACACTGCTGACCACGCAGATACTCTTCTGGCTTCTGGCAGCCCCGGACGGGCACGCGAAGAACTTCAGCATCCGGCTCTTCGCGGGCGGACAGTATCGGCTGACTCCGCTTTATGACGTCATGTCCATCTGGCCGGTCGAGGGGAAGGGCCCGAGCCAGTGGTCGTGGCACAAGGCCAAGCTTGCGATGGCTGTATCGGGCAAGAACCGTCACTATGCTTTTCGCGATATCCAGCGCAGGCACTTTAACGCGATGGCACCGCGATGCTCATATGGACAGGATGCGGAGCCAATCATCCAGCGGCTGATTGAAGAAACGCCCGGTGTTATCGAGCGTGTCTCGGGCGAGTTGCCGGAGGGTTTTCCGGTCAGGGTCGCTGACCGTATCTTCCAGGGACTACGCAGGACCGTGGCTGAACTCGACGCAATGCCGGCCAGGTTAGTTGCCTGAGCGCCAAACCCGGCTCACGCCGGGTCTGCTTCACGCCATCAAGGCACGTCGCGCAAGTACCCCACCTTCGACGAATCGCGCATCCGCAACGAGACGATCCAGGAAATCGCGCACAGTGCCGTCACGTACCAGTAGAAGGTCGACTCGATGCCGATCGACTTCAGGAATAGCGCCACATATTCCGCCGAGCCGCCGAACACCGCGTTTGCCACCGCATACGACAAACCCACCCCCAGCGCGCGCACTTCCGCGGGGAACATTTCGGCCTTGATCAGTCCGCTGATCGACGTGTAGAGACTCACGATAGCCAGCGCAACCACCACCAGCACGAATGCCATGACCGGGCTCGTGACGTCCTTCAACGCGTGCAGGATCGGCACGGTGCAGAAAGTGGCAAGGCCGCCGAACCAGATCATCGACTTGCGCCGGCCAATCCGGTCCGACAACGCGCCGAATGCGGGCTGCATGATCATGTAGATGAACAACGCCGCGGTCATCACGTTGCTGGCCGTCTTGGCATGCATGCCGGCGGTGTTCACCAGATACTTCTGCATGTACGTGGTGAACGTGTAGAAGATCAGCGATCCGCCCGCCGTGAAACCAATCACGGTGAGGAACGCGCCTTTATGTTGCATGAGACCGCGCAGCGTGCCGGCTTCTTTCAGCTTGCGGCTTTCGGCCGTGGTGGTTTCATCGAGCGATTTCCGCAAATACAGCGACACAACCGCCGCGAGCGCGCCGATTCCAAACGGGATACGCCAGCCCCACGCCCTCAATTCTTCCGTGGACAACAACTGCTGCAGAACGACCAGCACGAGCAACGCGGCAAGCTGTCCGCCGATCAGCGTCACGTACTGGAACGACGCGAAGAAACCGCGCCGCCCCTGCAGCGCCACTTCGCTCATGTAGGTCGCGCTCGTGCCGTACTCGCCGCCCACCGACAAGCCCTGGAACAACCGCGCGATCAGCAGGAAGAACGGTGCCCATGCGCCAATGCTCGCGTAGGTCGGCAAGAAGCAGATCACGAGCGAGCCGGCGCACATCATCAGCACGGAAATCATCATCGAGGTGCGGCGGCCGTGTTTGTCGGCGATACGGCCGAACATCCAGCCGCCAATTGGCCGCATCAGGAAACCCGCCGCAAAAACGCCCGCCGTGTTGAGCAACTGCGTGGTCGGATTGCCACTAGGGAAGAACGCCGGCGCGAAGTACAGCGCAAGGAACGAGTAGATATAAAAATCGAACCACTCGACGAGATTTCCCGATGAAGCGCCGACGATCGCGAGAACGCGTCGGCGGGTATCTGCAGAAGTTGAGAGGGCGGTGTCGGCCATGCTGGGTGAAACTCCTGTCGCGTGTTGAAAACGGCGGCTTGTGGCCGCTCTTGCACCGGTCTGATGCCGGAGACGGTCCACCCTAAGGGGGGTTGGCGCGCAAGTTTATACGACGAGAAGCCGGCTAACGCAATATGACGATCAGCAAAAATTCAGCTTACAACTCAACTTAAATAGAAAGTTTTTTGTCAGAACACGGATCGCGCAGAATTCCGCTAAGTCCTTTTTATATTTGAATTCCTGCTAGATCAACGGTTTGCGACCGATGGGCAAAAACATAGAACGCTCCGGACACAACCTTACAATTATAGAAATCGAAAGAACTTGGTAATTTCCCTAAGACGCAGAAAACGAACCCCTTCCGCCGCATTGCCGCTCTCTATTCACGCGGCCCCTGAGCTGAAGTCTTGCCATAATTGCGGACGCCTGGTTTTTCTGGAGAACCGCATGAAC
>Ga0302226_10003895_pt1 | contig 9982 bp, 7 predicted proteins | sample II_Palsa_E3_3_FD_193524 | JGI IMG/M metagenome (GOLD analysis project Ga0302226, IMG submission 193524) | Peat permafrost microbial communities from Stordalen Mire near Abisko, Sweden - II_Palsa_E3_3 | ecosystem: Environmental > Terrestrial > Soil > Palsa > Peat permafrost | place: Sweden...
AGTAGTTTGAGCGCCTCCATCGCTTTTCCGAATTTGTCCCAATCCCCGCGCTGCATGGCCTTCTGTACCTCATCAAATTGCATCCTCGCCTGGCTAGAGTTAACCTCGCCGGCGGTCGCCTCCGCAGTCGCGCTACTCGTTTGCGTCGAATGCCCTTGTGTTGTGACCGCTTGAGGTTCCTGGGTACCGAAGAGGCCATTGAGCGCCTCATCAAGCGTGGGCGCCATCACAACCTTATCGGCCGTAACTGCGATGACGCGCTTCAGTTGTGGAAAGTTCGTGCCTTCGGCGGTCATGTACAAGGGCACCACGTAAAGGAACGAATTCTCAATCGGCGTCACGATCAGTTTCCCGCGAATCACTCGCGACCCTTGTTGATTCCAGAGGGTGAGCTGCTGAGAAATGGTAGTGTTCTGATCGATCATCGCCTCGACCTGGTTGGGTCCGTAGATGAGCTTCTCCTTCGGAAGCTCATAAAAGAGCATTTTTCCGTATTCGGGAAAATCAGACCTGGCGGCCATCCAGGAGATCATGTTGTCCCGATTTTGCGGCGTAAAAGGAGTCATCAGCAGGTACTCAAGCTGGGTGCTTCCAGGAAGCTTCATCAGGATGTAATAGGGCTGCATAGGTTGCGTCTGGCCTGCGTATTTTTCCATCGGAGCGGTCCATAGGTCCTCCCGGTTGTAGAAGACCTGGGGATCCGTCATGTGGAAAGTCCTGTATTGGTCGGCTTGGACGGTGAAGAGACCCTCTGGATAGCGTAGGTGATTCTTGAGATCCGCAGATAGCTCGCTCAGGTCATTGAAAACTCCAGGAAACGCTTGCCGGTAGACAGCTAGGACGGGATCCTTGGGATCCATGACGTAGAAGCGGACGGTTCCGTCATACATGTCTACGACAACCTTCACCGAGTTCCTGATGTAATTCAGCCCGTCAAAACCAGCCGTAGCGCGGGGCTCAGCCCCTGCTGTCTCGGGCGCTCGAGCTCCTCCCATCGTTTCGACGCCCAAGCTGTGCTCCAACGCGGTTTCATACTGTGCTGTCTGCTCCGGATTCGCGTACGGAAAGTAATTCGAGACTGTGTAGGCGTCTTGAATCCAGTACAGCTTACCCGCGCTCAATACGGCGTAGGGATCATGGTCGAGGCGCAAGAACGGAGCGACCTGTGCAACACGCTCGCTAACGGCTCTATAGATCTGAATTCGGCTTTCGGGCCTGAGATAAGAGGTCAATAAAATGTTGACGTCGGCTTTGGTCCAAGCAAACAAGAGCCTCTTCCAAAAACTGTCTAACGGTATTCCGCCTTTACCGCTATAGCTGGTGTAAACATTGTCATTACCCTTGGGGTAGTCGAACTCCTTGATATCGGTCGCCACGATTCGGTACCCCGACATCGATTGTCCGTAGTAGATGGAAGGCTGAGTGATGGACAGGCCAAACTCGGATTCGGCCGGGACATTCTCAAGAAGGTATCGCGGAAACCCTCCCCCGACGGTCTTCGAAACGAAGTTCATGACCGCGCCATAGCCATGCGTGAACTGCAGGTACTCGTTGACCCAGGTTTGCGCTTTCGCCGGAAGTTCCGGCGAAAGCTCGCGGGCGGAAAGCATCACCTGATGATAGCCATCCGCCAAGTGATAGCGGTCGGTATCGATATTATAGAACTGATAGTAGAGCCGTATTGCCTGGGTCTGCTGATAGGTCTGCAGTAGCGGTCGCGAATCCCATAAACGAATGTTCTGGATCGTGTCCTGGTTCCTCGCGATCACCTCAGGTGTTAGATTTGGGAGGGCTGGATAAGTCGTTTCCTGGATTGCATCCAACTGGTAGGCCTTCCGCGTGAACTCGATGTAGTGTTTCAGGTAGGGTGTCTCGAGGGCCAACTCACTTGGCTGCACGAAAAATTCCTGAAAGAAGAATGGAACCAGGTACACCCCGATCAACCACAGAGCAAAGTACACCCCGACCCCCACAGCCAACATCTTGAGGCGCGGACGGAAGAAATTGAATGCGAGCAGCGCACATGCCAGCGCCGAGACACCGACCATGATCCAGAGGGTGACCCGCGTTACATGATCCGCTGCATATCCTGCACCATAAACGACGCCCAGCGTGGAGTAGACGAGTTCGTAGTGGTCGAGGTAAAACCCCCATCCAAAATTGGCAGCCAAGATTAAAAGAAGCACTGAGAAATGTGACGTGGCGCTGCCACTTGCCGCGATTCTTCCGAGCCCGCTTGTCAGCGCTAGTCGTATTCCTAATAATATATACGTAGAGAAAACAATCCCAAACGTCAGGATCGTCAGTAACGTCAAGCTGCCTTGCAAAAGCACATAGAAGGGCAGATGAAAGAGATAGAACCCGACATCGACCCCGAGAAGCGGATCCGAAACCCCGAAAGACCCGCCATAACGAAAACGGAGGTATGTATCCCATTCGGTGTAGAAATAAAGCGCAGAAACCAACGCGACGACAGCGCTGATCAGGAAAACAGCTGCCTTCAATAGGCTGGGAGACAACTCGATAATTGGCTGCGCACTCGCGTTGGCTCTGGATAACGCGGGCCTCGATGCTCGAACGCCTCCGAGGAAGTCGGCGCTATTTTTGGTAGCTTGGCGAAGGCTAATCCACAGGTACAGAAAGGCGAAGACGAAAGCTGAGCAAAACATCACCACTTGAACCGACAGAAGGGTCCAGAAGATGCCTGCGTAGCCGAGCTGCCGCATCCACAGCCATTTCTCTATATAACCAGCGATGCCTACCAGGGCCGCTATGAGTGAGGCCGCGGCGACAACCATGATTGCCAGTAGATGCCGCGAGGTGGGCGGCATTCCTATGACACGCCCCTTCTCGCGAGCAAATGAACTTCGTTGCTTTTCAGCTGTCGGGTTCTCGTTCATCGTCCACCCCAGATCTGCGTGCGCGCCCTGCGGCCCATATTGAATGTCCGGATGGGCGAGGCCAGGCCGCGCCGCGACTCCAGTGACCGCCGCGCTCCAATCGCTAACGCGGCACGCGTTGTCGTTTTGCATCAACGCCAAACGAGATTCAGCTGTCACCTACGAGTCGAAGGACACCACCAACAACGAACGAGGCTGCGAAACCTCACGATGTGACTTGACAGCCAAGTTGCCAACCGCAAGTACTCCCATGCTATCGAGATAACTCGATCGATTTTCCCGTTGATGCATCGACATCAATTAACTGTCCATCGGATCTGATAGCCGCGACCGCCTTCTGAGCACAACTAGACTCACCCCCGCCACTGCCGTTCAAACATCATCGCTTTCTTTCACGACGATTCCCCGCCACATTCGTCAGAGCTAAATAGACTAGTAATCAACGTACAGCATGGCAGCAACGGTGCGAAAACGTCAGGCTCGGAAACTACCTATGCCAACTCTCGGCGATCAGGGTCGGGCCATGAAAGGAAGCGGGCTTCGCAGATATGGTTTTGGTAAAAACGGCATCTCAAGTCCGAGCGAATGTCTGCATGCGATAAACAACGGAAAGGTCCGTTTCAAACAGGAAAGCGCCCCCCGGTTGGTGCCACGAGCTTTATAACGATCCGCTGGGGCGGGGCTCAATGCATGTTCCCTTGCTATTCTTAGGTACACTTCCGGATGAAGTTGCCGATACAGCCTTCCTTCTAGTATCGCGACGTCTTGTACGCAAACCAGTTTCAGGGCAAATCTGAAGCTGGTCTTTTGTTCCACGTCATCGCTTCGATGGGAGCGACGAGTTCTGCCCGACCATGCCGACGTGCCGAGTTCGGTACCTGAGTAGTTTCCGAGTCTTTCGCACCCGGACGCGCAGAGCTAACCTGTCTTGGACGGAGCAAGATGGAGACTTGCATGGACATTCCCACAAGGCATCCGTGCATGTTCCACGAAGCTGCCGGGTATAGCAATCCAGCCGTTCACCATCGCTCGGTTGCGGATTTAGCGAAGGCCACATTTACCTCGCTTCGTCAGGGCGATCAGTATCGCCTGCACATACTCAATTTACTTCTCAGGTCGCTTGAGCCGCAAATTGCCAAGGCATTTTCCGAGGCCAAGCTTAAACGCCTCTCGTTGCTCGCCAGAAATGCGGGCCAAGGTTCAGAAAATTCTTGTAGCTAGGAGCGAGAAACCATGACATTCCTCAAATCCGGACCCGCAAACGCCGACGCGGTTGCTGACGAATATGCCGCAACGATCTCGGGTTCTTCGCTACCCAAATATAGAATTCCGAATGGATCGTCAGAGCCTCGGGCAGTGTTCGATCTTGTGCGTGACGAACTGTTCATGGACGGCAACTCTCGCCAGAACGTGGCAACGTTCTGTACCACCTATGCCGACGACGAGGTACGTCGCCTGATGGATCTTTCGATCGACAAGAACATGATCGATAAGGACGAGTATCCGCAGACCGCTGAAATAGAGAAGCGCTGCGTTCACATGCTTGCTGACCTTTGGCACGCTCCCCAGTCATGGGAAACCACGGGCTGCTCCACGACCGGATCGAGCGAGGCATGCATGCTCGGCGGACTCGCGCTCAAATGGCAGTGGAAGAAACGGCGCGAAGCTGAAGGTAAGCCTACCGACAAACCGAATATCGTGTGCGGCCCGGTACAGGTTTGCTGGGAGAAATTTGCCCGCTACTTCGGAGGCTTGGCAGGCATGTGGATTATCGCGGGCGTAGGGTTAGTGGGCGTCGTGTTCAGCTTCGTCGTCTCTTTTTTCCCGCCCGATCAGTTGCCAGTCGGCTCGTCCTCCATGTATGTCGGGCTTGTGATTTCGGGGATTGTGATCTTTGCTGGTATTCCACTCATCATTCATCAGCTGCGTCGCAGCAATTGGGCTGCACCCGATGCCAAGCTAGTCCCGGTAGCTAAAAGTCCACTGCATTAACCCGTCGTGGCACATGAAGCAGCCCGTGTATGCGACATGTCGCCCCGCGACGCACCAACGCAGACTTGATATAAACGAAGAGTAACTAACTGAGCGCCGCGCGAGCGCGGTGCAGTGGGTCTTGGCTCGAAGAAATTCCACTCCAGGGTCAGCCGGTGACTCTAATCGCTGCACTTCTCGCAGGGCTTTCCGATGCGTATCGCGCAAGTTGCACCACTGCACGAAGCGGTCCCACCGAAATTTTACGGTGGCACTGAACGTGTGGTTTCCTATCTTACTGATGCGCTTGTCGACATGGGTCATGAAGTTACCCTATTCGCGAGTGGAGATTCTGTTACAAAAGCTAAGCTTCGAACCGTTTGGCCACGCTCCCTGCGCCTAGATCCGTCAATTCGCGATATCAACGCTCCCCACGCGCTATTACTCGAACACGTGCGCCGCCACGCGCACGAATTCGATGTGCTGCACTTTCACCTGGACTACATGCCATTCTCGCTATTTTCACAGATGGGCGTACCGTTCGTAACGACCCTGCATGGTCGTCTTGATCTGCCGGAACTGGAGTCGGTCTTTAGGATGTTCTCGGAAGTACCGGTGATCTCGATTTCCGATTCGCAACGTCTACCGCTTCAGCATGCGAACTGGGTCAATACGATCTATCACGGTCTTCCAGAAAACTTGCTAACGCCACAACCGAATACGAAGCCTGAGTATCTCGCGTTTCTGGGCCGCATCTGTCCAGAGAAGCGCCCTGACCTTGCCATCAAGATTGCTATCGAAAGTGGTCTCCCGTTGAAGATTGCAGCCAAAGTCGACAGGGTCGACCAGGAATACTTCAGATCCATCATCGAGCCATTGCTGTCGCAGGCGGACGTCGAGTTCATCGGCGAAATCAACGACGCACAAAAGCCGGCGTTTCTATCCGGTGCGAAAGCGTTGCTCTTCCCGATTGACTGGTCGGAGCCCTTTGGTCTTGTGATGATCGAGGCGATGGCGTGCGGTACGCCAGTGATCGCGTTTAATCGCGGCTCGGTGCCAGAGGTGATCGATCACGGTGTGACTGGCTACATTTGCGAGGACGTACCGGACGCGGTCGCTGCGCTACAACGCATTGATGATCTATCTCGCACGGAAGTTCGGGCCCAGTTCGAGCTCCGATTTTGCGCGAAGACAATGGCGGCGAAGTATGTTGAAACCTACACCTCCATGCTCGCACCTACGCGGCAACGTCCCCTGCTTCAGGATACCGCGATGGCTTGAGTGGCGGCGAGAGAGTTTGGCACTAAGGATTTCACGATAGTGTCGAAGCCACAGGCGGTGCTCGAACGCGGCTTCAGCTACATACGTAGCAAGCATTGAAGCAGCCTTGAAAAGCAAACCGCGTATTTCCCAAATACCCTCCCATGGCCTCTCGGGTGGCTCCTGAGTGTTCTCGCTCGCCGTGTGCCTCAGCAGCACTCGCTGACCTCAAAATCTATCCACCTTGCTCCGCCGCATCCTCGTGGCGCGTCTCGTACGAGTAGTTGAGCCAGACCATTTAGGTTAGCGGAGTTGCATCCAAAATTATGGGCGATTGCCAGAATCATCCGCTTACCCCTTCTCGTGGCATTGCATTGCTGCGTGTCTAGCTTAACGCTACCTCATTCGCGCTAATCTATGGGGCTGTTTCTCCGATGTGACTAAGCAGAGATTCCGTATCGCTCTCTGACCAATACGCTTGTTTGCCATAGAATCCGTGGAGCGTTTTCTCGTAACCGCGGGTGAGCAAAACCGCATCGTCGTATTCTGGGCTATTCCTGATCGCGTCGCGGGTGAGATCGGTCGAAACAGTGGAATCGAACCAATCCGTGCCACTTAACCATTGCGTCGCCAACAACACTTCCTTACCACCCGGCCACCAGTTGCGCGTATCGACTGTCAGGTAACGGATGACCCAAGCGACGTCGTCGAAAATGAAACCGGACACGTGGCCGATGCTGCCGTCGACGGCCCGGATGTGACAGCCCTTCACGGCATCCGTACTTCGAAGATGGACGTCAGCCGGCGGTTCGTCTGTATGCGGATCGGAGCCCATGGGTGCGTCCGGCTCGTGGTGCGGTGCCTCGAGCGAGCCGGTGAACGCGGGGTAGGCGCTCGTCCCCCACACGTTTGAGCTACCCCAGTACCTGGGATATCCATAGTAAAGGAGGTGTGTGGTTTCATACTGACGAGATACAGACTTATGCGTATCAATATTCGGGCTATCCCTGACCTGTTGACGCGTGAGGTTTACATGCAGTGCGCCTGAGCCCGGATCCGATGGTTTGATTGAATACGGCGAAATCAATACCTTCCGTTCGCCGATCCAGTTTCCCGTTTCGACCACGAGATAGCGCACTCCCCAAGCCTCATCGTCGAATAATGCTTGGTCGACGGTTCCCATGTCACCATCAAGCGCCACGACGGTGCACCGATGAAGACTCTCTACAGTTCGCAGCACTTCAAGACTCCTTGCGTGTTCATTCCGTTCGATTCATCCGCTTCGTATTGTGCTTGCGCCCATGTCTCGCCCGGTTGTGTTGACCGATCACGGTGCCGCGTGCGAGTTTGCCTGGACGAAATTCAGCGTGGCGATGATCAGTGCAATTGGTGGCCTTGTACTTCTAAGAATAGACGCGATCTTTTTGCACCTTTTCAAAGGTGGGAAATGGCCGTTGCCATTTCCCACCCTACCTGGATGCTTAAAGTGACTTGAGTCGCGTGACCTTAGTGCCGTCGAGTGTCGCGCCGGCCATCAGCCCACTATTCGTCAACAAAAACGCATCCACTTGGCTGCTCGCAGTACTCGTATCGACCTCACCATTCGCGCCAACCTTGAGCACCGCAACGGACGCGTCGCCCCCAACTGACCAGCCTTCGCTGCCACGGAACCGATTGAGTGCGTCTTCGGTCATGAATAGGAATACGATGGCCCTTGATTGAGCGCCGATCTGCCAGCCGATCGAACCCGTCGCCGTACTGTAGTATCCGACCGTGCGGCCGCCGACCCGCAGCGAGCCTTCGCCATACTGACCACCGACACCGAACCCGGCATCGATGACCGACGGGAATATCAACACGCCGCGCGCCTTGGCAACGAGCTCGCGCGAACCTTTGGCGGAGCTATAAAGACGGGCAAGCGTCGAATCGAAACCCGCGTCAATGGAGTGGCGCTTATCCATCTGGTCGCCGCTGGCGTCAGACGCCCCGGTCGTCGTGCAACCCGAGACTGCGAGGGCGATTGCAATAAGTGATCCGGGCGTACTGAACATGAATGTTCGTCTTAGCATTATTGTCTCCAGTCAAGTCGGTCAAGTTAGTCATTAACACTACGTCATAAAAAATGAAGATGCGGTACGACAGCGTACAAAGGCGACCGCGAGGTCGGGGGTTTTAGCGCGACGGGATCGCTTGTGCCCCTCATCCGCGAACCCGTTTGCGGCAAGGCACTCAACGTATCATTTCGAGAGCCTCTTGCGGATCGCCAGTAGGTCTCGCCGGCGCTTTCCACTCGTTTTTGGATATGCCATTTTGAGTCCTTCCAACGTGTCGAGAACAATCTGGGAGACGATAAGTCGAGCGTTCTCCTTGTCATCGGCCGGCACGACATACCAGGGTGAGTCAGCCGTGCTTGTTGCACTGATGCATTCTTCAAACGCCGTCATATATTGCTTCCAGAACTTCCGCTCTTCGATGTCTGCGAGGCTGAATTTCCAGTTCTTATCCGGTTCGTCGATACGCGCCAGAAATCGCTTTCGCTGCTCCTCCTCCGAAAGGTGAAGGAAGAACTTGATGATTCGGGTGCCGTTGCTGTAAAGATGTCGCTCGAGATCCACGATCGAACGATACCTGTTGTGCCAAACCTCCCCTTCGTCGAGCAAGGCGTCCGGGAGTCCTTCGCTTCGAAGAATCTCGGGATGCACGCGGACAATCAGCACTTCCTCGTAGTAGGAGCGGTTGAAGATGCCAATTCTGCCCCGCTCCGGTAGATCCCGGGTGGTGCGCCAAAGGAAATCATGTTCCAACTCGGTGGGGCTGGGATGCTTGAAGCTGAACACTTGGCAACCTTGCGGATTGACTCCCGACATCACATGCCTGATTGCGCCGTCTTTGCCCGCTGCATCCATTGCCTGAAAGATCAGGAGGATTGCGTAGCGATTTGAGGCGTAGTGCATCCGCTGGAGCGAGCTCAGTTGAGCAACGTGCTTTTCTAGGGTTTTTTGATACTGCCTCTTCGACTTGCAAACCGGATCGGCGATTGTGGGCAGTTTCTTGAGGTCGACCTCGTCTCCTTCCCGCACGCGAAAATTCCTGGAGTCAATTTTCATTGTCATGCCTTTGCGGATTGTCCTTACGTTTTGGAGGAACCGCTTCGTGTCGCGTCGCGTTGTTGATAACGCTGACCGCCAGGCTTGGCGATCAGCTTCGCACTACAGGTTTGTTCATGAGTCAACCTTCTATGACTATTCGTAAGAGAGTGTGCGAATTTCATGCTCGGCGAGATCGGCTCATCTACGGTTTATGGGATTCTTCTTTCGGAAGCCCCCGCTCTACCGATTCCCAGTCCTCAACGGCTCGAACGTCCTCTCGCCCTAGCTCCTCGTAGAGTTCATGGACTCGCTTGACAAGCTGCGGCGTCGGATCAGACAGCGTTTCGGTTTTGGCTTCATGCTTGGGGGGGGCGTGGAGTTCGGGCTGCGCCGTCGCTTGGGCTTGGTGGGGCTGCACCGTGGCCTGGGCTTCGGGCTGCGCCGTTTTCGCTTCGGGCTGCGCCGTGGCTTGGGCTTCGGGCTGCGCCGTGGCTTGGGCTTCGGGCTGCGCCGTGGCCTGGGCTTCGGGCTGGGCCGTGGCCTTCGCTTCGGGCTGCGCCGTGGCCTGGGCTTCGGGCTGAGCAGTGGCCTTCGCTTCGGGCTGGGCCGTGGCCTTCGCTTCGGGCTGGGCCGTGACCTTCGCTTCGGGCTGGGCCGTGACCTTCGCTTCTGGCTGAGCCGTGGCCTGGGCTTCGGGCTGGACCGTGGCCTTCGCTTCAGGCTGGGCCGTGGCTTGGGCTTCGGGCTGCACCGTGGCCTTCG
>Ga0302226_10003896_pt1 | contig 9979 bp, 6 predicted proteins | sample II_Palsa_E3_3_FD_193524 | JGI IMG/M metagenome (GOLD analysis project Ga0302226, IMG submission 193524) | Peat permafrost microbial communities from Stordalen Mire near Abisko, Sweden - II_Palsa_E3_3 | ecosystem: Environmental > Terrestrial > Soil > Palsa > Peat permafrost | place: Sweden...
GCCGAGCGCGCGGGCAAACAGGGCGAGCAATCCGAAGCTGCCGGCAGCAACGCCAGCGGCTTTCAGCGACAGATGGAAGTGATCGACGTAATAGATCGCGGCGATGTTGTGGATAAAGACTTCGACGCCGAAACAAGCCGCATAGGTGACGAACAGCATCCACACGCGATAGTTCGCGCAGGCAGTACGAAAGCTCGCCCAGCCGCCCTTCTTGCCGCCGTCGATCGCGATGCCTTGCGCGCGCAATTGCGTGAAGTTGCCTTGCGGGCAGTCCTGCGTGAAGCGCCAGTAGAACAACGCCATAAGCGGCATGGCCAGACCGGGGATCACTAATGCGAGGCGCCATGCGGACGCATCTGCGGCGCCGAGCGCGAGCATGCCCGCGAGCAGCAATGGCACCAGCATTTGCGCCGCGCCGGCCCCGGCATTGCCCCAACCGGCGCTGGTTGCATTGGCCGTGCCGACTACGTTCGGCGCGAACATCATCGACGTGTGGTACTGCGTAATAACGAAGCTCGCGCCCACTGCGCCAATGCCCAGGCGGCACAACAGGAAGCTCGTGTAACCGCCCGAGAGCGCCGCGCCGAACACGGGAAATGCGCCCAGGACCAGCAACCCCGTATAGACCTTGCGCGGACCGTAGCGGTCACACATCGGCCCAACAATGAGCCTGACCAGGATCGTCGCGGCAACCGCAGCGATGTTGATATTGGCGACCTGATCGATCGACAGGCCGAACTCGCGCTTGATCAACGGCATCAATGGCGCGCATGCAAACCACGCAAAAAAGCAGACGAAGAACGCCATCCACGTGAGATGGAAAGCACGCATCGGCGCCGTGCGCAGACTGAAGAGATCGATCCGGGTTGCTTTGTCTGCCATTGTCTTTCCGCAAAACAAAAAGGCGTCCCGTGAACCCAGCCGATGACTGAGTTCAGGGGACGCCGTTGTCCAAAAAGCCCGTCACGGGCCACTGCTGAAGCTTTGCAATGAAACTGGACCGTCGTTGGTCCATGAACGCTCTGATTGCAAGGCCTATGCCATGCGCGGCGTCTCTATAGTTGGCGGGCGTTTGCGGGCAACAGCGTATTTTTAGCCGATTGCGGTTGGTGCATTTTGATGCAGCGCCGCACACTCCCGGTGCGACGCGGCACTGTCCGCGTGCGAGTGGAATAGCACCTTGCCCGTGCTTCCTGACTCAACACGGAAGGCCATGGAAGACTCGATTTGTGTGTACGCACATGAGTGGCGTGGCTTCACACTGCGTGCGCCTCATTGCCCGCATGAATACGTCGCCGGGCGCGCTAAAGCAATACTCGTCTGGCCTGGATATTGCCTATGACAGACTGTGCACGGCAACGATGTCGGACACTTGATTCACAGTCTTATCGATTGAATGCCGGTAAACATCGGCGACTCAGGACAACGGCGTCCCTTCGTGCAAGAGCACGAGCGGATGCCGTTTTTCGTTGGGACGCCGTGTTGTCGCATCGCCCAGGGCGGATCATCTGATCTGCGCGACGCACGACCCACGCGGTTCATTCATAGCTTCGATCTTTTAAGCAACGCGGCGGCTGTTGCGTTTTCCCAAGCCGCCAAAGGACATGACGATGACAACTGGCAAGGTCACCTTGCTTAGCGCCGGCCCCGGTGATCTGGACCTGCTCACGATCAAAGCCGCTAAAGCATTGGCGCTAGCGGATATCGTGTTGCTGGACGATCTCGCCAATCCCGAAATCGTGTCGCTTGCGCCGCAAGCTCGCGTGATCCGCGTGGGCAAGCGCGGTGGCTGCAAGTCGACACCGCAAGCGTTCATTCAGCGACTGATGCAACGTTATGCACTCAAAGGGCTGCACGTGGTTCGCGTAAAGGGCGGCGACGCGTTGCTGTTCGGTCGCGCAGGCGAAGAGCTCACAGCGCTTCGGCACGCGCAGATTCCGGTCGAAATCATCAATGGCATTTCGTCGGGCTTCGCAGCGGCCGCGAGTCTCGGGATATCGCTCACGCATCGGCAGCATTGCCACGGAGTGACCTTCGTCACGGCGCACAAGCAGGATCATGGCGAACCCAACTGGGCCGCGCTCGCGGCAACCGGCACGACGCTCGCGATCTATATGGGCATGACGCGCATCGAAAGCCTCTGCGATGCACTGCTCACGGTGTTGCCGGCATCCACCCCTGCGGCAGTGGTTCAATGGGCCGGTACAGCATCCGAGCGACGCTGGCTTGGATCGCTGGACCACCTGACTCTCAACGCCGCGAAGGAAGGTCTGGGAAGCCCTGCCGTGATCCTCGTTGGCAATGCGATTGGCGAAGCGGTAGATTGGGTGACTCACCATGGGACCGGCTCTCTTGCCGTGAACGAGCATGCCGCCCTCAACGCATGGCAACACATCACTGAAGCGGTTCAGCATGCAGCCTGACTGGCGCGAACTGCATCGAGCAGCGCAAGCGGTTTTTATGGAGTGCGCTGACGCGCCGCCGGCGAGCATTGCGGCATGCCTTCCATGCATGAGCTATCCCGGCGCCTGACCCATGCTTCGCGTACTGCTCGTCACCGACACCGACAAACCCATTGGCGATCTTCGCCAGGCCCTCGCGCGCCTGGGCTACGACATGCTGGCCGAGGTGGCGACCCCTGCGGCATTGCCCAAGGTGGTGGAAGAACAGCGCCCGGATGTGGTCATCATCGATACTGAATCGCCTTCACGCGATACGCTCGAACAACTTGCCGTGATGAACGAGACCGCGCCGCGCCCGGTCCTGATGTTCAGCAACGACGGCGACCAGCAACTGATTCACGCCGCGGTCGGTGCAGGCGTGAGCGCTTATCTTGTCGAAGGCCTGGAGGCCGCGCGTCTCGCCCCCATCCTCGAAGTCGCGCTGGCGCGTTTCGCCCGCGACGAGCAATTGCGCAAGCGGCTCGCCGACGCCGAAAACGAACTCGCGGACCGCAAGCTGATCGACCGGGCCAAGCGCCTGTTGATGGACCGGCGCAAGATGACCGAACCGGAGGCCTACGCCATGCTGCGCAAGCGCGCCATGGACGAGGGAATGAAGCTTGCCGAGGTCGCGCGTCAGTTGGTGTCGATGGTTGATTTACTAGGGTAGCCCTACAACATGAATACGCCCAAAGCCGCTTTGAACAGCGCGTCCCAGCAACCCGAGAAGACTCACATCCGCCTTGGTTTTGTGGCGCTGAGCGATGTCGCCCCGCTCGCCGTTGCCAAGATCCTCGAGTTTGGCCACAGCCACGGCCTGACGCTCGAGTTGTGCCGGCAGCCTTCCTGGGCGGCTGTGCGCGACAAGCTGTTGTCCGGAGAGATCGATGCGGCGCACGCGCTTTATGGGCTCGTGTACGGCGTGCAGCTCGGTATTGGCGGACCGCAAGGCGACATGGCCGTGCTGATGGTACTGAACCGCAACGGCCAGGCTATTACGCTCTCGAACCCGCTTGCCGATGCGCTGAGCAAGAGCGGCAATTTGAAGGAGGCGCTCGCGTCACTCGGCCGTCCTCCGGTCTTCGCGCAGACCTTTCCGACCGGCACGCATGCGATGTGGTTGTACTACTGGCTCGCAGCGCTTGGCGTGCATCCGCTGCGCGACATTCGCAGCATCGTGATCCCGCCGCCGCAAATGGTCGATGCATTGGCCGAGGGCCAGCTCGACGGCTTCTGTGTCGGCGAGCCGTGGAACGCGGTTGCCGAGGCCCGTCACGCGGGCAGGACCGTCGCGATCACGAGTCAGATCTGGCCGGACCACCCGGAAAAGGTGCTTGCCAGCCGGCGCGACTTTGTCGCTCTTTATCCGAACACGGCACGCGCGCTGGTCCAGACCATGCTCGAAGCATGCCGGTGGCTGGACGATCCCGCGCATCGCGCGGACATCTCGACGTGGCTCGCCGCGCCGGAACTGGTCGGCGTGCCGCAGGAACTGATCGCGCCGCGGCTGCTCGGTGAGTACGACACAGCGCGATTCCCCGTGCGGCCGCTCCCCGTCAGTTTCTTCGACAAAGGCGCCGTCAACTATCCGCGACCGTCCGATGGCTTGTGGTTCCTGACGCAATATCGCCGATGGGGTTTGTTGAGCGGCGATCACGACGACGCCGCAATTGCATCGGCGATCAGCCAGACGGCGCTGTACCGCGAGGCCGCCGCATTGGCGGACGTTCGCGTGCCGGACGAGATTCGCGCGGACGTGCTGGTCGACGGGCACGTCTGGGATGGACAAGATCCCGCCTCCTATCTCGACGGGTTCGCCATGCGTGCCTGACGCTGCGGGCGCGTTCGTCGCCGGCTGCAACGGCTCGGCGATGCGCGTCACCGCGTGACAGCCTGACCTTCATTCGCCCCGTCGCATGCGAATTCCTCTGCTCGTCCCCCGCATCGATTGCAAAACCCGCTGCCCCTGAGCGCAAAACGATGTCGAACAAACTCGACGATTTATGACGAAAGTGTGCGCCAAAGGCATCCAAACGGCCTATGAGCCCGGTTTGGGTTGGCAATCTTCGACGGGATGACGGATGCTCCATGAGTCCCCGCCTGGCATGCAGCGGCGTGACCGCAAGCTTGCCGCCGTGGAACGCATCCTGCTCCGACGCATTACAAACCGTCAAGGTCATCACCACCATCATCGAAGTTGAGGTTTCCATGAGTACGTTGTCCACCGAGAAAATTCAGGCTGCGGTGAAAAAGGACGCCTCCTGGGTGATGGGCGCGCTCAAGAAATTCGGCGAGGATCGCTGTGCCGCCATGGCTGCGAGCATCGCGTTCTACTCCGCGTTTTCGCTGGCGCCCACACTGGTCATGGTCATCGCAGTGGCCGGCTGGGTGTTCGGGGCCGACGCCGCGCGCGGCCAGTTATTCCATCAGGTCAATGGACTGCTCGGCGACCAGGCTGCGGCGAGCGTGCAGAGCATTGTCGAAAATGCCCACCGTAGCGGCGGCACCGGTGTCGCCGCCGTGATCTCGTTCGTGCTGCTGGCGGTGGGTGCATCGGCGACATTTTCATCGCTCAATACCGCGCTGAACCTCGTGTGGCCACTGACCGGCGACCAGAAATCCAGCGTATTCGCGCTGGTGCGGGTGCGGCTGATCTCGTTCGGGCTGGTGCTGGGGGTGGCGTTCCTGCTGATCGTCTCGCTCGTCCTCGATACCGCCATCCAGGCCGTGGGCACATGGCTGTGGGGTAATTCGCCGTTCGTGATCATCGGCGACATCGTGCAATTGGTGGTCGGGCTGGTGATCCTCTCGCTAGCGTTCGGGGCACTCCTGAAGTTCCTCCCCGACGGCCGGGTGCAATGGCGGGACGCTTTGGTCGGCGGATTTGTTGCCGCGATCCTGTTTTCCGTCGGCAAGAAGCTGTTTGCGTTCTACCTGACTCACGCGGGCACAGCGAATTCGTTCGGTGCGGCGGGCTCGCTTGCCGTGTTGCTGATGTGGCTGTACTTCTCGGCAGCAGTCCTGCTGCTCGGCGCAGAGTTTTCAGCCGCGCGAGCACGTTTGCACGATCCCCGGGGTGCGTGGGGCCAGCAAAGCACCCGGGTCCCTCCAGGCAGCCGCGCCAAGATCGGCTCGATGCTGGCGGGCTCGACGCTTCCCGGAGCCGGTCGCGTGGATGCGGACAACCCCGGAACTACACAAGCCTTTACGGCCGTGCCGGGACGTACACGGGCATCCATCGAACGGCGCACTGGACGTTCGCAGCATTTGACGCAGCAGGCGCGCCAACGGGTGTCGGCGCTGAGCACCGCGTTGACCCTGAGCCGCAAGTTGGCCCGCGCGGAGACCGCGGCCACACGGGTGACCGCGCAGGCAATGGTGGATTGCGGGCGCAAGGCCGTACAGGCGAATGACCTCGTGAAACGGTATCCGTGGCATGCCGTGTTGCTAGCTGGCGGTGCAGGTTTGGCCCTCGCGCTGTTATCAGGACGCGAAGCTGGACGCGACCAGTCCTTGGCAAACGACGAATAACGCCGCCAAGGCGCGCGAGATCACGAGTGGGATCAAGTCCCGAACCGGTGTGATCCGCGACACGGCAGTTTTCTGTGTCAAAAGCTTGATCGCCCGAAATTTCATCAAATCCGCCCGAAACTTCATGAAATTGCATGGACCCGCAGCGATGGGCAAGCACGGCGCTTTGTTGCGCTAAACGCAAAAATGACCCACTCATCAAGAAAAGGTGTCGGTAATACACCACACACGCATTCGCCTCGGGGCGTCGAACTTTGCTCGGCCGTGCCGGGGCGCCGCCCGGCGTAAACCCTCGCTGAACCATATGCAGCGCTCATCTTGACCGTAACAGCTCTCCTTGCGGGCGCCTCCGGCATGTCTCGCTTATAACGCCTAATTAGTAAAAAACTAATAAAAATAGCCCATTCTCGCTGAAGCAATTGCATTAAAAGGAACTTTCTGACGGTCACTTTGTCGTTGCGCTTTCACTAGATGAATCAACGGCTAAAGCCTTGACAGGCTTGCCTTACAAGAGATCGCACGATCAGCCATAAAGTGTCTTTTTTTTGAGACACGTTTTAATTTTTCAGTTCTTAAGTTTTGTAACGCTGCGTTATTCTCTGCGCCGGCAACAACGAATTTAATCCTCGCGTGGAGAACCTGATGAAACGTTTCGCACTGACTTCCCTTTCGCTGGCACTGCTCGGCACAGCTGGCGTGGCTCACGCGCAAAACAGTGTGACCCTGTATGGCGTGATCGATACTGGCCTCACTTATGTCCACAATGCGAACGGCAACCAGAAGCAGATCGGCACAGCTAGCGGCGTCCTGTCGGGCGATCGTTGGGGCCTGAAGGGCTCGGAAGATTTGGGCGGCGGTTTGAAGGCAATTTTCCAATTGGAAAACGGCTTTGACGTCAACACGGGCAAGCTGAATCAAGGTGGTCGCGAATTTGGTCGCCAGGCATTCGTCGGTTTGACGTCTGACAAGCTGGGTACGGTCACCCTCGGTCGTCAATACGATCCGCTGGTCGACATGGTGCAAGGCATCACGGGTGACAACTACTGGGCGTCCATCGTTGGTACGCCGGGCGACGTCGACAACTACGACAACAGCTCGCGTGTAAATAACGGTGTGAAGTACGTTTCGGCGAACTATGCTGGCCTGCAATTCGAAGGCTTGTATGGTTTCAGCAACGGCGCTGGCACGACGGGTCAAGGCCAGACGTGGAGCGGTGCAGTTGCGTATAACAACGGCCCGTTGGGCTTGGCTGCCGGTTACTACTACACGAGCAACCCGAGTGCAGGCCGTTCGGCTTTCACCTGGAATAGCCCGTCGTCAGATTCGATCTTCGACAGCCCGATCAACAGCGGCTACGCGTCGGCTCACTCGATCGCCATCGCTCGTGCCGCCGCTCAGTACGCTATCGGCCCGGTAACGGTCGGCGGTTCGTACAGCAATGCAAAGTACCGTCCGGACGGTTTCTCAGCATTCACGTCGACAGAGACGTACAACATCGGCAGCGCGTTCGCAAACTACCAACTTACGCCGGCTTTCCTGATCGGCTTGGGCTACACGTACGAGAAGGCTAGCGGCGACACGGGTGCTCATTACAATCAGGTCGGCATCGGTGCGGACTACACGCTGTCCAAGCGCACTGATTTCTACGCACTCGGCGCTTACCAGAAAGCAAGCGGCACGCAAGCTACGTTCACCACGAACGCTGCTGGCCAGACGGTTCGCGTGAATCAAGAAGCGCAAGCATCGATCGGTTCGTTCGGCTTCGCCGGCACGAACACGCAAGAAATGGTCATCGTTGGTATTCGTCACAAGTTCTAAAGCCGGACCCGGCGCGCAACGTTTCACGGTTTAGCGCGCCGATTTCGACTGCGGTTCAAAACAGCCATCGGCTTCGCCGATGGCTGTTTTTTTATGCGTATCGTGTGCAGCACGCCAAGTTGCCGCTATCGCTATGCCCAAACCGAAAACAGAAACGGCCCAATCGACTTACGCCGATTGGGCCGTTCTCTTGTTCAGCTTACCTATCTTGCCGAGCCCGTAGCGGTATTCCGACAGCGAGCTTTTGATCCTCTGCGACATCCAAACGCAATCAATGCTGCGACTGACCGCTTTCCGGCTGCATCAGCGTCTGGAACGGCGGCGCGGACGTATCGGGTTCTGCGCGCAAGTCGCTACCCGTCACGCGCGGCACATTCGATACCGTTTCACGCGCCCGCAGCGGCACATTGGCAGGATCGGCCCAGGTCGGATTCGGTATCTCCCCGAAGATCTGCCGCAGCCGTTCGCCCCAGGTGCGATGAATCATCTGGAAATAGTGGTTGTCGCTATCGATTGTGGAGAACCGCGTGACGCTCAACGCGTCCTTCTCGTACACGAGCAGATCGAGCGGCAATCCCACTGACAGATTGGACCGCAGCGTAGAGTCCATGGACACCAGCGCACATTTCGCGACTTCATCCAGCGGTGTGGACGGTGTGACCACGCGATCGATAATCGGCTTGCCGTACTTCGATTCACCGATCTGGAAATACGGGCTGACCGCCGACGACTCCACGAAGTTACCCGCCGAGTAGATCATGAACAGGCGCGTATTCGCCCCGCGGATCTGGCCGCCGAGAATGAAGCTGCAATTGAAGTCGACGCTGAATTCCGCGAGCGTTGCGGCATCTCGCCGATGTACCTCGCGCACCGCATCGCCCACCAGTCGCGCCGCTTCCGCCATGGTGGGTACGTTATAGAGCGTGGTTTTGTCCTCGGGCGCCGGTTCCGACAGCAGTTGCATGACGGCCTGCGTCAGGGCGAGGTTACCCGCGGCGAGGAGCACGAGGACGCGGTCGCCGGGCTGCTCGAAGACGGCCATCTTGCGGGCCGCGCTCACATGGTCGACCCCGGCATTCGTGCGGGTGTCAGACAGGAACACCAGTCCTTCGTCAACGCGCATTGCCACGCAATAAGTCATGCGACCAATTCCTGAAAGAAGCAAATTCGTATTGTAGTCGGGTAATCGCCCTGATCGGGCTGATTGCGGGGAATCGTGACCAGGCACCCTCACCCGGCAAACGCGCCGCCTCCCATCATCAGGTCAAAGTGCGGTAAACAAAGCCGCGCCACCTCACCTTCAATAGTTATCGGCAGATGAGGGGCACGGCTTGAATGTCACGGCGTTGGCCGAACGTGGGTAACGCGGCAGGTAACTCAGCGTTTCACTGGTCGGCCGTAGCCTGCACCGAAACGTCCACGCTCATGCGCTCTTCCTTGCCGCCCACGCGCGAACCGCGCACGGGCGCGGCCGCTTCATAGTCGCGTGCGACCGCAAGGCGGCAGTATCGGCCGCTGGCGAACGCGGTATGGGTGACGTCCACCGACACCCAGCCGTCGTCGATCCACACATCCACCCACGCGTGGCTTGCGGCATGCGGGACATCGCCAGGATCGATGTAACCGCTCACATAGCGCGCCGGCAGACCGCGGGCGCGGCAACACGCCAACATGATGTGAGCGTGATCCTGGCACACGCCGTTACCGAGTTGCAGCGCCTGAGCCGCCGTGCTCGTGACCTCGGTGACGCCCGCCTTGAACTGCACCCTGGCCTCGATGTTCTCCGCCAGCGCAATCAGCGCCGACGGTGAGTCGAGCTTGGGCACCGAGTTCGCGAGTTCGCGGATCACTGCGTCCGGCTCGGTCAGCGCGGTCGCACAGGTGTAGTGCTGGAGCGGAATCCGGCCGGGACCGTCGTTGAGGCGGCCGCCGTCGAGCAACGTGGTTTCCACCTGACCGGTTACGGAAAGATGGATCTCCATATGAGGTTTCGTCAGCACCAGCGTATGCAGCGTGTTGGCGTAGGCGTCGCGGGTGACGTCGAGTTTGCCCACGGTATCGATATTCCAGCGCCGCACCATCTGCGCCGACCCGTTGGCGGGCGTCATGCGCAGCTGCTGGATGGAGTACTGCACGGGCACCGCGTAACGGTAGCTTGTGTGATGACGAATGGACAGAAGCATGATGGT
>Ga0302226_10003901_pt1 | contig 9974 bp, 6 predicted proteins | sample II_Palsa_E3_3_FD_193524 | JGI IMG/M metagenome (GOLD analysis project Ga0302226, IMG submission 193524) | Peat permafrost microbial communities from Stordalen Mire near Abisko, Sweden - II_Palsa_E3_3 | ecosystem: Environmental > Terrestrial > Soil > Palsa > Peat permafrost | place: Sweden...
CGCCTTTGGCGGCGACGTCTGTGACCTTTGATTCGACTTCGCGTAGATGCATGCCCAAGGTCATACGTGAGACGGAAGATGGCAGTGGTTGCGTCGACGCGGTCTAACTCTGCTTCAAGGATCATGAGGTGGCTTCTCCTAAGTGTTTGCAAGCTTATCGCAGATTGCTGATGAGATAGCGATCAGTTATTGGAGGAACTGTGATTCTCGAAGGACAGATTGTGGGTGGCGTCTGGATCGTCGATTGGAATGAAGCCCAGTCTCTCGTAGAGACGGGCTGCGTCGGCGTTTTCGGCGCGGAGACGTACGTTGCGGAAGTTCTTTCGGGCTTCTTCAATGAGGGCTGAGACGAGTGCGCGTCCGACTCCCTGGTTGCGCCAAGCAGACCGAACATAGACGCGGCGGATGCGGCCTGTGTCCGAGCCATGGACGAAGGGATCGATGGTAAGTCCGCCGACTGCGACGAGTTGGCCCTGGTCGAAGTAGCCGCAGAGGATTTCGCCGGGTGCTTCGAAGCGATTGGCTCCGCCGGCCCATTCGTCGACTAGTGTGTCGATGAAGTCGTAGCCGTTTTGTTTGGCTTCGGCGTGGAGTTGCTCGATTCCTGCGGTTGGCAACTCAATCTTCTGAATCGGAGTCATTAATCGGTCTAGCGTTCGTTTTCGATTTTAGCTGCGTATCTGCATTGCGATGCGTTCGATGGCGTGATGGGCGGAGAGGACTGCACCCTCCTGCCATCCGACAAGATGTGAGAGATAATCTCCGGCGAAGTAGGTTTGTCCTTGTGGTTTTTCGAGTTGCGCGTACGCGGGATCGCTGCTGGCGAGGTGATTGTTGGCGAAGCAGCCGAGGGAGTAAGGGATCTTTGACCACGAGACGTAGATGGGCTTGCTGAGTAGGTGCGAACGGCCTGGGTGGAGGATTTCGACAGCCTGTCGCGACGCTGCAAATTTCGCTTCGACTGTAGGAAGAGCGCCGAAGGCAGTGGGTTCGCCGGTGGCGGTGCCGCCCATGCCCATGCCGCCGATGTCCTGTCGCTCAGAGCCGAAGCCAGCGACGAGAACCCCGGTGGGAGAGAAGAGTTTGTCGGTGGGATACCAGACGATGTCGACCTTGTCTTTTAGGAAGGAGATGCCGCCGTAGATGTTGTTCTCTTTTTCCCAGAAGCGAGGAGACTCCCACGCGACTTTGTAGAGCGCGAGCATAGGCATGCCGGTGAAGGCTTGCTGAGTTGCGGGCGAGAAGTTGTTTTTGGTTTTGGCGAGGATGGAGATGGGCATGGTGCAGATGCAGAAGTCGGCGGTGATGGTTTGGGATGTGCCGGATTTGGTGTAGGCGACCGTGACGCTCTGATCCGATGTGGTGATCTCGGTGACGGGACACTCGTAATGGATCATGTCGCCGAGGGATTTTGCGAAGCCATAGGGGATGCGGTCCATGCCGCCGACTGGTTGGAACATCGTTGCCTGCCAGTCGATCTGCTCTTCGTAGAATTCGCCGGTGGACATGTCGGCGGCGAGGAGTTCGGAGAAGTTGAGCGGCTGGTGAAGGACGGATTTGGCGGGACCTGCACCACGACCAGTGATGAAGCCAGCACGCAAGGACCCGGTGTAGTGGCCCCCCTCGCTGAGGTCGCCAAAACCTTTTAGAAAGTCGAGGAGGCGTGCAGTGTCTTCTTTGCTGAGTTCGTCGTCGAGGGTGTGCTTATTGATGGCTTTGCTGAGTAGCTCGGCGAGGTAACCGCGGGTGTCGTGGATGACCTGGCGTTGCTGGACTGGCTCGCCGTGGTTGAGCTTGGGCGACTGCATGAGAGCTGAGCGAGAAGTGTTGACTTCGACCTCGAGGGGAACGCCGAGCTCCTGGCAGTAGCCGAGCAGGTGAGTATGGATGGAGGGAATACGTGCGGGGCCGGCGTTGAGATAGCCGCCATTTTGCCACTTGCAGTTTTGCGTGGTGCCGTCGGTGAATTCGACTTTGGTGCCTTCGCGGACGGTCCAGCTGCGGCCACCGGGACGGTCGCGGGCTTCAAGGATGGTGCATTCGAAGCCTGCTTTGCGTAGTTCGTAGGCAGCAGTCATGCCGGCGATGCCAGCGCCGAGGATGATTATCTTTTTCCCTTTGCCAAATTCCGGGGGAAGCTGTGGAAGTGGAGACTGTCCGACGGCAGGCATGAGGCCGAGCGCCTGCAAGGTGGCAAATGCAGCGGAGTATCCGCCGATCTGGGCGATGCGCTGGATGAAGACACGTCGGGTCAGGCTCATTGCGATGGCTCCGATGGACTTTGAATTGTGAGGGACTGTTTTAGTTTGGGGCGCGGATGGGATCTTTGCAAGGGGAAAGTGATCGCAGCAGACGGAGGAGAGTTTTTTGCTTTGTTGGAAGGCTAGAGACTGAAGAGAGCGCGCTGCATGCGGCACCATACCAAAAGATGTGCAGGTTTGCGAAGTTTGGAACCACGTGTGGTACGGGCGGTGGAAAACGGGGGTCGTGCGTTTGGCAAGGAGGTGGGAGAATTAAACAACTTCAAGGAGTCCTGCTGAAATGTCCAATTCGCCTGATGTGCCCAACGATCTTCGCATTCACTATCACGATGAGATACCGCATGGAGCGAGGATTAAAGTGATTGGCGTGGGCGGCGGCGGGAATAACGCTGTGAATCGAATGATTGCAGCGAATGTAGTGGGCGTGGAGTTTATTGCTGCGAATACGGATGTGCAGGCGCTGCAGGTTTCAAATGCTCCAGTGAAGCTTCAGTTGGGAGTGAAGCTGACGAGTGGACTGGGCGCGGGTGCGAATCCGGATGTGGGACGGCGTGCTGCGTTGGAGGATTCGGACAAGATCATCGAAGCGCTTGAGGGCGCGGACATGGTGTTTGTGACGGCTGGGTTGGGCGGTGGTACCGGGACTGGCGCTGCTCCGGTGATTGCGAGCCTGGCGAGTGAGATGGGCGCGCTGACGGTGGCGGTGGTGACACGGCCTTTTGCGTTTGAAGGCAAGCGGCGGATGCAGCAGGCTGAGCGGGGTATGCAGGAGCTGCTGGAGTCGGTTGATACCGTGATTGTGATTCCGAACGAAAAGCTGCTGGCGGTGGCGAAGGATGCTGGATTCTTCGAGAGCTTCCGGATTGCGGATGATGTGCTGCGGCAGGGTGTGCAGGGGATTTCAGACATCATTACGATTCCTGGTGTGATCAATCGCGACTTTGCCGACGTGAAGACGACGATGGCCGGGATGGGCTATGCAGTGATGGGGACTGGTGTTCGCTCGGGTGCTAATCGCGCGGTGGAGGCTGCGATGGCCGCGATGGCTTCGCCGCTGCTGGAGGCTGGAGCGATTGATGGGGCACGAGGGATTCTGATCAACATTACGGGTTCAAGCAGCTTGAAGCTGAGCGAGGTGAACGAGGCTTCGACCATTATTCAGAATGCGGCGCATGAAGATGCGAACATCATCTTCGGTGCGGTGCAAGATGAGTCGATGGGTGATGAGGTGAAGATTACCGTGATTGCGACTGGCTTCAAGCAGCAGGAGATGCCGCAGCGGCGAGAGCGCATGTTGGCAGAGGCAACGCTGCCGACGATGCGGTATGACGTGCCGATTCAACCTCGGGTTGTTACTTCGCGGACGGCGGCGACGCGGTTTGCGAGTGAGATGGAGACGGAGCCGACGCCCGAAGGCGCGAAACCAACTGGTGAGATGACTGAGGCAAAAGAGCCCAGGTCGAAGGTTGAGGCAAGCGCACCGACGGAGTTGATTCCGGTGCCGGCTTCGGTGTTTGATGACGATTTCTTCAAGGCTCCAATGCTGCGTGGGGAAAAAGCTGCTGAAGTGGATCGGGCCCAGATGGGGCCAGCTGAACGGACGAGAGAGACGACTCACTTTTCTACGCCGTTACACGTCCAACAAGAGCATGCACGCGACGTGATGGACGAGGTGGGGGACTCCTCGGTTCGTGTTCCAGCGTTTGGCACGGTGGCGTCTGTGGATCATGCGGAGCCGGATGAACTTGATATTCCTGCGTTTTTGCGGCGCGGGAACTGACGGTACAACTGATTTTCTGTGGGGTAGCACGAATGGGGAAGGGTGCTGCCGGGGGGAATCGTGTTCTATTAGTGTTTTATTAGAGAAATTGTGGATCGATGGCAGTTCGATTGCAGTCAAACCAATAAGAGGGATCGCCAGTGTCGAGATCTGGGAAAATTTTAGGCGCACTCCTCTTCGGCCTTGTTCTTGGTGCTGGAGTGGGTGCTAACGCAACAACGACTGCTACGGGCAAGACGAAGCGGCACCCTGCCGGAGCAGCTCACGTTGCGGCCACAGCAAAAGCCCGATCCGGATCTTCGCATTCGGCTTCGGTACACAAGGATTCTACCCGTACCGTTGCAACGACTAGGGTTATAGGGCATCATGGGGCGCGACCAAGGCTGGCGGTGCGGCGGACACGGTATCAGGAGCATTTTTCTGCCAGCTCTTACGCTGACAATCTGACGCTAGGCGACGTTATAGATGGCGAGGATCCGCTGGTTCGGGCTGCGGCGATTGAGGCGCTCGGAAATATGAACGGTACGGCGATCGCCATTGATCCTTCCACGGGACGAATTTTGGCGATGGTGAACCAGAAACTGGCGTTGTCGCGAGGGGCTGAACCCTGTTCGACGATCAAACTGACTGTTGCCTTGGCAGCGCTGGAAGAGGGGATCGTTCGCAAAGACACTCCGGTGAACCTGGGCGGGCACTATAGCCTGACGATGACGGACGCTCTGGCTCACTCGAATAACCTTTATTTTGAGACTATTGGGCGTCAGCTTGGCTTTGAACGGGTGAAGCACTACGCCAATGAGTTCGGGCTTGGCGAGCTGGCTGGGTATCACATTCAGGGCGAGCAGCTGGGGACCTATCCGGATGAGGTGTTGCCGGCTTCGCTGGGTGGAGTGGGTAGGATGTGCTCGTTTGGCGAGAGTGTGTCGATGACTCCGCTGCAACTAGGGGCGCTGGTTTCGGCGATTGCGAATGGCGGAACGCTTTATTATCTACAACATCCTGAGACTGCGGTTGATGTCGCGACGTTTGAGCCAAAGGTGAAGCGGGTTCTGGATATTGCGCCGCTGATTCCTGAGATTTCAGTGGGCATGTCGGGGGCGGTTCAGTATGGAACGGCACGGTCGCTGCGGGCTAATTTTAGCCAGTTTCCTGTGATGGGGAAGACCGGGACTTGCTCGAATAACGGCACTCGATTTGGGTGGTTTGGATCGTTTGCGGATACCCCAAAGGGTCAGATAGTTACGGTGTTCTTCCTGGAGGGCGGACGGCCTACTTTTGGGCCGAAAGCTGCAGAGTTGACTGGGGAGTTTTACCGGGCGCTTTGGAATAAGGATTATTTTTTGCAGAAGACGAACGTTGAAACCAGTGGTGTTGTGGGCGCTTCTGAGTAGGGGTTGTGGTTTGGAGTGGTGAAAAACGCTGGTAAGAATGTGGTGACAGCGTGGTGTTTTGGTGGTGAAGACGTGGTGCTTTGCAGCGACTTTTCCGGTTGCTAAAAAAGTGCCACGTTTTTGCATTTATTTTCTTCTTTTCATTTTGAAAGCTGGGGCGGCCGAGCCGGAAGTTCGAGGAGCCGCTGTTTGCGTGGTTTTGGATAGCGCTGGCGGCTTTTCTTGTCTGTCCGCAGGGAGGCCATTTTGGTGTCACGAATGTGTTCTCTGATTGGAATGAACTCGGCTATCCAATCGGCTTGTTTCTTGTTTGGCTATAGGGTTTGGGTGGGTGGAAGTGGGGGCGAGCCGCCTTGGCTTCGGCGGGCGAATCGCGTAGAAGGGAAAGATGAAGATTCTTACAGCGGTAGAGATGCAGGCAGTGGATCGGTGGACTGCGGAGGAGTTTGGGGTTTCGCTGGATACGCTGATGGAGGCAGCTGGTGGGGCGGTGGCGAAGTTTTGTTTGCGGCAGTATCCGGTGGCGATGCGGGTGGTAGTGCTGTGCGGAAAAGGTAACAACGGTGGGGATGGGTTTGTAGCGGCGCGAGTGCTGGCGCAGGCCGGACGTTTGGTTCGGGTGGTGCTGCTGGGGAAGTTGGATGAGGTGAAGGGTGAGGCTGGTGTGGCGCTGAAAAGGCTGCGGGAGGAGTTCTCGTCTGTTGCGGTGGATGAGGTGTTGGATGAAGCCGGGCTGACGAGTTGCGCAGGCGCTGTAGGAGAGGCGGAGTTGTTGCTGGATGCGCTGGTGGGAACGGGATTCAAGCCGCCGCTGCGTGGACTTGCAATTTCTCTACGAGAGATGGTGGAGAAGCTGGAGACGCCGGTGGTAGCGGTGGATCTTCCTTCGGGTTGGGATGCGAACTCGATGGAGCAGACGGCGGAGGGATCGTTTCGTGCGGATGCAGTGGTGACATTTACGGCGCCGAAGGTCGCGCATGTGTTTGGACACCTGACGCGGAATGAAAAGACCGGCGGAGTCTTTGGGCCGGTGGTGGTGGCGGGGATTGGATCGCCGGAGGACGCGGTGGTTTCGGCGACTGGGTTTACGTGGGCGGGTGCCGCGAAGAAGCTGGCAGAGAAGCCTCGGGATGTGAACTCGAATAAGGGCAAGTTTGGGCATGTGCTGGTGGTGGGTGGGAGCTATGGGAAGGCTGGTGCTCCGGCGATGGCCTCGCTGGCTTGTCTGCGTGCAGGGGCTGGTTTGGTGACGGCGGCGGTGCCGAAGAGCATTCTGGATACGGTGACGAGGATTGCGCCGGAGCTGATGATGGTGCCGCTGGCGGAGGGGGCCAAGGGTTCGGTTTCGTTCAAGAATCTGGATGGGGCGAAGCTGGATGCACTGGTGAAGAAGATCTCCGTGGTTGCGGTGGGGCCGGGGCTTTCGACTGAGGGAGACGCGCCAGCATTTGCGCGGCAGATGGTGGAGAAGACCGCCGTGCCGGTGGTGATTGATGCGGATGCTTTGAATGCGTTTGCAGAAAAGACGGATTTATTAAACGGTGAGGGAAGGGTGATGGTCCTGACGCCGCATCCGGGGGAGATGGCGCGGCTGGCGGGGATGACGGTGAAGGAGGTGGAGGCGGATCGCGTGGGTTTGGCGCGGAAGTTTGCGACTAAGCATAAGCTGACGCTGGTGCTGAAGGGATGGCGGACGTTGATTGCGCATCCGGATGGCTCGATTGCAGTGAATACGAGTGGGAATCCGGCGATGGCGAAGGGTGGAAGCGGAGATATTCTGACCGGGATTGTGGCGGCGATGCTGGCGCAGTTTCCGAATGATGTGAAGCGGGCGGTGGAGACGGCGGTTTATCTGCATGGTTTGGCTGCGGACTTTGCGGCGCATGCGATGGATGAGCATACGGTACTTGCAACCGATACGGTTACACATTTGACAGATGCGTTTCGGTATCGCGTGGCGGATGACGATGGGATGGTTTGGATCTGTGGGTTGCGTGGCTGAGAGACGCTGTGTCCTGCCGGACGGGCGCCCTGCGCGGGCCGCGGTCACTTCGTGACTTGTGATCTCTTCGCTTGGTGCTCCCGCTGGTCGCGACCATGGTACGATTTAGCTACATCTGAAGGCGATGGAGTTCGCCGCAGGCGCTCACCTGGATTTTGGGTTGAGCTGATGACTCCTACGATCCCGTAGGAGGTCTTTTGTCCAAAATCACGATTCGCAAATCTCTGCCGGAACAGGCTCGCCTGTTGCTCGACCTCGCACGCTGGGTGCCTCTCTGCGCCCTGGTTGGAGTGATGGCTGGGACTGCTTCTGCGTTACTTCTTGTCTCGCTTACGTATGCGACGGATGTGCGCGAAGCTCACAAGTGGATCATTCTTCTTCTCGCGCCAGCCGGCTGGGTTGTTGGATTGCTGTACAAGCATTTTGGCAGCTCTGTGGAAGCGGGCAATAACCTCATCCTGGAGGAGACGCACGATCCACGCGCTGTGATTCCGATTCGGATGACACCGCTGATCTTGCTTGGCACCTTTATCACGCATCTCTTTGGCGGCTCCGCGGGTCGTGAAGGAACTGCCATCCAGACTGGCGCGTCGCTTGCGGATCAACTCACTCGTCCGTTTCGCCTGGGACCGCGGGAGCGCCGCATTTTGCTGATGGCTGGGATCAGTGCAGGCTTTGGCTCGGTCTTCGGGACGCCACTGGCAGGCGCAGTCTTTGGCATCGAGGTTCTTGCGATTGGGAAGTTGAGCTATGACGCGATTGCGCCGTGCTTTCTGGCGTCGTTCGTGGGAGATCTGGTGATCCATGCCTGGGGCGTGAAGCACACGCAGTATCCGGTATCTTTCGTTCCTCCATTGAGCGTTGTGGGTTTGCTCTCTGCGATGGCTGCCGGGGTGGCGTTCGGATTGGTCGCGATGGCCTTTGCCAAGACGACTCATGCGGTTTCGCATGTTGCGCGGAGGTATATCGCACGCTCGGAGCTTCGTCCTGTGGTGGGTGGTCTGCTGGTTACGGTGGCTGTGTTTGCCTTGGGCACGACGAAGTACATCGGGCTTGGGATTCCGACGATTCTCGCTTCGTTCAAGTCCGTGGTGGCTCCGTGGGATTTTTTCGGGAAGGCTCTTTTTACTTCGGTCACGCTGGGTACTGGCTTCAAGGGCGGCGAAGTGACTCCTCTTTTTTATATCGGCTCTACGCTGGGCAATGCGCTGTCGCGCATACTGCCTTTGCCTGCATCGCTGCTGGCTGCGATGGGTTTTGTTGGCGTCTTCGCGGGTGCTGCGAATACTCCGATTGCTTCAACCCTGATGGCTGTTGAACTATTCGGCCCCGAGGCGGGAGCGTATGCTGCGATCGCTTCTGTGGTGAGCTATCTTTGCTCCGGGCACTCAGGAATTTATCATGCGCAACGCGTAGGGAAGAGCAAACACATCGGCGCCTCGGCTGAGGAGGGGATGTCTCTTGCGCTGGTAACGAAGATTCGTGCAGCGTCATCCTCAAACGATCTGCTCGACAAATTTAACCAATTTGGATATCTGGAAGGAACCGACATGAATGAGCTGACTGTTCTTCGCCTCTACTTCTCCGCCTCCGAGATGCGCCGAGCTGACTCGTGGTGGAAGCGCCTTGCACCGGAGAGTCTCGGTGGATATCTGCTTCGTCAGGCGAAGGAGCATGGCATCGAACAGGCGCTGCTGCATCGCGTGATTGGCGGCTTTTTGAAGAACCAGGATTTGGTGATGGATACGGGAGAGATTCCGCCTGCGCGTCTTCCTCAGTGCCTCGAGTTAGTAGGAGAAGAGGAAGACCTGCAATCTTTTTTGAAGCATAACCGGGATCATTTGGTGAAGGTGCGGACCGTGTTTCTTCGTGGAGAAGAGGCCAGGTACGAGGCGGCTATTGAGCGAGATGAGCTGGAGACGGCGCTGGATATGGAAAGTTCGGAGCAGTTTCGGTCGCTGGATAAAGATTAGATCTGTGGGTTGCGTGGATTGAGATATGGACGGGCGCCCTGCGCGGGCCGGGGTCACTTCGTGACTTGTGATCGCTTCGCCTGATGCTCCCGCTGGTCGCTGTGATGAGAAGATGAAGAGGATAGGTGGAGGTTGGTGAGGTGAGTTTGGAGTTACGGGAGAAGAAACGGTTCAAGACGCGGAGTGAGGCGGGGACGCTGGCGATGGGTGAGAGGGTGGCCGAGATGTTGCTGCCTGCTCCGAAGATGTTTGTGCTGCGGGGGGATCTGGGTGCGGGAAAGACGACGCTGGTGAAGGGGATTGCGGCTGCGTTGGGAGCTGCAGAGACGGAGGATGTGACGAGTCCGACTTTTACTCTGGTGCATGAGTATGCGGGGAAGAAGGTGCGATTGTTTCATCTGGATCTTTATAGGCTGGAGACGGAGCGGGAGTTGGCGACGCTGGGGCTGGAGGAGATGGCCGAGGAGCCGGATGCGCTGGTGCTGGTGGAATGGGGAGAGAAGTTTCCTAGTGTGGTGGAGCGGGCGGATGGGGAGATTTTGATCGAACATGCGGGTGGGGATGAGC
>Ga0302226_10003902_pt1 | contig 9971 bp, 4 predicted proteins | sample II_Palsa_E3_3_FD_193524 | JGI IMG/M metagenome (GOLD analysis project Ga0302226, IMG submission 193524) | Peat permafrost microbial communities from Stordalen Mire near Abisko, Sweden - II_Palsa_E3_3 | ecosystem: Environmental > Terrestrial > Soil > Palsa > Peat permafrost | place: Sweden...
ATGCTGGGCGTCCGCATCCAGCCGATCACGGGCAACACGTGGATCGAGCTCATCGCGCACGCGTTTGACATCAACAACAGCAAAATTGTCCAAGATCTCTTGGCCAAGCACGATTTTGTTCTACTGGCCGACTTCACCTATCGACTCCTCTTTGTGCACGAACGAAAGCAGTCGCTGCTCCCGCTCATTATCGAATCGGACACGGGCGTCGGCAAGACCTATTTACTCAATGTAAGCTGACAATTATTTTTTTGATTTTTTATTTAACGATTATTTTTCTTGTAGCTCTACGCGGCGCTGCTCAACGAACAGGCCATGGCCAATCGCGACGTGGACCACTACCCCCACTTTGTCAAACGCATCTGCGAGTACCTTCGCGAGACGCTCAAGGCCTTCCCGACGATCAAGAGCAAGCACGACCGCTCGCTCGCCGAAGAGGGCGTGAGCGAGCACGAGCAGTTTGACGACACGTCCAACAACCACCTGGCCGTCTTTATCCAGGGCATTGCCGAGGACCTCCCCGAGCCCAACAAGCTGGGCTTCCTCTACGCCCTGGGCGAGAAATGCGGCAAGCTCTATGGCGACTACAAGTTGCTGGAGCGATCCGAGGCTATCGATACGATGATTACCAGACTGCGCGACGCTGTGCCAACTACCACGACAGGGGAGTCCAGGACGATGCGGTCCCCGTTTGAGAGCGCCCTAGCCCGTGTGGGCGACCTTGTGCACGCCCTCGTGTGCTGCCGCAACCGCAACCTGTTTGTGCGCGAACTGATCCACCCGGGCGTGACCAGCGAGCACGTGGAACGGCTTATGCAGAGCGTGATCGAACTGGCCACGGATGTCCCACAGGCCGCGCCCGTCGTCTTTTTTGACGAGGTCAACACGTCGTCCATCCTGGGTCTGTTCAAGGAGATGCTCATCGATCGCACAATCAACGGACGGCCCTTGCCCCCCAACATCTTCTTCGTTGCCGCAGTGAACCCAAAGATCAAGACAACAGAAAAACAGGACCTCTTGGACGTGGGGGCCTTCAATGTGCACGATCTACCCGCGAGCATGGCGCTGCTCAAGTGGAACTACAATCCGCTCGAAGGACGTATGCTGGAGGAGTACATTGGGGGCAAGCTGCGCATGACCTTTAGGGAGAACCTGCCGGACGACAAACGCGGCCTGTTGACCGGCCTGCTCCTCAGCGCTCACCAGTTCTACCTCGATCTCCTCCACCAGCAAAAGCTCGCGACCAACGCTGTGAGCCAGCGCGATATCCAGCGCATCTTCAAGGTCCTCGAGCACTTTTACGGCGATTTATCCCTGGCGACTGCCGATGGACAGCAGGACAACACTTTCCTCAATGCCGTGTGCATGGCCATCGCGTGCGTTTACTACTTTCGCCTCCCCGAGGAAAGCAGCCACGGCCCAACCCGCACGACGTTTTCGGTTCGGCTCTCGCGGCTGCTTCCGCCCTTATCGTCACTCTCGTTTGCCCAGATCGTGTCGCGGTCGCTTGCCCAGATTATTTCGCCGACCAACTTTTCAATCCCCGCGGGCGTGGCTCTGAACCAGGCCCTGCAGGAGAACATGCTGTGCATCCTCGTGACTGTTTGCACCAGTGTGCCCAGCTGCATCGTCGGAAGGCCGGGCACATCCAAGACTCTCAGCATGCAGTTGATTGCGCAGAATATGCGAGGCGAGATGTCGCCCCTGCCCTATTGCCGCAAGCTACCCTCGGTTGACCCGTTCTTCTGCCAGGTATTTACTTTTTTAAAAATTATTAATTAAATTATTTTCAAAAATTATAGTGTTCGAAAGACACCGAGTCAAACGACATCAGTGCCATCTTTGATCGCGCGATCGATCGCCAGGAGACGTACAACAAACTCGAGAGGAACCACCCCGGCCACGGAACTCGCACCAAGGCGGTGGTCTTCATGGACGAGGCCGGTTTGCCCAGCAAAAATCGCATGGTCCTCAAAGTGCTGCATCAGTACGATTAAAAAAATATTCCTTTTTTTTTAAAAATAAAATAAAATAATATTTTATTACTATTTTAATAGATATCTGGACGAGCGATTCGTTCCGTTTGTGGCCATCTCCAACAGCTCTTTCGATCCCGCCAACGCCAATCGTATGATGCAAGTGCGTCGATCGGACGGATCAAAGCAAGACACGTTCATCCTCACGCTCGGCTGCCTCGGTCTGTCAGCGTCGGCGAGCCCATACAACGTACGCGTCGCCAAGGCGCTGTGTGACGGGTGGGCGGACATCCTCAAGGACACGTCCCACCACTTTGTCGACAGTTTTCACCAGCGCGACTACATCTACATGTTGCGTCAGATCCAGCGCGAGTCGCTCGGTGTGGTCTCATCCATGTTCACCACGACACGGATCCTCCGAGCGATCGAGCGCAACTTTTCAGGCGTCCCCCAAGACAAATTTGCTTCCTTGGTGGGCATCTTTTTCCGCTCGCTGGTCAAGGCGGACGAGAGCCTGAGCATGCCCGAGCCGGCCCAATTCCGCGGCAGCATCGAGCTCCTGCATGAGGCCCTATCGCCTCCTCAAGCGATCACCGCCAAGACTGAAACAAGCATCTCACCATCATTGATGGATCAGATGGCCAAGATCAGGCCCCGTTTCAAGCTCCTGCTCGATCCGACCGACGATGACTCCAGCTACGGTCTCCTGTTTGACTTTGGCCTGCTCAAGCCCGAGGACACTGTCGTCATCCACATGAGCCTTTCTCCCAGCGACGACAGCGAACTCTACCGAGTCCAGCTCCTGTCCAAGATCAAGTATTGCATGGAAAAGGGTCTTCGGGTAAGCTTCGTCAAAAATTAATATGGTACCAATTCCTTTCTTCATTTATTCAGTTGCTGCTTGTGCGCACAAATTCGCTGCACGGAAGCCTGTACGACGTCTTCAACCAGAATTTCACCACGGTCCTGGGCGATGGATCACAGGGCGCGGGTGTGTACTCGATGATCGCTATTGGCTCGCGCACAGAGCACTGTCTCATGCACGAACGGTAATAAATGGAAAAATAATAATTTATTCTTAACAATGCCTTTTTTTTTTCTTTCCTATCTAGGTTCGAGTGCATTGTTCACGTTCGCGCATCCGACCGCGATGCCTTGCCTGCGCCGTTCCTCAGCCGCTTTGAGAAATACATTATCAATGTGGAAGATTTCTACCAGCTTCAAGTGGCCAGGTTTTCGCGCCACGATCAGACGACCATCGCCTTTGCGCGCGCCAAATGCAAAGAGTTTGTCGACGCCATCGGAGCCGATTCCCTCTACGGCGTCGCCAAGCACCCGACCACAACGATCGCGTCCCTCCTGCTCTCGCACATGAAGACCGACAAGGACCGGTGCTCGTTTGCCCCGTCCCACTCCTTGCCACCTCTGCGGTCTCAACAAAGCGACCTTGTCAGGAAGACCCTCGCCCTTCTCGGTCATCTACTGCGGATCCTGCCAGCCGAGGCCCTGATCAGCCGATTGCTTCCGGCCGTGTCAGACGACAAGCTCTTTGCCCAGATCTATTTCGACCACCAGGAGCATTTCAGCCTCGAGTCGTTCACGGCCAATGCGATCACAGCCACAGAGCGTCAGCCACAAAAGCACATTATCTATGTCCGCGCGACCGTGGCCTCGCTCTTCCTCAGCCAGCTCGTGGAGAAGTGGCCCAATCGACTGCAGACCGCGACAATGGTCCTTGAGCCCCACGGACAACAGTGCACCGTTCTCAAGCGATCGCTGGACGCATTTGTGCGCAACCCAGAGCAACGAGTTCTTTTCCTGGTGGTCAACGCGGCCGACAAGACCGACGAGACGGCGAGCCATGTGAGCTACCTGCGCAGCACCATTGACGAGCACGCAGCAGGAAACGGCCCCAAGCACTTTGTCGTGCTGATCGCGTTCCCACCCGAAAACATGTACATCTCCTCGTGCTACCCGACCGTCTTCTTCCGCAACTGGCAGTTCCACTTTTTCGACACACTCAGCTCTGGTGGATCGGTTTTCATCAAGCAGTTTGCGCAAAAGGTCCACGGCACCGGCGCCAGCAATGACGCGATCGACCCTGCCAATGCTGTCTACGTCAACAGCATCCTCTCTGCCACGCTGTACGAGTTTGCCGCACTGATGCGCCCTGCTGCCGACGCGGGGACCAAGGTGGAGCTGGACCTGATCGAGTCTGAGGAAGTTCGAGCCTTTTATGACCTCAAACGGGGCGCGCGGGAACGTGCCGCGAAACTTTCCAAGGCCCTGCAGTCGGTCGAGTCCATCTGGAACCATCTGCTCTCGCACGTCTTTGTCACGTTTAGCCGCGAATCCATAGTCCGCCTGATCCGCGACAAGGCAGAGAGCGCAATGCTGGGCCAGACCTTTGAAGCCCTTTCGGACGCGGTCGCCGGCGAGCTCAAGCAGTACGTGCGAGCCTACTGCACCTTGATCCTCGTAGAATTCGTCAAGGACATTGGGCTGGACTCGATGGTCCGCTTGGCCGGCTTGGGCGCCAAGCAGACAGTCGCGCATCTCTTTGCCCTCGTGGCTCTACCTGATTCCTCGCGGCTGGTCACGTTCAGGCCCGAGACGATCGCGTTGAACCAACCGTACCCGTTCAAGCTGTTTTTGTTCAGGCTTGTGCACGAGCGGATCGATCGCGCGTTCAAGCACGTCCGTGAGCGAGCCCTCCCCGCGACGGACCTCGGCGGCTTTGTGGACAAACTAGCGGTCCTGCTCGAAAAGGAGGCGGTCCTGGCCAACGTTTTTAGACACGAGCGCATCGGGTCGCACGTCGTCCAGTTCTACGTGCACGACCTCGTCTGCGTCAAGGGCAACCTGTTCTCCTCGAGCGGTGGCCGTGAGTCGGTCTGGCTCGCACGCACGCTGCAGCGCTGGATCATGGCAAAGATCGACTGCGCGACGGAGACAAACGGGTTGAGGATCATTGCGAGCGTCATTGGCACGCTCGATGCTAGCTCTGCCACATTCAACTCCCTCCTCCTCAGCGGCCGTTCTGCCGCTCGCTTTTACAGCGCAGAGGGATCAGCGTCTGTCTCGATCGAGCAACTGTCCGCTGCCCAGATCGAGGACGTCCTGCTCGAGGGAGTCTTCAAGCAGCTGTGGGCCCAGTTTGGCGCGTGTGTCCTCAATGGTGGCGACGATGCGCTCGTGGCCCAGTGGCTCGACGACCTGCATTTTTTGGCCAACCACTTTGGGCCGGGCGAGGCATTGCCGGGTCTGCGTTTCAAGGACATGCGCACCAAGATCGACTACATGCTCGTGGGTGGCCAGGTTATTTTACTCCCTATTGAGCGGCAGCGCAAGGCCATGCTCCTTAAAAGGTTGCACGCGGAGGGGGGCAGCAGCAAGAGCACAGCTAACTCGTCGTTCCTCCTCAAGTCGATCGCCGAACTGATCAAGCACGAGCTCACGTCGATCGTCCAGGAAACACACGTGCCTGCGTTGAAACTGCAGCAAGTGATCGCCACCATTTCGCAGTTTATTCGCTGGTTTGTGCTGTCGTCCACCACTGCTGCGATCCTGGAAAACTCCCGGTTTATCCTGGACTGGGTCCACGACCCTTTTGACAAGGATGACAACGATGAGGAGGAGGAGGAGGAAGACAAGGGCGAAAAGAACGAACGCCATCTGATGCAGCACATTTTCAACGTGCTCGCCAGCCACATGACCAGCAGCAAGCTCCTCAAGTCGGTCGCTGGCCGTCTCGCTGCCCATGCTAGCAAAACCACGGTCGCACCAAAGGACCTCGTCTACGCTCCCATCCATGATCGCCCACGTCACGGTGGACCAGAGGTCCTCACGTCCCGCCTCGCAGACTTTTACTATCAGTACGCCATCGAGCACGATCACGCCCCAACTGGTACCGCCCCTAGAACAACTAGCAACCTCCTCGAGGCCCTCGCCCAAGCCATGTCCGAGTACAAGCGTGTCGAGATCAAAGAGCCGACTCGGCCCAACAAGGAGGGCGTAATTATTCTCATCCTCACACGAGCGGTCATTCGTGAGCGCATCTATCGCACGTTCCTGTCCTACCTGGGCTCCTTTGCCGAGACCGCTGGGCTGACGGGAGACGACTTTGCCGCTGCGTCGCAGTCCTCGTCACCGCTGCTCAAGGAGGTCTACAAGCTCCTGACGGGTCCCGACTTTTGCGAGAACGGCCGCCTGCTGCTGATCGCACGAATGTACCACTCGATCAATCGCAGCTTCACGAAACGGTTCCTGTCGATGCCGAAGGCCCTCGAGGTCCTGGGCGATCCGCAGCCCAGCGGCTACGTTTACTATGTGGGCGATCCGAGCCAGGTCACGTTTGGGCTCGAGGACGTGCCCGCGTTCATGCTCTCGCCCGTGGTCCCGCAGTGGTCCTTCGGCGTTCCCTTTGAGCATCTGTACCCGCTCTACCCCGTGTTCCACTCCCTGATGGAGACCGCAGCGGCCACCGGCTCGTTTGCCCCGCTGCTCGACTGGTTTGCCCAGCAGCGCTCCTTTGGCGCAATCAAGCCGGGCGAGTGCCACATGCTGCTCGTGCTGGAAATGCACCATGTGTACAGCAGCAGCCGGCACAAACTGGCACCGCTCAGGGCCCTCCTCGTCGTGCCGCCCGGATCGCCCTCGCTGGTGGCCCTGGGGCTGGACCTGTTCCCCGAACACGTGCGCGCACTGCTCGCCTTTGTCGACCCCGAGACATTCTTTGCCAGCTTGCAGACCACCTATTTTGGCCGGCTGTTTCGCACGGCCGAGGCCGATCTGGACTGGGAGGACGTGCGCAAACGTCACGCGCTGGCCAACCTACTTGCCCTGACAATGGGCAGCAGCTCGCGCGACCATCCCATATGGACGTTCACGTTTGCGCCCGAGAAGCTGCAAGACACCTTTGGCTTTGCGTCCGTGTACAACAAGGTCATCAGCACGTACCACTACGACTGCGGCACGGTCATCAACGAGACGGGTGTGTTCCGCAACCCACATCGCGACTCCATGGCCCCTCCTGCGCTCTACGTTGCGACGATCATGACACACGGGGCCCTCTGCTGGGCCCTGTCGATGAAGGCCGCTGCCACCGACACAACGGACGAGCTGCTGAGCAGCCTTGTGCCCAACATCCTCTCTCCCAACGCGCTGGACGAGGACGGTAATAACGTGCACGAAAAGTACGTGCACCTGGCTTTTTCGCGTGTATCCTCCGCGTGGGTCTTTCTGATCAAGGAGAGCAGGCCACGCGAGGACGTCCCGATGCTGTTCAATCGTGTGGTGGAGCGGTACGCGTGGTTGGCCCCTCAGCAGTCGGGCGAGTGCTTTAGTGCCACGTTCAACTCGTTTGCCCACAAGGTCCGGGCCGAGAACCTGTTCACCCTCGAGATCGTGTGCGCAGTGGACGAAAACATGCCCGCTTTCTTTGTCAACCAGGCCGAGCAGGCGGCCAAAGCAGAGAGCTACTGGACAGCGTACTCGTCCACGGCCATCCGCGACACCGCGAGCCATCTGATGGCCTCGCTCAGCAGCACCCAGTCGGATCGGGACTTGACGTTGCTGCGCGACTACTGCGCCCATCGCGGCGAGTTCCAGCTGTTGCGTGAGCTCCCGATGCTGCTTCGGCTCTACAACCTGCTGCACTCGTCGCTCCACGGGCTGGTCACGGCCGACGAGGCGCTCAACAACCCGCTCAAGTACTTTGTGGATCATGGCCTGCTCCGCGCCACCTGCCCGCCCAAGGAGGTGGCCACGATCATCGCCGAGGGGTACGCCGCGTTCAATCGCGTGCACAGCGGACTCAAAGGGGCCCTCCAGGGCGGCGTGTGCTTGACCAAGGACGATTTTAGCCGCATCGACTACGGCAAGACGTCGCTGGCCTACCTGCTCACGTTCCCCTCGCAGGACATCAACGACGTGCTGATAAAGGTCATGACGGCCCTCATCGCCGTTCCAAACAGCTTTTTGGCACGCGTTGTCGGCTACTACCACACTGAAGAACAGCAGCAGCAAACCAGCGCCAAGGGGGGCGATACCGTGCTGGAGGAGGAGGATGAGGAGGAGGAGGAGGATGAGCATCGCCGTGTGTTTGGGCTGCTACTAGGTGCAATCAAGCTGTCTGCGTCAACAAAAGAGGACAACTTGGAGGTCATGCAGGCCAGCCCCCGTGCTCGCCGTCTGCTGATCACGGGCGATGCCGACAAACACGAGTACCACCGCTTTGCTGCCCTTGCCGAGTCCACACGATCGCCCGATGCCGCTGCCGCAGCCAACGAGTACTTTGACCTTCGTGGGCTGCAGCTGCTCGTGCTCTCGCAGGAGATCCTTGGGCGGCACACGCTCACCCTTGACAAGGTGCGAGCGCCGTTTGTGTTTAAAAAGACCACGAACGACGACAGCAACAGGAACGATCAACGTCAAGCAAGCGTCCTCGATTCCCTCGAGCACCCAGGCCTCGCTGCGTTCCAGTCGCCCTTTGCGTCGAATGACATCGTCAGCGCCCTCGACTCGCTCCGACTGGACGACCTGCGTCAGGCGCTGGACGATCTCTCGGCCGTTGTGACAATGCTAGCCCTCCGTGGCAACGAGCATGAGCAGATCGACCCCGGCACAACCAGTTTGCGGGCGTGGATGCGAGCGTGCACGGGCGTGGATGGGTCGTGGTGCCCCGAGTCGCTCTGCATGGCCAACTTGTGCGAGACTGTGCGGCTGCTCAAGCGCAACAACGAAAGCCAGACGCATCTGATCGTGCGCATGGACCCGGCCGTGTGCGTGCCGCTGCCGCTGAAGGAGCGCGAGGGCCTCCAACAGACGATCGTTGGCCTGGCCAACGACCGCGGCCTGGACAACACGCTCGCCCTCCTCGTGCAGACCCTCGAGGCCATGTCTGACTGCGAAGGGCACGTGTTGCCGGCCGTCCATGCCTCGTCCGACGACCATGCCCTTTCCGTCTTCTTCGAAAATATGGGCAGCCAGAACGACCTCACGGATGCAATCTCGCCCGCGATCCTGGACGTCCACTTTGCCTACACCCGTCTTGAGCTGCTCAACTGGCGTACACAGGTCCTCACGATGCAACGCGATGCCGAACTGAAGCGGGCTGCGCCATCGGGCCCACCACCGACCCCCAAATTTGAGCTTGTTGTCCACTGGGGATCAGTAGCCGAAGCAACAGACGAGGAGCAAGAGAGTCCAGTGGAAGAGGACGCGGAAGATGAGGAGGAGGAGGGGCCGATATTGTCGCCATCGACAACTGAGACGACGGACGATGTACTGCACGAGGCCCTGCTTGAACTGACAATGCCTCCTGCTGCTCTCGTTAATGCCAAAGAGACTGATGACCCGTGGGCCAGGATCGAGTGCACCTTTGAGCAGGAGACCCGCGTGGTTGTGGCGATCGCGCACTGTAATGTTGTCGGGGCAGCCGATCTGCATCTCGAGCTTGCCGAGGGCGGCGATCTCTTTGTGCACACAAGCGACTCGCCCATCCAGCTCACCCCGCAGCAGAGGGCCGAGCAGGTCCAGCGCCTCACGGGTCAACTCGTCCCCAAGTACCTTACGTCAGCAGATGCTGTTCTGGCTGGCGTCGTGCGAGCCACCCACCTTCGCGTCGATGTGCTGCTCCAGCTCGAAGGCCTCTTTGGCGCCGGCTCCGATCCCTTTCACGTGGCCCTTGACGCCCTCATCCAAGGCGGCGATGGCTACGCCGATGCCGTCCAGCGAGTCTACCTGCTTGTCCAGCGCACCCCCAACGAGGAGGAGCAGGCTGCTCTCAAGACCCTCCTTCTCAACAGCGACGTGGACCTGATCAAGCTCGCGGCCGACCCTGTGGCGTTCCAAAGGGACTGGCGTGCCCTTGCCATGAAAAAGAAATGAAAATCTTAGAACAAGCGTAAATAAATTGTAAATAGCGTAGTCCTAACAGACGATTGATAAAACACATCGAAACCGGAAGAAACCAAACAAGCGTACACTATTTTT
>Ga0302226_10003903_pt1 | contig 9970 bp, 19 predicted proteins | sample II_Palsa_E3_3_FD_193524 | JGI IMG/M metagenome (GOLD analysis project Ga0302226, IMG submission 193524) | Peat permafrost microbial communities from Stordalen Mire near Abisko, Sweden - II_Palsa_E3_3 | ecosystem: Environmental > Terrestrial > Soil > Palsa > Peat permafrost | place: Sweden...
TTATAAAAACATTTTTTTCCTATAGTGACCACACCTATGGCAACCTTGGCATCAAGTACTCGCTCGCCGCAGAGGGCCGTGACCAGGGCCGCTACGGTATGCCAAAGCTTCCTTCTCAAAAGTAAAATTAAAGTTTTTTAATCAGGCTTTGAGCTGCCTCCCGCGCAGATCGTCCCCTCGATCGAGGAGAACTGGGCCGGTATCAAGGTCCTGGCCAAGGTGATCCTTGCCGAGTGAAACCAAGACGAAATTTAGGACGGAAGAAAGAAAGAAAAGATGAAGAAGTTGTCCCTGCTTTTTTTTCTCAAGCTGAATTATTTCAACGGAAAACTTTGCATTGACTGATGAGACAATGTCTAATGTTCAGAACATCACAAGTGGGCAAGGTCATAGTCCACCACGAGTCGGTCTTCCACATAGACGTTGATGTACTGGTCGATGAGTGCAAGGTGCACCGGATGGGTGGCGTACGCCGCGAGCGCGTCACGGTCCTTGATGGTAATCGTTGCGGCTAGTTGATTGGGACAAAGGGTAAGGAGCCAGCAAGCAATGGCCAGGTTACGTAATACCGTGAGTAAAGCCCTTTGACCGCGGCGAAAAGTTCTCCCCGGCGGTGCTCGACAGCACCAGCTCGCTCATCGTCGACGGCATCGCGCGGAACACCTCGAGCATGGCAGCGAGCTCTGCAGCGGGCGCGTCCGGCTTTGCTTTGAGGAGGACGATGTGTGCGACGGCAGGCATTTCCGAGGTCGAAATAAAAAATTTTTTTTCTGATCGAATCCTTTCTTTTTTTTTTTTTTTTACACTGGATCAACGACGCTTCTGAGCTTTCCCAGCAGAATGGTTCTTGGACCCCTTTTGGCTGCCACGCTTGGCGGCAGTGAGAATATTGCGGACGGTGCCCTCGCTCTTGGCTTGCTTCCGTCGCTTGCTGAGCTTGCCGGGATCGAGCGGCACGTAGGCATACGGGTCGGGCAAGTCCTTTCGCTTGATGTCGCCGCCGGCCTTCTTGGCACGGTACTGGTCACCGGTGACGCCCTGGGCTGTTTTGCGGGCACCAGAGGGCTTGTCGTGGCGAGACTTTTGGAAACGCTTGCGCTGTGTGTGTGTGTTGACCTTGGAGGACGAGGACGATTTGAAGCTCTTGGTCGACTTGCTGTCAATGTCCATGGCGTCGTCGTCACCGTCGTTGCCGCCGTCCTCTTCGTCGTAGTCGTCGCCCTCATTCATGAAGATGCTCGTGGCAGCATAGTTTTTACCGACCCTACGAGAAAGCAGAAAGGGGGAGAATTAGCAAAGAAGACGCTGAAAACATTACTTTTTGCGACCGGCGCCGTCATCCATCGCTGCTTCGTCTTCCTCGGCCATGAGTTGATCGTACTTGTCGCCCTTGGAGGCCTTGCGCTTGATGGTCGCCTCTTTACCGCGGGCACGCTCGTTCTTGTAGTCGCGCTCATCCTCCTCATCGTCGTCACGGAAGAGCAAACGACCATCAGGGGCGATCGCGACCTCCTCTTGCTTTAGCTTTTTCCCTCCAGCAGAGCCGCCGCGTCCCGGCTTTGCGCCTGTGCAAAAAGAAGACGAAATTATTCCTTTTTCTTTCAACGAGTGGCCCCCCAAAAGCACGTACTGGTCACACGCGACGAAACCCGCTGGTCGAGGAAATCCATGGGCTCATCATCGTCACCGTACTCGTCGTCAGCATCGATGTTGCTCTCACGGATCCACGTGCCCTTCTTGCCCTTGCCGCGGCTCAATCCGAGCTGATCCTTGAGGATCTCGGGAAGGTCGTCCTCGTCGTTGTCGCTCTCCTCGCTCTCCTCGTTCTCAGCTTGATGCTTGGTGTGGCGCGTCGAAGCCTTGGATATCTTTTGCCCCCCAAAGTTGTTTTTATTCTCCACACAGAGAAAAAAAAAAAGAAATGCAATCAAACCTTGGTCGATGCCATCGACATCTTGTCATCCTCGGCCACCTCGGCAGACTTTCGCTTGCCGCGCTCGACTTGCTTGCGCAGACCGTTGATAAACTTGGAGTGCTCCTCGGGGACCAGAGACGCAACCATGTCGTAGCCAAACTTGCGCAGGAGGCGCTGGAAAATGTACTTGAGGTTGGCGCGGAAACGCAGCTTGTGGGGCGCTGTGCCCACGAGGAGGCCCTCGACAATGTCGGGCAGGAACGCACCGACCTCCTCGTCCGACAGGCAAACGATGCAGACCTTGATGAACCCAATGGAAGACTTTACGACCTCGCGAGACGGCGACCGCAGCAGGATCAGCACCGTCTTGATCAGGGCATCGACCTCGTCAGAGTCCAATTGCACTGCGCATTTTCATGTATTTTAGTTGCTCATCATAATTGGAAGGAACACAAACCATGGAACTCGAAGACGATGCGGGCGAGCGTCGAAATGGAGGCGCTGACCATGTGCGTCGTGGTGCCACCGAGACCGGCCACGACCATCTTGAGGAGTTCGCCAATGTTGTCGAGGCTGTTCATATGCTTGGTGATGGTCACGAGGAGATCAAAGGCACCCTGACGGGCCTTCTCGTTGACCTCCTTGGTGCAGAGCATGACTTCGGGCAGGAGAGTCGGCACGTGCTGGATGCACTCGTCGGCCGAGAGCGAGCTCACAATCACGCCAAGCAGGCGCATGCGCTCGCGCTTGGCTGTGGGCCCTGTCAGCGTCGGGTCCAGCATGGCCTCAAACATGGCTGCAAAAGAAGTCTCCTCAATGCCTACAACGACTGTGAGCAGGGACAATGAAGGAAAAAAAAAAAACAGCACGGACCTTGTAGTTGGGCAACTGTCGGAACGGGCGAGCCCGCTGCAACAGCAGCTACGATCTTTGCTATGGCAGGGCCATGCAGCTCGCACAGCGAGTGGAGGCATCGGTAGGCCTTTTTCTCCACAACTGGGTCCTCATCCTAGCCACACACCGTTGTTGTGCATGATTAAAACAATAAAAAAAAGAAGTTGCTTACCTGCAGCAGCGGAAAGATGGCACGGGTCAGGATAATCCAATTGGCCTCATCGAGCTGCGGAATCATCGCGAGTGAAAGGTCCATCATGGTGTGGCGCTTGTATTGCTGTGCCTGTTGCTGTGTCTGGCTCGAGGTTTGTTCTGACGTGGACGCCTCGAGCAGTTTCGTCATGACCGACTTGAAAAACGCGTTGACGATCTGTAAAAAACAAGTCAGCATGCCACGGGAGCAAGAATAAACTTACAGGCTTGTCAGAGATGGAGACATAAGCACTGATGGTGTCGAGCAGGAAGGCACGGCGATCGGCCGAGGTCGTGCCGAAAATGTTGAAAAAGATTGGCAAAAAATTCTTGGCCATGCTGCTGACGGCAGCCCTGCCACTGGTATTCCCTATCGGGCCCTTGCAGGTTGTCTCGATGAGCGTGACAAGGGCTGAACAGATCGAAGGCCGTGCATCCACCTCGTTCGTAATCGCGTTACCGAGCTCCGGGGCAATAACTTTGAAAGACTCGGCGAGATCCGAAGGTGCGTAACAAAACGCGGGGAGCAAGTTCCACGTCTGCAGCACAAGCGTGTGCAGCTGTTTTTTCTCGATCGAGCCGGCGCTTGCTTGCGCGTTCTACGGGGGTTTTCAATGTTGTTATTATTTTTTATTAAAAAAAGAAGAATCCATACCATCATGGACTTGATCAGAGGCAAAAAATACGAGCCAAAGAAGCCCAGCGGCGAACCGTGAGGGATCGCGTCTTTCAAGAAAGCGAGCATCCAAGGGCGCGAGACATTGCTAAACATGACAAATTATTTTGGGGTTTGGTGAGTAGTTAAAAACCGTACGGGTGTTTTGCAAAGATGTTGAGGGGCAGGAGACGCATGAGTGTTTCGACACCGACAGCCTTGCCAATACGCTTGATGCATGCGATCAGGGCTGCGTTGTAGAGGGCTGTCCCTGCAGAGTCGAACGACGTGCGGTAAATGTCGTCCACAAGGAGGACAATGCCATCGAGCGCAGGAGTTGCCCTGCTGCCGAGAGCCTCAAACGCAGCAGCGACGATGGGGATGGTCGCATGCCACTGCGCCTGGTAAGTGTACGAGAGGCATCGCTCGAGGCTCTTTTGCACAGAAACAAGGAGATCGTTAAGGATGCGGTCGCTGACCCCGGTGGGAGCGTTCGCAAAACGGACGACATGGCGGAGGAGAAACTGCCAGTGCAACAAGAATACTGTAACTAAAAACCTTTCTCTGGACAAGAAATACCTGGAGGCTTGTAGAGCAGCCGTGGATCGAAGCAGTCTTCTCAGAGGTAAAGAGCGGGATGACGAGGGCGATCGCGACATGGACGGTCTCGAGGGCTACATTGACATCGAGCTGAGCGAGCAGGCGGTAGCCTTGAGCAATCGCTGCAAGCCATGCCGCCAACAGCTGTGCATCGTTCTTGTCTGGTCGGACCTCCCGGATTTTCTGCAACAGAAAAAAAAAAAAAAGCAATTGTCAGTTAAAGCAAGCCACTTGAACCTACAGTCAAGATTGTCGCGAGGGCCGCTGCAGTGAGGGGGGTGATAGGCATCTGCGGAGGAGCGACAGTTGCCGCAGTGCCGGCACCGACGTCTTGATCGGCTGCTTCGTTCTCGTCGTCGCTGGCCCTGGGCGCCTTTCCGGGGGCATCCTCGTCATCTTCAGCGGCTCCGACAGGACCCGCGAGACGCTCAAACGTGTGAGCAAACGTTTCGAAGATCCAGAACGACATGTGCGTGTGGCCAAGACCGCTGAGACGAACGAGCTGCTTGACGATCGCGTCCTGCGACTGTTGGGGCAAGCTCACGAGGGTCTCCTTGAGGAAGACGATCGCATGCAGAATCGTTTGAGCATCCTGCGTGGTCGGCTGCAGCTGGACGGCTTGCTGGCAGATGCGTGCGGCCTGGGCGAGTGCAGTCGACCCAACGGGCTCGGGCAGGACAAAGAGCGCTCGCATGCACTCGTGCGCCTTCTTTCGGAGCTGCACGATCCACTTTAAAGCCAACCTGGAATCTTCCTCTGAAAGCAACAAACCTTGGGCCGTGGATCCAGGATAAACATGGCAAGCCAACGGAGGCGCTCTCGGGTGGTCGCTTGGGTCCAGGTGGCGCCGTCTTGCGCCTTGAGCGTCGTTGTGAGCACATCCAAGGCCGAGCGCATGATCGGCTGGACCTCGCTCTTTTCCTGCAAGGCCTTGCCGATGACGGCGGCAATGTCGTCAAACTTGGCACGGAGGACCGCATGCGGCAGTCTGTTTTGGCCACGAAAGCGTTTTTTTAAAAAAAAGCGACCGCGAAAAACGAACCGAGGGAATATGGCAGCCAAGAGCTGGAAGGCTGCACCGGCAACGTCGTCGTTCTGGGCATTCCCGCCGGCAGAGTTGGTCGCGATCACGGTCATGAGGGCGCCAAAGTAGGCCGCGGGCGACCGCTGCACCCGCTTGCTGTCGATGTGGTCTTCGACAGCGGCGAGCAATGACACCATCTACCACACAAAGGCTTAGTTGGGAGGGGGGGGCGCTGCCGTCAGCAAGAACACACCTGCTTGTGCGACTCGAGCTGCGAGTTCGTCAGACGACGCACAAAGAGGAACGCGTCCGCCTCGTCCAGGTTGAGTTGCTCGCCCGACATTTGTGAAAGTTTCCTGAAAGAGCACATGGCCAAGAGTGGGCACGTCACTTTCTTTATTTTTTTGCCAGCTATGGACGCTGCGGGGATTGCCGAACGAATTTGGCAAAACGCGGGCCGGTCGACGCTCGAGTTCCAGTCCAAAAGGGAGGATGCCGCCCACCTGACAGAGGCCCAAGTACTGGATCAGCTTGTCAGGGTATCGAGCCATCCAAACGGAGAACTATTTTTCTAATCAAGTGTGAACAGACGCTTTTGGCGGATCCGAGTCTTTTCCTCGAGAAGCACGGGCGATTTGTTGACGCAGAGTCGCTAAAGTACTTTGAGCCCCTGCGACATGTGTACGAGGTGGATTTTTTCGTCAGGCGCATCCAGTACGACCTATAGTAATTTTTTTTTTTGTAATTCTTAAATGAAGTTTTAATAGAGCTGGACAACGGCCGTCGCCAAAGACTGTTCGCAACAGGAGGTATCGCGCGATGCTGCAATTGCTGGACAAGAACGAGTACTTTTTGGAAGAGGCCATGAAGGAGCGCAGTCCGGCATTGTGGGAGCAGTACATTGGGCGGTACTTGACAATGCGGGAGCGAGCTGCCCCCTTTCCAGACGGCACGCGGTTGTCTGAGATTGTCCTGCGTGAGTACGACATTGACAGGCTCGACAAGGAGGCGCGCAGACCGGGCTATAACACGCACATGCCCAAGCGATCGGACGACTACAGCGACGAAGAGGAGTTTGAATCGGAATCGGACGACGACGATGACGATGACAGCGATCGAATGGATGCCGAGGAGGCAGGCGTCCCCGAACGCTTCAGGAATGCCGCTCTGCCGGTCATCTCGCACGAGGAGCGCGATCGGCTGCGAGACGATTTTTTCCAACTCATGCAGCAGCAATTTTTGAGCGGGGGCGATGTAAAAGCTTACATTTTTTTTTAATTCAGTACTTACTGTCCATTACTTTTCCAGAAGGACTTTGACTACACAGCTGTGGACCTGAACGAGGACTATGACGACTGGCAGCAAAGCAATGCCGATCTCTCTGAAAAGTACTTTGACGCTTTCGATCCGGCTGACGACAACGACGATGGGGCGGACGACAGCACTGATGCTGTTGCCAAGGCGGTCGACCCCGGGCCTGATGACGAGGACGACTTTGGTTTTTAGTCCGAATGCTTGACAAAAGAGTTTGATTTCACACCACGTGGCCATGGCACAAAGGCTGGGACGACCCGAGCCGTACATTAAGAACGGCACGGGCGCGTTCTACAAGCAGCTGAAGAAACTCGTCGTCAACTACTGCGACTATGGCGGCAGCAGCAAGCACATTAGGTTTGTTCGAACGGGGGTTGCGGAGCTGAGCACGCCCCTCTTTTTTTCCCCCCCAAATCGTCCCAACGACAGGAACTACATCCTCACCGACCTGATCGAGTATGCAAAGGCAAACCCGTCGGTGGAGGTCGCAGTCGAGCAGCGGAGAGGGCACCATCCTGCGCTGCGCGGCTACTACCGTACGAGTGTTTTTGTGGGGGCGGTGGAAGAGAGAGCCCGTATTTAAAACTGTGCATGTGCATGCAGTGAATGGTCGCGACAAGGTCATTGGCATCAAGAACCTCGAGTTTGCCGACATACACAAGCATGTCATGGTATGGTCACGTCTCCCCTCTCCTCTCTCGCCCGCTAATTCCTGTGCTTGTGCAACCAACAGCTCTTGACGACGACTAGCGGTGAAAAGGTCACCAGGCTCAAGGGCAACGTCTTTGGCGACCCCTTGCACCCCAAGGATCTTTGGACTCCTTTCGACATGGTTGTCAAGAAGACCAAGTCGGACTCGTGAGGGATGATAGTGTGTGTTACATAGAACGCGGAAGCACGCCGATGTAAACTGGGCCATTTCAAAAAAAAAAAAAGAATGTGTGGTACGAGGTTAGAGGGCGCCCTGGCGTTCCTTGTGCCCCTGGTGCTTGCGATCGTTGCGATCGTGACCAACTTACACGCACTCGAGACTCGAATGGCGTGCTGGGAGGCAGCGGACGCGTGCGAGCGCATCGACGTCGAAAAGATTCCCAGGCGGCTACGTACGCACATGTCTTGTTTGTGCCGTCTAACTGGAGAGAATACCAGAGCTTCTCTTGCCACCGCCACCCGAGACGACGTACAACGACTGTCAGATCGTTGATGCGACACTGCGCATCCACCGGCTGCATGCGCTCTTCAATGCACGGCCGGCCGAGCCGTTCTCGTGCGGAACGTTGAGGAGCACCGCAAGCACAACCAGAGGAGCAGAGTACGGGCTCGATGTCCCGGCTGTGTTTAGCCCGTACGACTTTGCGAGTGACCGCGCCGCCGAGACATTTCTCGTGTGCTTTGAACTGCGGCGGGCGGCACTGCAATACCTCGGCTTGGCGGCGACCGCGACCTCGGTGCCGCTGGAAATTGTACCTGTCGCCTTCATCGAGGACCGCATGATGGGCAACGTGTACCTTGCCGACATCATTGTCCCCGCTGGTACCGCCTCGGTTGCACTGCCGCCCGGGGTGCCCCCGACGACGGCACAGCCTGGGCCGACGCGTCTGAGTGCACTCGTCGTCGACGATGGACGGTACCAGCTGCAGATCAATCCGAACGACAGGAGCCTGGGTGTACCCATGGTCGTCATCATGGCGCTCTACAACCGAGGGCCCCAGTTGCTCGAGTGGAGCACGGCAATGTCCAAGGTCCAAACCGTCGACAAACACGAGCCCTTCAGGATCTGTGTGGCCGATTTCGCGTCCACCGATGTCGATGTCCACAAACAGCTTGAGCGAACCGGGCACGAGTTTCGGATCGTCCGCATGCCGGGCAAGTTTTCAAAGACAGCTGGCCTCAACGCCTGTCTCGAGACGATCAAAGATCCCGACGCTGTCGTCTTCACCACTGTAAACAATATTTCCTATTTTGCGTGCTAAGAAAAGTCTGGCTCAACCTTAGGACGTCGATGTTGTCGTCCCCACCGACTTTGAAAGCCGTGTACGAAGGTTTGTCAGGCACAACCGTCAAGTGTATGCGCCGATCGTCCTTTACGACAAGTGCACATGGACCACCGGCGACTGCTGGGGCGATGGCGGGTACGGCCTGGTCGGCTTCACACGGAGAGACGCAGTGAAGGTGGGCATGTACGACAGCATGTCCTTCAACTATCGCGAGGGCTTTGAGGACACTGATTTCCTGCTCAAGCTCTACCGTCTGCCCAGAATCGTCGTCCGAAGGCGCGAGCGCGATTTCGTGCATCGATGGCACGCACCAAGCGCCTGGGCGAACGAGACCAATAACGACTGGACGACTGGTTCCAAACGAGAGCCCATGCCCCGAATTTGTTAAGTGATACGAAGATGTACAGAAAGTTGTTGCTGAACAAGAACGGAAAAGGGAGAAAACCCCCCGCTAGTTGAAGGTAAGGGCGAGGCCAGAACCGACGAGCAGGGCTTGGACAATGGAGCCAGCAAATGATTCCTTGAATCCGCCAGGGATCTTGGACTGGGCCGACTTGTTGTCCGTCTCAAAGTCACTCCAACGCGGGTTCAGGGTGTGCCAACGGTAGCTGATGGTGGTGTCAGGCCATGCGGCAAAGATCTTGCCGGCTGAGAGAAAAAAATTAGGTTTTTATTTTGAGAAAGTTGAACGCGACATAAAAACAAGTAAAAAACGTACAGGGTGACTTGTACCAGCTCGTGCAGTTGGCAGACCAGACCGACTCTGACAAGGCCTTTTGCAAGTTGTCGTTGTACTTGTCAAAGATCTCCATCTTGGGCTTGACCACGCTGATTTTGTGTGTGTACGCACCCTTGATGACCTGGCAGGCGTAGTTGACTTGCTGTTTGTCAGGAACAAGTAAGTAAAGCATTCGCAAGGACAAGGGGCCGTACATCTTCAATGTGGAGAATAGCCGACTGATGGCCGGTTCCAGTCGAGGGCCCGAGACATAGGAAAAAGTTGGGGAATTTGGGCGTGGTGATGCCAAGGTAGGCGACGGGTCCACCATGCTGCTTGTAGAAATCTTGCAGAGTTTCGCCGTTCTCGCCAATCACCGTCAACGACATGGCACCAGCTTGGAAGCCGGTCGCGAAAATAATGACATCAGCGGGTGTTTCGACGCCGTTCACGACCACGCCCGTGGCGGTGACTTTATCGATCGCATCGGTTTGTAGCGTGACCTGCACGATGCAAGGGTTATGGGGGGGGGGGGAGAGAGAGAGAAAAAAAAAGTAAGCACGAGGAGCAAAAGGTAGTGCTACATTGGGCTTTGCAAAGGTGGAATAATACTCGTCCGAGATGACAACACGCTTGCAGCCGAGGGTGTAGTTGGGTGTCA
>Ga0302226_10003909_pt1 | contig 9962 bp, 8 predicted proteins | sample II_Palsa_E3_3_FD_193524 | JGI IMG/M metagenome (GOLD analysis project Ga0302226, IMG submission 193524) | Peat permafrost microbial communities from Stordalen Mire near Abisko, Sweden - II_Palsa_E3_3 | ecosystem: Environmental > Terrestrial > Soil > Palsa > Peat permafrost | place: Sweden...
GATCGTCTTCCGGATTCACTATCTCGAAATCGGTGCCGGGTTTGAGCTTCGAACCCATCTTCTGCAAGCGCATTTCCACCACCGCCGGCCGCCCGATGATGATCGGCTTCGCGATCTTCTCCAGCAGCACGAACTGCGCGGCGCGCAGCACGCGCTCGTCTTCGCCCTCGGCAAACACAATGCGCGCCGGCGCCGACTTGGCGGCCGCGAACACCGGCCGCATCACCATGCCCGTGCGATAAACCGTTGTGCCCAGCTCTTCGCGATACGCGTCCATGTCGTGGATCGGACGCGTTGCCACACCCGAATCCATCGCGGCTTGCGCAACGGCCGGCGCGATCTTGATGATGAGACGCGGATCAAACGGCTTCGGAATCAGGTAGTCCGGACCAAACTCCAGCGAATGGCCTTCGTACGCTTTCGCGACTTCATCGCCTTGATCCGTCTCTTCAGCCAGTTCCGCGATCGCGCGCACGCACGCGAGCTTCATCTCTTCAGTGATCGTGGTCGCGCCCACATCCAGCGCGCCGCGGAAGATGAACGGGAAGCACAGCACGTTGTTGACCTGGTTCGGATAGTCCGAACGGCCAGTGGCGATGATCGCGTCCGGGCGCACCTTCTTCGCTTCCTCCGGACGGATTTCTGGCTCAGGATTGGCAAGCGCGAGGATCAGCGGCTGCGTGCCCATGACCTTGACCATCTCCGGCTTGAGTACGCCGGCGCTCGAGCAGCCGAGGAAAACATCGGCGTCATGGATGGCATCGCCGAGCGTGCGGTCGGTCGTATTCGCGGCGTACCGTTCCTTCGATGGATCCAGGTTGCCGCGTCCTTCGTAGATCACGCCTTTCGAATCGCAGACGAGGATGTTGGCTTTATTCAAGCCGAGATGGACGAGCAAATCGAGACACGCGATAGCCGCCGCGCCCGCGCCGGAACAGACCAGCTTCACTTCGTCCAGCCTCTTGCCGACCACTTTCAGGCCGTTGAGAATCGCCGCCGATGCAATGATCGCCGTGCCGTGCTGATCGTCGTGGAAGACGGGAATCTTCATGCGCTCGCGCAGCTTCTTCTCAATATAGAAGCATTCCGGCGCCTTGATGTCTTCCAGGTTGATGCCGCCGAGCGTGGGTTCGAGCATGGCGATGGCATCGACGAGTTTGTCCGGATCGGTCTCGGCGAGCTCGATATCGAACACGTCGATGCCCGCAAACTTCTTGAAGAGACAGCCCTTGCCTTCCATCACGGGCTTGGCGGCGAGCGGCCCGATGTTGCCGAGACCCAACACAGCCGTACCGTTGGTCACCACGCCGACCAGATTGCCGCGCGAGGTGTATTTCTGGGCATCGAGCGGGTCGTCGAAGATTGCCATGCAGGCAGCGGCCACGCCCGGTGAGTAAGCCAGCGACAAATCCAACTGGTTGGACAAGGGCTTGGTCGGCGTGACCGAGATCTTGCCGGGCTTCGGATACTGGTGATATGCGAGGGCGCTGAGCTTCAGTTGTTCGTCCATGATTGACCTGAGACGTTTAGGAAAAGAGTTGGAAAATGGGCGAAATGGAGGGCTAGGACACTGCGCTCGGGACGGTCAAAATCTCGTTACAGATCAAATGGATTCTGACCGCCCGGCCGGTCTTGATGACGCTGCGCGATGGCGAGGTACATCGGAGACAGGCGCGTGTGCGCCGACAGTGAGACACCTGGCCGTAGCATTTTTCGGGGATAAATAGTGTACACCGCGCGTTAAAATTGACGCGCAGCACCATTTTCGACAGAAACGAGCGTAAGCACGCCAAAGCGCTTGCACGGATTGTTCGGCAAGTCTCGGAATAACCAGACTATTCCGGCAACAAACGGCGGTTTCGCGTTTCGTCCGCGCCCGTTCGCGTCTTGTCAGTCGGGTAAAATCCGGACCTACGCGCACATCGAACGCTGTCGACATCTTCTCGACCGGACACTCCCGCTGTGCCAGGCGCCATTGGCCGCCGTCGCTTATTGCCGGCCAAAACGGGCTCCAGGCGCCAACTCAAAAACGCAAGGATTCGCCCATGACAGGCTTCGACCGCCAGACGATCTCCGACACCACCGCCAAGATGCTGCTCGAGGTCCAGGCCGTTCATTTCAATGCGGACAAACCGTACATTTTCACGTCAGGATGGGCTAGCCCGGTTTATATCGACTGCCGGAAGCTAATCTCTTATCCGCGCGTTCGCCGCGGCCTGATGGAGATGGCCGAGACCACGATCCTGCGCGATATCGGCTATGAGCAAATCGACGCAGTCGCAGGCGGCGAGACGGCCGGCATCCCGTTTGCCGCATGGCTGTCCGACCGGCTGATGGTGCCCATGCAATATGTGCGCAAAAAAGCCAAAGGGCTTCGGCCGGAACGCGCAAATTGAAGGGTTGCTGACCGAAGGCCAGCGCGTACTGCTGGTGGAAGACCTGACCACCGACAGCCGTAGCAAGATCAATTTCATCAACGCGTTGCGCACGGCTGGCGCGAAGGTGAATCACTGCTTCGTGCTGTTTCACTACAACATCTTCAAGGAAAGCGTCTCGGTGCTGAAAGATATCGACGTGGAACTGCATGCGCTCGCCACGTGGTGGGACGTGTTGCGCGTCGCGAAGGAAGCCGGCTATTTTGAGACAAAGACGCTGGATGAAGTCGAGAAATTCCTTCATGCGCCAGCACAATGGTCGGCGGCGCACGGCGGTGTAACGATGGCCCCGCAATAAATCCGTTGCGTCGAAATATTGTGTAATATAAAAAGCCGCCCGTTTTTATAAACGGGCGGCTTTTTATGCAACAACGCTAGTGAATATTACGTATTAACGGGAATGGCGTCATCAAGATTTCCATCGCCCACATAAGCCGAGAGATTCAATAACCCGTTACTCTGGGCATATTGAAACAATTCAGAATCCCGTTCAATTCCCAGCTTGCGCATGGCGGTATTTTTTTGCGTACTAATCGTTTTAATACTGCGCTTCAACTGTGCGGCAATTTCAGTAATCGTCATGCCGGATACGAATAAACGCACCACTTCCAGTTCCCGCTTCGACAACACCACGTCCCGCTGCTGGCCACTCGCCGACAAGCCCATGCTGTCGAGCGCCAGGCGCACCGACGGCCCAATATATTCCTGTCCGCGCATCACGTGAACGATGGCCAGTCCGATGTGGCTCAAATCGTCGGACTTATTGATCACGGCCGTCACACCTACCTCACGCAAGCGTTTCAGGAGCGCGGGATTTTCGAGCATGGTCAGCACGACGATGCGCACCGTCGGAAACTGACGCCCGATATAACCCAGCAACGGCATGCCGTCGCCATATTGCCCGCCCGGCATGGCAAGGTCGGACACGACCACGTCGCAGGGCGATTTTTGCAAAAGTTGAATCAATTCCGTCGATTGACGCGCTTGCCCAACCACTTCGATCTCGGGAAACTTCAATAGCGCCTGCGCGGCGCCAAACAGAATAACAGGATGGTCATCGGCAATAATGACTTTTATCCGTTGACCCATTATTTACCCCTCGCTCGTAAATGAACAAATCCCTCGCGCTTTATAGGCAATGTGCTCTTACTCATTACATTGGCCCTTCAGCCGGGAGAGCGAAACTGCGGCTAAACCCGAAGTCACGGTGTTGACCCTTGCGGAGTCTTGTTTTGAACATTTGAAAAATTTTGTCCTTTCCCGCGATGTTAAACTTGAATCCAGCTCTAAGCCAATTTCTGAGACAAAATACATCGTTACAGTGGGTGAAACGCCAGATTTGGCCGCGCCCGTGACCGGAGAACTTGCACCATGCGCTTGGGGATCGGGCTTGTGGTTTGTGCTGTGTACCGCGCTGTTGATTGGCGTGTCGTTAGGTTCCGAATTTTCCGCCGCGCGGTACTCCTACCGGTTTTCTGCGCCGCGATGGTATCAAATGCGCCGCGCGCGGTCGCAGAAGTTATCGCCGCAGCCCCTTTCACGTTAACAAGTACCGACCTCCGCCCCAACCAGTCCGCGCCGCTCGCGCTCGTTTTCGACCAGAACGACTGCAAAGGCGGCAACCGTTCGCCGCAATTGTCGTGGCGCGGCGCGCCTGCAGCCACGCAAAGTTTCGCGGTCACCATCTTCGACCCGGACGCGCCCGGCCGCGGCTGGTGGCACTGGGCCGTCGCGGGCATTCCCGCGAACGTCTCGCAGTTGCCATCAAACGCAAGCGCCTCGGGCGTCTTGCGCAAGATGGGCGCGGTGGAATCGCGCAATGACTTCGATATCGACGGTTATGCAGGCCCCTGTCCGCCACCGGGCAAACCACACCACTACATCATCACGGTCTACGCACTCAACAGCAGCGACTTGCGCCTGCGCCAAAGCAGCCCTTCGCTCATGTTCGAGCACGAAATCCGCACCACAACTATCGCCAGCGCTCAACTCGTCGTGAACTACGGGCGCTGAACGGCCTTTATAGCGCGTCGGCAGGGCGAATTTGGCTTTGCTAGACTCGCCGGTGAACTATCACCGGCGTCGTTTTTTGCAACCGGATAAGTTATCGCGAAGAGGCGTGGTTCCGGTTGTTCTTGCGCAACCCGCGGCATTGTGTCGCAAACGGGAAATGAAATGCCCAAAATCGTTATCGTTTATCACAGCGGCTACGGCCATACGAAAAAAGTCGCCGAAGCCGTGCTCACCGGCACGACCGACGCTGGCGCGGACGCGAAACTGCTTGCCGTCGGCGACCTGGACGACGCCGGCTGGGCCGAGCTCGACGCCGCGGACGCCATCATCTTCGGCGCGCCCACTTACATGGGCGGTCCGTCAGCCGACTTCAAGAAATTTGCCGATGCCAGCTCCAAACCATGGTTCGCGCAATCGTGGAAGGACAAGATCGCGGCCGGGTTCACCAACTCGGCAACCATGAACGGCGACAAGCATTCGACCATTGCCTACCTGGTCACGCTCGCGATGCAGCACGGCATGATCTGGGCCGGCACGGCCATGATGCCGTCGAATACAAAGGCGGCTACCCGCAACGACCTGAACTTCGTCGGGGGTTTTTCGGGCTTGCTGACGCAATCGCCGGCGGATGCATCGCCTGACGAAGCCCCGCCACCCGGCGATCTGGAGACGGCCAAAGCGTTCGGGGCACGGGTCGCGGCCGTGGCGGCGCGCTGGAACGCAAAGTAGTTTTTTGACGGCATTGCAACGTTTTTAAGGCCGATCGGCCGATGTGCCCGGCAATGCCATCGCGTTGTCGCGGAAGCGCATTAAAATGGCGTTTTGACCGCGCTCGGGCCACATGACCTCCGGGCGCGACCGACCCAGCGAGATCGAGATGACCACGAAAGTATTTGTCGACGGACAGGAAGGCACCACCGGCCTGAAGATTTTCGAATATCTGTCCGAGCGGCGTGACGTCGAGGTGCTGCGTATCGAGGAAGCGCGGCGCAAGGACGTGGAGGAGCGCCGGCGGCTGATCAACGCGTCGGACGTTACGTTCCTGTGCCTGCCGGACGTGGCTTCGCGGGAATCGGTTTCGCTGGTGGACGCGGACAATCACCGCACGGTAGTGATTGACGCCAGCACGGCGTTCCGCACGCACGACGACTGGGCTTACGGCCTTCCCGAACTCATGCCGGCGCAGCGCGAGCGTTTGCGCACTGCGAAGCGCATCGCGGTGCCGGGTTGTCACGCGTCGGCGTTCCTGCTGGCAATGAAGCCGTTGGTGGCAGGTGGTCTCGTTTCGGCCGATTTCGCCGCGCACGCGTATTCCATCACCGGCTACAGCGGTGGCGGCAAGAAGATGATCGCGGACTACGAAGCGGGCGGGAATCCGCGGCTCGACAGCCCGCGGCCTTACGCGTTGGGGCTTGCCCACAAGCATCTGCCGGAAATGGCGGTGCGCTCGGGACTGAAGCACGCGCCGGTGTTCACGCCTATTGTCGGCAACTTCCTGAAGGGCCTCGCCGTCACCACGTTCTTCTCGCCCAATCAACTGTCGCGCGCTGCCAAGCCGCAAGACCTGCAGGCATTGTTTGCCGAGTACTACGCGAACGAACCGTTCGTGCGCGTGTTGCCGTTCAATGCGGGCAGCAATCTCGATGACGGCTTCTTCGACGTCCAGGCGTGTAACGACACTAACCGGGTCGAGCTGTTCGTTTTCGGCAACGACGAGCGGTTTGTCACTGTCGCGCGCCTGGATAACCTGGGCAAAGGAGCGTCCGGCGCGGCGATCCAGTGCATGAACCTTGCGATCGGTGCCGACGAAGAATTGGGGCTCGCGCGCTAAGCCGACTATCGATTCAAAGAAAAGCTGAGCGCGCCAGGCGCTCAGCCTGGCTAAAAGCCGGTTTCCGCCATTGTGCGAAACCGGCTTTTTCACGCCGGCGTTTTTATACCTGCATTTCTATTCACTCGACCAGCGCCCCAGCCTGGTTTTCAAATCTCCGCCTCGCAAATTCCCCGTAGGTCAAACGGAACTCCGGTTGCGCTTTTCATAGGGATTATCCCAATTTATTTACGAACGTTCGTTCGTCGATGATTACGCGCTTTCGCACTTAAACCTTCTTCGTTTTGCGTCGTATCGAAACAGATTTTCTCTAATTTACCTTACGGAAAAACTTTTGTTTCAATGCGCCTTCTGCGCCTTATCAGTCAAGGCACCGTTGGAACACTGCTGTTTGAATCGACGCTTTAGATGTTTCAGTCGGTTGACACACGAAAAGGTGACAGCGAAATTACACGCGCAAAACTAAATCAGGGAGATCGCGGTATGCCGTATGCCATTTCGAAAGGACTCGCGCTCGCACTTGCGACCGCACCGTTGTTTGTTGCGTGCGGTGGCGGCAACGCCGACAACCCGGGTCCGATCAACACGCCGCAATGTTCCGGCGCGAGTTGTGGCACGCAAGGCGCGCCGGCTGTCGGTGCGGGTGCCGCACCGTTGTGTCCGGCTAACGCGGACATTGTCTCGAGCACCTATCTGGGTGGCGCGGGCAGCGGCGAGATCGTGAGCCTGAACATCGACGCCGTGAACATGAAATACACGCTGAAGTGGCTCGAGTCGCCCATTCCGCTTGTCACCGGGACCGTCAACCCAACTCGCAAGGGCACAACGATCGTCGGCGCAGTGGTGCACCCGCCGGCCGGCACGCTGCCCACGGCGGAGCAAACGCGTTGCGCGTTCGTGCTGACGCCGGGCGGTGGCCAGGCATCGGATGGATCGATCTACACGACGGCCGCCGCGTTCAACCAGGCGAACCCGCCGACTATCTTTGTCGGCCAGGGCGTGGCCGGCGGCGGCATTCCGGGTGCGACCGTGCAGTACAGCGGGGCAACGCTGACCGCTGATGGTGTCCACGCCATCCCCGGTTTTCCGCCCCTGTTCCCGGTGCCGAACCGCCACTTCGACTTCTATCCGTTCATCGGTTTCTCAACGGTGAGCACGAACGTCGCGGATCTCAAGGGTACGTATAACGCGCTGCTGTACCACCTGGTTCCGTCGAATAACTACTCGACCACGACCACGCAGGCACAGGAATCCTTCGATACCGCCGGCAACTGCACGGTGCCCGTGCCGGCATCGAATACGTCTTGCCAGACGACGGGCGGCGCGTGGACGGCGAACGCCAGCGGTTCGTACTTCACCAGCGCAGTCGCGCCGCAAGTGCAGGGCAAACGCTCCTCAGCAGCGTTGACGGGCCTCGGCTTCCCTGCGTTCCCGGCGGTTGCGAACGCGAACATGGTGATTGGCAAGATCAATGGCGCCATCGTGCCGATTGTGGTGCGCACCGGTCAGGTCTTCGTGCCATCGCCGCTCACGCCGCTGAACGCGACAGCATCACAAGTCGACGATGAATCCGGCATCGCCATGCTCGCGCCGAACACGGCGCTCACGTCGGGCGCGTTCGATGGCGGTTATGTCGGCGCGGATTCGAACTTCAAGTACACGGCGGCGCTGCTGCAAGGTCCGGTCGGCTCGTTCATCAATCCATCGACGCAAGCTTCCGAGACCGGTTTCGGCATGAGCTACGCGCAGCAGTTGCCCGGCTTGATCGGCGTGCAGGACCAGAACGGCGGCCAGGGTGCGCTGATCTCGGCGGGCGGACTGTACGGGATTTTCATTGCCGGCAGCACGGTGAATGGAGGCCTGACGTCCACGTCCGCTAACGCCGACACGCCCGCGAGCCCGTATTTCGGCATCGGTGCGCTGCTCAGCAAATAAGCACTGCCGAGCACTCAAGACCAGGGTAGCCGGCACGCGCCGGCTACCAACGAACGAACAAATGTGGATGGAGACAGCGGTATGAAATGGAGAACCTTTGCATTGGGTGCGATGGGTGCGGCAGTCGCCAGCGTCACGCCGTTCCTTGGCGGGTGCGGCGGCGGCAGCGATGCGCCTCAGGCGCCGCTCGTCCGGTTGTGCCCGGCATCGCTTGACTACACGACCACCTTCACCGGTGGCGGCGGCAGCGGCGAACTCATCCAGTTGCAACTCGACACGACGAAACTCACGTGGCAAGTGACCTACGTGGAATCTCCGATACCTGCCGTCACCGGCACGGTCTCCCCGACCCGCGCCGGCACGTCGCAAAACGGCACGCTGACGATGGAAACCGGCCTGCCCACGCAAAAGCTCAATCAGTGCGCGTACCAGTTGAACGGCGCGACGCTCGATCCGACGCGTCCCGCGCGCATTTTCGTTGGCGAAGGCGTGGCGGGCGGCACGATTCCAGGCAAGGAACTGCAGTTCGGCGGAATTCTTGGCCAGGGCGTGGTACCTGACCGGACCTTCCCGTATTACCCGTTCATCGGTTTCTCGACGCTTGAGACGAATCTCGCCAATGTCGCCGGCACGTACAACCAACTGGGCTATCACGAGATTCCGTCGCAAAACTACGCGCGCATTTCCGTCGATTCGAAGATCACCATCAATGCCGACGGCACCTGGCAAGAGTGCGACAACACCGGTGTGAACGCCGGCAAGTGCCAACAAGCGGGATCGAACTTCGCGCAATCGCCGGATGGCAGCGGCGCGTTCGTCACCAGCAACTTCCTTGGGCAAGGCAACCCGACACTCGCAGCCGGTCCGCTGGGCAAGGGCTACATGATCGTGGGCAAGCTGCGTGGCCAGAACGTGCCGATCCTCGTGCGTACCGGCACGGCGAACGCCACGATCACCACGGGCATCCCGCCATTCGCTGACGACGAGTCCGGCATTTCGATGATGTCGCCGCAAATCAGCGTGGCGTCGGGATCGGTGAACGGGGAATACGTCGGCGTGGATAACGCCTTCGATTACCGCACGACCGCGCTCAGCGGCACGCAGGCCACCTTGATCGATCCGTTCCAGCCGTCGCAGGTTGCGTTGTCCCGCGCGCTGAATCTGGATTACACGGAAGTCGTTCCGGGTCTGGTGACATCGACGGTGGTCGGTGCGTCGACCGGCACTACGCCGACGGGCAAGTTCATCTTCTCCGGAGGTGTGTTCGGATACCTCGACCAGAGCGACCCGACGACACCGTATTTCACCATCGGCTCATTTGTGCAGTAACCGTCCGGCAGCCCATCAAGAACGGCTGCTTGCGAACAACGCCCGGCTTTCTACGAAGACGAGCGGCGTTCGCATGACGGCCTGTAACCGAAGAGAGACGAAATGAAAAAGCTTTTGGCTGCGGGAAAACCGTTGGCGGTAGCGGTAGCTGCGTGTGCGTCGCTGTCGGCCCATGCACAGAGTGCCGGCGATAACGTCGTGGGACTCGGCTGGTTCCACGTCATGCCGCAGGATTCGAGCGATGCGCTGACCACGCATGTCGCGCCCACGCCGATCAATACGCCGCTGCGGTTGCCGTCGCAATTCACGTCGGCGGGGACGAGTTTGTCGACGAAGAGTGCCGATACGTTCGGCCTCGTCTTCACGCACTTTTTCACCGATCACATTGCGACCACGTTCGTAGGCGGTGTGCCGCCGGA
>Ga0302226_10003915_pt1 | contig 9956 bp, 9 predicted proteins | sample II_Palsa_E3_3_FD_193524 | JGI IMG/M metagenome (GOLD analysis project Ga0302226, IMG submission 193524) | Peat permafrost microbial communities from Stordalen Mire near Abisko, Sweden - II_Palsa_E3_3 | ecosystem: Environmental > Terrestrial > Soil > Palsa > Peat permafrost | place: Sweden...
CATCGGATCGGGCAATTGAAGCCGGTGTTTGTCTACAAGCTGATTGTGGCTGGGAGTATTGAAGAACGGATTGTGGCAATGCAGGGCCGCAAGGCCGCTCTCGCCGATAGTATCTTGCGTGAGGACGCCGCTGGAGCAGCGAAGTTCTCTGCCGAGGATATTGAGGCGCTGCTGGCGCCAATGCCAGCGGTTTGAGTCCGTAGTTCGTCAGCGCCGGTGAATTCCACCGGCGCTGACGACAATTTAAACCACTACGGTCTGAGCTTCGCCTGGAAGCGAATCGCGCACCACGCCGATCGACCAAACCTGCTCGCCAGCAGCGGACAAAAGGCCCGTCGCGGCTTCAGCGTCGCCAGCGGCCACCACCACGACCATCCCGATCCCGCAGTTAAACACCCGATGCATTTCCGCGTCAGCCACACCACCATGCTTCTGCAGCCACGAGAACAACGGCGGCAACGGCCACGCCCGGTGATCCAGCTCAACCGTCAGGCCATCACGCAGAACCCGCGGAATATTCTCAACCAGACCGCCGCCGGTGATATGCGCCATACCCTTGACGGCCATCTGCGACATCAGCGACAACAACGGCTTCACGTAAATATGCGTCGGCGCCATCAAGGCGTCAGCGAGCGAACGGCCATCGAAATCGGCATTCAGATCGGGCTGCGCGCGCTCAATAATCTTGCGCACCAGCGAATACCCATTCGAATGAATGCCAGAAGAAGCAAGCCCCAACACGACGTCGCCAGGCTGAATGGTCGAGCCATCGATAATCTTGCTCTTCTCAACCGCGCCCACCGCAAACCCGGCCAGATCGTACTCACCGTCCGGATACATGCCCGGCATTTCAGCGGTTTCACCGCCAATCAACGCGCATCCGGCCAGCTCGCAACCCTGCGCAATCCCTTGCACCACGGTCGCCGCTGTATCCACGTCCAGCTTGCCGCAAGCGAAATAATCGAGGAAAAACAAGGGTTCGGCACCCTGCACCAGAATGTCGTTGACACTCATGGCAACCAGATCCTGGCCAACCGTGTCATGCTTGTTCAGTTGAAACGCCAGCCGCAGCTTCGTACCCACGCCGTCCGTACCGGATACGAGCACCGGCTCTTTGTATCGTTTAGGTACTTCAAACAGCGCGCCGAATCCGCCAATTCCCCCCAACACGCCGTCGCGCATGGTTTTCTTGGCAAAGGGCTTGATCCGGTCGACAAGCGCGTCGCCGGCATCGATGTCCACGCCCGCGTCGCGATAGGACAAACCTTGGGCGTCTGGGGCGGATTTCGGTTGATTCATGGGGGATCGGCGAGAAGGTCGGTAAAATGAGATTTTAACCGATGCCAGCCGCCCGGCCGGATTTCTCGCAGTTCGCGGCCCTGACTCCGAAAGACCGCACCAAACTCTTTTCGAGACTCGCGCCTATCCGGCTGGAAACTCGACCCTGCGCTCAACGCCTTTCGCCACGGCATAAACCGGGCATCGGCATACTGAGCGCGCCGCTTTTCAAGATACGCCCTGACGGAACCGATTGCCCGTGCAACGCCAACTGACGCTCGATCTCGGCACGCCGCCGCTCGCCACCTTCGATAATTTTTTCGCCGCCGGCAATCACGAACTGGTGACCCGCCTGCGCGAACTCGACGGTGCGCTCGCAGCCGGCCCCGTAGCCGACCGGACATTCTACGTCTGGGGGGAAGCGGGCAGCGGCCGCAGCCATCTGCTGCAGGCGCTGGTGCACGAAGCGAACGGCCGGGCGCGCTTCCTGAGCCCGCAAGCGCCGCTGGCCGCCTTCACGTTCGACCCTACGGCGAGCATCTACGCCATTGACGACTGCGAGCGGCTCTCAGGCGCGCAGCAAATCGCGCTCTTCAACCTGTTCAACGAGGTGCGCGCGCATCCGGCCAGCGCGCTGGTGGCAACGGGCAATGTGGCGCCGCTGGGGTTATCGGTGAGAGAAGATTTGCGTACGCGCCTCGGCTGGGGACTCGTATTCCAGCTCACGCCCCTCTCCGACGAAAGCAAGGCCAGTGCGCTGAAACACGCGGCGCGCGAGCGCGGCATCGCGCTCGCCGACGACGTCCCCGCCTACCTGCTCACGCACTTTCGCCGCGACATGCCCAGCCTGATGACCTTGCTCGATGAGCTCGACCGCTTTTCGCTGGAACAAAAGCGCGCCGTGACACTGCCCTTATTACGCACGATGCTCGCCGCAAAAGAAGGCGATGCGCCGCGTCCGCAGACTGAGCTTTTTTAGGCCATATTCAAGCCGATCACTCCACCGCGAGCAGCCAGCGAACGCTTCCACCCGCTTCAAGTAAAATGCGCTCCCATGAACCTAGCCCTTTTTGATCTCGATCACACGCTCATCCCGACAGACAGCGACCACGAATGGGGTCGCTTCATGGCGAAGCTCGGCATTGTCGACGCTGAGAAGTTCGCGAAGCAAAACGACGCGTTCTACGAAGATTACAAAGCCGGCACGCTCGATATCCACGCGTACCTGACCGCCCAGCTTTCACCGCTCGCCCAGCACCCGCGCGCTCAACTGGACGACTGGCACGCGCAATTCATGCGCGAAATCATCACGCCGGCCATCGCTCCAGCGGCACTCGAACTCGTGCGCAAGCACCAGGCAGCCGGCGATCTCTGCTGCCTCGTCACCGCCACGAACGCGTTCATCACGGCGCCGATCGGCCGGGCGTTCGGGATTGAAGCGTTGATCGCGTGCGAGGTCGAAACGGTCGACAATATCCCCAACGGCGAGCTGACCGGCCGCGCAACGGGCACGCCGAGCTATCGCGAGGGCAAGATCGTGCGCACCGAAGCGTGGCTCGCGTCCATGGGAAAAAGCCTGAACGACTTCGAACACAGCTACTTCTACAGCGACTCGCACAACGACATTCCTCTGCTCGAGAAAGTCACCGACCCGATCGCGACCAATCCCGACGACACCCTGCGCGCGCATGCGCAGGTCCGCGGCTGGCGCATCCTGGAAATCTTCTCCCCACGTGATTAAAAAACTTATCCGCAAGCTGTTCGGCCAGGAAAGCGCCAAAGAAGAGACCCCGGCAACCGCCCCGCTCTCCGACGATGTAAAACCCGCCCGCAAGGCCACGCGCAAGAAAGCCCCGCCGGCCGCGGCGAAACGTGATCCCAACGTACCGGTGATCCTGTCGGCGGACGTGCACGGCATCGACCCGGCGCTGATCTCGAAGAACGCGGTTCGCGTGACCGATGGCCTGCAGCAAGGCGGCCATCGTGCGTTTATTGTGGGTGGCGCCGTGCGCGACCTGCTGCTGAACGTGGCGCCAAAGGATTTCGACGTTGCAACCGACGCCACGCCCGACCAGGTGCAGAAGCTGTTCCGCCGCGCGCGCATCATTGGCCGGCGGTTCCAGATCGTGCACGTGCAGTTCGGGCAGGACATCATCGAGACGTCTACATTTCGCGCGCTCGTCGATACCCCCGCCGATGCACCGCCCTCACCGCCTCCGCCCCGTCTGCGACGCGGCGAGATGGACACGCGCACACATGCTGTGGATGCCAGCGGCCGCGTGCTGCGCGACAACGTGTGGGGCGAGCAGCACGAAGACGCCACGCGCCGCGACTTCACGATCAACGCAATGTATTACGATCCGGCCACGCAAACCGTGCTGGATTATCACGACGGCATGGCCGACATCCGCGCGCGTTTGCTGCGCATGATCGGCGATCCTGCCACGCGGTACCGCGAAGACCCGGTGCGCATGCTGCGTGTCGTGCGTTTTGCAGCGAAGCTCGGCTTCGAGATCGAGCCCGCCACGCGCGCGCCGATCGCGGAACTGGCCGACCTGATCAGCAACGTTCCGGCCGCCCGCCTCTTCGACGAAATGCTCAAGCTGCTGCTCTCAGGCCACGCGCTCGCGTGCCTGACGCGACTGCGCGCGGAAGGTTTGCATCACGGCGTATTGCCGCTGCTCGACGTGATTTTCGAATCGCCGCACGGTGAGAAATTCATCACGCTCGCGTTGACCAATACCGACGAACGCGTGCGCGCCGGCAAAGGTGTATCGCCAGGTTTCCTGTTCGCCACGCTGCTCTGGAACGACATGCAGACGCGCTGGGAGCAATACACGGCGGCCGGTGAATTCCCCGTGCCCGCGCTGCATCGCGCGATGGACGACGTGCTAGATATGCAGACCGAAAAACTCGCTATTCACAAGCGGTTTTCATCGGATATGCGCGAGATATGGGGTCTGCAACATCGGCTCGAAAAACGCTCGGGCAGAAGTGCGATGAAGCTGCTGGAACACCAAAGGTTTAGGGCGGGTTATGATTTCCTCCTGCTTCGATGCGAATCCGGCGAACTGGATGCATCGGTTGGTCAGTGGTGGACCGATTTCATCGAAGGGGACGCCGGCGCGCGCGAGTCATTGCTTTCGCAAGGCGGGAAGGACCGGGCACCCGTCAAGAAACGACGGCGGCGTAGCAGCAACGCCAAAAGCCGCAGGCCGGGTGACGGAATGGAGGGCGGCGCGAGCACCGTAGAAGAAGGGTCAGCTCGCGACAATCGCGAAGAGCGTGACGTACGTGATGTGCGGTATGGCGACGAAAGCGGTGGCCAGCGCGACGATTGACACGGACCATGCGCGTGTTTTGATCATGTCGATCAACGCGTTTGAGTCGTGTTTCGCCGAACGACAGTCGTAGGATTCATGCCATGACGGTAGCTTATCTGGGCCTGGGCGCAAACCTTGGTGACGCGCGCCAGACCCTGAAAGACACAGTGGTGTGTCTTGCTCAGCAAAACACGATCACCGTGCTCGCGAAGTCGAGCCTCTATCGCACCGCGCCTGTGGACGCCGGTGGCGACGACTACTTCAATTGCGTCGTCAAGATCGATACCACGCTGGCCGCGCGCCAGTTGCTGCGGCTATGCCACGGCATAGAAAGCCATTTCGGACGCGAGCGGCCGTATAGAAACGCGCCGCGTACACTCGATATCGACATCCTGCTGTACGGCGATTCCTGCATCGAGGAAGCCGATCTCGTCGTGCCCCACCCGCGTCTTACCGAACGCGCGTTTACACTCGTGCCGCTGGTCGAACTCGACCGCGATGTGGTCATCGCGCAACGTGGCCGCGCCGATGCGTTTCTCGCCTCGGTTCAGGATCAACGTATTGAAAAAGTGGCGACACATCAGTGCCCGCTATTCGCTTCCCGCTGCACTTCGCGACGCGAAGCCTAAAAATTTGCGACGCGAAGCCTGACATTCCGCGACGCGAAGCCTGAAAGGTGAATAGCCCATGAGCATGTCGCCCCTCACCGTCACCGCGCCGCAGTTGCGGCCGCCGCATCGGTATATTGCAATTGAAGGGCCCATTGGTGTCGGCAAGACCACGCTGGCGCGCTTGCTCGCCGAACGCTGGTCAATGCGCACGCTATTCGAGCGCCCGCAGGAGAACGTGTTTCTCGAGCGGTTTTATCGCGACAACACGCGTTACGCGCTGCCCACGCAATTGCAGTTCGCGTTGCAGCGGGCGCAGCAAACACAGGAGATCGCAGCGGCGCTGCTGGGCGCACCGGGACACCTCGGGCAAAACGCCAGCGCGCCGCTGATCACCGATTTCATCACCGATAAAACCGCGCTGTTCGCACGCCTGACACTCCCCGACGACGAATTCGAGCTGTTCCGGGAGATCACCAAGCGCGTGGATACTTCCGCGCCCGCGCCGGATCTGGTCGTGTACTTGCAGGCTAGTCCCGAGGTATTGTTCGCGCGCATTCAAAAGCGCGCAGTGCCGATGGAACTGCAAATTCCCGACGCGTACCTCCGCGCCCTCTGCGACGCCTACAATGACTTCTTCTATCACTACGACGCCACACCGCTGTTGACGGTGAACGCCGAGCATCTGAACCCGCTGGAATCGGACGCCGATCTGGCGCTGTTGGTCGATCGAATTGAAACCATGCGTGGGCGCAAGGAATTCTTTGTCAAGGGCACGTCACTTTAAGTCCGTCCGGCTTGCGCGCAGGCGTGCCGTCTCTTATCTAGTCGATGTGGAAATTCTCATGGCGTATTTGCAGGAAACCAGCCGCACCGCGATCACCGTCCCGAAGCTCAGGACCATGCGCGAAGCCGGCGAAAAAATCACGATGCTCACGTGCTACGACGCGAGTTTTTCCGCGCTGCTGGATCGCGCGGGCGTCGATGTATTGCTGATCGGTGATTCGCTTGGAAACGTGCTGCAAGGCCATGGCACGACGCTGCCCGTGACGCTGGCCGATATTGCGTATCACACTGCGGCCGTCGCTCGCGGCAACAAGAACGCGCTGGTGGTCGCCGATATGCCGTTTGGTACGGTGGGCTCGCGCGAGGAAACCTATGCGAACGCCGTGCAGTTGATGCGCGCGGGTGCGCAGATGGTGAAGATCGAAGGCGGAGAATGGGTCGCCGATACGGTCAAGTTTCTCGTCGATCGGTCAATTCCGGTTTGCGGGCATGTCGGGTTGACGCCGCAATCGGTGCACGCGTTTGGCGGGTTCAAGGTGCAAGGGAAAACCGACGCCGGTGCCGAGCAAATGCGTCGCGATGCCCTCGCGTTTCAGAATGCCGGCGCGCAGTTGCTGGTGATCGAAGCGGTGCCTACGCTGTTGGCTAGTGAGGTTACGCAGCAGTTGGTCATCCCTACGATTGGCATTGGCGCAGGCATCGAATGTTCGGGCCAAGTGCTGGTGCTGCACGACATGCTCGGGATTTTCCCCGGCAAACGGCCGCGCTTCGTTAAAGACTTCATGCAAGGGCAGCCGAGTATTCTTGCCGCCGTCGAGGCGTATGTTCGCGCCGTCAGGGAGAAGACATTTCCCGGGCCGGAGCATACGTTTTAAGGGGGTTTTGTTGATCTGGCAGAGGCAACGTTCGTGTTCGTCACGCTTCACCTCTGCTTAGCTCAGCCGCTTCAATCGCGCAGGCACCGCGCCGCGCAGCGCGTTGCAAATCATCAACGATTCCGCACGGTCCAGGTCCTCGCGCGTCAGCATGCGTTCCTCAGCATCCAGTTCTTCGATCAACACGCCACGCATCACGCCCGGCAACAACCCCGCGTCGAGCGGCGGCGTGCTCCAACGGCCATTAAGTCTCACGAACACGTTCGACCGCCCCCCCTCCGTCAGCTCTGCGCGCTCGTTGAAAAACAGCATGTCGAACGCGCCTTGCGCCTCGGCCTCGCGCCACGCACGGTCGTATTCTTCACGCGACGTCGTCTTGTGCCTGAGCAACGGATCATCCGCGAATCGCGCTGCGAAGCCATATTCCGATGCCAGCAAAACGTCGACCGTTGACGCCGCCAAAGGCACGAGCGGCGCACTCGTCACGGTGATCTCGCCACTTTTGCTCAACGCAATCCGCAACCGATGACCCGCCTTCGCTTCGAAGCCCGCGCAGGTCTCTTCAATACGCTTCTGTAACTGTGTCCGGTCAAAAGGAAATCCGCACCACTGAGCGCTGGTTTCAAGCCGCGAAAGATGGCGATCCGAATGGCGAATCCCTTCTTCTTTAGTCGCGAACGTGGTTTCGAATAGGTCGAAACCCGGATCGGAGCCGGTCAGGAATTGAGCCTTCAATTCGCACTCCTCGAATTCATCGGCAGCCACGCTGTCGAGCACAATGCCCGCGCCCACGCCCATCCTGCCTCTGCCGTGCTGTAGCTCCAGCGTCCGGATCGGCACCGACAAACAGAAGTTATGGCTCTTATCCATCCAGCCGATCGCGCCCGTATAAATGCCGCGCGGCGTGCTTTCCAGCGCGTCGATCAGTTGCATCGTCTTGTGCTTCGGCGCGCCCGTGATCGAACCACACGGCATAAGCGCCCGAAGGATATGCGCGAAGGTGGTCCCGGGAAGCAACCGCGCTTCCACCGTCGATGTCATCTGCCAAACCGAGTTGTACGCCTCAACCGAAAACAAGCGTGGCACCTGCACGCTCCCCGTGACCGCGACACGCGACATGTCGTTACGCAGCAAGTCCACGATCATCACGTTTTCGGCGCGATTCTTCGGATCAAGCCGCAGCCATTCCGGGTCCGCGCTGCGGGGCGCCGTGCCCTTCATCGGCCGCGCCTGCAGCACGTCGCCCTCGCGCTGAATGAACAATTCGGGCGAGCACGAGAGCACATCGCGTCCATCGGGCAGCGCAATCAGCGCGCCGTATTGCACCGGCTGCCGCTCCCGCAGCCTTCGATACAAACCCACAGCCGAACCAAAGACATCGAAGGCGAGACGGAACGTGTAGTTGATCTGATAGGAATCGCCGGCCCGCAACGCGTCCTGAACGGCCGAGATGGCCTGCTCGAATGCGTCGCCTGTGACGCTCTCTTCAACGTTCGCGACACCCGCAACCGATGGCTGGTCGGCCAAGCCGTTATCACGCGCGACAAGCCATTGATCCGCTTCTTCACGCGACAACAACGTGCACTCGCGGAACAACAAAAAGCGCAGCGCGGCATCGCCGGGCTGCGCTAACTGGAGGTTGCGGCCAAATTCATAGTCCGCGAGCACGACGGCGTGCAATCCGTCGCGCAGGTCTGCTTCAACACTCGCGCACACATCGTCGAGTTGGGCGGCGTCAAGACACGAACGTTCATGCAAGAAGCTGGCGTAAAGGCGACTCGACCGCCTTTCGGCGGTCGAGTCGCAATCGTCGAGCAGCGCAAATACCTCGCTGCGTTGCTGCATGATCATTGCCTTAGTCGAGAGAACCTTAGTCGAAGAAACTCTTCACCCGATCGAACCAGCTCTTGCTTTGCGGGCTATGACGCGCGCCGCCTTCGGTCAGTGAACGCTCGAACTGTTTGAGCAGATCGCGTTGCTGGTCGGTGAGCTTGACCGGCGTTTCGACCTGCACATGCACATATAGGTCCCCGGCAATGCTCGAGCGCAATCCCTTGATACCCTTGCTGCGCAGCCGGAACGTCTTGCCCGACTGCGTGCCTTCCGGCACGGTGAAACTCGCGCGACCGGCGAGCGTGGGCACTTCGATCTCGCCGCCAAGCGCCGCCGTGGTGAACGGAATTGGCATCTGGCAATGCAGGTCGTCGCCATCGCGTTCGAACACCGAATGCTGCTTGATGTGGATCTCGACGTACAAATCGCCGCTCGGACCGCCGTTGATGCCCGGCTCGCCGTTACCCGACGAGCGAATCCGCATGCCGTCGTCAATACCCGCCGGAATCTTCACTTCCAGCGTCTTCGTTTCCTTCACCTTGCCCGCGCCGTGGCAATGACCGCACGGCTCAGGAATGTGGGTGCCGGTGCCATGACACTTCGGGCAAGTCTGCTGGATGCTGAAAAAGCCCTGCGACATGCGCACGGTGCCTTGTCCCTGACACGTCGGACAGGTCTCCGGCTTGGTGCCGGGCTTCGCGCCCGAGCCCTTGCAAATCTCGCAATTCACCCAGCTCGGCACGCGAATTTGCGTGTCGTAGCCGTGCGCCGCCTGCTCCAGCGAAATTTCCATGCTGTAGCGCAAATCCGCACCACGATACACCTGCGGACCCGCACGCCCACGGCTGGCTCCCGCGCCACCGCCGGCCGCCTGGCCGAAGATGTCGCCGAAAATATCGCCGAACGCATCGGCGAATCCGCCAAAACCTTGCTGGCCTGCACCAGCCATGTTTGGATCAACGCCGGCGTGCCCGTATTGATCGTAGGCTGCGCGCTTTTGCGGATCCGAGAGCATTTCGTAGGCCTCTTTGACCTCCTTGAAATGCGCTTCCGAATCCTTGTTATCCGGATTGCGGTCGGGGTGATGCTTCATCGCCAGCTTGCGATAAGCCTTCTTGATTTCGTCGTCGCTCGCATTCTTCGCGACGCCCATGACCTCGTAGTAATCCCGTTTCGCCATATCGGTTCAGCGCCACCGCGCCCGATCAGAAATCAGGTCCGGCAGCTCCCTCTTGGATGCCTGGAGTCTCGCG
>Ga0302226_10003921_pt1 | contig 9951 bp, 6 predicted proteins | sample II_Palsa_E3_3_FD_193524 | JGI IMG/M metagenome (GOLD analysis project Ga0302226, IMG submission 193524) | Peat permafrost microbial communities from Stordalen Mire near Abisko, Sweden - II_Palsa_E3_3 | ecosystem: Environmental > Terrestrial > Soil > Palsa > Peat permafrost | place: Sweden...
CTCGCCGAAGACGTGGGAGAAGATTACGCTGGCGAATCTGCTGGGACACACGTCGGGTATTCCGAACTTTACGGACCTGAAGGAGTTTGGGGTGTGGCGGATGAGTCCGCATACGTTGACGGAGGAGCTGGCGTTCTTTCGCGATAAGCCGTTGGACTTTGAGCCGGGGAGCAAGTTTGCCTACAGCAACTCGAACTACGAGGTGCTTGGAGCCGTGATCGAAAGGGTGAGCGGCAAGAGCTATGGCGATTTGCTGCAGGAGAAAATCTTCGAGCCGTTAGGGATGCGGGATTCGGGGCTGGATACGGATGAGCTGATTTTGGCGAAGCGGGCTGAGGGGTATCGGACGGGGAAGAAGGGGCTGGAGGTAGCGCGGTCGGAGTCGATGACGGTGCCCTGGGCGGCGGGATCGATTTATTCGACGACGGGCGATCTGCTGAAGTGGGAGCGTGGACTGTTTGGTGGGAAGGTGCTGTCGGAGGCTTCGTTGAAGGCGATGACGACGGCGGGGAAAGGTGGCTACGGGTTAGGGGTGTTTGTGTCGGAGCGCGGTGGGGTGAAGGTGGTGGAACATGGGGGCGGGATCGAGGGATTCAATACGAATCTTGCTTATGTGCCGGAGAAGCGTATCGCGGTGGTGGTGTTGAGTAATGTGAACGGCGCGGCTCCGGGGGAGATGGGGAAGCAGTTGCTGGATGTCGCTTTGGGCATTCCGGTAGAGCTGGCGAGTGAGCGAAAGGAGGTGGCTATCTCGAAGGAGGAGCTGGCGAAGTTTGCGGGGATCTACGGGTTGACGCCGAATTTTTCGCTGACGACGGTGGTGGCGGGGGATCGGCTGACGGTGCAGGGGACGGGACAGGATGCGCTGCCGGTGATCTATTTAGGAGTGAAGGACGGGCATCCCAGGTTTTTCAGGCGCAAGTGAATGCGGAGCTTGAGTTTGTGCCTGATGCGAGTGGGGCGATGACGGCTTTGGTGCTGCATCAGGGCGGGCGTGATACGCCTGGGAAGCGGCGGTGAGGGGTTGGCCGGCTAGAAGTCGTCGACGTCGCCGATGGGCATGCCGGGTGGGGCTTCGATGGGTTTGGCGGGGATGAATTTTTCCGGGTCGCGGTTGAAGTCGTTGATGCGGTCGATGAGGGCGGCGCGGTGGATGGCTTCGGCGGTGTCGGTGAGTGGGGCGGCGGCGGTCCACTGCTTGAGGAGATCGTTGAGGTGGGAGCGGGCGATGGCCTGGGCCTGCGTGGAGGCTTGCGGGTTGACGGCGAGGGAGAGCATGGCTTCGAGTGCGCGGAACTCTACGGCTCGCTCGACCTCAGAGGACATCGTGTGGCCGCCTTCGGGACGCTCGGCGGTGGTTTTGGAGATGGCTTCGAGGACGCTGCGGAGGGACGGGGCGTCGGCGAGGCGCATGTGGTACTGGACGAGGCGTGAGGCGCGGGCAGGGTTGAGGAGGACGCTGAGGGTGAGGTCGGCGGCGGACTCGGCGGTGGCGATGGGGTCGAAGGTGAGGCCGGTTTCAGAGGCGAAGGATTCGCGTGTGCGCGGGAGGCCCGGCGGGCGGGGCGGGAGGATTTTGAGGAGCGACTCGGGGAGGGTGAGGGTTTCGGGGGTTAGGGTTTTGAGGACGGCGGCGATGGCTTTTTTCTGCTCGGCGGCGGAGACGATCTCGGGATTGGGCTGACCGTCGCCACGGAGGTTATAGCGGTAGTCGAGGCCGCCGATCTCTTTGATGGCGGCTTCGGTTTGATAGCGGTGGAGGAGATAGAGCGGGACGAGGGTGTCTTCGAGCTGCGCCATGAGTGTGCCGGTAGTGATGGCGTTCTCGTTGAAGCGTGCGAGGGCGGCGGTGCGGATGGTGAGGATGCGGTCGAGTTCGTCTGCGGGGTCGGTGCCGTTGTCCCAGAGATGGGCGTGGGGATGCGCGCCGCTGAAGGGGCGGGCGTCTTCGTCGGTGATGTAGAGGAGGCCGGTTTTTTCGCTGGCTTCGAGGATGTTGTTTAGGGCGGCGGGGGCTTCCGTCGGTTTACCTGCGGCGTCGAATTCGCGGTAGCCGTAGTTGATGGCGACCTTGTCCCAGATGCCGATGTTGACGCCGTAGCTTTCGGTAAGAGTGGGGACGCCTTCTTTGTTGAGCGTGACGTAGGGATGGGGGTAGTCCATGACGGAGACGGACTCTTCTGGAGTATGGGGGAAGGAGCTGGCGGCGAAGTTGTGGGCGAGGCCGAGGGTGTGGCCGGTTTCGTGTGCGGCCAGCTGGCGAGTGCGGGCGAGGGCCATGGCGAGCATGGGATCGTTCGCCGGGGGTAGAGGCTTGCCGTTTTCGTAGGGGCTGAGGAGGGACTCGGCGATGAGATAGTCCTGACGGCTGCGCAGGGAACCGAGGGTGACGTTGCCTTTGATGATTTCGCCGGTACGCGGGTCGACGACGGCGGAGCCGTAGCTCCAACCACGGGTGTAGCGGTGAACCCACTGGATGATGTTGTAGCGGATGTCCATGGGGTCGGCGTCGGCGGGGAGGATGTCGACGCGGAAGGTGCCTTTGGCCCAGCCTGCGGCCTGGAAGGCTTGGTCCCACCAGCGGGCGCCTTCGAGGAGGGCGGTGCGGATTGGTTCGGCAGCGCCGCGGTCGACGTAGTACTGGATGGGGGTGACGGCTTCGCAGGCTTGTTTGCAGGAGGGATCTTTTTTGATTAGGCGGTGGCGGATGATGAACTGCTGATCGAGATTGGCGCCTAATGGCACTGCGTAGTCGCGGTAGCTGGTGGGGAAGTAGCCGGCGCGCGGGTCGAAGCGGCGTGGGGTGAAGCCGGGGCTGGGGAGTTCGATGAAGGACTGATGCTCGCGGACGGTGAGGGCGTGAGGGTCGGGGGTGACGTCGGCGACGAAGTCTCCGCGGATGGGAGCGTCGGTGGTGAAGGTGAGGATGGATTCGACTTCGGTGTTTTTGGGGAAGGCTTTGGTGGCGTCGAGGGCGATGGTGGAGCGGGTGGGGTCGAGTTTGTAGGCACCCTGTTTGGTGGTGGTGAGGGTTTCGGCTACGCCGTGGGCGTCGCGGAGGTAGAAGTCAGTTGCGTCGATGAGGACTGCTCCGTCGGGGTCTTCTGCTTCGACTTTGAAGCCGAAGAGGATGGACTCGGGGAAGGACTGGCGGACGGCTAGCCGCTCGAGCGGATCGGTGGAGGTGCTGCGAAAACTTTGATTGGGTTCTACGAGGAGAACTTTGGGGCCCGTGCGCTCGAAGTGGATGAGTTGCCCTTCGGAGATTTGGCCGCGATCGAGACCGAGGTCGTTGGAGCCGGTGCCGTAAGGGAGGGAGTGGGTGTAGAGGATGTCGGGGCTGTGGCCGTTGGCGTCGAGGTGGGGGATTTCGAGATAGAGCTTGCCTGCCTTTGCGTCCCAGTAGAGCGGGAGGTAGCCGTCGTGATGAGTCATGCCTGCGGTTTTGGCAGCGATGGTTTGAACGGGGAGATTTTGCGCTGGAGGATTTTGTGCTGTGAGAACGGAAGGGAGTGTCGCGGAGATGGCGAGCAGGGCCAGGGGCAGGCGATTGGGCATGATTTGTTTTACACCAGCGGAGTGAGTTGGGGGCTAGCTGTCGCGGGTGGTTTGCCAGGCCTTCGCGTATTGCCAGCTTGTGTAGGTGGAGTGGTAGAGGTGCAGGAGGAGGCCTTCGCGTCCATCGAGAAAGCCGAGACGGAAGAGATAGTTTTGGAAGAAGGTGAGTGTGGGGAGGACGAGAACGTTGTGAATGAGAGCCAGCAGGGAGCGGCTGGTGTGTCCCTTTTCGATAACGATCTGTGCACCTAGAGAGCTGTAACGGTTGAGGCTTTCGATGTAGCTTTCGATGGTGGGGTAGGCGTGGTGGACGATGTCGTGTTTGAGGCTTTCGATGGTGCCATCGAGGGTGATGGTCTCGTGAACGGGGCGGTCGGTGAAGCGGGCCGGAGGAGCGAAGTTGGCAGAGTGACGGCGGAAGAGGCGAAGATGCGCATCGGGATAGTATCCACCGTAGCGCATCCAGCGGCCGAGAAAGAGATTGCGACGGCGCAGGAGGTAGGCGTCGGCTGAGGGAGAGCCGGTGAGGAGATCGCGGATCTCTGCCTGGAGTTCGGGTGTGAGAGCTTCGTCGGCGTCGAGCGAGAGGATCCAGGTTCCGGTGCAGCGTTCGATGGCGAAGTTCTTTTGGGCGGCGAAGCCTTGCCAGGGCTCGAGGAAGAGCTTGGCTTTAAAGGAGGCTGCGATTTCGAGGGTGTGGTCGGTCGAGCCGGAGTCAACGACGATGATCTCGTCGGCGAATTGAACGCTCGCGAGGGTGCGGGCCAGGTTGGCCTCTTCGTTGAGCGTAATGATCGCTACGGACAGCTTCGGCGTCATGATGGCTATCCCATCCTCCCTCATGAGGGAGTGGAGTCGTAGAAGATTTTGAGTTTCTGCCCGGAGCAGGTGGGCTTGGGTAGTGGAGCCATTCTAGCTTGATTTGTGCAAAAATCTGCCGATTTGTTTTTGCGTGTTTGCTAGGGGAGGGTGATGGAGGGGTCCTGGAGGTGCTCGCGGAGGAGGCGCTGGATGAGGGTTTTGAGGTCTTCTCCGGTTTTTGCGAGAGAGAATGTGCCGGTGGATTCGGCCCAGTCCAGTTTAAAGCTTGTGGCTTGAGCAGAGATCCATACCTGGCGGATGGGAGTGTTCGGTGTGATGACGAATTTGCTGGATCCGTTCTCGAAGATGATGTTCATGACGCCGTTGTTGTCTTCGAACTCGAAGCCTGCGTCGTCGTCCTCGGCAGAGATGAGGGACTGCTTAAGGGACTCGAGGGCTTTGTCGGATTCGCGGCGGAAGGTGGCTTCGTCGATCATGAAGATAGTTTACCCGGTGTGCTGCTGACAGGGAGTTCGACGATGTCAGCAAGCGCCGGAGTGAACGGATGCGCTGCGAGAGGTGCGACTGGCGGCTACGAGGTTTTGCCATCCGGCTTTGCTCATGCGGAGGCGCTGGCCGCGGGTGAGGATTACTGCACCTTCCCCGCGACCCTCCCGGGCGATCTCGCAGACGAAGTCCATATTGACGATGATTGAGCGATGGATTCGGACGAACTGCCCTGGGTTGAGGCTGGTGGCGAGCTGCTTGACTGTTTCGCGAAGCATGAAGCTACGCGTGCCGACGTGCAGGCAGGCGTAGTAGTCGGCTGCTTCAATCCACTCTATTTCGTTGACGTTTACGACTGTATCCTTTTGACCGTTAGGGATCAGCAGACGTCTGGGGTAGTCGGGGGCGGTTGAGTGATTGGTGATGCCGAAGGTCTTCGAGTCGAGAGGTTGCTCCCCGAGAGGCGGGTTAGCGGTAGATAGTGGGCCGCCGTTGGCCCGGAGGTCGGAGAGAAGTTCGAGGAGGCGTTCGTGACTCTGAAGCACGTGGTGGGACGCGATGCGGTCTTTGACGCGGGCGAGGGTGGAGCGCAGACGCTCTGGCTCGACCGGCTTGGTGAGGTAGTCGAGCGCGTGGACTTCAAAGGCACGGATTGCATATTGATCATGCGCGGTTACAAATACTGCAATAGGCAGGTGCGAGACGCCGGGGCGCGTCTTCTGAATCTGTTGAATTGCTTCGATCGCCTCCAGGCCGCCGCGACCGGGCATCTGTATGTCGAGGAAGAGTACGTCGACGGGTGGGGATGTCTTCTGAGAGTTGAGAGAGGCTACGACCTCGTCTCCATTGCGACATTCGCCGACGATCACAACCTCGGGGTCGCCAACGAGGAGGAAGCGCAGACGTTCGCGGGCGAGCGGTTCGTCGTCGGCGATGAGTGCGTGGATCTTCATGAGAACGACTCGTAAGGGATCGAGATGGACACCTCGAAGCCTCCGTCAAGAAGAGGCTCGGCACGCATCTGGAAGTCATTCTGATAGAAGTGGGCGAGACGCTCGCGGGTGTTGCGGAGACCGATACCGTGTCCGCCTTCGGGGCGGCTTGTCGATGCAATCTCTCTAGTCGCTTCTGTCTCGGCGAATGTGGCACCGTTTGGATCGCGGGATCTGGCGCCTGTGTCACGCACACGCAGATGAAGAGTTGAACCTTCCCGGCGGGCTGAAGCTAAGATGACTCCTTCGTTGATGGAAGGCGCGATGCCGTAACGGATGGCATTTTCGACGATGGGCTGCAGAAGGAAGCAGGGCACGAGGCCGTCGAGCGCGCCGGGGTCGACTTTGATTTGGACCTGCAGGCGGTCTGCGAAACGGACCTGCTCGATGGCGAGATAGTTGTCGATCATCTCAAGCTCCTGGGCGAGCGGGACCTTCTCTGGAGTGGAGCGTCTGAGGGTGCTCTTGAGGATGGAGTTGAGGTGGGTGAGCATCTCGACGGCTTCGGGCTGTCGTCCGAGCTCGACCAGTGTTGTGATGGCATTGAGAGTGTTGAAGAGGAAGTGTGGCTCGAGCTGTGCCTGGAGCGCGCGGAGGTGTGCTGCGGAGAGCTGCCTTTCCAGCTCGATCGAGCGGATACTCTCGCGCTGGGTTCGCAGCTGATATTGAAGCACTCCGGTGATGCCGATGATGAATCCGTAGATGAGGAATTCGATGCCGAAGCGGTTGATGTTGAAGAGATATTTCCACATGAACGTGGAGCCTTCGGGGCCCCAGCCGAGAGGAAATCCTATAACCCATAAGAGGAAGAGATGGGTAAGGGCGATAGTGGAGCCTAAGGCTAAGTGCACGAGGATGGCTTTGAGAGACCAGGTTGAGACGAGGGGAAGACGTGGTGCCAGTTTTCCCAAAACGCAGGCGAAGAGTGCCCACCAACCCCAAAGCACTGTGCCGTAGACGAGCGAAGCCGGATGAAGGATGGAGCCGCCGCACTCCAACGCGGTGAGAAGCGCGAGCGCGGTCGCGAGAGGGATGATGATGAAGTAGCCGTTGAAGGGTCGAGGAGCTTGTGGCGTGGAGGACGGCTGCGCCTCGGTATTGTGAGAGTTGACTGAAGGCGAGTTCGGGGGAGCGGTCGTCAAAGCGTTCATGTGCCTCCTCTGTTTGTGCTGCGACCTCTCGGCGTGAATCTTGTTGAGGTTGAATTTACGCCGCTGACGGAGTCGTGCGCCAGTCCGCACAAAGATCACGATCGGCTGGATTGGTGGTCGAAGCCAAGCTATTTGCAGCCAATGACGCCAATTTTGCAGTCAACAGACCGGCGCGATGTGGTTCTGGTTGGACGTGCGGCAAAGAGGGACGGCTTTTGCTATTGCCTGCGTAGAGCGTAATGGAGATCGGCCGCATCTGGGTTCCGTGCGGATCGTGGTGTTCGCTGCAAATCTTGCGTCGCTGGCTGCATATCGATTTCGGTATCGCGGAGGAGGGAGGATGCTGAAGGTGAGGTGCTGACACCATGCGGACAGAGCATGCTCTGATGACTTTATGCACGATGCTGACACTGCCGCTTGCGTCGTGTTCCCGGGTCGTAGCCCATGCGAATACGACACCCGCGGAGGGAGTGCCGGTGCGTATGGTTCGCGCCGTGGTTGAGGATGTGCCGCTTGAGATTGCGGCTGTCGGGAACGTGGAGGCGATCGAGAGCGTGGAGGTGAAACCACGTATTGGGGGGCAGATCCAGAGCGTAGCCTTTGTTGAAGGGCAGCAGGTGACGAAGGGGCAGCTGCTGTTTACCGTTGATCGCGATACGCTGCATCGCCAGCAGGCACAGCAGCAGGCGGAGCTTGATCGCGACGTGGCGATGGGAGATCAGGCTAAAGCGGTTGCGGCACGGGATTCGGCGTTGGAGAAGCAGCGCAGAGCAGAGGCCGAGACTGCCAGGAAGTTGGGGGAACTGGGCGTGCTCTCGGGCCAGAGCGTGAGTCAGGCGGTTTCGACAAGCGATTCGGCCAATGCGGGTGTGCATGCGGATGAGGCCGCGATGGCGGCTGCCGCGGGTGCCGTGAAGGCTGATCGCGCGCGGTTGGCGCAGACCCAGTTGCAGATGAACTTTGCCGATGTTGTGGCGCCGATCTCCGGCCGTGCAGGCGCGGCGATGGTGAAGGCCGGAAATGTGGTGCGGGAGAACGATACGACGCTGGTGACGCTGCTTCAGCTTGCGCCGATTCATGTGACGTTCGGAGTACCGGAGCAGTCGCTGGCAGAGGTGCAGCGGTTGAGCGGGCTTGGGCCGCTTGAGGTTGAGGCGGGCAGCGGTGCGGGTGCGATGGTGAAGGGCCGGCTGGACTTTATCGACAACACGGTGGATGCGGCAACCGGTACGATTCGTCTGAAGGCGAGCTTTGCGAATACGGATGGTGCACTGTGGCCGGGAGAGTTCGTCAATGTGCGGCTGCGGCTTCGGGTTGATGAGGGAAGACTTGTAGTTCCGGAGTCGGCTGTGCAGGACGGCGCGAACGGGCGGTATGCGTGGCGGGTGGAGTCGAATCTAGCGACGATGGTGCCAGTGAACGTGGAGCGCAGCTTCAGGCGGCAGGATGCGAGCGGGCGAGTGAGTTCGGTCGCGGTGCTGACTGGCGGCGAACTCCGGTCCGGCGATGCGGTTGTAACGGAGGGGCAGCTTCGGCTGACGCCAGGTGTGCGAGTAACCGCTATTGCGGACGGGAGATGAGGTTGATCTCAAACAACGGAGGGCAGGACTCTGGTAATTTCCAAGACCTTTCAGTGAGGGAAGCATGAGCTCTTCCGAGTTTTTTATCAGGCGTGCTACAACAACGACCTTGCTAATCTCGTCGATCATAGGTTTCGGTCTGTTGAGTTACCTGTCGTTGCCTGTCAGCAATCTGCCGGAGGTGGCGTATCCGACGATCTTCGTCTCGGCTGAGTTGCCGGGGGCGAATCCTGAGGCGATGGCCGCGACGGTGGCGACGCCGCTGGAGAGTGAGTTTTCGCGCATACCGGGGATCGAAGGGATGACCTCATCGAGCACGGTTGGGAGTACGAACATCACGGTGCACTTTGCTCTGAACCGGAGCATCGACGCGGCAGCGCAGGACGTGCAGGCAGCGATCTCACGCGCGGGAGGAACTCTTCCGTCGGGGATGCCAACGCCTCCTTCGTACTCGAAGGTAAACCCGTCGGACAACCCGATCATTTGGCTTGAGCTTCATTCAGAGACGATGTCCTACGAGCAGTTCTCGCAGTATGCAACACAGATTGTTTCAAAGCAGATCTCGATGGTGAATGGCGTGTCGCAGGTGGAGGTGCATGGGCCGGAGCGTCCTGCGATTCGTGTGCAGGCTGATCCTGCGCGGCTTGCAGCGTATGGGCTCGATCTTGAACAGGTGCGTTCAGCGCTGACTTCAAACAGCGCCAGCCTGCCAGCGGGCACGCTGTACGGTGCGATGCGGGATTACTCGCTCGAAGCGAAGAGCCAGATGACGACGGCGGATGAGTTTTCTGATCTGGTAGTTGCCTATCGTGCGGGTGTGCCGCTGCGGCTAAACCAGGTAGCGAGTGTCTTCAATAGTACGAGCGACGACAAGAGTACGTTCTGGATCAACGGGCAGCGCAGTGTCGTTATGGCGGTGCGTAAGCAGCCGGGCGCGAATACGGTGGAGGTGGCGGATGCCGTGAAGGCCAAGGTGCGCGGGCTACGCGACACGCTTCCTCCTGGGGTGGTCTTTGGGCGGGTTTCGGATGATTCGAGGATCGTGCGCGATTCAATCACTGAGGTAAACCGCACGCTGCTGGTGACGGTCCTGCTGGTGGTACTGGTGATCTTTACGTTTCTTGGAACGCTCTCATCGACACTGATTGCGAGTGCGACGATTCCGGTGTCGATTCTGGGATCGTTCATCGTGATGCGGCTGATGAACTATACGGTGGATATGTTCTCGATGATGGCGGTGACGTTGTCGGTAGGGTTCATCGTTGATGATGCGATCGTGATGATCGAGAACATCGTGCGGCATCGAGAGATGGGCAAGTCGAAGATGAACGCCGCGCTCGACGGTTCGAAGGAAGTTGGGTT
>Ga0302226_10003925_pt1 | contig 9946 bp, 10 predicted proteins | sample II_Palsa_E3_3_FD_193524 | JGI IMG/M metagenome (GOLD analysis project Ga0302226, IMG submission 193524) | Peat permafrost microbial communities from Stordalen Mire near Abisko, Sweden - II_Palsa_E3_3 | ecosystem: Environmental > Terrestrial > Soil > Palsa > Peat permafrost | place: Sweden...
CGGCAATATGGACGTGACGATGCTTCCCTTTACAGAGGTGCTCACGGTCTCGCGTCATCTGGACGTTGACACCGTCGAGTCCTGGCTCGCTGTTTCGGCCCTGCGTGATATTCGCGATCCGAATACACCCGCGCCTCGCGCGCATGATGAACAGGGACGATCGGCTCAACAATTCGTTGTAGACATCGTGATCGCGCAGGACGGAGCAGCGCGCCGTGTCACCGCGATGGGGCGTGACATCTATGCGGTGAGCGCACCGATTGTCGTGGAGGCGACTGAGCGTTTGCTGAGCGGCAAGGGCGTGTTACGGGGCGGTGTCGCAAGCCTTGGAGAGCTTTTCGATGCTCGGGATTTTCTTGCGGCGCTCGACACGGTGACGGTGTCCTATGACGCGGTGTCGAGCCCGATATTCGAGAGGAGAGGTGGTGTGCGCGAAAGGTAGTGACAGGGGCCACATTCGCTATTGCGTCATTGTGCAAAAACCTCGACTCTTGTTGGCGCGGGCGTACTCCGCAAGCCCCGCGCAAGCTGGGTGGGCGTAGAATGCCAGGCTTCCTGGTCATTCATTACCCGAGAGTCGAGCTTCCCCATGAACGAACCGCGCAAGAAGAACCCGACCTTTGGCATCGCCGTGTTTATCGTGATCGCAGTCCTGGTGGTGATTGGGACGCTTTTGTACAACGCGATCAGTGGAAAGCGCGAATTCGAGCGTGAAAACGCCGTGACGCCCAGCGTCGCCTCGGCCGCGGCGGCAGCTACCGGCGCGAGCAGCGCATCGCAGTGACGCGCTGCGTGACGCCGTGGCGGTTTCGCTAGCGCCTGCGCTTCGCTTTCGCTGTGTGAGATCACAACCAGCGTGCCACTTCGGTCGCTGGCCTATACGGCCTATGCATCCGGCAGACGGATTACGCTGGCATCCCTACGGATCAGATTGGCTGCCGTGAGCATCTGCTTGCATTGATGCGACAGCAGTTTCAGCTCATGCACGGCCTCCGCCGGATAGTCTGCCGATTTCTCGGCCTCGATCACCATCTCATCGAGATCGCGCGCGAGCTGTTTGGTCAGGTCGGCCTGATTCGCCGGCGGCGCGGTGCCCGCCTCGGCTTCCGTAAGATTGTCCCGGACCACGCTTAGTACGCGTTGTAGCGGCTGCAGGGAGACACTTTCCTGCTGCTGCGCCGAGGTGCGCAACAATGGCGCTGCTGCCGTGATCTGCGAGGCCAGCACGTGACTGCGCACTAGCAGGTCATTCAGTTCGGGAACGAACTTTTGCGCCGTCTTCGGCTCGAGCATCATGCGCTGGAACGCCTGCCCCAGGTTGGCGAACGCCACGTGCACGTTTTTGCGGGCAAGACGGTAGCGGTAGTCGCGTTCGAGCGCGACGGCTGCGGCGGAAGCAGCGGACGTGGCCGCCGGAGCCACGGCAGCGGCCGCAGGCGCCGTGCTTGTTGCGCCACTGCCGTTCGCACCAACCGCAGCGAGCTTCGCTCCGCCAAAGTTGGCGCCAGCGAATCCCGCTGCACCAAAGCTGGCTGCCCCGGCAACCGCCGACGGATCCGCCATTGCCGCGGCCGGCGCGCGCGCACCGGCTTCCGTCACCACCTCGGTGGCGACCGTGGTGGGCTTGCCGCTCCACCACCAGCTCGCTTCGAGATACTGCCGGGTGGCGGCAATCATGCTGTTGACGAGCTTGCCCATCAGCCGGTATTCCCAGTAGGGGAACAGATGGCTGGCGGCAATCGCGATCGCACAGCCGACCACGGTATCGATAGCCCGTTCGCCGATAATCCGCATGCTGCCCGGCGCGAGCAGATGGAACATCAACAGCACGTACGCCGAGGTGAACACCACGCTTGCGGCGTAGTTGAACAGCAGCAGGCTGTAGCTCATCACCATCGAGGCGAACATCACGACGAGCAGAATGTGCGGACTCTTGACGAACATCATCAGCGCGATGCTCGCCGCGCAGCCGATCAGCGTGCCGATAATCCGCTGCCCGTTGCGCTGCTTGGTTAGCGAATAGCCGGGCTTCAGGATGATGACGGTGGTCATCACGATCCAGTACGCGTTGGTGAGCGGCAACAGCCGCCCGAGCCAGAAACCAATGGCCACCGCAATCGTCACGCGCAACGCGTGACGAAAGCTCGGCGATGCCATGGTCAGGTTCGAGAAGATCTGTCCGAACGGCACCCGTCGGCTCGATACGAAGCGCGACAGCGCCTGGTCCAGACGCAGTTCGGTTTCTGTGGTGCGCGCCTCGCTGGAGAGGCTCTGGCGCATCTTGTCGATCAGGCGTGTCGCGCTCCACAGACGCCTGAACGTAGCCGAGACCGCCGAATAGGCCTCGGGATTTTTGACCGGCATATCGTGCTTGCGCATCAGTTCGATCTCGAACTCGATGGCGCGCAATTCGGCCTTCACATTGATGCGGCTGCGCGGCGGGTGGTTCTGCAGCACGGCAAGGCCGATCTCTTCGAGGTCGGAGGCGGCCTTGCGGATCAGGTCGCGGTAGAAGGTGAGCATGTCCGAGCCGCCGAACGTATTGCGCACCATCGGGTAGTCGGTATGTGCGCCCACGAACAGCTCGTGCAGATCCACCGTATTGATGAACAGGTTGAAGAGCATGGCGCGGCGCGGTTCGAGCTTGCCGCTCTTGAGCTTGGGCAGATTGCGCAGCACGATGTCGCGGGCCGCGTCCTGACGTTCGACCGCGGCGATCTGCCGGGCGACCAGATTGCGGTAGCAGTCGTCGAGGTCGTTATCGAGGTCGTAAAAGTCGGAGCGCGCGAGCAGGTAGTCCGCGCAGGCGAACACGCTTTCGGCGAGCGCCTGCTGTTCGATTCGGTGCAGTTGCCAGCGGCTTACGAACGTGGACCAGTAGGTGTACCAGAGGCCGCCCGCCAGGATCCACGCCGCATTGACGAGCGCCTGTAGCGGCGTGAAGTGCTCTTCAAGCGTCATGATCATCATGAAGAGCGTGGCGAAGCTGATCTGCGGCCAGCGGTTGCCGTACACGACGATCAGCGACAGCACGAAGGTCAGCGGCACCACGGTGCACCACAGCGCCACCGGGTTGACGGTGGCGATGCCGGTAGCGAGCGCGGACAGAAAGCCAATCACGCTGCACGCGAGCATTTCGTTGTGCTTGTACTTGAGCGGCCCCGGCATGTCGACTACGCATGCGCCGAGCGCGCCGGTCGCAATCGTGAAGCCTAGCTCCTGGTTATGAAATAGAAGCAGGCAGACGATGGCCGGTAACGACACGCCGACCGCGATCCGCAGGCCGCCATAAAAGTACTGGCTATATAGGAATTTTTTGATCTCGACCGAATAGCGCATCGACTGCCTGGAGTTTGCGTACCACGACAAAAATGAGGCTGCAGGGAAGCCCTAAACCGATGTTGAGTCTAACTGATTTTAGAACTCAACTGACCTCGTCCGTTAGGCCAGGTTTCGTCGCGTGGATGCGTTTGTTATGCTGTCTCTCAAGGATCGGGGCTAGCGTGCCCGGTGCTGCCTAGCCGAGCATGCTGGTCGCTTGCACGTCGCCGCCGGCGCGGTCGCGTAATTTTTTGCGATACCACAGCGTCCACGCCAGCAGGCCGCCGTAGATACCGTAGCCGATGAATGGCGAGACTACCAGGAAGCGTTCGATCGGCCAGGTCCAGGCCATCCATGAGCGTATGGCTGTTTCGCCGGTGAGGCCCACGCCCCATACGGCGGTCATCATGCGCATCGAGGAGGCGAAGGCGGGCCGCTCGTTCCACAGCGCGTCGATGCGTGCGCCGCCACCGGCCATTTCGCGCGCCACTGTGGCACGTGCGAGGTAGAAGATCAGCGGCCGGGGCATCGGCAGCGAGAGCAGGAACGCCACACCGACCGCGCCGGACACCAGCGACTCGCGCAACAGCAGCATGCGCGGGCTGCCGCCCAGCGCCATTGCGCCGATTGACAGCACAATGCCGAGCAGCACGATCACGCTGAGGGCGTCGACGCGCCGAAAGCGCGCCAGTTCGACGAGGCTCCAGATCACCGGCGGCACAGCCGAAGCGATCAGGCCGTCGGTCTCGCCCCAATGGGGCGCCGCGAGCCGGTACGCGAGCCATGGCAGCAACAGGTTGACCGCCAGGTCGAGCAGGAAAGCGGGGCGCAGTTTCATACTGATTTAAGTCGTAAGCGATGGGTGCGAGTATCGGCGAGGCAGGCGCAGGCGGCAATCGTTTTTCTGCATTGGGCCGGCTTGCCCATGGCGGGGCTTTGGTGGAGTTGGCTCGCTATCCGGGAGCTCTTTTGTTTGTTTTGATATACGTGTTTTGACGTGCAAGACGGCCTCAGGGCGCATGTGTACACTTGCGTGTTCGTTGCTCCATACCATGCCATGACATCTCGCTACCCGATCCCGCCCAATGAAATCGAGCTGACCGCCGTGCGCGCGCAAGGGGCCGGTGGGCAGAACGTCAACAAGGTGTCGAGCGCGATACATCTGCGCTTCGATGTGCGCGCGTCGTCGTTGCCCGACGTCCTGAAGATGCGGCTTCTTGCGCTGTCGGATCGCCGGTTGACGCGAGACGGGGTCGTCGTCATCAAGGCGCAGGAGTATCGCACCCAGGAGATGAATCGTGCGTCGGCACTGGCGCGGCTCGACGAGCTGATTCAGAGCGTCAGCGTCACCCGTACCCCGCGCGTCGCAACGCGGCCCACGCGGGCGTCAAACCGGCGCCGGCTCGAGACCAAGGCTCAGCGCAGCGAGATCAAGTCCGGCCGCGGGCGCATTGACGAGTGAATGGGGTTGAAGCTCAACGCTTGCGCGTGCTGGGCGCGGTGCGGGCTGCGGGGATGAAATCGACGCATAGGATCGTTGTCTCGCCATTGCGCTCGAGTGTGACGGCTGCGGTGTAACAATCTTCTCCGTCGATCAGCGAGTAGTGCGGACCCATCATGGCAACCCGGCCAGGCGCGGCCAGCGCGTGCTTGAAGTAGGCCCGGCGAGACCAGTTGCTGCGCGTCGTCGCCAATAGCGGCGCGAGCCGTTCGGGCGGCGGTGGCACCGAAGGCGCAGAGATGGACGGAGAGGTTTGCTCGCCTTGTGCGTCCGTGACGAACACCCGGCGCGCCTCCGGAATCGAAAAGACGAACTGGGCAGCCTGCGCCAGATCGCCGTTCGCGGCAAAGCTGCCCGCCGCAGCCAGAACCGCCTCTGCGAATCCTTCGAAGCCAAGACGCTGATGACGCGCGTACTTGCGTTCGTAGTCGGCGAACTTGCGCCACATCGAGTCGATCAGCGCGGGCACGCGCTCGCAAGCGGCCTGCACGGAGCCCATCGGCTGGCCTAGCCAGAATCCCTGGACGAAGTCCACGTCGGCCTGCATCAGGATCATTAGCTCATCGTCGGTCTCGACGCCTTCGGCCAGCACCAGCGTGCCCGATTGATGCAGCATGGCGATCAGGTGGCCGATCAGCGATTCCTCGCCCTGGCGTTTGCCTGCGCGGGCCACCAGCGAACGGTCGAGCTTGACGATGTCGGGGCGGAAGCGCCACACCCGGTCGAAGTTCGAAAAGCCGGTGCCGAAGTCGTCGATGGCAATCAGGAAATCGCGCGGTTGAGAGGCGGTCAGCATGCTGGCCACCGCCGATTCATCGTCGGCCGGCTGCTCTAGCACCTCGATGACGATGCGTTCCTGAGGCAGTCCGAAGTGCGCAGACAGTTCGTCGATAAAGGCACGTTGCGGCCAGCCGGTTTCGAACACCTGAGGCCGCGTGTTGAGGAACAGCCAGCCCACCGGGACGTTCTGCTCCATGAAGTTGGCCACGTGCAGGCAACGGCAGATCCGGTCCAGTTCGCGTGCCTCGCTCGCCGAGCGTGTGCCCGAAAACAGCACATCGGGTGTGACGGGCAGCCCGACCGGGTCGAAGGCCCGCAACAGCGCTTCATAGCCAACAATGCGTTGATGGGTGATCGAGAGTACGGGCTGAAACACGCTGTGCAGCGTAAGTGCCCGCCATGTGGCGGTCCAGCCGGTCTCGTCGCGCACCAGATGGGGCAGAAGTCCGGTCAGCGTCAGTTCTTCGACGGTGGGCATGGTGGCGTGGTCTCAGACGTGCGATGCGGCACAACGAAGTCCTGCGCCGCGCCGGAACTGGGTCGTGGCGTTGGCAGGGCGAAGACGCTGCCCGAAGAGACGGAGCTCGATTCCAGCCACGCTGGCCTCCGACTAATAGGTCGAAAAACAGTCTAGCAGTTCGAACCTGGCGTGAATGTACGGGTTATCACACACGCGCAAAGCTGTCTACGCATGGGAATAACGGTAGCACGGGGGTGGGGAGGCCGCCCGCCAAAGTCGAGGTCGGGTCTCTCATCGACGCCGGATTTCAGGCCTTTGTGCAGACGTTTGCAGTTGCAACGCGGTGCAGCAAGGCTGCCTGGGGGGGCGAGGCGGCAGGCGGCCTGCTCTTTCGCTAAACCGGGCTCAGCGCGGCGAAATCGCGTTGCGGCAATCCCGGTGGCGAAACCGGGCGACGAAGAACGATTGCGCGCGGCGCGCCCGCCGTTTGTCTGCGACGCTTAGTGCGTCGACTGCGGCACGTCGAGAATCAGGATGATGGTCCAGTCCGCGTCGCCATCATGGTGATACTGGCGTTCCGCGACAATAAACGGTTGCTGTTTGCCATCGGGGCCGAGGAACAGCACGTCGCCCTCCATCGGCAAACATTCAACCGGCGGCAGCGCAAGATACGCTTCCTGACCGCCACGCGGCATCAGTTTTTCGATTTTGCGGGAAGCCGCTTCGGTCCATTCGATGTCAAGCTGGATGTTGCTCATTCTGTCCTCCGCACCAGGGTGCGCACGGGTTGGGGGTGATTCTTCGGTGCGCGACTTTAGCATACCGTCTGCGCGCGTCAGACAACAAAAAGCCGAAGCTGGCATAACCAGCTTCGGCTTTTTGACCTTTCGCGGAGCGACTGCGCAGGGCAGCCAATCGGTCGGGTGCGTGTCAGCTGCAATTATTGGCTGGCCGCGTCGGGCTTTGCCGCTTTCATATGATGCGGCGCCTTCTTGTGTTCCATCTTGTGATGCATGGCCGGCATGGAAGAATGCTGGCTTTCCGCAGCCTGTTGCTGGGATTGCAAATCTTGGGCACGTTGTTCGACGTCGGCGGCCTTGGCCGGATCGGTGCTCATCGTGACGCCGTTGTCGGTCTGTGCATACGCTGCGCCCGTCAGGGCCGAGAGAGAAACCAGGATCGCCAGGGACACTTTCTTCATCGTTACCTCCGTAGAGTGGTTGTGGCTAGGTACTGCCTGTCCGATCAGGAAGGACAATGCATTCTAGCGAGCAATATCCGCTCCAACCGAAGCTTTGTAACAGTTTTGACAGATAGTTACATTTACTTACGTTTGCGGCGTATTTCCGAGATGAACGACGATAGGCTACGGGCGTTATTGCCGCGTCGCGAAGCCTAAGCCTGACGGTATCGGAAGAAGCTGCGCGGTCTCAACGGTGTACGCTAGCGGCGCCTATCGAGGCAGTTCCCGGGGCTCTTCGAAAATAAATATGTATAACTAACTAAATGCGTGAAGTACAGATCCGTGGCGACCGCTGCGCGCACGACGAGCGTCGCGCTCAGAACCATCCAAGCCACCGGTACACATGAAACTGCGCAATGCCGACCAGTTCATGCAGTGCAATCTCCGCATTGACGAAATTCTCATAGCGCGGCAGCAGCCCGACGCGTACGTGGCGCGTGTTGGATATGACGGGTTCAGGTGTGAGTCCGAAGCGATGGAAGTCGAGCAGGGCGCGCGGCATCTGAAATGCGGACGTGACCAGGATCAGCGAATCGTAGTGCAGCGTCTGCAGGACAGCGGCGACGTCACGGGCGTTCTCGTAGGTCGTGAGACTGCGGTTTTCCAGGACGACGTCTGCACGCGGTACCTGCTTTTGCAGCAGGTAGGGCAGGTAGGTATCGGCTTCCGATGCCTCGTGTTGCTGCGGATTGCCGCCGCTGATGATGACTTCGCAGAGTGCGCCGGTTCGTTTGCATGCCGAATAGATCTCGGCGCTCGCCGCGATCCGCGCCAATGCGTCGCGCTTCGGGACCAGTTTATGATCGTCGTCATAGTATGTGCCGCTGCCCAGCATGACAATCACCGTGTGTGTGCCGTACTTTGGTGGCGTCGGGGGTTGGGGATTGCGTTGCGCCCAGTCGAGCAGCGGCGCTGCTAGCCAGCCCGCTGCAAACAGCCAGAAGAGGGCCATAACGGCCAATGCGAGCGGGACGCGCGCTCGCCGCGTTAGCAGAATTGCTGCAAAAAAAAGCGCCAATAAAGTGAATAGAATCAATTTAAATGGGGTAACGTATGGTTTTTGGGGACATTCACGCCTGCCGCTATCGCGCCACCTAGGTCGCATCATAGGCACGTGAAAAGGACGCTAACACGTGGTTCGATCGGGGACCCCAAAACATGAAATAACAGGTGGCGCCTGGCGGGAGACGGTGGCATCGCCCTTGCGATGCGCTCCCTGCCATGGGTGGGTGCTACGCGCGTCACTGGTGGCGCGGTGATGTGCTGCGCAAAGATGTGTCATGGGCTGCACTTTAAGAAAGAAGTGAGATGACCACGTATTCCAACGAAGCAGTTCTTGAAGCGCTGCGGCGGGCGCAATACCGCCAGGTCCCGTGGGCCCGGCGCCCGGGTGTATTCGAATATCTTCGCGCGCTCGGCCTGATGGAGACGGTTCGGCAACGCACGGTCGCACCCGCTCCGGGTTTTCATGCGCCGGTCGACATTGCTGTGCTGACCGATCGGGGCCGGGCTGAATTTGCCCGCCTCGAGCGCGATGAGCGCTCACTGAACTGGACCGCGCGCAGGATGAACGATTACATCGCCGCAGAGAGACGTACGGCGGATCTGGAAGTCCGCCCGTAGGCCGACTGCGCCGTTCGAGGACAGGCGCCGGCGCGTCGCCGCCGGTGCTTTGGCATTGCTGCGCACTTTCGCCATTCTGCAAAAAAAAGCCCGTATCGCAAGGATACGGGCTTACCGGAATTACTACTGCCACGCTGTGCTGATGGCATAGATGAGACTGGCTCCCGTCCCGCTGGTTCCCACGAACGCTCGCGAATTCCTGCGATTTTCCGCAAGGTTTACCCGCGTCCGGCCTGTCTGTTTCGCAATCGATTCAGGGGTTCATCCGGAGTCCTGTGGCGCGCCGTTTTAGCGATGGCGTTGCTCATTTTCGCGCGGCGGCTCCGGCCGCGTGCGTACGTTACTCGCGATGTCGCCGCGCAGATCGCCGCGCGGCGCGGGCGGAGTGAATTCACGAGGGCGCTGGCCCTGCTGCCACGTGTCGACCGAGGCGGTACGGTCAGGCCGCCAGTTCCAGCCTTGGGACCTTTGTTGCGCGAAGGTAGGTGCGGCAATCAATGAAACAACAATGCCGCACAGAAGCAGTGACATTGGTTTCATGCTGGGCTCCATTCAAACCCGATGGCTTGGGCTTTTGTGCATACTCATACGGTATGCCCAGGAGCGAAAGCACGCTGTAAGTAATCGTAAATGGATGTTTCATTGCGTGTCCGTAGCCTGGCGGTCGGGATTCCTGCACGGCGCTGATGGGCAGCGTACCGCGCACGTAGGCCGACTCTCGAGGCTGCGCCGTCGCCGACACAGCCCAAGCCGGATTCCGCCTGGCAGATACACGCCGGGCGCCCAAGAGCGCCCGGCGGCAGAACAACGGTGTCTCAGGCCATCTTGACCGGCGCGCGCCACGATTCCGGATTGGTCCAGAAGGCGCCGCGCAGGCGGTCGCGGCTCGGCGGTGCGGGCGGCTTGGCAGCCGTAGCGCCAATCCGGCCACGCAGCGAAATTTCGCGGCCGCTCGTGCCGAGTCGCTTGACTATTTCGGCGAGCGTACCATCGGCTTGCCACTCGTCGAAACGGCGGC
>Ga0302226_10003928_pt1 | contig 9940 bp, 11 predicted proteins | sample II_Palsa_E3_3_FD_193524 | JGI IMG/M metagenome (GOLD analysis project Ga0302226, IMG submission 193524) | Peat permafrost microbial communities from Stordalen Mire near Abisko, Sweden - II_Palsa_E3_3 | ecosystem: Environmental > Terrestrial > Soil > Palsa > Peat permafrost | place: Sweden...
GGTGAAACAGACGGCGGCCAAGCAGCGCGCGCAGCGCCTAGTCGCTGCGGTCGCTGCGGGCGCCGGTGACGGCCAGAGTGCTGATGATGCGCGCGAAGCCGCCGCGCAGATCGACGCCGAGCAGGAAACCGACCGCGCCTCGGTGAGCATGGCCAACCAGAAGCTGGCCGAAGCGCGCTATGAGCTGAAGCAGCGCAGCCTGATTGCGCCGTTCGATGCCGACATCATCGAAGTATCCGCACAGCAGGGTGCCACCGTCTCGCCGTCCTCCGGCCCGCTGTTCACCCTGCTGCCGCAGAAACCACGCATCGTGCGCGCCGAACTCAACGAAAGCTTCGTTGGCGTGATCCGGCCGGGCATGCACGCCGAGGTTTCCGCCAACAACGATCCGTCCAGCAATCACTGGAGCGCACACGTGCTGCGCATAGGCAGCGTGTATGGACCGGCCATGCTCGAGAACGACCCGCAGGTACGCGCCAATTCGCGTACGGTGGAGTGCGTGCTGGCATTCGATCAGCCGGACTCCGCTCAGACCCGCAGTCTGCGCATTGGTCAGCGCGTGCTGGTGCGCTTTGCGACAGCGGACAGCAAGCAACCAGCTGCGAAAGACTGAGGAAACTGCCGCTTGCCACACTCTGCAATCAAGAATCACGGCACTGAACCGCCGCAGTTCATCAGGTACGGGGCCATCGCGTGATCCAGCAGACTGATTTTTTCTTTGAGGGCGGGCGCAGCGGCGTACTGTTGATCCACGGTCTGACCGGCACGCCGATGGAGATGAAGCTGCTGGGCAAGGGCCTCAATCGCGCCGGTTTCACCGTGCACGGCATGCAGCTGGCCGGCCACTGCGGCAACGTCGACGACCTGCTTGCCACCGGCTGGCACGACTGGTATGCCAGTGTGGAGGAAGCGGCCGACGAGCTGCGCAGCAAGGTCGATCATCTGTTCGTCGGCGGCCTTTCAATGGGCGCCCTGCTCGCGCTGAAACTGGCGGCCGAGCGGCCCGACCAGGTCTGCGGCGTGGGCGTTTACGGTGCCACCTTCCGCTACGACGGTTGGAGCATTCCGGCGGTGGCGCGGTTGTCCTTTCTGCTGCCGCTGTTCAAGAAACTCGGCATCGGTCGCAATCGCAGCTTCATGGAAGCGCCGCCCTACGGCATCCGCGACGAACGCCTGCGCGCCCAGGTCAGCAGCGCCATGCTTGGCGGCGACAGCGCAGCAGCCGGCCTGCCCGGCAATCCCTGGTATTCGCTGGCCGATATGTACGAGCTCGCCGCCGACGTGCGCCAGCGCCTGTCGCAGGTCACGGCACCGTGCCTGGTGGCGCACGCCAGCGAAGACGACGTGGCCAGCGTGAAGAACGCCGAGCTGGTAATGCGCGAAGTCAGCGCGCCGGTCGAGCTGCTGCTGCTCAAGGACAGCTATCACATGATCACCATCGACAAGGAGCGGCGCACGCTGATCGAGCGGTCCGCGGCCTTCTTCGAAGCCATCGCCGCCGGCGAGACCGCGCCCTGCGTCGCGGCCTGATCCTCACGCACTCATGTCGGTCACCACGCCCATCACTCCGCTGATCGCCACGCTGTGGCTGCTCAATGTGATCATCGATACCGTGGGCCAGCTGGCGTTCAAGGCGGCCGCCGGTGATGAGGCTGCCGGTGATGGTCTTGCGCGCTGGTTGTATATGGCCAAGCGCCCATGGATCTGGATCGGCATCGGCAGCTATGTGGTCGAGTTTCTGATCTGGATCGCCTTTCTATCGCTGCTACCGCTGTCCGAAGCGATCCTGCTCGGCTCGATCAACATCGTCGCGATCATGGTCGCCGGCCACTTTCTGTTCGGCGAAAAGCTTACGCGCTTGCGCCTGAGCGGCATTTTGCTGGTGACGCTGGGCGTCGCCATCGTCGGAGCGGTGGGATGAGGCGCGGCACGTTTTATCTGATCGGCTTCGCGCTGCTGATGCTGTTCGATAGCATCGGCGCGATCAGCTTCAAATACGCCGGCGATCATGCGCTCCCTGTCGAGGCAAACGTCGCCTGGTTGCTGCGCATCTTCACCCACCCGTGGGTTTACGGTGCGGTGATCGGCTACGTTGGCGCGTTTTTCACCTGGATGACCCTGCTTAAGCACGCGCCCATCGGCCCGGCGTTTGCCGCCTCGCACCTAGAAGTGGTGTCGGTGATGCTGCTGTCGGTGTGGCTGTTCAACGAACACCTCACGCTGGGACGCGTGCTAGGCGCGTTGGCCATCCTCGCCGGCATCGTCTGCCTCGGCTTCGCCGAAAGCAATGAACATGTGCCCGATCCCGAAGAAGTCGAACCGGCCACACGCAGCTGACGTCGCGCGCTACCCTGACCTCATGCTGCCGACTCGCCCTCAGGAATTGCCGCCCACCGCCGGGCTACCGCTGACGCTGGCCGATCTGTGGCCCGGACGCGCGACGCTTGCCGCCGATATAGCCGTCCAGATCGGTGCGCCTGCGCTGCAGCTGGAATGTTCCGGCACCGCCTGCCTGCTGGTCACATTGATCGCGCTGCGCGAGCTGCAGCCGCATCGTCGTCGGGTGGTGGTGCCGGCGTTCACCTGCCCGCTGGTCGCCATCGCGGTGCATCAGGCCGGACTGGAACTGCAGCTGTGTGACGTGCGCGCCGGCCATTTCGATCTGGACCCGATCGCGCTGCGCGCTGTTTGTGACGAGCAGACGCTGGCGATCGTTCCCACGCATCTGGGTGGACGCATTGCCGATGTCGATGACGCCGTTGCCGTGGCGCGCGCCATCGGTGCCTATGTGATCGAAGATGCCGCGCAGACGCTCGGTGGCCGTATCAACGGAAAAAGCATCGGCCTCACCGGTGACGTCGGCTTCTTCAGCCTTGCCGCCGGCAAGGGCCTGTCGATCTACGAGGGGGGCCTGCTGCTCGCGAGCGATCCATTGCTGCGCGAGCATCTCAAACAGACGTCCAAACGCATCGTGCCTCGGCGTCTCGGGTGGGAGCTGCGCCGCACCGTCGAGCTGCTCGGCTATGCCGCGCTGTATCGCCCCAGCGGTCTGCGCATAGCCTACGGCGAGCCGCTGCGCCGCGCGCTGCGCCGGGGTGATCCGGTAAGCGCGGTTGGCGATGATTTCCCGCTGACGGTTCCGCTGCACACGGTCGGCCGCTGGCGCCAGGCGATCGGCGCGCACGCCGCCGCGCGGCTGCCGGCGTTTATCGATCAGCTCAGCGCACAGGCCAAACGGCGACTGCCGCGATTGCGGCAAATCAGCGGTGTCGACGTGCTCGACGACGCACCTGGCGAAAGCGGCACCTGGCCGTTCCTGCTGCTGCTGCTGCCGGACCAGACCCGCCGCGACGCAGCGATGTTCCAGCTGTGGCAGGCTGGGCTTGGCGTCAGCCGCCTGTATATCGACGCGTTGCCCGATTACGCCTATCTCGCCGATATCGTGCCGCGCCAAGACATGCCGAACGCGCGAGACTTTGCCGCACGCAGCTTAAGCATCAGCAACAGCCTGTGGGTGACCGACGACGACTTCGAAACGATCTGCCGCGCGCTGGAAGCCATCGTCGCCTGAGCACCGACCTCAGTTCGAACGCGCGCCGATGCCGTCGAGCAAACGCAGGTTCAGCGCATGCTGCTGCGCCTGCCATTCGGCGAGCATGGCCGGATCGATTTCCGGCTGATCGTCCATCGCGGAAAGGCGGCGCTTCCACCAGGTTTTGTAGCGGTAATGCGACACCTCGCCGTTGATGTCACTCCCAACCAGACCATTGCGCAGGCTATCGATAATGGCCAGAGCGTGATCGACCTGCAGCTTGCCCTGATCCCAGTTGGTATGCGCCACGTTGGGCGCGAAGGCGTCCTTGTCGATCGACAGGTAGCTGGGCAGCGTCTGCTTGCGCTGCAGTTCGACAAAGGCGTCGACCATCGCCGCCGGCGTATCGAAACCGCGGAAAGCGTCGGCGATGCCCAGCCTGCGCGCCCAGCCTGTGTTGACGCCGATGTTCCAGTAAGTGAGTTTGCCCTTCTTCAGCGGCGTGAGGTAGTTCTCCCACGCGTGTCCGGCGCCGATGTCCGCCGAGGTGATGCCGAGCACGTGCACATGGCTCACGGTTGGCAGCATCGCCACGCGGCGCACCCACGAGCCGCAGTGCACGCCGAATGGAAAGCGCATGTTGTCCGGATGGTTGTCCAGCACCACGACCTGGATGGATTGATCCGTCTGCAGGCGCTCGATCAGCGGCCAGCTCAGGTGATGAAAATCGCCACTGCCCATGAACACCGTGCCGTACTGCTGCGGCAGCAGCTCGTCGAGCATGGTACGAAAGCGTTGCATAGTCGCCAACGAGCAACCGAAGCGTATCGACTCCTGCCAGTGTTCCAGAGGCAGCACCAGCCGCTGCGGCAACGGCCCCACCGAACGGTCGATATCGAGCACCACAGGACGATGATCAAGACTGTGCATCAGCGGCCTCCGCCGTAGCCTGCCATTGGCGATCGCTTTCAAAATGACTGCCTAGCCGGCGCAGCAGCGCGCGCAGCAGCGGATTGCGCGCATACACAGCGTGGCGGGTAAACGTCATGCGCGCCCCGAGAAAGGATTTCACCTGGGGGTCGGTCCAGCCGGCCACGTAATGGGTAAGCCCACGTTGTCGCGCGTAATCGAGATTGTGCATCCAGCTCACGAAATACAGGTTGTGCTCGCGCGCCTGCGGGTAGGCAAAGCCGATGTACTTGTCGATCAGCTTACCGCCCTCTTCATAGCAGAGGTTCCAGCCGATCATCCGGCCCGCATGGCGATAGACGAACACTACACCGTTGCTTTGTGCATCGCGCAAAATGGCGCGAAAAAAATCCTCGCTGAGGCGATCGAAGTGAATCTCACTTTGCGCGTAAACGTTGTCGAACAGCGTGTAGAACTGGCGTAGCGTGGTCTCGTCGTCGAAACGCGCATCGCCCGTGTGCAAGATCTCGATATCCAGATCGGCGCGCGAACGCAGCTTGCGACGGATGTTTTTTCGCCGTCCGGAGGACAAGCGCGCCAGGTAATCATCCCCGCTGGCGAAATCGATCGGCACCCAGGCCAGCGCCTGCCCTTCCAGCAGCACGTAGCCCTCCGCTTCGCAAGCGCTCGCAAAGGCGCCGGCCTGGGCGTTGTCCGACTCGCTGAGCAGCGGCGAATCCTGCGCGATGTCCTTCACGATAAGCAGCTTGCAGTCGCGTGCGTAAGCGGCCTTGAGACCCTGCGCCAGCGCGATCGGTGACACCGCGCGCGGCAGCGGCGCGTATTCGGACACGGTGGTGCCCGCAAAGCGCGTGCGCCAGCGCAGCGCGCGGCCCCACCAGCGATACAGCGGCAACGCAGCCACTCGCCGGCGCAGCGCGTCGTCCGCCGTGGTCAGCAGATCGAAGGGCGCCACGAAGCAAGGCATACCCTGCGGCGACGTCTCCACGGCAAACCCGATCGGCGGGTGAGCCATGAAATGCGCCAGCAGGGTATCGGGTTCGAGTTGGGCAATGAAAGACATATGCAAGCGATAGTGCCTAAACTAATGATGACTTAATGTTGTTGTCTGCCACCAGGAAACCACGCGCCATGAACGAGTCGACCCAGCAGCAGGTATTCGAGATCATTGCCAAGCAGGCCAAGATCGACGTGGCCGCCATCACGCCCGAGTCGACCCTCAAGGATCTGGGTATCGAATCGCTGGATGCCATCGAACTGATCTTCGATATTGAAGAGCACTTCGACGTCACCTTTCCCGACCAGCAGGGCGCCAACTTCGACAAGGACACGGCACAGAGCCTGGTCGATGCGGTGCAGACCGCGCTCGACAGCAAAGCGGCCGGCGAAGGAAGCAAGTAATGTCCAACGTGTCCGCGCGCCGTGTCGTAATTACCGGCATGGGCGCAATCAGCGCGCTGGGCATCGGCGCGGATGCGTTGTGGAACGGCCTGCGCGAAGGTCATAGCGGCATTGCACCGCTGCGCCATGCCGATGCCGCCCGTCTGCGCGTCAAGGTCGCAGCACAGGTTCCGGCCAACTAAGACCCAGCGGCCAACATCGACGAACGCGTGCTGCCGCAGCTTGATCGCACGGTGTCCTTCGCGCTTCACGCCGCCCAGGAAGCCATCACGCAGTCGGGCCTGGTCTTCGATAAAAGCATCGGCGCCCGCTCGGCCACCATTATCGGTACCGGCGTTGGCGGCGAAAACTCGCACGACGAGCAAAGCAAGCGCCTGTACGCCGAAAACGCCAGCCGCGTACACCCGTTGAGCATCGTGCGCGTGATGGCCAACGCCTCGGCCAGCCAGATCAGCATTGCCCACGGCCTGCGCGGCCCGACCTTTGTGGTGACCAGCGCGTGCGCCTCGGCCAATCATGCGATCAGCCAGGCGGCACAAATGATCCGCTTTGGCATGGCCGACGTCGCCATCACGGGAGGCACCGATGCCTGCCTTAGCTATTCCGTGCTGCGCGCGTGGGAGGCCATGCGCGTGCTGGCAGACGACACCTGCCGACCTTTCAGCATCAACCGCCGTGGCTTGGTGATCGGCGAAGGCGCTGGCGTTTTCGTGCTGGAATCGCTGGAGCACGCGCAGGCGCGCGGCGCCACGATTCTGGCCGAGCTTGCCGGCAGCGGCATGACCGCCGATGCCACTGACATCGTCTCGCCCAGCGCGGAGGGCGCCGCCGCCGCGATGATGCAGGCGCTGGCCGATGCGGGCCTGGCGCCTGAAGAGGTCGATTACATCAACGCCCATGGCACCGGCACCCAAGCCAACGATGCGACCGAGACCCGGGCGATTCGCCAAGCGTTCGGAGCGCATGCCGACAAACTCGTCGTGTCGTCCACCAAGTCGATGCACGGTCATGCGATGGGTGCCTCGGGCGCGCTGGAGCTGGTGGCGGTGGTCAACGCGATTCGCCATGGCATCGTGCCGCCGACCGCCAATTTCGATCAGGCCGATCCGGCCTGCGACCTGGACATCGTGCCCAACGTGGCCCGCAAAATGCCGGTGCGCGCCGCGCTGAGCAACTCGTTCGCGTTCGGCGGGCTCAATGCGGTGCTGGCGATCAAACGCGCGCCCTGAAGCGACTTCCCGATGCGACAAACAAAAGAACCCGGCGAGCGATCGCCGGGTTCTTTCTGCGTGGAGACCACGCGCCTCGGACATCAGCCCTTCTTGGCTTTCGTCAACAGCTGATCGAGCAGGGAAATCGCCAGGTCAATCTCTTCGTGCGTGATATTGAGCGACGGTGCGAACGTGATTACGTTTTTGTACCAGCCGCCCACGTCCAGCACGAGACCGATCTTCTTGCCGTTGTGCTCCAGATCGCCGGCCAGGCCGATGTCGACCATCTTGTCGAGCAGCGCCTTGTTCGGGGTGAAGCCGTCGTCCGTGCAGATTTCCGCACGCAGAGCCAGGCCTAGGCCATCGACGTCGCCGATTTCCTTGTGGCGCTTCTGCAGATCGCGCAGGCCATCCAGGAAGTGCTTGCCCTTGGCCGGCACGGTGGTCTCGTAGTCCAGCTCGTAGCCCATCTTGATCACTTCCAGGCCCAGCGAGGTACCCAGCGGGTTGGAGTTGAAGGTCGAGTGGGTCGAGCCTGGCGGGAACACGGTCGGGTTGATCAGCTCTTCGCGCGCCCACAGGCCGGACAGCGGATTCAGACCGTTGGTGAGCGCCTTGCCGAACACCACGATATCCGGCGTCACGCCGAAGTTTTCGATCGACCACAGCTTGCCGGTGCGCCAGAAGCCCATCTGGATTTCATCGGACACCATCAGAATGCCGTACTTGTCGAGCACCTTCTTCAGACCCTTGAAGAAGCCCGGCGGCGGAATCACGTAGCCGCCGGTGCCCTGAATGGGTTCCACGTAGAAAGCGGCGTATTCGCACTGGTTGGTCTTCGGATCCCACACGCCGTTGTATTCGGTCTCGAACAGGCGCTCGAACTGGCGCACGCAGCTGTCGGAATACTCTTCCGGCGTCATGCCCTTCGGGCGACGGAACGGATACGGGAACGGCAGGAACATCGCGCGCTCGCCGAAGTGGCCGAAGCGGCGGCGGTAGCGGTAGCTTGAGGTGATGGACGACGCGCCCAGCGTACGGCCGTGGTAGCCGCCTTCGAAGGCGAACATCAGGCTCTTGCCGTTGCAGGCGTTGCGCACGATCTTGAGCGAATCCTCGATGGCCTGCGCGCCGCCCACGTTGAAATGCACGCGACCGTCCAGACCGAACTTCTGCTTGGCATCGATCGCGATGGTCTTGGCCAGCTCGATGCGGGTCTGGTGCAGGTACTGGCTGGCCACCTGCGGCAGCAGGTCGATCTGGTTTTTCAGCACGTTGTTGAGGCGCTTGTTGGCGTAGCCAAAGTTGACCGCCGAATACCACATCTGCAGGTCGAGGAACGGCGTGCCCTCGGTATCGAACATGTAGCTGCCTTCGCAGCCGCGGAAGATCTTCGGCGGATCAACATAGTGCACGGTATCGCCGAACGAGCTGTACTTGGCCTCGTCGGCCAGCAGCTGCGCGTCGTCGATCACGACCTGGGCGTTCTTGTCGAAAGCGTTCATGGGCGGGGAGTCCGTGAGAATTCAGGGGGAGATATTTAGAAGGTGTATCGATACAGAAGTTCAGCCGAATCGTGTACGGGCCAGATCAGTAAGGCACGCTGAGCGCGGGCTGCGGTGAATGATCTTCCAGCAGGCTGCCGTCGAGCAGGCGCGGCAGCAGATCCAGCGCATCCTCGAAACCGGTGATTGGCGCATAAGGGATGCCCGCAGCGCGGCAATGCTCGATCAAGCGATGCTTGGCAAAAACGAAGTCCACCCGATCCGCCGCGCAGAAATCCGACGCGCCATCACCGATCAACAAAGTTTTGGTGCCCGGACCTGACGCACGCGCCTGGGCCACGCAAGCACACTTGCAGGTGCCGCTGCGGCAACCGTCTGCCTGGAACGGTGAGGTCAGCTGCCACTGCTTCGGCGGCGGCGCCGGCGCCAGGTGATTGGCGGCCAGCGGAAGGTCGTCCAGGCCGTAGCGACCGAGAATCTTGTGGATGGCGTAATCCAGGCCGTCGCTGACCACGCGGATCGGCACGTTGAGCGCGCGCGCCTTAGCCACAAAGCCCGGAAACGCATGGTCGATCCACAGGCCGGCCAGGTGCGTGTCCAGCTCGTCGCGGGTCATCTTCAGCAGATCGACCTGGCCGGACATGCACTCGCGCGAACCGATGCGACCGGCGCGCCAGTCCTGCTCAAGCACTTCCCAGCCCGGCTTGCCGAAACGGTCCAGCAGGGAGTCGATCACGTCCTCGACGGAAATGGTGCCGTCGAAATCGCACAGAATGGTCCAATTGGACATAGGCTTGAGTTGTTCGGTTTTGTAAATCATGTGTGAAGGATAGAAACCCTCCCTTTCGGCCTCCTTTCTCAAAATCTTAACGAAAGGTGTCCCGGGGTCCCGATCGCATGCATCCGCGTTCACGGTCAAATCGCCTATGCTTGCCAACCCTCTGTCCTACAAGCCTTTCCGACGTGTCCTTATTCGCTTTACCCGATTCGACCACGCCACATTCAGCCCGCCGCCGCGTTCAGCTTTCCGCCTGTTTCCTTTCAAGCTGCGTGCTGGTGGGCATGATCTGGTCGTCTGCAAGCCTCGCCGATTCCGGCGACGATACCGCGCAGGACCCGAATGCCATCACCCTGGCCTTGGGCGCAGGGATAGAACGCCTGCCGAGCTTTCCCGGCGCCACTTCGCATCGGAATGAGCCCATTCCCTACGTCGATTTCGAGTGGCCGGACCACGTCAGCCTGTCCACGCTCGACGGCCTGCAGGTCGATCTGATCGGCGGCAGCGTGCTGCACGGCGGTATTTTTGGCGATTACCAGTGGGGCCGCGATACCGAGGATCTCAGCCCACGGCTGTGCGAAAA
>Ga0302226_10003932_pt1 | contig 9937 bp, 9 predicted proteins | sample II_Palsa_E3_3_FD_193524 | JGI IMG/M metagenome (GOLD analysis project Ga0302226, IMG submission 193524) | Peat permafrost microbial communities from Stordalen Mire near Abisko, Sweden - II_Palsa_E3_3 | ecosystem: Environmental > Terrestrial > Soil > Palsa > Peat permafrost | place: Sweden...
ATCCATGGGCCGATCTCCTCTTATCATTGCACTCAACCATTTTTTGACATTCCGCGCCAAAGACTCGCGGTCGAACCTTGCAGCAAAGCAGACGTGCACCCTTCACCCTATCGCCTTCGATGCTTCAGGACAAGGGGTTTGAACATGGATTGGGCGGGGAAGGTCTTGGAAGATTACGATCATAGAGATGATTGAGACTGATACTCGCCCGAAACTGCTTGCTGTTCCGATGCTGGATTTTAGCCGCGAATTCGCGGAAATTCGCGAAGAAGTGCTGGCCGCGATTGCTGTGGTTTGTGAGTCGCAGCGGTTCATTTTGGGGCCGGAAGTGGCGCGGTTTGAGGCGGCGGCAGCGGCGGCTTGTGGGGTTCCGTTTGCGGTTGGGTGTGCTAGTGGTACCGATGCGCTGTGGTTGGCGTTGGCAGCATTGAAGATAGGGGCTGGTGATGCTGTTGTTACTACGCCGTTCAGTTTTTTTGCTACGGTGAGTTCGATTTTGCGGGTGGGGGCTCGGCCGGTTTTGGCCGATATTGACGAGGGGACTTTCAACCTTTCAGCGGGGGCGGTCGAGGAGGTTTTGGATGCCGAGGTTGTGGGGGTTATGCCGGTGCATCTGTATGGGCAATGTGCTGATATGACGGCATTTACGGAACTAGCGAAGGAGCGGGGGTTGAAGGTGGTGGAGGATGCGGCGCAGGCGTTTGGGGCGTCGTGGGAGGGGGTTCGGGCTGGGGGGTTGGGGGACGCTGCTGCGTTTAGCTTTTATCCGACTAAGAACCTGGCGGCATTTGGGGATGCTGGGATGGTTTCTACTCGCGACGAGGTGATTGCGGAGCGGGCTAAGATGTTGAGACAGCATGGGATGCGGCGACGGTACTACCACGACGAGGTGGGCTGGAATTCGCGGCTGGATACGCTGCAGGCGGCGGTTTTGGAGGTCAAGCTGCGGCGGGTGGAGGCTGGGAATCGGCGGCGGCTGGAGCTGGCTTTCCTTTATAATGAGCGGTTTACGGCGGCTGGGTTGGTGGGAAGGACTACGGCGGAGGGGGTCGTGCTTCCCTTCACCGATCCTCGGGCGGAGCATGTGTTTCACCAGTATGTGATTCGGGCACCGCGGCGGGATGCTCTGCGGGAGTATTTGACGGCGCACTCGATTGGGTCGGAAGTGTATTACCCTCTTGTACTTAGCTTGCAGGAGAGCTTGAAGTTTCTGGGCTATAAAAAGGGGGATTTCCCGGTGAGTGAGAGGGCTGCTGAGGAGGTTTTGGCGCTGCCGATTTATCCGGAATTGCGGATGGAGGAGTTGGAGACGGTGGTCGAAGCGATTCGGCGGTTTTACGCTTAAATGGGTTGTTTGGCCCGTTTTTCGTAAATTTCGGGCTGCAAATCGAGTGCTTTAGGTGGGTTTCGGGCTGCAAATCGATGATTTGAGCGTGGGTTTTTGCGTACCGGCGGATGTAGCTTCCAGCTAGGTGGGTCATTTGACCCACCTGACCCTTGGCGGCGGGCTTGGGAGAGGCGGAACGCGCTTGTCCGCATCGTCGCTTCCCCACCCATCCGCAAAAGCGCATATGAATGGGGCACCCGTAAATGGCCAATACAGGGGTCTCTCCACTGCGCATCATGATGAAGCCATGATGCTCCGGTCGAGATGACGAGGTGATGGGCGGGAGAGAACGGACGCGCTTCGCGCGAGAAGCAGGTTCCTCACTGCGCTCGGAATGACAGACAGAACGACAAAGGCAAAGGCCAGTGCAGCGCCGTGGGTTAGGCTTTGCGGCACGGCAGACCCCACCCATCCGCAAAATGCGCGTATGAATGGGGCACCCGGTGCGTGCCTATGGGCCACCCGCATCCTGCGATCCCACCTTAGCTCCCAAAAGCGGGCGCGAAGATGGGGCACCCGGCTTTTTGGGGGCTAATGTTTGGGGCGCTTGGCAGGCTTTGGGGATGGCTTTGCGGCTTTTCGGGCGGCCTTCTTGGCGGCCTTGGAGCCGGGCTTTGCCGGTTCGGCTTCGGGGTGGGCTTCGGGTTCGGGTTGGGTGTTGGGGGGGAGGATGCGGCGGCAGATGTTGCCTTCGAGTCGGTAGGTCTTGGCGATGGTGCGGCCGGGCTTGATGAGGCCGGTGGTGGGGTCGGGTACGGGGATGGGCTGGTCGGCGGCCAGGACGCGGTAGGTGAAGGTGGGGAGCATCAGGGCTGCGTCTGCTCCCTTACCGTAGGGATCCTTGCTGGAGCCTAGCTTTACGGGCAGGTAGCCTACTATGTTGCGTTCGGAGAAGCCGGTCTCATAGCGGTGCTTTTTGGTGTTCCAGATGAAGACGCGGACTTGGTTGAAGTCGTAGGGGAGGCCGGCTTTGTAGGGAGAGAGGACGGTGACGTACTCGGGGATTGAGGAGATGGTGTTGCCGTTGTCGAGGATGCCGGAGGCGGGGTCGTCGACGTGGGCGAGGATGTAGGCGCCGACGATGCGCTGGCCTTCGGCGTAGCGCAGGAGGGAGTCAGGGGCGCTGACCTCGAGTAGGCGACTGTAGACCCAGCCGGTCTGACCCTTCGCATCGCGGACGAGCCACCAGTCTTCGTAGATGGGGCCCGGGGGCGGGGCGTTGGCGTCGGCGGAGGCTTGCGCGGGTTGTGCGCCGGGGGTGACGGGCTTGGCTACGGAGGCGCGCTGGAGAAGGCTGAGGGGGCCGTTCTGGGTGAGCAGGTAGAGCTTGTCGGTGAGGCGGCCGGGGGTGACGTGGAGGTACGCGTCGTCACTGGTGGTAGCGGTGGCTACTACGGGGTCCTTGGCGTGATCTTTGCGGAGGGCGTCGAATTTGTCGGCGATGTCCTGTGGGACGGTGAGGCGTTCTTCGATCCAGCCGATTTCGCCGCTCGGGGTGCGGACCTTGACCCAGCGGCGGGCGCGGTCGAGGACGACGAGCTGTTCGCCGTTGCTGGTCGTGCCGGTGCGATTGGAGACAGCGGCGACGCGGTCGCGGAGGAAGGTCTGCTTGGCCGTGACGTAGATGTATTTATCAGAGGGGTGGGGACGGAGGCGGGAGCAGCCGGAGAGCGCGCAGGTGAGGGCGATCGCTAACAAAATGCGCGGGGCCGCCGCTGTCAAGACGCGCGCGCGGCGCTGAGTCATCCGCTTCGAAGGAATTTGCTGCATGGTTAGGGGATGCCTTGTGGACGTGTCTGCGATGTATGGGTTCAGATGCGCGCGGTGAAATGACGCTGCATCCAGAGTAGCGCGAAGTGGGAGGGATGGGAGTGTTCGCGGGGATACGGTGGGGGTGGTTGGTTCCGAATTGGGATGTAAATGGTCTTGGCCTGAAGCGGATTAACCTTGCTGGTGTATCCCCAGCGGAGGTATTTTTTGCTTCATGCGACCTCTTCGGTATTCCATCAACGTGACATTGGACGGGTGCTGCGATCATCGCGAGATGATCCCGGACGAGGACTTACATCGTAACGCGGCGGAAAACCTGAAGCGGGCCGATGCTCTTCTCTTTGGCCGGGTCACGTACGAAATGATGGAGGCAGCGTGGCGGCCGCCGGCGAAGGCGGTGGCAAGGCCTGAGTGGATGGAACCTTTTGCGCGGACGATCGACGCGGCAAAGAAGTACGTGGTGTCGAGTACGCTGGAGCGGGTCGATTGGAATGCGGAACTCGTGCGCGGGGATGTGGGGACGGCCGTTGAGGAACTCAAGCGAGAGTCGGGTAACGGACTGCTGGTGGGAGGCGTGACGCTTCCGCTGGCGTTGGCGGAGCTGGGTTTGATCGACGAGTACGAGTTCGTGGTGCATCCCAGGGTGGCAGGCTACGGGCCTACGTTGTTCGCCGGGATATCGAAGCGTGTGGACTTGCGGTTGGTGAGCCGGGTGGAGTTCGGGTCGGGTGCGGTGGCGATGCGGTATGAGCGGAGACGCTTTTAGCTTCTTACTCCGAGCTTCTTGTTAGAGGGTGACGGTCGGGGTGGGAGAAGTGTGAGCAGCGCGATGCAAAGGAGGGCGATGAGGGACAAAAGCCCGTTGGCTGAGGGGTCCAAGGGTTGAAGGCCCTGCTACTTCAGGAGAACGGGATGGAGTGAGGGATCGTGGGTTGATTAGTGGGTGGTGGCGATGGCGCTGACTACGGAGCTGGTGGCGCCGCTGCCGGCTGTGCCGGAGGAGGTGAGGGCTCCGGTGGTGCCGATGGAGAAGAGCTCGATGCCGGTGGAGGTGTTGTAGCCGGAGGCGATGAGGTAGTCGCCAGTGTTGTCGATGGCTAGCGCGCCGATGGAGGTGGGTGCGGTGAAGGGGCTGCCGGAGATGGCGGTGAGGACCGCGTTGGTGCCGATGGAGTAGGCGGAGATGGTGCCGTCCGTCTTATTGCCGACGTAGACGAAGGTGGAAGCCTTGTTGATGGCTACGGAGCGGGGGCCGGCTCCGGCGGTGTAGGTCTTGAGCGCGGTGGGGACGCCGGCCGTGGTGGCGGAAAAGACGGCCAGGCCGTTGGTGGCCGCGGCGTAGAGGTAGTTGTTGGCGTCGATGGCTACCGCGTAGATGCCGGTTTGGGTGTTCGCTGGGGCAAGGGGGTTCTGGGGGGTGAGGATGCCGGTGGTGGTGTCGAAGGTGAAGGTCTGGAGGCCTCCGGTGCCGAGGGCTACGGCAACGTAATCGCCGCTGGGCGCGACGGCGACGTCGATGGATGTGTTGCCGGTGCTGCCGGCGCCGGGTGTGATGGCGGCGAAGGTTGCGTAGGTGAGGGCGCCGGTGGAGGTGTTGATGGAGTATTCGTTGAGGATGAGGCTGTTGGCGTCGAGGACGAAGAGCCAGTTGCCGTCAGGCGAGACGGCGAGAGAGACGGCGCTTTCGGTGACGAGGGGTGCGCCGCTGGAGAGGATGTTGAGAGCTCCGCCGGTTTCGATGGAGTAGCCGTAGAGATAGCCGGTGGAGACTCCTGGGTTGTTGGCGGTGTAGAGGAAGGTGTTGGCCGGGGTGATGGCCATGGCGATGGGCTGGTAGCCAAAGGAGAAAGGAGCGCTGGTGACGTTGGTGGTGAGATTACCGTTGGCGAGGTTGTAGCCGTTGACCGTGTTGGCGGAGGTGGAGGGGTTGGCTACGTAGGCGAAGTCGGTGCCGGTGGCGGGGCAGGTGACCGTGGAGGATGGGACACAGGGGGCGGTGGGGCAGTCGGCTTTGCCTTCGCACTGGAAGAAGCCGCCGCAGCCGTTGAGGAGGGTGATGGCTGAGAGGAGGGCGAGGGCGCAGAGGTGCGCAGGGTTCGGGCGGGGTGCGAGGCGGCGAAACTCAGATGGGCGGGGGGCAGGCGCCATTGTCGGACTCTCCATAGCCATCGGGCAGTCGTTTGCCCTCTGATAGTAGTTCATTGGATTAGTGGTTCATTGGATCAGGTGCACCGTGTGGGAGTGCTGAAGCTTAGGACGGATGGGAGGGGGAAGGGTTTCGCTGGGGGGCGAAGATTTCATGATCGCGGGCGGAAAGAAGAGTTTGGCAATCCGGCGGGAGAGATGGAACGTCTCTTGAACAGGCGGCTGCTTTCAACTGCGAGGGCTAGGCCGTATCATCTGAGTCTGTATGCCGAGTTTTCCTGACAGCATTTTTTTGTTTGTGTTGGCGCTGCTGCTGTTTGGGCCGAAGCGGTTGCCGGTGCTGGCGCGCGAGTTGGGGAAATGGGTGGGCGAGTTTCGGCGGGCTAGCAATGAGTTCAAGATGCAGATGGAAGATGAGTTGCGGCTGAGCGAACAGGCTGATCGGAATAAGCAGATTGCGGCGATGGAAGCGGCGGCGCCTGTGGCTCCAGCGATTACTGAGACCGCGGCGGTGGACGAGGGTTCGGTCGAGACCCACGTCCCAGAAGCGGGACATGGGGCACCCGGAGTTGAGGCGGGGTCAGAAGAGAAGCCTGCGGCGGAGTATGAGGTGGTGGATGGGGTGAAGACGCCGTTGCCGATTGCAGTGTCGGGTGAGTTGAAGATTATGCCGCCGAAGACGGGGTTGCCGGTGGCGGCGGCGTCTGGCCCAAGAAACAGCGCGCTGAAGGGGTTGCTGGATGCGATTCCGGCGGCGGAGACGGCTGCGGATGAAACTGCGGCGGAGACGACGGCCCATGGCGACTGATCTGGTAGACCGCGCACGGACGGCGGTGCATGACCGGGCTGAGCTGCCGGGGATGAGCTTGATGGAGCATTTGGAAGAGCTGCGGACGCGGCTGTTCTGGATCTTCGGGTATCTGCTGATTGGGTTCGTCGTGGCTTGGATTTTCCGGAATCGGCTGGTGGGGTATATCCAGAAGCCGCTGGTGGATATCGGGCTGAAGATGACGATGACGCATCCTACCGATGCGATCAATTTCTTTATTAAGACTTCGCTGGTATGCGGCGCGATTATTGCTTCGCCGTTCATTCTTTACCAGGTGTGGCTGTTTATTTCGCCGGGGATGTATCAGAACGAGAAGAAGTATGTTTGGCCGTTTATGACGGCTACGGTGGGGCTGTTTCTGGCGGGGACCTGGTTTGGGTATCGGTATGTGCTGCCTGGGGCCATGGTGTTTTTGATCCAGGATTTTGGCAAGAACTTTACGCACATGATCACGATCGACGATTACACGGGATTCTTTCTGGCCGTGATTCTTGGGTTGGGCATTACGTTCGAGATGCCGATTGTGATTTTCTTTTTGGCGCTGTTCGGAATTGTGGATGCGAAGTTTCTGCTGAAGAATTTTCGGTATGCCGTGATGGCGATCTTTCTGCTGGCCGCGGTGATCTGCCCGGATCCCAGTCCGGTGGGGATGTGCTTGTTCGCGTCGCCGATGCTGGTGTTGTATTTCGTGGGGGTGGGGGTGGCGTGGATTGTTACTCGGAACCGGAAGAAGAAGGATGTTGTTCAGGGAGCGGCTTAGGTGAGAGTACGGGTTTGGGCGGTGGTGGGGGTGTTGCTGGCGGTGGGACCTGCGATGCAGGCGCAGACGCATGGGGTGAGTGGGGCTGAGGTGATGCGGCTTACGCAGGCGTATGTGAATGCGGCGCCGAAACGGTATATCGGATCGCCGGGACATGCGGCCGCTGAGGCCTTTATCAAGGACCAGTTCAAGCCGGAGGTCGCGAAGGGGAATTTCGTCGATGACAAGTTCACGGCTCGGACGCCGATTGGGCCGTTGACGATGCATAACCTGATTGTGAAGTTTCCCGGGAAGAAGGACGGGATTATTGTTCTGGCTTCTCATTATGAGACCAACTATTGGCTCAAGGATATTCACTTTATCGGGGCGAATGATGGGGCTTGCACTACTGCGTTGTTGATTGCACTGGGGCAGTATTACCGGGAACATCCGCCGCAGGGGTACTCCGTTTGGTTGCTGTTTACGGATGGCGAGGAGTCGATTAACAAGGAGTGGACGGATTCGGATTCGCTGTATGGGACGCGGCATATTGCGGCGAAGTGGTCGGGGGATGGGACGCTGGGACATATCAAGGCGTTTGTGCTGGCGGACATGATTGGGTGGAAGCAGTTGAACATCGATAAGGAGTCGAACTCGACGGCGTGGCTGCTGGAGTTGGAGGCGAAGGCGGGGAAAGATACGGGGCACTCTAAGTATTTGTTTAAGGACTCGCAGGCGATTCAGGATGATCATCTACCGTTTGTGCAGCGGGGGGTGCCGTCGTTGGACGTGATTGATTTTCAGTATGGGACGGCGACGGATCCTGAGGCGTTTCATCATACCGAGCAGGACACGATGGATAAGTTGAGCGCGGCGAGTCTGCAGGTGGCGGCGGATTTGTTTTTGGATTTGGTGAAGTTGATTGATCAGCGACCGTAGCAGCGATCCTAGTATGCTGCATTCATGATCCGCACCATTGCTGTCGAGGGTTACAGGTCCTTACGCGACCTCAAATTGCCTCTCGGGCAGCTTAATGTCATCACCGGCGCAAACGGGAGCGGAAAGTCGAGCGTGTATCGTTCCCTGCGGCTGCTGGCCGACGTCGCGCAAAACCAGGTCGTCGGTTCCCTCGCTTACGAAGGGGGTCTGCCGTCGACGTTCTGGGCTGGACCGGAGACGATCGCACGTAGTGTTCGCCAGGGAACCCAGGCGGTCCAACCGCTTGCCAAGCGAGGCGCTGCCAGCCTGAAGCTGGGATTCGGGGCAGATACGTACAGCTATAGCGTGGAGCTCGGGTATCCACCGCCGCTTGCGACCATGTTCAATCTGGATCCGCACATTAAGCGCGAGTGTGTGTGGCACGGCCCAACGTATCGGAAGGCGTCGGCTCTGGTGGATCGCCGGAACAACTTCGTTTGGCTTTCCACGACGCGAGATGAGGAGCCAGTGATGCTGACGCAGCATCTCGGCGATACGGACAGCATGCTCGCAGGTGTTGCGGACCCACACCGTGCCCCGGAGATGCTTGCGGTCCGCGAAGCTCTGCGGGGATGGCGTTTTTACGATCACTTTCGCACCGACTCCGAATCGCCGACGCGAACTGCGCAGATTGGAACGTTCGCACCAGTGCTTCATCATGACGGAAGCAATCTTGCGGCCGCTCTGCAAACGGTCATTGAGATTCGATCTGACGAGACACTCGCGAACACGATCGAGGATGCGTTTCCTGGAAGCCGCCTTTACGTAGAGCAACGGAATGGACGTTTCGAGTTGCAACTGCAGCAGCATGGATTGCTGCGGCCTTTATCCGCGGTTGAGCTGTCGGATGGAACGCTGCGCTACCTTCTGTGGACGGCCGCTCTGTTGACTCCGCGTCCACCTGAACTGATGGTGCTGAACGAGCCTGAGACGAGTCTGCATCCTGATCTGTTACCTGCGCTCGCGAGGTTGATTCTCGCCGCTGCAAAGGAGACGCAGATCATCGTCGTCTCACATGCGAAGCCGCTGATCGACACCCTCACTGCGGAGGATGGGTGCACACGACTGCATCTGACGAAAGCATTTGGCGAAACTACGCTGGAAGGCGCAACCCTGTTCAATGCGCCGAAATGGAGTTGGCCGGCACGCTAGCGGCGCGACGGGTGTTTGGGGGTGGGGCGCGCGGGCGTGTAGGCTTTTAGAAGACTCTTGATGACTCCGCTCTCCTATTGGATTATTTTTCATGTCGCGCTGGTGGCCCTGCTGGGGGTGGAGTACCTGGTGCATTTGGCGGTGCCGAATGTTCGGCGGAAGGCGATGTGGGCGATCGGGATGTGGGTGGGCGCGGCGCTGTTGCTGGCTGCGCTGCTGAGCCGAGCGTATGGCGCTACCGGGGCGACGCAGTTCCTGGCAGGCTATGCGGTCGAACAGGCGATGTCGCTGGATAATTTGTTTGTGTTCCTGCTGCTGTTCCGGCTGTTTCGGATTCCAGCGAGTAAACAGCCGAAGGTGTTGTATTGGGGGGTGGCAGGAGCGGTTGTGCTGCGCGGGTTGTTTATCGCGGGCGGCGTGGGGCTGCTGAATCACTTTCACTGGATTGAGTATGTGTTTGGAGCGTTTCTGCTGGTGGCAGCGGTCCGGTTGCTGAAGCCGGAGCCGACTGAGGATAAGCCGGAGCGTACTCCCGGATGGCTGAAGTGGCTGACGAAGTGGCAGCCGATCAGCGAGAACCAGAATCATTTTTTGGTGATGGAGAATGGGCAGCGTATGGCGACGGTGATGCTGCTGGCGCTGGTCGCGGTGGAATTGACCGATGTGGTGTTTGCGGTGGATTCCATTCCGGCGGTGCTGAGTATTACGCGGCAACCGTTTTTGGCGTACACGTCGAATATTATGGCGGTGATGGGACTGCGGTCGTTGTATGTACTGCTGGCAGCGGGGCTGGCGAAGCTGCGGTACCTGCACTTTGGGTTGGCGGCGGTGCTGGCGTTTGCGGCCATGAAGATGCTGCTGGCAGATTGGGTGGAGATTGGGCCGGGGGTTTCGTTGGCCGTGATTGCAGGGTTGATGGCCGTGACGGTGGGGGTGT